>Ga0302324_100028909_pt1 | contig 10527 bp, 9 predicted proteins | sample Palsa_T0_1_FD_201949 | JGI IMG/M metagenome (GOLD analysis project Ga0302324, IMG submission 201949) | Peat permafrost microbial communities from Stordalen Mire near Abisko, Sweden - Palsa_T0_1 | ecosystem: Environmental > Terrestrial > Soil > Palsa > Peat permafrost | place: Sweden: Abisko... | reverse complement strand
CAACGACATCACGCTGGGTGATCCGCATTGCAAAGTTGGTTGGGACCTGTGCACCGGCATCGGTTCCCCCCATACTTACGCTGGCAAGTGACCAACCAGGCTCCCCGGATTGCCAGTTCGATCTGGTCAAGACGCGGCCTTTGCCCGCGTCACCCTTTTACCTTATCCAGGCAGCTGGTAATCCGGGAGCCAGCCATGGTAAGGAGGTTTGTTTGGCCCGATATTCAGCTACCTTGTGCGATGAAACCAGGGACACCTGTTTTCACGACCGCGTTGAGCCTCCGCCTCGTCTGAATGCGATTGATTCCGTGCAACGCGTCTTCCGGAAGGGCAGAGATAGCAAAATTCTCTCGCGCGCGAGCCGCCGTTTTGGGCGTGGTAAGGAAAGCCGTGCCGCGCTGCACCGCCCATGCCAGCAGCACCTGTGCCGGTGTCTTTCCAACTCGTGCCGCGATTGCCAAAACCACTGGATCTTCGAGCAGCCCCGGCCTCATTCCGTGACCCAATGGCGCGAAAGCCAAAAACACAATGCCCGTTTCTTTGCAGAATTCCAGAAGCTCCGTTTCAGGAAGATACGGGTGTGCCTCGACTTGGACCACGGCTGGCTTGATTCTTGCAGCCTGGTAGATGGGCAACAATTCATTCAAGCTAATGTCCGATAATCCGATGGCCCGGCACCTGCCGTGGTCCACCAGACTTTCCATCGCTCTCCAGGTGTCGAGCAAAGTCACTCCGTTGTCGTAAATGACATTGCCGTCTTGATCTCGCGGGTCCTGCTCATCGCCCGGTTGAAATGCATAGGGAGTGTGAATGAGGTAAAGATCCAGACGCTTGAGCCCGAGTCTTTCGAGGCTCGCCTCAAAGGCAGGTTCCACCCGTTCGGGCCGATGGTTGGAGTTCCACAACTTCGTGGTAACGAAAATGTCATCGCGCGCGATTGCATTAGCGGCAAGTCCTGCCTGCAACGCTTCGCCTACCTCGCGCTCGTTCCGGTATCGTTCCGCGCAATCGAAGTGTCGAAATCCGGCGTCCAGAGCGTCCCTGGTCGCAATTTTCGTCACAGCGGCGTCGGGAATCAGAGTGCCAAAGCCGAGTGCAGGCATGTAACCAGCTCCGTTGATAAGCGACATTCTCGTCAGCCGAAGATCAGGAGGTTCAATCACGGTTACTTCTCCAAACTCTTTCGCGTCCGCTATCAATCCCAACGTCGCCCTGCGAGCCGCCCGGGAAGTGGTTGTGATTCCAACTAAGAGGGTTGGTTTCGGGGATCGTCTTTCGCGTCGAGGTATTCAAGACCAAGAGGCCCAAGCGCCGAAACCTGCGTAATGTACTCGCTGGATTTCGCCCAGTGAAAATGGGATGTATTGCCAGGTAGCACGACGACGCTACCGGGCGGATACGCCTGCAGTTTATCGGGGTCGAACTGATCGCCGAGGCCGATGTAGAAAACGCCGGCCAGAACTGTGTAGACTCGATCTTCCGGATGCCGGTGCGGCATCAGCTTGACGCCGTGGGGTACCTTCACCCTGATCGTGTACGGCCCGGCCTCCGATGGCTGACCGACGACGACTGCCAGGCGAACCGAAGGTGGGAAAGCCGCGAAGGGTTTCCAGTCGATTTCTTCCGGCAGGACCGATCTGAAAACGTCCTGGCCCAGCTGATGAGGTCCTGCGACGCCTCGGTGGGCTTCCGTTACGCTTGCCAAATTTTTTTCTGACATACCGAACCCTCTCTCTAGAATTTCGGGTAGTGGTGCGGTTGGGCAATTTATTTGAGGGCCGCTTCCACGATCGAGATATCCTGCTCCGCTGTGCCGCCGCTCACTCCGACCCCGGCGATCACAGCATCCTCTCTTGTGAGCGGCACTCCGCCCCCCATAGCGCAGTATTTGCCGCCAGAGACCGTGCCTAGCGCAAAGAGCGGCTGTCCTGGTTGCACCAGAAGAAGAAGGTCAGCCGTCCGCATCCCAACCAGCGCGGACGTATAGGCTTTCCGCTCGGAGAGATCCATCGAAAAGGCCGGCGCTCCATTCATCCGGTGTTTAAGGACAATATTTCCGTGAATGTCAATGACGCACACCGAAACCGGTACTTTAGCTTCCGTCGCCTTTGCCTCCACGCGACCTGCAACATCCTTCGCGAGCGCGAGCATATCCATATATTATTTCCTTCCCCAGAAATAGAACCGCGAGCGTGTGAACTGGAATCTTCTGGTGTGAACTGACGAGCGCTTAGCGCTCAAGTTTCCCCACGTAGAATCCCAAGCGATTTTCCGCATCTCCCGGCTGGTGAAAGCCCTCGGCAAACAGCTTCTTCATTCTTTGTTGCGTGGCCGGCCGTGCGATCGAATCAATGCAAGCATCCCACCCGGCTGCGATTTCGACGTCGAGCGGCAAGCTCGCGTTTACCAGGCGCTTGGTATTGCTGATCGCCCACTTTTCGAACGAGCCGATCCGAGTCGCGAGCGCCTCAACAAAGGCGTCGAGCTCGGCATCCGGCAACGAACGATTCACGTAGCCGTAGAGTTCAGCCAGGTCGCCCCGGATATCGTCCGAGCTGAGCAGCACTTCCAGGGCTCGGCCTCTTCCCATGAGCCGCGGCAGTCGCGCCATGGGTCCCCCGCCGGCTACCATGCCGACACCCACCTCCCACTGCGACAGAAGGGCTTTTTCTCGGCTTGCGAAGCTCATGTCGCATGCAAGTGTAAGTTCACTTCCGTTTCCAGTTGCCCGTCCCCGGATCATCGCGATCGACACCACCGGTGCTCGGGTCAGCCGGACAAGGATGTCCGGCCACGCCTCCAAGCCTGTCGGGCCTTGAGGTATGCCCGTCAGATCCTCGAGTGGTACGAGGAAATCGGAATGATTGAGAAAGAAGCCGTCGACAGCACTTTCAAAAACCACGACCCGCACATTCTCGTTGTTCTCAATCTCAGTCATGATTTCCCTGAACTGCAGAACAAATTCCGGACCCATGAGGTTGAGCGGCGGGTTGTCAAATATCACTCGCCAATAGGACGACGATTGCCGATTTACATGTATCTGCTCAGTCTTAGCTGTCGAATTCATCGGGGGCACCTTTCCGAGCCAAACGCTATTCTTCCTTCGCCGTCGCGGTCGATCATTCTTGCTCCTGCTGATTTGGATTAAGCCAGAAGTGAAAAGGGAGTGCAATTGGACGATGGTGTTGGCGATACGTTGGTATAGGTGAAGGGTTCAATTAACCATGCTTGCTCAAACCGGCGGGATCAAACTAAGTGCGGCTCGGACAGACGACCTGCTCCGGCGCACATCAGAGCGCCAATTGTTCAGTTGCCAGGAAGTGCGGCACGGAGTGCCGCAAGCAGAGCCGTATCGCTGAAAGGCTTGAACAGGCACTCCACCGCACCCTCTTCGAGTAATCGCGGGCGAACAGACTTATCTGTGCTGGCGGTGATGAAGATGATCGGAATCTCCTGCCCGCGAAGCTTCAATTCCTGCTGAAGCTCGGGTCCGCTCATCCGCGGCATGGCGATGTCGAGGATCAGGCATTTGGTTTGGCCGACGCTATCGGACGCCAGGAACTCTTCCGGCGACGAGAACGCGCGGGCTGCAAAACCGAACTCGATCAGCAGATCGGGTAGCGACTCGCGCACAGATTCGTCGTCATCCACTATCGACACAAGCGAACGCGTGCCTGGCATGTCTGTCATGCCGCGTCCGCAGTCACTGGCTTCGGCAACGCTAAACCCGGGGTAATCACGCTCGCGTTGGTGGCGAGTTCGACGTGGCCGCCACGGAGCGCTGTCCATACTAAACCGGGCGGCGCATTTTCTCGGAGGGACTCCACACAACGAGCGTGCGCCACTCCGGGACCTAGTGTCTATTGCACCTTAGTATTGGTCTGCCAATCAGGGGCGAGGAACGGCAGATCGGAAGGCGATGCTGTCAAACCGAAACTCCTTAGATAGGTAAGTCCTTTAACGGCTTGTACAGGACGCAGTTTCCTCACGCCGTATCCGTGATGTCAGAAGGCCGAATGTCGCGGTCGTTGCGGGCGAGGGTCGTGCCCTCGGATGCGTGAGGAATAGAGAATGAAAATGTTGCCCCCGGACCATCGTTGAGCGTCGCCCACAGTCGACCATGATGACTCTCGATAATGGAGCGGCTAACAGAGAGTCCGATACCCATACCGTCATTCTTGGTGGTGTAGAACGACTCGAAGAGTTTGTCGGCAGCCTGAGAGGCAAATCCGACTCCCGCATCCTTCACCGTCAGAAGCACACGATCATCTGGGTTTCTTTCGGTTCTGATCAGCAACTGCCGCGGACGATCGTCAACCGCACTCATTGCGTCGGATGCATTCCGGATGAGGTTCAAGATGACCTGCTGCAGCTGCACACGATCGCCGGCGACGAGCGGGAGCCCGGCGGCAAGTTCCTGTAGCACGATGACGCGATTTCTCTGAAGTTCGCTCGAGGACAGCACCAGCACCTCTCGCGTAGCTTCGTTCAGGTCTACCGATTCGATCGTGGGATTTTTCTTGCCATAGAGTAAACGCAATCGAGAGATCACCTCGGAGGCGCGGTTGCCATCGCGAATCGTGCGCCGCGCAGTTTCGCGAGCGCCATCCACGTTGGGAGGATCGGCGGCCAGCATCCGCAGACAGGTGCTGGCATTGGTGACAATGCCCGAAAGCGGCTGGTTGACCTCGTGTGCGATGGAGGCCGTCAATACTCCAAGGCTCGTGACCCTGGCCATGTGCGAGAGCTCCGATCGGGCTTTGCTGAGTGCCTCTTCGGAGGCTCGGCGTTCCGTCACATCCTGAACGGCGCCGATATACTCCAGTTGTCCGTGATCGCCCCGGATGTGGGCGGCGACGTGAACATTCTTCACCGCGCTGTCAGGCATCTGCAGGCGGAACTCAACTTGCACATCGCTGCGGTCGCGGCGAGAGCGCTCGATATGTTCCTGGAATACTGTTAAATCTTCAGGGTGGATTCGGGTACCGATCAGTTCAAAGGTCACCTGCGCATCCCGGTCAATCTGGAAGATGCGATAAAGCTGCTCTGACCATGTGATTTCGTCGGTCTCCACACGCCAGGAAAAACTGCCGATTCGACTCAGATGCTGGGCTTCCGCGAGAAACGCCTCGCTGCGCCGTAGTTCCCGTTCCGCCCGTTCGCGTTCCGTGATGTCGCGCAGATGGCCGGTGAAGGACGGCGGCCCTTCCAGCGGAATGCGTGTGATTGCCAGTTCGACGGGGAATTCGCTTCCGTCCGCACGTACCGCCGTCATCTCGATACGCTTACCAAGCACTTGCGCCTCGCCGGTGGCCAGGTAGCGGGCAAAGCCCTGCCTATGCTTCTCCCGGAGAGAGGGGGGAATGATGAAGTCTGCCAGATGCTTTCCCAAGACTTCGTCCCGACGGTAGCCGAAGGTGTGCTCCGCCGCCGGATTAAACTCAGTGATACTGCCCTCGTGATCGATCATCACAATGCAGTCGAGCGCCGTATCCACGATCGCTGCCTTGCGGACCTCACTTCGCTTCAGCTCTTTCTCCTCTTGCCCGAGCCTCTCTTCTACCAGTTTGCGTTCAGCAAGTTCCTTTTTGAGCTCTTGGTTGGCGGCGGCAAGCTCGGCAGTCCTTTGCACGACACTTTGATCAAGCTGGTCAGCGACCCGCTTCTGCTGGCTCAGGAGCCGTGCCTCCTGCAACCCGATGCACGCCTGATTCGCTGCCACATTCAGAAGAAGCGCCTCCGTTTGTCGCGGGAAATCTTCGCGCTCAGCCGCTACCACCATTACGCCGAGTTCGCCTTGCAGCCCCAGTGGAAGAGACACAATCGAAACGTCTCCCGCACCCATAAGGTTTCGAAGCTGTGGAGGCCATTTTCGCGAATCGTTTTCCAGAGACTGGCTGAGCGCGTCGCAAATCCCGTGCACCGAAGGCATCGGTCCGCGCAGTGCGGCGATCCGGACGATCTCAACGGGCGTCCCGTCAACTGGATCTGTCAGCCTCACCGAGACCAGGTCCAGCCGCAGCATCCGTATGAGCGCGTCGAGCAGGGTATGGAGAACCTGGGATGGATCGCCGCCACTCCAGATGGCGGGAAGAGCAAGCAGGCTGACAAGATCGCTGATGCATCGTTGCAGGTGCTTGATTTCGCCGGAAGCAAGTTCGGGTTGGACTTCCATATCAGGCAGTCGTGGAGGACGAGGAAGGCCGCACGGTCCGACGCTGGCGGACCTCGCGCAGGAACTCCTCGGGCGGCACGTAGAACGGATTCCGTTGCAGGATGCCGCCGATAATGATCATGGGATGCGTCCGCATGATGTCGATCACGGTGTCGCCTCCGAACTTCCCGAGATGATAAGTGCAGATCACCGCGTCGTCGTGGCTGCGCCACACATTATTCACACGCGATTCGAATTCAACCAGATCGTCTATGTACGATTGATCCTCAATGGCCCAATCCATCCGGCAGCAGATCCGGCTGAGCGGGAAGCCTCCCTTGGCATTGCCGCTAGCCATCTGCTCGAATGCCGTCAGCATCCGGTCCTGATCAAAACGGCCGTCTCGAATGTAAGCTTCAGTGTTGATCCGAACCTCTAATTGCCCACTCTGCTCGGCGGCTGTTGGATCGATGCCTGCCGCGGCCAACCGTTCCAGATGGTCGTGACGCTGGTCCGGATTCACGACGTGGACCGCTTTGTCGCCACACTTGAAGCCGTCCTTAATGAACGGAAGCAGCACGCGATATTCTTCGTCGTCGCTATTAAAAAATGCACACACATGACGTACTTCGCCGAGCTGGGAACCGGCAAGGGAAATCGGTGCCGTGGCCTTCTTCATGCTGTTTTCCTCCCTATAGGTAGTTCGCCCACCACTCGGTCAGAGACTTGAAACACGGCGGCTGCTAATTCCTTATGTCCACGAAGGGCACCAGGGTAATATGGCCGTTACGCCGCCGTAATCGCTCCGGGTGTGAGGTGGAGTCGAGCGGCCATTTTCACCAGGTCGGCAAGAGAGTCAGCCTTCATCTTCTGCATCACCTTGCCCCGGTGTGCCTTCACCGTGATCTCGCTGATACCAAGCTCAAAGGCGACTTGTTTATTCAAAAGCCCGGAAACCACCAGCCCCATAACCTGCCGTTCGCGTTGCGATAATGACGTGTAGCAATCCCGGAGTATCCGCATCTCCGCTTCCAGACTAAGAGCAACTCGGCTGCGTTCGAGGGCTCCCCGGATGGCGGCCAACAGCACATCATCCTTGAATGGCTTGGTCAGGAATTCGACGGCCCCCGCCTTCATGGCCCGGACAGTCATGGGCACATCGCCGTAGCCCGTGATGAAGATGATCGGCATATCCGTCCGTTCGCCGGCGACAAGCCCCTGGAGGTCTAGGCCATTAAGACCGGGAAGAGAAACATCAAGTATGAGGCAGTTCGGAACAGGAACTCGTGGGTGGTCGAGAAATTCTTGGGCGGACGCGAATGTCTTCGGCTGCCAGCCTTCACAGCGGATCAACAATTCCAGCGATTCGCGGACAGAGACGTCATCATCGACAACGAACACGATCGGCGTAACATCTGACACGGGTCAAACCCATCCTCGGCCGACGTTGCGTCGGCTCTACCCATATTTAAGTGTCTACGATTGGCCCATGAACCCTACTGTTTAAGGGGATTTTATCAGAGGTCTACGGATTGACGTGGGAGGATACCGAGCAGCCCGTGTCGAAATCCGCAATCCGAAATCGCGCTAAGAGATTCAGCGCCTGAGTATTAAGACAGGTTGCGATCGCTCATTTGGCAGGGTCGCCGATACCAAGGTATCGACGATACTATCGTCCAATTGTTCCTCTCCCAAGGTTCTGTTTTGATTACTCGTGTCGAGCGGAATGAGGCTCCGGTATAGGCCCTCCTCGGTGTCCCTTATGCCGGCCAAGATGATCCAAGTGCCGTCTGGGTGGCACGGTCCGGCGCTTCCGCAGCGCGCAGCAAGAGGAGAGATCAATTCTGGAGCATAGGGATCAGCGGAATCCTGCGGTTCCGGAACCGACGACAGTTCGCGAGGCATTTTTCGAAGTTGCCGAGAGAGATCTCAAAACGCAGCGTAGGGCGCTTCCAAAGCGCATTAGGTGGAGAATGCCATGAACTCGGATGAATCGTTTGACAATTCGCCGTGTGCAGACCAGATGCGCCTGGCGGAGCGCGAGTTAGCGTCATTCGTCGGCGCGGTCACGGAGTTATTCGGTCCGGAACAGGCGCGACTATGCCGGCGACTGGCTGGACGAGTCCGAGTTAATGGATAGCCCACCTCTATCGACCAGCCGAGATTGGCGGGCGGTCTCGATCGCGGCCTCGGCAAAGCTGGCAAATCAGCTGGCCGACGCGCAGCACCGCAGATCAGATCGCTGTGTTGATGAAAGATTCGTCGGTTCTGTGCGCCAGGAGTTGTCGGCGCGGCGGGCGGGATGACGTCGCTTTGAGAGGGCCGGGGACCCAGCCGCGCAAAATTGGGCTCGAAGGCTTGGAACGAAGGGTTATTTATGTCGAGCAAGAAAACGGCAATCATAACCGGAGCGTCGGGGGGTATTGGCACGGGTTTGGTCGAAGGGTTTCTGAGAGAAGGCTACAACGTTGTCGCGACGTCTCGTGAAGCCACTCGAAAACTGACTGCCTCGGGCGCCCTAGTTGTCTTTGACGGCGATATCGGCAAGCAGCAAACTGCTGCCTATGCTGTGGAGGCAGCAATCAACACCTTCGGAGCCATCGACGTTTTGGTAAATAACGCTGGCATCTTCCTGACCAAGCCTTTCACCGACTTCACGATCGAGGACTTCGACGCTCTGGTTTCGACTAATCTGCTCGGATTCTTCTACATCACTCAACGCACTGTGATAGAGATGTTGAAACAGAAATCGGGGTGCGTTGTGAGCATCACTGCGGCACTTGCCGATCGGCCAATCGACGGCGAAAATGGCTCGATTTCAATGATTACGAAAGGTGGGTTGAATTCAGCGACCAAGAATCTCGCAGTTGAGTATGCTAACGACGGCATCCGCTTCAATGCCGTAGCCCCCGGCGTTGTGGATACATCAATGCACCGCAATGCTCCCAACGACTCCGCGTTGCAGCCGGTTATGAAAGAGGCGACGGTGAAGGATATTGTCGATGCCGTTCTTTACCTGGCACAGGCGGGTCATGTGAGTGGAGAGATTCTCTATGTGGATGGCGCTGCTCCGGCCCGTCGCTGGTAGCCCAGGGCAATTCGGTAAACGGATGCTAACCACAGGTTGACTTCGACGAGGCACGCATGCCCCGATTGCTTTCCGTAAATGTCGGCCTTCCACACGACGTGACGTGGAAGGGCAAGACCGTCCGTACCGCGGTCTGGAAGTCTCCGGTCAACGAACGGCGCATGGTACGCCGGCTCAACATTGATGGCGATGGGCAGGCGGATCTCGCCGGCCACGGTGGGGAGCAGCGCGCGGTCTTCGTTTATCAGATGGACTCCTACCACTTCTGGGAGCACTTTCTGGGCCGCAACGATTTCAGCTTCGGACAGTTCGGAGAGAACCTCACGGTGGACGGGCTTCCCGATAACGAGGTCTGCATCGGTGACCGATATCGCATAGGCGATGCCCTTTTTGAAGTAAGCCAACCACGCGTAACGTGCTTCCGAGTCGGCATTCGCATGAACGAGCCGCGCATGCCGTCGCTGCTGGTAGCGCAGCATCGGCCGGGATTTTATTTTCGCGTGCTGCAGGAAGGGAAGGTCGGTGCGGGCGACGAAATCGCAAAAGTCGCCAATGGTCCGGAACGGATCACGGTTGCGGAGATCGATGCTCTGTTGTATTTGCCAGGACATTCTCGCCAGCAAATTGAACGAGCGATTCGGATCCCCGCACTCAGCAAGGGATGGCAGGCTTCTTTTCAGGCGATCCTGGAGCAAGAGTCGGCGGCAACGACCGCTGAGGGGAATTCCGGGCTCGCAAATGAAGAGCCAGCGCCGGCATGGCCCGGCTTCAGGAAGGTGCAGGTCGGGCATATCCGTAAGGAAAGCAACAGCGTGACCTCCTTCATTTTGGTGCCGATCGAAGGAGCCCTGCCTTCTCTTGCCCAGCCGGGTCAGTTTGTTGTTGTGCGGTTGCAAGTGGAAGCGGACAAGCCCCCGCTTCTTCGCAGCTATTCCTTGTCCGACCTCCCGGCAGTCGATCATTTTCGCATTAGCGTTAAGAGCGACCCGAATGGGGTTGCAAGTTCATTCCTTTGCAGCCGGCTGCGCGCAGGCGACGTACTGGATGTCAGTGCACCGCGAGGAACTTTTGCTCTGCGATCCGGCGAAAATCCTGTGGTTCTGCTCAGTGCCGGCGTGGGCGCCACGCCGGTACTATCGATGCTGCATTCCCTCGCCGCGCAACGATCGCAGCGGCCGGTGTGGTGGATCTATGGAGCGCGCAATCGCGACGAACATCCGTTCGCGGACGAATCGCGTTCCTTACTGAAACAGCTGCCTGGCACCCGAAGTTGCATCGTCTACAG
>Ga0302324_100028908_pt1 | contig 10527 bp, 8 predicted proteins | sample Palsa_T0_1_FD_201949 | JGI IMG/M metagenome (GOLD analysis project Ga0302324, IMG submission 201949) | Peat permafrost microbial communities from Stordalen Mire near Abisko, Sweden - Palsa_T0_1 | ecosystem: Environmental > Terrestrial > Soil > Palsa > Peat permafrost | place: Sweden: Abisko... | reverse complement strand
TTAGGTGGATCCGGTTGAGTGTATGTGTCCATCATCTCTCCAAGTGGACACTACTATCTTCATGTCCACCTTGGCAGGATGCGCCCACATCACACTCTTGTCGAGACGGCCATCGGCGTACGCTTACATACCATCTGTGTAGAGCACAACAAGAAGATCGGATGGGTCCAGAGTGACAACCGTCTGACTGTAGTCCGTACCAGGAATTAACCCGACAGGTAAGCCGGCGACGTTTTTGAGTTGCGGGTTTTCCCTCCTCCAGCCACCCCCAACTTCGTTGGGCGGCGTGATACCAAAGTGGAGGCAGGTGCCCCGCGTTGCTGAACGCCAGCCGGCCTGTGATGCGATGGAAACTCAAGACGATTGCCGTGGCGTATTTCTTACTCTTGTTGAACGCGTCGTTGAGGCCGCGCATGAACTCTGACTGGTCCCAGAGCTTGATGTTCTGGCGCATGAGCTCGCGCAGCGTCTCGGTCACGGCACTCACATCGTGACCACGCCCGCCTAATAATGTGCGTGAAGACATCCTCCAGCTTCGCAGTGAACTCCCGTTTCGCCGACTCTTTCATACGAAAGCGAACAACGAGTGTGATCTTGTCTCACACAGCCATCTCCTCTGAGTGGAATTCTTATCTAAGTCGCTTATTGTCGAATTTGTCGTTGGTCATCACGTGGCTCAGTGAATTACCAGCGATTTAGCGCCAACCGAGGGCAGGGGCTACAGTGGTCAGAATTGCCTCCATGACGTGCGCGTTATAGGCGACACCTAGTTGATTTGGAATCGTTAGCAATAGCGTGTCGGCCTCTGCGATCGCCTCGTCGCTTCTAAGCTGCTCGACGAGAGTGTCTGGCTCAGCAGCGTAGCTCCGGCCAAAAATCGCCCGTGTGTTTTCGTCAAGGAACCCGATCTTGTCATCTTCCTGACCGTCTCGTCCGAAATAGGCACGGTCACGGTCATCGATCAACGCAAAGACACTGCGGCTAACGGAAACGCGTGGAGTGCGCGTGTGACCAGCTTCCTTCCAGGCTGCGCGAAAGGCGCGAATCTGGGCGGCCTGTTGGATGCGGAGCGACTCGCCGGTCTCGTCGAATTTGAGGGTTGAGGTCTGTAGGTTCATTCCTAGCTTCGCGGCCCATGCTGCTGTCGCGTTCGAAGCAGACCCCCACCAGATTCGATCACGCAATCCTGCAGAGTAGGGCTCAAGGCGAAGCAGTCCCGGAGGATTGGGAAACATTGGACGTGGGTTAGGCCGAGCGAAGCCCTTGCCGCGCAGCAACTCAAGAAATTCTTCCGCATGCCGCCGGCCCATATCTGCATCGTCCTCGGCTTCAAGCGGGCGGTAGCCAAAATAGCGCCAACCATCGATGACCTGCTCGGGGGAACCTCGACTGATTCCCAACTGCAGGCGCCCGCCAGCAATGAGATCCGCAGCGCCAGCATCCTCCGCCATGTAATGAGGATTCTCGTACCGCATGTCGATCACTGCGGTGCCAATTTCAATCTTTCGCGTTTTAGCACCCACCGCCGCGAGTAGCGGAAAGGGTGATGCCAGTTGCTGCGCGAAGTGATGAACCCGGAAGTAGGCTCCGTCCATTCCCAGGCGCTCCGCCTCTACGGCGAGGTCAATGGACTGCAGGAGCGCGTCGGTCGCCGACTGCGTTCGTGACTGCGGTGATGGTGCCCAATGACCGAATGAGAGAAAGCCAATTTTCTTCATGCAACATAAGTCTGCCATATCGTCGCTATAGCTGCGCGTCGACTTTAGAGGGAACGCGATCTCGCGCCGCAGTTCGACATCGAACCGGTTGAACGGCTCAGCAGGAACCAGCGGCGCGGAGACCCCCTCAAAGGAGCCAACCAACACGCGTGCCCGGTCACCGGCGTCGCACCCCCACTCGGGCACGTCGCTTTTTTGAAGGCGGATCGTCTTAGGCGGCACAAGCTTATTTCTTGAGCTTAGGTTGATGAAGAGTTGAACCGCGTGCAGTTCACGATTGGAATCCGCCGGAAGCTCCTCGTGAATAAGGCCGCTTCCTGCCTGCGTCCACACGATCCCTCCTGGACTGGTCACAAGATCGTTGCCGAGAGAGTCGCGACTCGAAGGTTCCCTTCGGAATCTTCCAAGACGTAGGTGACCGCGTAGAAACCTGCATGCGGATGCGTCCTGGTCCTCGACGCATTCCGGGTGACCGGTCGGCCCTTCCCGCCGCGGGGGAAGCCCAACAGCTCAAGTTTTACGGCCTTCACTGAGAAGGTCCCATTTCCTTGCGCTTGTGATGCGATCACTGTGGGATCGGTCGTGGCCCTGCTATCACGCAATTCTCGCTCGCGGTCATCATTCGGATGCTGCTGCCGTTCATCGTCCTCATGATCACCGCCACCACGCTGCAGGCGAAGCAGCTTTCATTGTCTTGACATTGTCTTGACATTGTCTGGCAGAAGTGCTATTCTCGACGCTGAAGGAGTAGTTATGTCTGCCCGCGCCACACGCAGCGAAAAACTCGACTTACGGCTCACGCTCGATGCCAAGAAAGCGTTGCAGGCGGCGGCGGCGGCTTCAAATCGTTCCGTGAGCGAGTTTGTCTTGGAGAGTGCATTGACGCGTGCCGACGAGGCGCTCGCGGATCGCCGCAGCTTTGGTTTGAGCGCAGCTCAGTGGAAAGAATTCATGGCAGCGCTCGATGCTCCTCCACGCCCCCTACCCCGTCTCGAACATCTTCTCAAAGAACCTGGATTCTTTGACGCGGGCACTCGCGAGTGAGCGATGTCCGACGCGTCGAAAAACTCCGACGCGATCACCCGGTCGAAAACTTCGATTGCGGACGCGAGGAACTAAATCGCTATCTCGTGCGCTATGCTTGGCAAAATCAACAGGCCAGTGGCGCACAAACTTACGTTGGCATCGTGGGCGAAGTCATCGTGGGCTACCACACGCTGGCGGTGGGTCACGTGACATTAGAGGACGCTCCCGAACGCCTGACTAAGGGCCTGGCGAAACATCCTGTGCCAATCATGCTGCTCGCACGGCTCGCCACTGATCTACGATGGCAGGGCAAGGGCGTAGGCAAAACCTTACTGAGGGACGCGATGCAGCGCACACTGCAGGCAGGCGATATCGCCGGGATACGCGCCTTAGCCGTACATGCGAAAAATGAAGCGGCGCGACACTTTTACGAACATTTTGATTTCGTCCCCTCTCCCACAGATCCCATGCACCTGTTCGTTCTGCTCAAAGATGTGCGCCGGATCATGTTGGAATAAACACAGGGGCCAACGCAACGCTCGTTCCCATGATCCGCGATCATAATAAAATAAGCCACTTGCTCGGCTGCCGATATCGCGGTTCCGAAGTCGATAACTGACGGCCGATTATCCGGACGAGAGATTCTCCGATTTGCCAAGTGTTCAATGACTTGCCGAGATTGTGGTTTTTAGCTGTGTCGCAAAAGGTGTCGTAACCCTATTTGCTACGCAGCTGCTTCAGTTGTTGGCGGACGGTAATCGAGCGCGGCGCGCGCGGTTTCCAGTTCCGGATGCTGATTGTGCATCGCGGTCTTTACGTCGCGGTGCCCCATCGTTCTCATCACGGCTGCGAGGTTGCCGGTTCGCATCAGTACGCCTAGGACACAATCAGACCATTGGGGCAATTGCCCATCGGCTTTGGCGGCTGATCTGGATCACTTGCACCGATGGGTCCGCTACGAGGAACACGGCCCGACCGTGTGCAAAAGGTTGAAGCGAATACGCACTGCAAGGATGATCCGACTTCTCCAAAGCCTCGGCTACAGCGTCGAACCGTTGACTGTTCAACTCAACCCAGCATAAGGCCCGGGGCGGGCGGCGGGATTTTCGACCCTGCCGACAAACCGCCCGCAAACTGCCGGATTGACTGATACTACCCGCAATTGTAATGGCAGGCGTTGCCGCAAATCCTCGTTTGGTTTACCGGTTAGCGTTTCGGTTTCGCTTGGCTCTTGACTGGCGGTCCTCTCTTCACGTGCATTGCCTTCAGCGGGGTGGCACTCTGCCCCTGGAAGGTGCCCAGCCACGCGCTGTGTTCGTCCTCGTCGATCAAGAACACCAGCCCCGGGCCAGCTTCGTACATAACCACGGTGAAGTCGTCGGTTGGACCGTCAGCGCCCCCGACGGGACCGACGGCAAATGGAGTGGCCGACCGGAAGGCGTATCGCCCCGCGGCGTCAGGTGCGGCCGCAGTCCCCGTGATCGGAACGGCAGTGTAATCATCCGGCGTGCCCGACACGAAGGACGCGAACGGATCGCTGATATCTACCGGAGTGGGGGGCCCGCCGGTCCCGGTCGTGAAAACAAGCGATGCAAATGTTCCTTGCCCGACGAAGTCAAACTCCCAGCCCGCGTTTACGGGGAAGCTGCCTTTGTCGGTGAAGGCCTGCGCCCCGAAGCCGTAGCTGTGGTTGAGGTCCGATCCGTCGGACGCTATGGTCCCTTGCGGAACCACGATTCCCGTGCCCGGGGCGAAATCATCCAACTCAAGGACAAGGGCGGCTCCCAGGTTGGCCGCCGTGGTGTTGTTGGGATCCAGAAGGTTGAGTGTTGGATCCGTCGCATACAGCCCGAGCTTGTGAATGGATCCCAACCCCGTGACGTCGGTCATGCTGCCATAACCGAGCACGGTGGGGGAAAAGGAGTAGTTGCCTGCGACTCCGCCCGGGGTACCCGTGGCCACGACGGTGCCCGTTTCTTCATCATCGCCTTCACCCGTGAATGCGGCGTTAAACGTTCCAACGGCGGTATTGGCGGCAACGAGTTGCCCCGCTGCGGCAAATATAGCGTCCTCGGTGTTGTCCAGGATGCCGAACACGTCCTTTGACAGCACCGTGCTGTCGAAAGTGGTGGCGCTGCCCTGGCCGTAGGCTGAACCCGCAAGCGCATCGTCGTAGTCAACATCGATGATGCGTAATACTTCTGGACCAACGATGTAGTAGACGAGCGAGATGGGTGCGTTACCGTTGTTGGGATCCGTGAAGCCGGTGATGCTGCCCCGCCCGTACACGTCCGCTCCGACGCCGTTGTCCGTCGCTGTGAGAGTATTCCCCACGAGCACATTCCCGGAAGCATTTTCGTCGTAGGTGCCGTGGATGGTGCCGCTGGTGTTCGAGAACACCCCTCCATACGCCATCGAGAGGATGACCGTGGTGTCCAGCCCGGAGAGGGTGAAGGCAAAATTGCCGTCGGCACCGCTGCTTGCCGTCTGCAGGTCGAAGCTTCCGCTGGAAGTTGCCGATCCATCAAACTGCGTAATCAGCGCATGATTTGCGTTGACAAACTGGACAGCGAATTTTTCGATACCCTTCACGCCTACATTAGGGTCGCTTGCCGAAACATTAAGGACTAGCGTCCCGGTGCCGGTGGTTGGATTCACCGTCATCGAGCTGCCGGCTGCCGTGATTACATCGGGGGTGGTGGGTTCGCCGGGTGACGTGAAGCCGCTCGCGTCGTTATAGTCCTGTTCGCCGCCGAGGATTTTTCCGCTTGAGTCGAAGCCCACCGCGCCTGCAATGGCGTAGTAAACCGGCCCGGGTCCGTAGGCGGGGCTGTTTTCCAGCCCGATCACATAAAACACGAACACGATGGGAGCCTTCTGCTGTGCTGTGTTGCCTTCGGTGAAGCTGGCCGTTGCTGTGGCTCCCGCCGCCGCGGCCGTTACTGAGTAGGCGCCGGGCGCCGTGTTTGCAGTGCATGTGATCGATGCGGTGCCATCGGAAGCGGTGGTAACAGTGGTGGCGGAGGGGGTGCAGCTCTGACCGGCTGATCCCGCGTCAGGTGTGAACGTGACCGTTACCCCGCTGGCTGCTGTTCCGTTGGATGTCACGGTAGCTACCAGCATGTTGGTGAAGGCGTTACCGATGGTTGCGGTTTGTCCCGATCCGCTCGTCGCCGAGATTGCGATGGTGGGAGGCGGCGTACTCGAACTGCTGCTGCCGCAACCCGTCAGGAACCCGAAAACCAGGCAAACCAAAATCAATGCGAGAATGCTGGTGAAGTGGCGGTTCATAGCGCCACCCCTTTCTCGGCGGCGCGTTCACGGGTTAGTGGCGATACCTCGATCCCATGCTCATTGCGCATGGTGTAGGGTTTGCCGTTTGCTCTTACGCTGCGGACGACGAAGACTTCCTTGTCGCGAACCGTCTTCATGACGCCGGTGAGTTCAATCTGCTGGCCCGGGGCGACGGACAGCGCGCCTTTGCCTTCCAAACCGAATCGGCCCAGACTCGCGTCTAATCTGCCGGAGACAGTCTCGACCATGAGATGGGAGCCCCAAGTCATTCCCGGGGTGGGTTGGTGGGGCACGCTCGACACAGTCCCGGTGAGCGTGACTTCCTTGCTGACGTCATACCACGAATCAGAGTCGGCTGCGTTAAGTGGAACAACCAGGATCGCGAACAGGAGGCCGGTCAGCAGCCCCGCGATCAGTGGGGTCGAACTGATGAAACGACTACGCCTCATGGATTCGCTCCTCTCTCGAGTGATGAAAGTTGTAGAGTGAGTGCTTCGCGCAGATGCCGTCGTTGCTACTTAATTGCCGTTCACCAGAGTCCCGCTGACAACCGTGTCCGCGTCCGTCTCAATGGCTAGCATTTCCTTCCCGCCGTCCACAACCACCAAGCTGAAGTGCATTTCGGAGAGCCCCTTCGGCGTTATGGTAGCCCTGCCCCTGCAGTCCGTGCCGACCTTGTAAGAACCGGTGACGGGCTCCTCTGCGAACGTTTGAAACGTGCCATCGTCGCTAGCCGCTACGTGTCCGCTTATCACTCCGTCTCCAGAAGTGTTGACACTGAACTTCAACTCACCGATGAAAGCCACCGCTCCTGTGGAGGGCGCCCCTGCGAGGAAGACACCGGTTGTTTCAAACCCAAAACTACCCTTAACTCCAGCATTGGTGCAGTTCGGCGAGCCCTGCTTCACGGCGAAGCCCTCCGCAAAAAGGTGAAGGGCCAAAAACCCGGTTGACGTAACCACCAAGGAGAAGGGGCTGCCTACCGCGGGTGTACCCGTGCCAGTGCAGTTCGAGGCAACTGTGTATATCCCGGTGACAGATTCAGTGGCAATTACACCGTCATGGGATGCTGTCTGCTCTCCAGTAAATGTGCCTGTGGTTGAGTCAAACGTGAGCTGGGTCACGGCGGCGGTGGCAGGGGCGCCGTTGCTATCTGTGCCATCGTGCAGAAACCCGTAGGTGCCACTCAGGGAGGCGTTTGAACAAGTCTCCGCCCAGGCAGCGGAACTAAGCGCAAAGCTGGCCAGAACAATCGTTAAAGCAATGCGATACATTTTGGAAATCATAATTCTCTCCTCTTCCCTAGTTTTTTTCTTGCTTTAGAGTCGGCCCCTTCATGTGCCTATTGTCCCTATAAGCGTCAAGGTCCCAGTGGCACTATCAATGCTGTACATGGAGACGCTGTTCGAGCCGGAATTCGTCACGTAGGCGAACTTTCCGGACGGATGGATGGCGATCGAGGTAGGAGATAGCTGCGTGGCTATTGTTCCTGAAGGCGTCAATCCCCCGGTCGTGGCGTCGATGGTGTACATCGAGATGCTGCCGTCAGTGTCATACGTCCAATTTGCCACGTAGGCGAACTTGCTCGCAGGATCCACAGCTACGGAGAAAGGGTTTGTTCCTGCGGCGATCGACCCTATAGATGTTAGGGCCCCGGTCGTCGCGTCTATGGTGTACATGGAGACGTTGTTCGAGCGGTAATTCGTTACGTAGGCGAACTTGCCCGCAGGATCGACCGCTACAGAGTCGGGACCCGTTCCTGCGGCGATCGTCCCTATCGACGCTAAGGCCCCGGTCGTCGCGTCGATGGTGTACATCGAGACGTCGTTCGACAGGGAATTCGTTACATAGGCGAACTTGCCGGCAGGATCGACGGCCACGGAGTCGGGACCTGATCCTGTGGCGATCATCCCATTGGACGTCAAGGCCCCGGTAGTGCTGTTGATGGTGAACATCGCGACGCTGGATAAACCGCCGTAGGTGCCCTCCGGAAAAGCTCCCCCCTCCGCCACATAAGCGAATTTGCCGGATGGATCCACCGCCACCGAATTGAAAAACTCCGGAGTTCCGTTTACCCCAGTTCCTGTTATCCCTCCAGCGGTGGACGTTAAGGCCCCGGTCGTGGAATTGATGGTGTACGCTACGACGCTGCCAAAATCGATATCCCACACATCCCCCGAACTCGTAACGTAAACGAACTTGCCAGAAGGATCTACGGTCACGGAGTCGGTAAGTTCGTCATTTGTAGGCGCCGTTGATCCTATGGACAGGGCCCCGGTAGTGGGGTTGATCGTGTACATGGACACGTAGCCACCACTGTTGCCATTGCAGCCGAAGCTCGCCACATAGGCAAACTTTCCGGCAGGGTCCAGGGCGATGGATTGCGGACCCACTGTTCCTGTCGTTATGGCGAAGGACAACGCGTTCGAGCTACCCCCGCCGGCTCCAGGGTTGAAGACTGTGACCGCGGCTGTCCCGGCTGCGGCAACGTCACTCGCCGAAATCTGAGCAAGGAGTCCGTTAAGGGCATCACTAGTGGTCGGCCGGACGCTGCCGTTCCAGCGCACGACTGAACCGGTCACAAAATTTGACCCGGGATATGGCCCAACTACCTGCAACTGAAAGGACTGTTCTCCTGCGGGAACGCAGGTTGGATAGAGATAATTGATCGTCGGGGCGGAGAGGCTGGTAATGGTGAAGTTAATCGCATTGGAGGAGCCACCGCCGGGAGCGGGGCTGGTCACTGTCACGGCCGGCGTGCCGGTTGAGGCGATGCTGGCAGCAGGGATGGCCCCAATCAATTGCGTAGAGCTGACGAACGTGGTGGCAAGCGCCGACCCGCCGAAGTTGATCATAGAAGCTGCGACGAAATTCGTCCCATTGATTGTGAGGGTGAAAGGCACACCGCCAGCTACGGTACTGTTCGGCGAGATTGTGGTGATGGCTGGAGTGGGGTTAGATCCGCGGGATGTAGGCTGATTAATCGATGACGGACTGGTGCCGCCTCCGCATCCGGCAAGGAGCAAAAGGTTCACAATACCCCCAGCTGCGAGCTTTCTCCCTAGCACTGCTTCGCTTTTCATGGCGCCCTTCCGTTCCACTTACCCACTTCCACATCACCGACCGTCGGCGAGATCCTCAAAACCCAATGCCGCACCCGACCGTTCTGTTGCAGGCAACGTCAAATGGATTCGTATGGGTGGCCACTCGCGTTCGCTACCACGCCCACGGCCCGGTTTCCCGTCAAAAGGAGCCCTGCGGCGAGTCGCAGGGTCCGCGAATTTTGAATACGCTACCTCCGTCATGCTCAGTCGTTGTGCAAAATGCTAGGCCTCGGTCCCGCGACATTGGCGCGAACTCGCTTGAGGCGCAATGGTCGGCGTATGGTCTGTAGGTGTTTTTGTTCTGATCGTCCAACTCATTGAATGCATGCGGCTTGTAGGCGTACCCGCATATTCCTTAGTGATAAGCAGGTGGTGATAAACTACTGGCCATCTGGGGGCGCCTGCTATGGAGGCCACCGACCGAACCCGCAAGGTGCGATTCGACGCCTTTGAAGTGGACATGCGGTCGGGTGAATTGCGCAAGCACGGCATCCGGCTAAAGCTTCATCGCCAGCCCTTCCAGGTACTCTCGCTTTTGCTGGAGCATCCGGGGGACGTCGTTACGCGCGAGGAGCTTCGCCAGAAGCTCTGGCCCGGCGAGACTTTTGTTGACTTCGATACCGGCCTGAACAGCGCCGTCAAGAAGCTGCGCAACGCGCTGTGCGATTCAGCCGAGGAACCCCGCTACATCGAGACTCTGCCACGCCGGGGATACCGTTTCATTGCTCAGCTGGAAAATGGCGATTTGTCTAGCGGAGTAGCGGCGATCGAGTCGCTCGCTGTTACCCCTTTGCCCCCAAATCCAAATGAGAAGGGGCTTAGGGCGGAACGGCCGGCGGATGGAGAAGTCGACGTCCGACCAACCGGGACCTCGCGGGCGCGTCTCTGGCTTGTTCTAGGCGGTGTGGCTGGACTCGCGCTGATTGCCGTCACCTACGTTGTGCTCCGGGGCCACACTGGACATACCTCCCAAACCAAAATCAGGTCGCTGGCAGTCCTGCCCTTGAGTAACCTGTCGGGCGACTCCACTCAGGAATACCTGGCGGACGAGATGACCGAAGAGTTGTGCGGACGCCTGGCCAGAATCCATGATCTGCGCGTCATTTCCCGTACCTCGGTCATGCGCTTCAAGGGTACGAAGCTCTCAGTGCCAGAGATTGCCAGGTCGCTTGGGGTGGACGCTCTCGTCGAAGGTTCAGTGATACGGCAGGGCAGCCGGATTCGTGTGCACGCCCAGTTGATTCGTGGCTCAACCGACGAGCACCTTTGGTCGGAAGAGTACGACGGTGAGTTGGGGGACGTACTTGCTCTCGAGAGCGAGGTGGCGCAATCCATCGCGCGCAGAGTGGAGGTCAAGGTCACCGGAGAGGAGCGTGCCAGGCTGG
>Ga0302324_100028906_pt1 | contig 10528 bp, 6 predicted proteins | sample Palsa_T0_1_FD_201949 | JGI IMG/M metagenome (GOLD analysis project Ga0302324, IMG submission 201949) | Peat permafrost microbial communities from Stordalen Mire near Abisko, Sweden - Palsa_T0_1 | ecosystem: Environmental > Terrestrial > Soil > Palsa > Peat permafrost | place: Sweden: Abisko... | reverse complement strand
AACTTTAAAGATCCCCCTTTCGCCACAAGGCAAAAGGGGCCGTGGCCTGCCCGATGTTGCCGGAAATGGGGTGGGCTACCAGATGCTGGTACGTGGGAAGACATTTATAGCCGGTGGCACGAGCGCGGCCACGCCACTGTGGGCCGGCCTGATTTCTCTAATTAACCAAAGCCTGGTTGCCAAGCACGGTAAAACAGTAGGTTTCTTGAACCCTCTCATATATGGGTCCTTAAACCTCAATGGAGCTTTCAACGGCGTTGTCGAAGGCAATAACGACATCGATGGAAAGCTCAACAAATATCGGGCAAGCCGAGGTTGGAATCCCTGCACCGGAATGGGCTCACCGAATGGCCTAAAACTCCTGCGCTTGCTTCGGGGAGGGCAGCTCGCAACCGTCGGGGTATCAGGCGAAAGTTCAGGAGATCCACCGGCAAAGGTCGCGACGCGACGTATGGCCATGTAATTGCCAATTTCACCGAAGCATTGGCATTGGCTGATGCCCAGCTTGGACAGCTAGTAATGAGCCAGGTTGCGGCCAGCCACTTGTCTAGACCGACGGCGCTGTCCTCATAGATCGTTCCTGCCTTCACTGAGAGCTGGTGCTTAGGGTGGCGATTCTTGCACTGCCACACCCGGCGCTTCCCCATGTACTTCACTTCTGTGGAATCGCAGTTGGGGCAGCGGACAACCCCATCCGGCCAACATGCGGGATATTTCTCAACATGAGCTAAAACAGCCTAAGTGGGCGAACCTAGAAAATTGCCTTCAACCCAAACTCCAGCTGCCGGGGAGCGCCGAAAGCGTACACTCCGGTTCCCAAGCCGACTCTATAAACGCCTTGGTTTGCGGCGGTAGTCGTATTGGCTGTGGGAGCGCTGGGGGTTGGATTCAAGGCTCCGGCAAGGACGCCAGCCTGGCGGGAGCTACCCAGTCCGCCCGGGCCGTCGAAGTTGGCGGCGTTGAGGATGTTGAAGGCGTGGACGGCGGGTTGAATTGTGAGGTCCTCGCCAACTCTGAAGCTGTAAGAGACGCCTACGTCCCAGATTCTCAGGATGTCGTTGGCAATGGCGTTCGTCGGTGCATTAAAGATCGGCTGCGGAGAGCCACCAATCTGAACAAGTTGGTTCGCGGTGAGCGCGCCGGAACTGACGACAGCGTTGCCGGCCGGGGTCAGCGTTCCGACATATTTAGAGTTGTAGTTGTTTATCACGTTGTTGAGGTTGCCGGGTTTGATTCCTCGATTGTAGGAGCCTATATTGCTGCCAGGAAGGATGTTTCCCGGCGTTCCATCTCCAATGAGATCGCTGGTGAAGATATCTCCGCTTCCGACGGTGGGTAACGCGAGAGACAACGGCAGCGAAGAATAAAGATGGGCAATGGTGTCGAAATGCAGTCCCTTCCATACCTCGGTATCGAGGCCGATTGAGAACTGCTGTCTGCGGTCGAGCGAATTTGGGCCGAAATACGAATTGGGATTCCGACTGTTCAACGCGGTCTCTCCAAAATCCTGATCGCCGCCCGAAGCGAGGGGGCCTGTGCTGTTGTCCACCGAGGTACCGGTACCGGAGAAATGAGAGTAGGTGTAGGAGGCAGTAAGGTCGGTGCTGACCACGCCCTTGAACGGGTGGGAACTGCGTTGAGTGACGTTGATTTGAAGGGCGTTGTAGGAGGAGCGCGCAGTTGGAGTCAGGAAAAATGACTGCCCGAAGTTAGGATTTTGACCCTGGAATGCGAAATTGGGGTTGGGAAGCCCACCATTGCCTTGGTTCAATGAATCCAGCCCGTTGATCGCGAAATCGGATAACACCACCGGCCCGGCTGGATTTCCGTTCGATCCGGGATGCAGCCCCGGACATGCTTGAATTGCCGCATTGACGTCGGCCACGCCGCACGCGGCCACAGTCGCGGCCACGGCAGCACTGGCGGCAGCCGGATTGAAATTGGCTACATCGCCGACGTGGTTTTCGTCGATGCCGACGAGGAAGTGAAAGCCGATATTCCGCACATAATCTACGGTCAATACCGTATTCTTGGCTACCTCCTGCTGGATCCCGATATTCATTTGATAGGATCCCGGGGTTTTATAGTTCGGATTGAAAAGCATGTCGCCGGTCGAGTTGGGTCCGACCGCCAAAGCATTGCCAACGTAAGCCCCATTGCCCTGAGCGCCCGCTTGCTTGGTCAGCGCCTGATACGTGGCCGCCAGCGTTGCGATGTCCTGATAGACTGGGGCGCCTCCCACGATGGAGCCAAGAGCAGCGCCACAAATGGAGGCAATGGGCGTACCCGTTGGGGTCCCATCGATGGTGGTGATCTGCGTCGTTTCGCCACTCGATGTGGGCACGGTAATGCTAGTCGGGGCGCAAACCGGGGTGGCCCCGAAAAAGAGCCCTTGCTGGAGACGGGCAGGCCGGTCGAACAGGATGTTATTCCAGACGTTGTTCTCATAGTAAATGCCGGCGCCGGCGCGGACCACGGTTTTGCCACGCCCGGTTACATCCCAGGCGATGCCGGCTTGCGGGCCAAAGTTCGTATTCGGCTGATTGACTTTGTTGCCAAGACCGGGCGCAATCGAGTCGAGCAACGGTATTGCGGGAAGGTCGCTGTCGGAGCGGCCGGTGTCGCGAATGTAGCGTAGGCCGTAATTGAAGTTAATTCGCGAGTTCACCTTCCATTGATCACCCACATAAGCGGTAAAACGCCAATCCTCCTGGCCGCCGCCCGGGAAGCCAAACTGGGGGATCTCGGTACCATAGCCTTCGCCATTGCCGAGAAGAATCGTCGAAGGCTGGCCCGGAGCGGGCGACACAAGGTAGTCGAGGGGATTTCCCAGATCGCCGCCTGCCACCACATTGGAGCCGACCTGGACCTGTGGATCGATGCCATAGAACGAGGCGAAGCCGCCGCCGAGAATATGGTTCACACCCGCGCCGTAGCGGATGGTGTGCCGACCCTTGGTCCAGCTGCCGTCATATTTGAACTGCTTGTTGGATTGGATGGTGGTCTGCGGCGCCAGAAAGCTCGCGCCGGATGTATAGGCTCCGATCACCAAGAATATTCCGGGCGTTTTGTTGTAGGCCGGATCGCCGGTGATTGCGGGGGTATCGGTGATGTGGTTGACGAACTTGAAGTAGCCGATGCGGAAGCTGTGGCTGAAGTTTCCCGTCAGGAAGTCCAGACCACCACCCACGTTGGGCGTGTTGTTTTCATTTAGATAAGGAGAGTAATTGTTGCCCCCGCCAAATCCGGCGACGTCCTTATTGTTGTGAAGAGCCCCACGGATAAAACCGTGAGCACCGCGAGGAAGATTGAAATCGGAGCGGCCCAGAAGTTCCAGCTCCTTATAAGGCGAGGAATAACTGCCCGAAAGATCGTCAAGCGGGGTTCCGGCGAGACTGACCGGCGCATCAAGATGTTGAAGGGTGTTTTCCGCCGACACAAAGTAGAAGGCCTTGTCCGGCACGATGGGGCCTCCCATGGCGACCCCTATGTTGTTCCTCTGGAGGTAATTGTCCTGGCCCCCGGGGAAATTGGCGCCTCCGGCGCTCTTGTCGCGGAAGTTGTAGAAACCATCTCCGTGGATTCTGTTGGAGCCAGAACGACTGATTACGTTCACCGATCCCGACGAAGTTATGGACGTCGAGATATCTAGGTTCGACTGCGCCACCTGGAATTCCTGGATCGCATCCGCAGAGATATTTTGAGTGGTAGTACCGACATTTTCGTCGGAGATGTCCAGCCCATCGAGACTGATGCGCGCCGTGCGCCCAAACCTGCCGCCGAATGAGATGGAGGAGAAACCGTTCTTGGTCGGATCGAAGTTGGTGCCGTCCTGGATCTGGACGCCCGGCTGCAATTGCGCCAGGTCAAGAAAGTTGCGCCCGTTTAAGGGCAGCGACTGAATTTGCGCCTGAGTCAAAACGCCGGCGATTTGCGTCTGCGATGTGTCCACCGCCACCGTGTTCGCCTGCACTTCCACAACGGTTGTTTGGCCGCTCACGCCGAGCTTGATGTCGCCACTCGTCACGACGCCGATCTGCACTGTGACCGCTTGATCGGTTGCCGAAAAACCGGGCGCATCGACGTGGATCTTGTACTGGCCCGGCAGCAGCGAGCCGGCGGAATAGTACCCGCTGGCGGAGGCCGTAAAAACTTTCTGCGAACCGGTCGAAGGCTCGGTGAGGATTATCTTTACGTTGGGCACGACCGCCCCGGATGAATCCGTGATGGTTCCCTGGATGGTGCCCGCCGCATTGGAGGCCTGGGCCAGGAGCGAGCGAGGTGAAACAACTCCGATCACCACCGCGCAGTAGAGGGTCAACAGCTGTGCGGAGCGGCGCTTAAGCAGGAACGAGGGGGAATCGGTCTTCTTCATGGGCATCACCAGTAGCTTTCAGTAGGGGCCAAGACACTCCGCGGATTGCTGATCGCGCGCGCAACTCAGTCGAAAGGCCTTCGTCGGGTAAAGTAATAGGCATGTCGGGGGCCGCCAAACGATCCTTGCCGGGATAATGTGACGGAGAACATGAAAGTGTGGCCTGAAATGCCGAAAGGAGGGACGAACGTTAGAACGCGCGCGTCGCTTGCCGGTTCCAGCCGCCAGGCTTGTATGGATGTCCGGAGATATCGCAGGTGAGGTTATGGAAAAGCGGAGGCTGTCGAGCGATGCCCTTCGAGACAAGATCTACTGTCGATCCGCTCGCGGAGCCCCGCTTGTGGTGAGATAACAGGCCCGATCCTGACATCGTCCCCGCAGATGCCGCGAACGTCGCATCCTGAAATGCATGGCCTCGAGCGACCGGCCTAAACCTCGGGGGCGATCCAGGTAGCGGCCAATCCATTGAGATTTGCTCTATAGGTACGTGTGACGGTGTATTCCTTTCCGCTCTTCAGACGGAGACCATATTCTCCCGTCGCATGCGCCTGTATCTCGTCGACAAACGAGGCATTGACGAGGACCGACCGGTGAATCTGCAGGAAGCCGTAAGGCTTCAGCTTCTTGGCGATCACGGAAATGGATTCCCGCAGAAGATGGGATCCGGTCTTGCGCTCCAGCAACACATAGTTGCCTTCGGCCTGTACGACCAGCACGTCGCTCGGGTCGATGAATAGGATCCGTCCGTTCGCTTTGATGGCGATCCTTGCCGCTCGGTGCTGAGACAGTTGCCGCAGTAAGGGCAACGTCTTGATCAATTGCGCCGCTCGTTCGCCCGATGTTCTTTGAAACGCGACCCCCAATGCCTCGTTGATGCGCTCCTTCGAAAATGGCTTGAGCACATAGTCGACCGCATGTTTCTCGAAAGCGGCAAGCGCATGCTCCTTGTACGCCGTCACGAACACCACCGATGGCACGGGGAAATTGTCTTCTCTGACCCGGTCCACAAGCTCTATGCCGGACACTTCGGGCATGTTGATGTCCAAAAGCAAGACGTCGTATGCGGCCTCACCCAGTCTGTCGAGAGCCTCCACCGCGTTGCACGCGGAATCGAGTCGTTCGATCCCGTTTCGTCCGGCCAGCGCCTTGGCCAAGGCTTCGCGTGCGAGCGGCTCATCGTCGACGATCAGTACGCGCATGAGGCTTCCTCCTCGTTCTCAAAGCATATCCGGCGGCCCGGACCCATCCCTGGTGTCACTGCGCATCAGGTGCGGCAAAACCAGGGTCGCGGTCGCGGTCCCGGCTTCGGATACTGCGAAAGAAAGAGTCCCTTCGCCGGAATAGAGATGCTGCAAGCGGGCAGTGGTGTTGTGCAGCCCCAGCCCCATTCCTTTGGGCTTGCCGGGGCCCACGCTGTTGCGGATTTCGAGCTCGACCGCGTTCTGTCGTCTTCGCGATGCGACCTCGACCCAGCCATTTTCGCGAGAACTGGCGATGCCATGCCGGATCGCGTTCTCCACCAGCGGCTGCAGGATCAACTGAGGGACCAGCATGGCGCCGGCCGAGGGATCGATGGTCCAATCGACGCGAAGTCTAGGTCCAAACCGCATCATTTCCAGCTCGAGATATTCCCCAACGAACTTCAGTTCCTCGCGGAGGGGAATCAAGTCCGATCCGTTGGATTCAAGCGCGGTACGCAACAGGCTGGAGAGCTTGACGATCATCGCCTTGGCGGTCTCGCCATTGCTGTCGATCAACGTTGAAATACCATGCAGAGTATTGAACAGGAAGTGAGGATGCAACTGCATCTTGAGCGCGTGGAGCTCACTGGCCGCCAGGGCCTGTTCGTATTCAGCCCGTTCCACAGCCCGCTCCAGCTCCTGGAGCCGGGCCCGCCGCAAGTAACCATAAGCATGGGCAGCCAGGATCGTCGCGACATAGATGGTGATGATGTCGGCAAATCCATCGTGAACGAGCAGCCACGGGCTGGTGTCTGTGCGAGGTAGAAAGCCCTGCTTGGCGCCGTCCCACAGCGGAAAAATCAGCCAGCGAATGCAGGCGTAGCTGAACATGTAGGGCACTGTCCCGAGGCCACAATAAAGCACATACCGCAGTCGGTGCCGGGCACCGAAGTTGTGGCGCCCAGCGAAGTAGAACACAGGCGGAGCGAGAAGCGCAAAGGCCAGTCCTCTCGCCTCCGCGAGAATCAGCATTTGTCCTGGGGTCGAGCGAATGTTCATCGACTTGTCGAAAATAAAATATTGCCATCCCGTTAGCGAAGACAGTGCGGACCAAACGCCGATCGACCACAGATAGGCCTTCGCGACTTGCTTAAAGCCGGGCAATTCCATGGCGGTATTCTATGCTCCGACGATTTGAGCGGTCACCTCAAGAAAGGGATTTATGTACGTTGAAGGTGGCAATCAGGCCCCTTCCCGAATAAACGGAGAATGGGATCGAGGTAATTCTTGTCGTTCACCCTCATGGCAACGTCGGCGCCGAACAGGCTTGGGCCGGATGTCAGGGCCAAGAGGAGACAAAACCTGATTAGGGTGAGCATAGATTGGGAGCAAATTGCTCCTTCGCCTCAACATAGCATGGCGTGCACACCGCTTGGGCCGGATGGCTCGACTTTCGCTTCGAGGTGCGATTCAGTCCGCAGGCTCACGGCGTGGTCCGCGCGTGGCTGGACAGCAAACAGGTCGTAGACTAATGCGGGGATCACCCCAATCCGGAAAACGCTGCAACTGGGTATATTGACCGTAGCTAAGCTACTTTCCTTTCAAGATGGTCCTTTATCGAAACGTCATGCCCCAGCCGATGACCATCTACCTGGATGAGTAACGTAAACGGGAGCTTCCGCAAAAGACTCGGCGCGCGTTCCCATGCATTCGTCTCCCGAATGGCCCGTCATCGGAGAGTGAAGCTCGGCATAGCCATTTGTCCGAGATGTCGACTTGCACTAAGACTTATCGTCCAGTGACTGAACGCGCCTTTATCCGTATCCTCTGGTGCTTTCACTCCTGAGCCGACAGCGACTGCAGGGCCTCTACCTACCAACCGGAAGATCGAGGCAGCTGTCGTTATACCAGTGAGTTTCCAAAGGAACCTTGGCGTCCTGGGCTCCGGGGCGGATGCTGCGATTCTCGACGCAGTCTCTGCTTGCCGGCGGCATCCGAATCACGCGCACAGGAACTTGGGAAGCGGTGACCGCTAGCCGAAGGGGGTTGATGGCGGAATGCGGCGGTTCTATCTGAGCGCCATGAAGCGGGATCGCGCTAACGGGCTCAGCGAGCAAAAGGATGAGCATGGCGCATCGATCGATCTGCGGGTCACCTAGCCGACCGAAGCGATGTGGATCGGAAGGTTTCCGGCGGCCGCGTGCTCGACACGGAAGTGGACACCTGGAGTGGCATCGAGTTCATCAGCAATCCTTTGGCCTGGTAGGTTGCCCAGTCGATGAGGCCAGGATGGTGATCGGGAAGAAGCACCGCCCACTCGCCCCTGGGGCAGGTGAGGTCCATCATGTGGTGATGGACCACACCACCAAGCCCCGAGACATCAAGTTTGTGTTCCCAGCAGTTCTTGAGCAGATTTCAGCCAACCTTGAATGTTATGTCAAGGACCTCGAAGCTGGTTCGGACGTGTGGCCATGAACGAGTCCATGCGTGCGCGAACTGTTGCGTCTCAGGTTGGACCCTTTGGAGTGGGGGACCAGCGACTTGGATATATTTGTTGGGGCTGGCGAAGTCGTGATTAAGGAAATGGTTGAAGAACGACGGCAGAAGAGTAGCCAAGAAGATTAGGGTTGCGCGGTTCTCAAAAATGAGGCGACAATTCAGCTAGGAGGTTAGCGAAGTAATGACCGCAGAACAACGCCGCAAGGTGGCTGCCCAGGCCGCTGAACCGCGATGGCTCGGACCGAAAAGTACCGTAGACACTTCGCCGAGAATTCAAATCCGCCGGGGTCGAAACCAGAACCCCAAATGGGATTTGTTTTGCAGGTTTACGATGCTGTGAAATCAGGCAGACTCGAAGAGCCGTTTAGCGTTGCGTCAATAAGGAAAGCATGCCCGGGATGAGCGTACAGCAGTCACAACAGATTTTTAGCAGGACACGCTGTAGGCAATAGCGGCAACAAAACAGAGCTTTTTGTGTGGGTTCGGTGGGGACGGTATCGCCTGAATCCAAAAAAGGTTTATTAGCGAAAGAAACCCCCATTCTCTGCTCGGTCTTTTATAGCCTGCACAAGAGGGTAGTGTCCTAATATGGCCTCATGTTGGAGGGCTACCGGACTTCCTCTCGAAGATCCCAGATCACTGCACATTCGCGTCTGATAAATCAGATTTCTGTTAGAGGTTGCCCATGCCGTCCACGGTCGTGCTGCCGCGAGTGCCTCTTCTCCAACAAAGTCACCAGCAGAGAAATCTCAAGAATAAGGCGGGAAGAGATGATCCGCGGTGATGCCCGAGGAGCATGAATTCCCAGACCTGTTCTTGAAGTTCTTGTTAGAGCGCAGCATGCGCATAGGCCGATCTGGTCGATCAGCTTTTCAACTTCAGCGAAAAGCGCCTGGCGAGGATTCTGCTGCTGATGGCCGAGTTTCGGCAGGCCTGGCGAGCCGGAACAATACATTCCCAAGATCTCGCAAGAGACCTTGGCGGAGATGATCGGCACCACCCGCTCCCGCGTGAGCTTCTTCATGAATCGATACCGCAAACTCGGGTTTATCGAATACAACGGGCGCATCAAGGTTCACACGTCACTATTGAATGCGGTCGTGCTTGATCGATTACCCGAGGCTAGTCTCGAGAGACATCCTGTGTCGGGGACTACAGGTATTGGCAACACGAAAGGCGGAAAGGTTCGATCACGCTGTCTGCAAGGCGGTCGCCGTCTCGAATGAGGAGTGATGTACTACCAAGTAATCTTGTTGGCATTGACAGTCAATTCCGCCGATCACTCGCAAGATAATTTTCCACAATATTTATCATTGTGGAGACGATGGATTCGCGCCGAGAAATGTTCGGCAAACGGGTGGCGTCAAATAGCGCGTAGAGACACACGCCATTTATCGGTCAAGATTACACACGAGTTTATGCCCGATGAAACACAAAAAAGCTTAAGGGAACTATGACTAGAAAGTTCGATTTGATCGCAATCGAAACAGGATCAGCTGCCTCGGGAGCGACCTCGCGCTGTCGCGAGGCTGGATGGAACGTTGCAATCGTGGATTCGAGACCGTTCGGAGGTACCTGTGCTCTGCGGGGATGCGACCCGAAGAAAGTGCTTGTCGGAGCTGCCGAAGCCGTGGACTGGACTCGTCGAATGAAAGGAAGGGGGATTCAGGCCGCGGAGCTTCAGATTGATTGGCCCGAGTTAATGCGTTTCAAACGTTCTTTCACTGAGCCCGTTACAAAACGGCGTGAAGACGATTTCGCGAAAGCCGGCATCGCTGCGTTCCATGGTCGGGCGAGGTTCGCCGGTCCAACTACAGTACGAATAGGGGAAGAGACTTTGGAGGGGCGATACGTCGTCATTGCGACCGGGGAGGCACCGGCAGATTTGGGGATTCCCGGGCGCTGAGCACCTTACGACAAGCGATCAGTTCCTGGAGTTGAACGAACTCCCGCCAAGGCTTCTCTTTATCGGAGGCGGGTATATCGCCTTTGGGTTTGCTCATGTAGCGGCGCTTGCGGGATCGCAGGTCACCGTCCTACATCGCGGCCCGCGTCCACTCGCCCTTTTTGACCCGGATCTCGTTGATCAGCTCGTTGGGCGAACCCGCGAACTTGGCATCGACCTTCATTTAGAAACCGAAGCGACGGAGATCGAAAAGATCTCCACTCAGCTGAGCGTCCGGGCGTTAGCCTTTGGGGAGCCGCGCACATTTCAGACGGATATGGTTGTGCATTCCGCCGGTCGCGTGCCCGAGATCGGCGACCTGGATCTCGATGCGGCGGGGATCGAATGGGAGAAGCGGGGAGTGCGAGTCAATGATTTCTTGCAAAGTGTGTCGATTCCGGCGGTGTATGCGGCGGGAGATGCGGCCGCAAGTGGAGGCCTCCCGCTGGCTCCAGTGGCGAGCTATGAGGGGCTGCTCGTAGCGGCAAACCTCCTAAAGGGAAACCATCAGAAACCAAATTATCTTGG
>Ga0302324_100028903_pt1 | contig 10529 bp, 9 predicted proteins | sample Palsa_T0_1_FD_201949 | JGI IMG/M metagenome (GOLD analysis project Ga0302324, IMG submission 201949) | Peat permafrost microbial communities from Stordalen Mire near Abisko, Sweden - Palsa_T0_1 | ecosystem: Environmental > Terrestrial > Soil > Palsa > Peat permafrost | place: Sweden: Abisko... | reverse complement strand
ATGAACGAGCGAAGCGTGCGGGTGGCGTGGCGTATTGCGTTTGCGGCGAGCTTATTGGCAGCCACCGCCATTGTCGCCTTGATGATGCTCATGCCCTTGAAGCGGGTTGAGCCCTTTGTCGTGCGGGTGGACAACACGACCGGACTCGTCGATGTGGTACCGGTCTACGCCGGGGATGCACAGATGCCCGAGGCGGTTACGCGATATTTTCTGGACCACTACATCACCGTGTGCGAACGGTTCAACTTCTCGACCGCGGAAAGCGACTATGAGGAGTGCGGTGCGTTTCACACGCCACAACGCAATCAGCTCTGGTATGCCGCCTGGGCGAAGACCAATCCGGAATCGCCCCTCAATGTTTATAAGGATGGGACGACGGTTCGGGCGCAGGTGACGTCCGTCAGTTTCTTCACCCGATCGGACGGCGTGGCCGATGTCGCTCAGGTGCGCTACGTGAAGGCGAAACGTCAAGCCGGGGGCGCCGATGAGCAACGCACGCACTGGATTGCGACCGTTCGCTATGCGTTCGCCAAGCCTTCGTCGGAGCCTGCGACCCGGCGCTGGAACCCGCTGGGTTTCAAGATCGTCGATTTTCGCCCCGAACCCGAAGCGTTGACCGAAGCGCCCGGATCGCAATCGTCACTGGTCACCCAGGCGGCGACTAACACCGGAGACACTCGATGAGTCGCGCGGTGACGGGCTGTCGCTCGACGAACTGCGCCTTGTTGTTCGCATTGGTGGCGGTATGCGTCGCAAGCTTGGGCAGCGCCGAGACCATCCCGAAGCGAGGGCTCGTCGATCAGCGCATCCGCACAGCCGTATACAGTCCCGATGAGGTCTACCGGCTGTATGGATTCGTTGGGTTTCACCTGGATCTGGAATTCGAGGCGGACGAGTCATTTACCTCATTGAGCGGCGGCGATCTCGGGGCGCTCACCTACAGCGCGCATGACAACGTATTGACGTTGAAGCCCAAGGTCGTGAGCGCCGAGATGAACCTTGCGGTGTCTACAAATAAGCGGCGCTACTATTTCGAATACAGCGTCTCGGCGCAACCACCCAGTCGTTTCCCCGGCCAGGTCATGTATGCGGTGCGCTTTAGCTACCCCGCGCCGAAGGCATCGTCGGATGGGCTGACCTCCGAAGAACGCGTGCGCCTGGAACTGGCGCGCGCCTCTCAGAATCGACCGCGCAACGTCGACTATTGGTTCTGCGGGAACCCTGCGGTGAAGCCGATCGCCGCCTCGGACGACGGGGTTCACACGCGATTGACCTTCGGCGCCAAGGACGAACTGCCGGCCGTATTCGTGAGGAACGACGACGACAGCGAGTCCCTGCTCAATTTCAACGTCGAGGACGGCGATGTGGTCATTCACCGAGTGGTGCGACGATTCATCGTCCGGCGCGGCAAGCTGGTCGGGTGCATCGTGAACAAGGGCTTCGTGGGCTCGGGTGAGCGCCTGGAATCCGGAACTGTTGCGCCCGACGTTCAGCGCGAACGCAAGGATCCGCGTCCATGAACTGGCTCGGTCGCTCAAAACAGGGCGCGGTCCCGACGGACGATCCGACCCTGTCCGCGTCGTCGCAGTCTGAAGGCGCTGGGTTTGAGGGTCCGACCGGGAATCGACGCGAGAACGCCAGTGCCCCGGTGGACGAGCATTCCATCGTCGGCGACCGGGGCGTCAGCTCGCTCTCAGGGTTGCGTTCGCTACAGTCACGAGTCACCAACGTGCTCGCGATCGGATTGATGTCGGCGTTGGGCGTGGGCTTGCTCGGGTGGTACTACGCCCATACCGCATTCCGGCCTGCGGCGGCGAAGCATGCGGCAGAGGCCGCCTCCCAAAGCAAAGCAGAGGGGGACTTGCCGCTGCCGCCCTTGGGAAAAATCGATCCACCGAGACCGGCGATCGAACGGGTTTTGGGCGCGGCGCCCATTGATCTACAGGAGACCAGTGCCGAGGAGGACTGGGCGAGAAACGGGCATACCTCGCCGGCCGTCTATTCAACTGCGCAGCCACAATCAAAGTCAGCTGCGGAACTCGCCTTCGAGCGTCGGTTGGGTGGCCCGGTGTCGGTTTCGCGCTCGAGCAGTGTCCAGCCGGTGTCTAGCTCGAGTGAAGGGGCCGCCGCCGGCGGTGTGGCCGATGTCGAGGCCGCGACGCCTGGGGCCGGTGCGGACATGGGAAGCGCTGCGCCGCCGGCGCCGCCGATGAGTGCTGGCGGTGAGACATCGCTCGCCGTACGGCTGCGGCCCAGTATCACCCCGGCCGTGGCGGCGCGGATTCTTCCGACACAACGACTCCTGATACCAAAAGGCGCCTTCATCGATTGCACCCTGGAGACCGCCATCAACTCTTCGCTGCCGGGCATGACCACCTGCGTCACGGCGACCGACACATTTGGCGCCGACGGACAAGTCGTGTTGCTGGAACGCGGCACCAAACTGACCGGAGAGACGGCCGGCACCGTGCAGAGCGGTGCCGCTCGCGTGTTCGTGTTGTGGACTGAGGCAAGAACACCGACGGGCGTGGTCATTCCCTTAAGTTCGCCGGGCACCGATGAACTCGGACGGGCGGGGCTCACCGGTCGAGTCAATCGTCACTTTTGGCAGCGCTTTGGTGCGGCGATCTTGATCACGATGATCGACGGCGCCGTCCAGGGCGCCGCGGCGTCCCAGCGCAGCGGCGGAACCGTCATCTATAGCCCTTCGGCGTCGCAGGACATCACCACAGAGGTGCTCAAGAGTACGGTAGGCATAACACCCACCATCGAAGTCCAAAACGGCAATCGCATTCAAATCCTGGTCGCCCGAGACTTGGACTTCCGGTCTGTCTATGAGCTCAAGCCCACCACTGCCACACGATAGTCGCGTGGTGCCGCTGGGCGCCGCTACTCCGCCGGCCGCGTTGGCGGAGGCGTCGGCGCTTGAGCTCACGCTGCGCGCGCTGCATCCCTATCTGTCGCGGCGCGACGTGACGGAGGTGTGCATCAATCAACCGGGTAAGGCCTTCCTGGAAACCCGCACCGGTTGGAGCTGTGAATCCCTGCCGTTCGCGACGTTCGACTGGTGCCGGCGACTGGCCAAGCTGGTGGCGAATTCGACCCGGCAGCGTATCGATGAGGAATCGCCCCTCTTGTCGGCGTCGCTGCCGAGTGGAGAGCGCATTCAGATCGTGCTGCCCCCGGCGACGTCCGCGGGGTGCGTCGCAATTTCGATCCGCAGACCCTCAGAGCAAGTCTGGTCGATCGAGGAGCTGAGCCAGAGCGGTATTTTCCGTGCGACGCGCCGCGCCACCGAGGCGCTCGACCCGTCCGAAGAAGAGCTCCTGCGGCTGCTGGCTGCCGAAGAATATGAGTCGTTCATGCGACTCGCGGTGATCAGCCGCAAGAACATCCTGGTCTCGGGGCCCACGGGTTCCGGCAAGACGACCTGGACCAAGGCGCTCATCCGCGAGATTCCGGGCGAGGAGCGGTTGATCACCATCGAAGACGCTCAGGAGTTGGTCCTCGACCGGCATCCCAATCATGTACGGCTGTTTTATTCCAAGGATGACCAAGGTTTGGCGCGCGTCACGCCGAAGCAGTTGCTGGAATCGTGCCTACGCATGAAGCCGGATCGGATTCTGCTCGCCGAGCTACGCGCCGAGGAGGCCTTTGACTACCTTCGCAACGTGAACTCGGGACACCCGGGTTCCATCACGAGCGTTCACGCGGCAAGCGCTGAACTGGCCTTCGAGCAGCTCGTGCTCCTCGTCAAACAAAGCCGCGGCGGCCAGGAATTACCGCGCGCCGACATCAAGAACCTCTTGTATCTGCTCGTCGATGTGGTCGTTCAGTTCGGCGTCGAACGGCATGAACGCTTTATCAGGGAAATCTGGTATGACCCCCAACGCAAACGTCGCAGCCTGGCGAACGTCAACTGAGCCCTCGTGGCGGGGAATCGCCCTAAAGGCGCTGGCGGTTAGCGTCATCGCGCTGCTGGCCGCGCAATACCTGGCCGGGTACCTTTTCCTGTGGTGGTTTCGCGCTGATCCGAAGCAGGCGACGCCGCTGACCGTGGCACGGTACGCCTATTATTACGGCGACCGCGAGCAGGTGCGTCATCGCGCCCTGCTCGCGTCGTTGGTAGGTCTTGCCGCAGTGATCGCTTGCGGCGGGATTTTGCTCTTGCCGCGGCGGCGTTCGCTGCACGGCGATGCCCGGTTCGCTCGGCGGAGCGAGGTCGCGCAGGCCGGCCTGTTTGCGAAACGCGGCATCTTCTTGGGCCGTTACGGCCGACGCCCGCTCATCTTATCGGGCCAGCAAGGCGTTCTGCTCTCGGCACCGCCGCGCAGCGGTAAAGGCGTCGGCGTCGTCGTTCCAAATCTTCTCCTGTGGTCAGATTCCGTCGTCGTCACCGACATCAAGAAGGAGAACTGGACGCTGACGGCGGGTTACCGCAAGTCGCGCGGCCAAGAGGTGCATCTCTTCGACCCGCTGGCCGAGGACCGGCGCACGGCGCATTGGAACCCGTTTTTCTACGTGTCGCCCGATCCTGTGCTCCGAATCAGCGGGATCCAGCGCATCGCGGGCATGTTCTATCCGGACCCACCGGGCGTAGACCCCTTTTGGACCGCGAGCGCCCGGTCACTGTTTCTCGGGATCAGTCTGTATCTATTTGAAACACCGAGTGCACCGAGAACCATCGGTGAAGTGTTGCGACAGGGCATGGCGAATGACGATGAAGGATTCGGCGCGCACTGGAAGCGAGTCATTGAAGGCCGGAAGTCGGGCAGTATGCCGCTGTCCCCGCAGTGCGTGCGCGCCCTGTGCGATGTCATCGACTTGGCGCCGACGACCGCGAGTAGCATCCGTAAGACCTTCACTTCTCGATTGGATCTGTGGTTGAACCCGATTCTCGATGAAGCAACGGCCACGAATGACTTTGACTTGCGAGAGCTGCGGGTGCGGCCGATGTCGGTGTACGTGGGCGTTAATCCGGATGACCTTGAGCGATTGAAGCCGCTCCTGAATCTGTTCTTCGAACAGGCCATCGGCCTGCAAACTCGCGAACTTCCCGAACACCATCCCAAATTGAAGCTGCAGGTCTTGATGTTGCTCGACGAGTTTGCCTCGATGGGGCGCATCCCCGTGATCGCGAATGCCGTGGCATTTCTCCCCGGATACAATGTCCGGGTGCTCATGGTGATTCAAACACCGTCGCAATTACGCGATGTGTACGGGCACGATGCGGCGGATACGATTCAGAAGGCGCTCGCCACCCGGATCGTCTACGCGCCGAAGGACTTCTCCGATGCCGAGGAGATCTCGAAGGAACTCGGCAATATGACGGTCAAGGCGAGATCCTTATCCAAACCTTCCGTGGTCGGGTTTGATTCGAAGGGCAAACGGCAGCGCAGCGTCAACGTCAGCGACCAGCGGCGCGCATTGCTGTTACCGCAGGAAGTACAGCAGATCGGTCGTGAGCGGCAGATAGTTTTTTATGAAGGGTTGCGGCCGCTGTTGTGTCACAAGAGCCGGTACTACCGCGAGCGATTCTTCCGCAACCGATTGCTTCCGCCGCCGGTTCGCGGCGTCGCCCCGCCGGTGGCGCCTCTCGCGAGGAGTAAGCCAGAGGAGTCCGGTGCGGTCGCCGCAGCGCCCGAGGTCATCGACGATTCATTCTCCAAGGCCGCGAACCCGCTGCGAAGCCAGCGCGGAAAGCGCCGGTCAGGCAAACGTGTCGAGGAACCGGCGAGCAAATACTCGGGCAAGCCGCGGACCCGCGAGGCCACCGTCGCCGACATCGAGCGCATCGAAACCCTTACCCTCGATGACTTCGTCGCGGATTTCAGTCAGGTGACGATTCCCGACGCAGACCGGCTCAGCGAGCGCGATTTGCAGGTGGCCGCCGAATCATTCCTCTCGGTCCTACGCGAAAAATAGGAGACCTCGATGGCAGATCCGAAATTGAATGGGCTGAACGGGCGCGAGAAGACGACGCGGAACGAGGAACCTGTGCGGCGTTCGCCGTCTGACGACAAGCCGGAAAGCGATCAGAATCAGCAGAACTCCATTCGCTCTAGCAGACGTGCAAACAGAGCCAATCCGAAGGCCGCCCAGCCGGACACGGAACCCGGAAAGCGACAAGCGGAGGGAAAGAAGCCACGCGATCGTGCACGGGAGATTCCGGAGGATGTTCGCAAGCGCTTCACGCAGGTGGGCAACCAGTTCTTCTTTCCTGACGGAACCCGGGCATTTACGGACCGGGGCAGTCGCATCATCTCGCGGTCGGAAAACACCGAAGTCATCAAGAGCCTGATTACGATCGCTCAGGCCCGGGGCTGGACGGATTTGACCCTGACGGGCACGGAGCGCTTTCGGCGAGAAGCCTGGTTCATCGCTCGCCAGGCCGGGCTCGAGGTTCGGGGCTATCGCCCAAGCAGCTACGAAGAGGGGCGGCTCGTGCGGTCGCTGGCCCGTGGCAGCGAACCTCGCCCGCCGGAAGGAAAGCCTGAGCGCCCCGCAGGAGATTCGAATCGCCGAGATCCGGAGCGCGAGGAATCCCGGGCGCCGTCGACGGCCGGCGCGCGGCGCGATCCAAAAGAGCGCAGTAACGGGCTGCGCATCGGGCGACTCGCCGACCATGGCGCCGCGCCGTACCGGCACGATCCGAAGAATGCGATGTCCTACTTCGTCCGTTTGGAGACTGCCGATGGCGACCGCGAGATCTGGGGCGTGGATCTGCATCGTGCCTTGAAGGAATCCCTAACACGTCCCGAGATCGGTGATGAAGTGGGTTTGCGCGCCGTCCGGCGCGACGCCGTGACGCTCAAAGAGCCGAGCAGAGGTAACGACGGAAAAATCAGCGGCGATCGGCCGCTGACTGTGCACCGTAACCGCTGGATCGTGGAGCAGCGCGAATTCTTCGCGGAGCGCGCGCAGGCCGCCCGAATTGTCCGCGATCCGAAGCAGGAACCTAAGAAGGCGGTACTCGAGCACCCGGAACTTGCGGGAACGTTCCTCAAAATTCGTGCGTCCGAGCTCGCAGCCAAGGCGATCCGCGACCCCGAGGACCGGCGCCGCTTCGTCGACACCGTGCGCAAAGCGTTGGCGGACGATGTCGCCCGCGGCGAGCCCTTGACGCCGGTGCGCCTGAAAGAGCGGATGGACCGGCAAGTCGATCCGCGCGTTCTGCAACCGGACCAGGCGCTGGTCCGCTGAATCGATGAACCAGCGAAGGCCATGAACAAGAGAACCACCGGAGGGATTCGCGAAGGCCGGCTCACCATCGGGCGGCTCGTCGAGCATGGCCCCGCCAACTATCAATTCCGAGAGTCTGAGAGCGCTTCGTATTTTCTGCGCGTGGTCACGATCAATGGCGAGCGGGTGCTCTGGGGCAAAGACTTAGAGCGAGCGATGAGGGAGTCGCAGTCCCAGGTGAAGATCGGGGATCAGATCGCCGCACGCCCGATCAAGGGCGAAAATGTGACGATCACCGAGCGAAGGCGCGACGCCGACGGCCGGATCGTCAGCCAGACTGAAAAGCATGTCCGCCGAAATCAGTGGGTTGTCGAGAAGGTCAAGTTTTATTCTGATCGGCAGCGGCTCGCGCGTCGACTGCGGGACTCGCAGCTCGAAGCCCGCGAGACCGTTCGAGAGCATCCGGAGCTGAAATCCACGTTCCTGAGCATTCAGGCGGCGCAGGAGTTCGCCGCCCAACGGATCAAGGATCCCCATGACCGAGAACGATTCTTGGTGCAGCTGCGCGCAGTGATGGCGGCGTCGATGCAGAAGGGCGAGCCGTTGCCGGAGGTTCGGCTGAGGGACCGATCGGCGGACCCGGAGCAGCAAAGGCCGGCGGTTCGGCGACCGGAGCGGGATGAGCCTACGCGGTGATGTAGACCCGCGTATGCGGCCCGGCTCAGTCTCTGTAGCACCAACACGGCAGTGGAACGCCGGATTCCGAGGACACCGACAACTCTGCCGGCCGTTGGCAGCCACCATTAAACTGCTGTCGATTCCATAAGCTGATCGCTCGCGCGCTCCCCCGGGGCGCAGAACATCAACGTCGTGTTCGCATCGCGGCCCTGTGGCGACGATCCGCGGTGCGTCACTATATCTCACAACTTCGAAGCGGAGAAACGCCCAAGCAGCAAGAGGCGGGATTACTGAATCGCTTCAGCCTATCACGTCGTGCTCGCAGTCCAGACCCTGCGCGCGCGAAGCGCGTGCTCGGCGAGTCGCGCGGACGCGCGAGTCTGGACAGCTGCGCGCGGCGCGATCTGAGGGGCGCGGGCAATCCCGCCAAATCAAGGAGAGCGAAAATGTCTCAAGACAGATTCAAAGAGCTATATGTTCGCGGCGAACTTGGCGAAACCACGCAAGCGTCCCACGGTGAAATACTCGCGGCGGCGCGATGCATCATGAGTCGAAAAGTTCGCCGAGGAGCGTCGATGTCATCGCCGAAACTGGTTAAAGACTTTCTGAGTGTGAAGCTCGGGACACTCGAGCACGAAACGTTTTGCGTAATGCTGCTCGACAAAAGGCATCGCCTAATTGAATACGTCGAACTCTTTCGCGGGACGATAGATGGGGCGAGTGTCCACCCCCGAGAAGTGGTCAAGTTGGCGCTCGCCAAGAACGCGGCTGCGGTACTGTGTGCCCATCCGCATCCGTCGGGAGTCGCCGAGCCGAGCCAAGCCGACGAGCTGATCACACAAAGACTACGCGATGCCTTGGCTCTGGTGGACATACGTGTCCTCGATCATCTGATCATAGCAGGCGGCGACGTTTTATCCATGGCCGAACGTGGATTGATTTAGCACGATAACGTTCCATGGCCGGCGTTGGATATCAGCGCCGGTTTTCCTAAACCGCTTTTTCGCCGTCGCTGCGCGTTGTTAGAAATCCGCTGACTTGGATGGCGGAACAAGGAAGTTAGAGGCGGGTTTGTTGATCCCTCCACCTTGACACGCCGTTCTCGCCGTCAAGTCCTGCGCGCGGCTATGCCGTGCTCGCGAGCGCGCTTCGCGCGGACCTGACGGCTGCGCTGCGGCATGTCCTTCGGAATTGGGCAAACCCGCCCAGATGAGACCGGAGAATTCCATGAATAAATCAGAAACCCCCACGAACGATGGCACCAAACCGGTGGACACGTTCAATTCCACATCGAGTCCCTCCCTCCGAGAATATTACGCCAAGAGGCTTGAGCACGTGCGTCAGCATCTGCCGGAGGCGGCGCGTCAACTGAAAGACGCAGGTGTCGCCCGTATCGAAGTCTATTACGACGGCTGTGGGGACTCGGGACAGATCGAAAGCATTCACTGCTTTGACGCTGGCTACAAGCAGATCGACATTACTGGGCGCTTGACGGTGACGCATGATGCGCTGATGGATCTCTTCTATGACTTGATTGAGGTCCGTCACGACGGCTGGGAGAACAACGACGGCGCCTTCGGTGAGTTCGCCTGGGACCTGACCGCCGACACCCTGTTGCACACTCACAGCGAACGATACACGGAGTGCGAAACCACGGAGCATGAGGGCCTATGACACACACAATCTTTCACGCGCAATCCTCCGTTCGTCGCTTCGGCGGCAGGGTCGAGGATTATCAAGGGGTGCACGATTGGATAGACGCCAGCAAGGAAATGTTCTGTGACTTTCGTCACCGAGCGCTTCGGCATCATTCACAAGGAGTGTTTGAAGCCGAGCGCATCTTCGGTGCAACTATCCTGAACAGCGACGGTCAGTTGGTGCCGACCCGGTACGTTGCTGAGCAGCACATCAAAGAGGACTGCGGTGGCATCGTTCCGTCCGTATCCGATTGGTTGTCACGCATCCGTCCGGAAGCGTGGATGAGTCGCGGCTATTCGCTACCGGAGCGAGATCGCGAGGAGCGCGATACGTAGCCCAGGGATTGATGACGTGGTCGGGCGCCGACAAGACGTTGGCGCTCGATCTCTTGCATCCTCGGTCAGCCAATACGCATGAGCGGATTCAAGACGGGGAGGAGATTAAGAGGGCGGGATTACTGAATTGCTCCAGCCTATCACGTCGTGCTCGCAGTCCAGACCCTTCGCGCGCGAAGCGCGTGCTCGGCGAGTCGCGCGGACGCGCGAGTCTGGACAGCTGCGCGCGACGTGATCGGGGGGACGCGGGCAATCCCGCCCAAGACAATCTAGGAATTCGACATGAACTCTGCAATGGATATTGGATTCTCGCGGCATGCCAATGCTTTCTCCGGTTCCCTGACACTCGAGGATGTCCGTCGTCGGGCGCCGGCCGTCTTCGCAGAATCTGCGCACGAACGGACCAGTCTGAACTACACGTTCATTCCAACCGATCGCGTGCTCACAGGACTGATGCAGGCGGGCTTCGTACCGGTGGAGGCGCGACAGACTCGGGCACGGTTGAGCGTATCGCATGCACGACACGTCATCAGGCTGCGGCGGAGGTTCGAGACGGTGCAATTGAAGGACGCCGTGCCGGAGGTGGTGTTCCTGAACAGCCACGATGGGACGTCGGCGTACCTTATGTTGATTTTT
>Ga0302324_100028901_pt1 | contig 10529 bp, 9 predicted proteins | sample Palsa_T0_1_FD_201949 | JGI IMG/M metagenome (GOLD analysis project Ga0302324, IMG submission 201949) | Peat permafrost microbial communities from Stordalen Mire near Abisko, Sweden - Palsa_T0_1 | ecosystem: Environmental > Terrestrial > Soil > Palsa > Peat permafrost | place: Sweden: Abisko... | reverse complement strand
TGGGGTAAGAACTGGCAGGAAGTGAAATAGCCTCCGGGGGGCAATAACGAATTCCGGAAAGTCAAATCGTGTTGTCGTCCCATAACCCCTAAAACAGTTCTCGGACGTGAAGCTGTAGGAGTCTCACCAGTATCACGTTTTGTAGCATCACCATAGAGGCAAATATTGGCCCTAAACATGTGAAGGAAGGCACAGTCTCTCCATCGCAGCCCCGATGCGAGGGGTATGAAGAAGAACAATCAAAGCCGGCCCGCGAAATCGGGATTTGAACTTTTGGAAAACCGTGTCCTTATGTCCGCCACGTCGTTCACCGCTGGTGTCCTGACGCTGACGGGCAATACCGCCTCAGCCAACACATATAGTGTGTCCACCACCGCCGACCACCAAACGCTCGGCTATGCCGACGCCTGCGGCCAGTTGGTGGGCAACAGCGGTCTGACCGAAGTCGTCATTCAGACGGGCAGCCAGACTGACACCGTGAATGTGGCGTCGAATGTGACCGTTCCGGTCGAAGTGGTTCGTCCCGATGGATCGACGCAAATGATCCAGCCAGGGCAAACTGCTACCATCACCCCACCGTCATCTTCGAATTCGAGTTCGAATCTCAGCGTGACCAACAATGATCCGCCGGCCCAGGGAAATACCGGCGCCAGCTCAGGCAGTGGCGCAAGTTCAGGCAGTGGCGCCAGCTCTGGTACATCCAGCAGCTCTTCCACTGGTAATTCCACCACCGCCAGCACCGGTGCCTCCAGCGGCTCGGGCGCCTCCAGCGGCTCAGGCGCGTCGAGCGCTTCGGGCCCTTCGACTTCCAATAGCACCTCCAGCTCGATCAGCAGCGCTGATTCGCCCACCGCGGTCATCAACGTCACCGATGGCGCGACCATCCAGGTCGGACAGTCAGCATTTGTGAACGGGACGAACAGCACCTTTGGCGACAGCGATGTGCTGCATGCCAAGATGGAATGGAATTTTGGCGACCCCAATGCGGCTTACAACGTTCTGCCCGGCTTTAATGCCGCGCATGTGTACGAAACCCCCGGCACCTATACGGTCACTTTGACTATCACCAATCCCGATGGCGGCACCAGCACCGCGACGACGCAGATCAATGTCCTGCCGAGCAATCGGACCGCCATCTACGTTTCGCCCACCGGCAGCGATGCCAACAACGGCTTGTCCGCTGACGCTCCCGTGCAGAGCATCGCGCGGGTGAACCAACTGATGGGCAACAACACCAACGTCCTGTTCCAGGCCGGCGGCACCTATGACATCACCGGCTCGCTACAGGTTGGCGACCACAGCAATGTGTACGTCGGGTCCTATGGCACCGGCGCGCAGCCCATCATCATGTACACCGGTGCGGAAACCTCCGGCGAGTTTATCGCCATCGCGCCGGGCGCTGAAGATGTGACCATCCAGGGCCTGACATTCAATTCAATTTACACCAACCCGGCCGACGGAAACGCTTTGCCCAATGCCATTCAGGGCAATGGCAGCGATATCACTATCCTCAACAACACGTTTTACAATGTCGAGGAGGATATCGATCTGGGCACCGGTCCGAACAACGTGCTAATCCAGAACAATACGTCGCCCGCCTTGAAAGACCTTCGTGCTTATTTCGTGTGGGATTCGGGCAGCAATGACGTGATCCTGGGCAACACCGTCGCTGACTCTTATGGCGAACACGTCATCCGAATTGGCAGCGGTTCGGACATCCTTATCGCTTACAACAGCCTCTCCAACGTCACCGCTCACAAGGCCGCGATCAACATCCAATCCGGCGCCTATGCGTATGTGTACGACAACTACCTGCCCATCGGCGACATTCAAACCGGCCCACTAAGCGCAACTTTACCCAGTTCGCTGGCGCACCCTGAAGCGGCGTACGACAATATTGTCATTGACAGCAATACGATCTACGACGCCCTGACGATCACGCCGGGAACTGACGGCCTGATGATTCGCAACAACACGTTCCTCAAGGACGGCAATGTTGCCATCACGATCGACGCCCAGGAATCCGTCTTCGGCCGCGTTGTGAAGAATGTCTATATTCTCAACAACACCGTCGTCGATTCGGGTCCCGGATCGGCATACGGCGGGTTCCTGAAAATGTCCAACGGCGTGGCGCAGAACATCGTCATGGATAACAACCTCTTCGTTGATCCCAATTTCATCGTGGGCGATGCCGGCGGCGCCATCGTCTATGTCGATGACTCCAGCCTCGAAAGTTTCTCCCAGATTCAGAACAATATCTGGGACGTGCCCCAGACCGAAAGCAATACCAATGGCGGGTACTTCTACATGAGCCCGGGTCTTGATGTGAATGCGGGGTATCTGACCCCCGCCGAATGGGAAGCCACCGGCGTGCCGACCGGCGATCAGTACTCGAACGTGACGCTCACGGAAACCTATGACGTGACGATCGACGGCACCACCGCCGGTTCGGATATGCCGTTGCCCGTGGGCACCTGAAAAAAGGGGACATCACTGATTAATAATGAGTGATGTCCCCATATCACTCCATAGCGGAGCGCAACGTACAACGCGCTACGAGGACGGGAATGGTTCGGAGGGACTGTTCCCGTCCTTTCTATTTTGCTCCGAGGAATTTTGGGGGCCGGGATTTCAGTAGTTCTTGCGGGCGTGTTGTAGCCGCAAAATTATTTGGCGTTCCCGGACCACTTACTTACACTCTTGCTTTTGAATCGCGCATCATTCGCTATCGCTCTCGCGTTTTGTTTTCTTGGGTTCTCGGTATTACACGCGGATGATGCTCCGCCTGCGCAGACGCCGGACGCGCCCGCCGATCTGGTTCTGGCTCCCGGACCGCACATTACATTGGAACTTGGGGAACAAACCGAGTTGGGTGTATTTGATAATCGCGTCCAAAAGGTGGTGGACCCGGCAACGATTACATGGACGGTCAATGGGCAGGCCATTGGTCAGCTTGATGCCGCGATGGGTACGCTCGTACCAGCTGGTGGCGACTCGACCGGCTCGGTCGTTTATAAAGCACCGGATAAATTGCCCTTCGAAAAAACAATCGATTTCACGGCCACCTTTTCCGATTCCGGCACGCCTGTGACGTTGAAGGGAGACATCGTCCTCATCGACGAACCCAACTGGTTTTTAATTGATGGGGACACCGGAATCGGTCGCAAGGAAGTAAGCATTCAACTCGGCTCTCTCATCCCTTCAAATGCTGGAATGTATGCGGGCCCATTCACGATGCTGAAAGGCCATTTTATTGTCCAAATTCACGGCAACGTGAAGGGTGACCCGAAGTCCGATGTGAATGTTGGCGTGGATCTCGGGCCATTTGGACAACCAGGCACTTACGAGTGGCATGTTGGCCAGCCCTACGTCGGCGCGGACATCGCATGCTCGTTTGCTCCCTCAGAATACGTGTCGCATCGAATGAATGGCAGCTCAGGGACGCTCGTAGGATCGACGACAATATTAAAGCCTGACGCAAATGATCCGCCGGGTTTGGTGAAGGGATTCTTCTCCGGACAAATGGCATGGTCGGAGATGAACAAAACTAATCACAGTTTTCAGGAACGTTTCATAACGACTCGTGGGCATTTCGCATTGCCCGGAACCGGCCAACCTGCCGGTGCCACGGGGAATCATCCGTAGGCGCTCTCGACGCCCCAAGCGAGAATTTTTTATTCTCAGCGTATTTTCCAACCTTGGCGTCTTGGCGACTTGGCGGTTCATCCGCATTTCTCTTCCGTGCATTGCACGGATAGCATCGGCTCAATGAGCTTCCCTCAGCCGTCATCGCAATCCGATTGGGATTGGCAGCCCCCAGGCCCGCCGCGGCGGTGGCGGATCGATTCAGTGACGGGGTGGCTGATCCTCATCAACGTGGTGATTTTCCTGATCGATGATTATTCCGGCTGGAAACTCACCCAATTTGGGGCGTTCACCATCCATGATGCCATTCATCGTCTGCAGCTCTGGCGATTCATCACATTCCAATTCCTCCACGGCGGGTGGCTGCACATTCTGTTCAACATGATCGCCCTGTTTTTCTTTGGGCCGCTCGTGGAGCGGGTGCTGGGTCGATGGCGATATCTGTGGTTCTATCTGGTCTGCGGTTGTGCCGGGCCGTGCGCGCTGATGCTGCTGGGGAAATTGCATCTGTTGCAGGTGGATGCCGAATCGACATTGGTCGGGGCATCGGCGGGGATTTTCGGCATCGTGATCGCTGCGGCGCGGATCGCGCCCAATCAACGAGTGATCATTTTTCTCTATTTTTTCCCGCTACCAATGCGATTGATAACGATGGCGTGGCTGTTTATCGGCATGGCGGTGTTTGTGGTGCTCACTTCCGGCGCCAATGCCGGCGGCCAAGCGGCCCATCTCGGCGGCGCGGCGGTGGGATTCATTCTGATTCGATTGCCCGGCATGTTAAGCGGACCCCAACCCAAACATCGCTTCTGGCAGCCGGGGGAAGATAATTTTTTGCGGGATGAGTTCAAATAATCCAACGACTATTGTAATTGGGGGATGAATATTTTTATCGGTTACGGTATCCGCGCCGAGGGACATGCGTTGGCTCGAATATGGACCCGCGTTTCCGCTGCGAATCCCAACGGCTGGCCTGGAGACGCTCGAGCAATCCTTCTCGATGTGACAGAAGAGGGTTCTGGCTCCTCCGTCCCATCGAAAATGCCGCCGCCAAGAACGTCGCCGGGCAAGCCAGAGGGATGTGCATCGGTGGCGGTTTTTCATATTCGAGCCCGCGCCTGTTCGTCGGCACGAGAACCGAAACCGATATAACTCGTGTTTCTAATCGTCTGTCGGGAATTGAAGCGAGCCCCAAAATTGTTGCCAAGAAAAACGAAAAACGTGACGAAATCAACGAACAATCTTTTAAAATTGGCGCGTTTATCATTTATTTGGATTCCGTTACACTGACCCTCCGGCGTTCAGGACCGAACGAGGTGTAGGAGTAACGATCATGGCCGATCAGGACAGTGGTAATTCCAGGAACGAACCCTTGTTACCCGATGGCGGCGGAGCGGCGACGGCCGTGAAGCCCAAAAAGTCGCGTGCCGCCAAGCCCGCGCGCAAGCCGCCGGGAATGCTGCCGCCATGGAAGGTTCTGCTGCACAACGACGACAAAAACAACCAGAATTACGTCATCCTCACGATCATGGAACTCACCACTCTCACCGAACAGGATGCAAAACTGCGAATGCTCGAAGCCCACGAAACCGGCGTGGCGCTACTGCTGGTCACGCACAAGGAGCGGGCCGAGCTATACAAGGATCAGTTTGAATCCAAGAGCCTGACAGTGAGCGTCGAACCGGCGGAATAACAAACAGGATTGCTGGGGACTCCTAAATTTTCCGCCGCTGCCAGATTCGCCGATTCTCCATAAATTCCATGGCTGCCAATGAAGCGGCCACTCAGATTTTCTAACCTGTTGATTGCCGGCATTACAATCGCCCTTCCGCTGTTTTGCGGCGGCTGCGCATTGATCCCGCTGGCGACGTTGGGCACGATCTTCGGGATCGCCGGCACCGCCGCTTCCACCGGCCCAGAAATCTATCAGCAAGGGAAATTGGACACCGCCCTCATGGCCGACTTCGTGTGCGTCCAAATAGCCGTCCGGCTGTCCGCGGAGGATTTGGGCCTCCACAAGGTTCGTGATCGAAAGGCCAGCAAGCACGAAGCCATCTGGGATTTCCAACTTCAGGACGATCTGCAATCCAAAATCGAAATCACCGTGGAAAGCCGAGCGGCCAACCTCTGCCGATGCCGAATTGATGTCGGCCTCTTCGGCTCGGAACCGACAGCAAAGCTGATATTGAGCCAGATTCAATCACACCTGTCGCCCGCTACCAGGCCTTAGCGCGATTGTTCTGTCCATGCGGCCCACATTTGCCGGTATGCCGCCTCGACATCGCGGGTAAAAGACTTGGCATCGCCGAGGGGCGATTGCTGAATTTTTTGCCGCAGGGTGGATCGCAATGCGGCAAGACGATTGAGATCGCTTGCCAGTTCAAAGGCGATCTGGTGGTAGCGCTCTTTCGACTCCGCCGCCAATTCGGGCAGCCCGATGTTGGAAAGGATGCTCAAGCCGGTGCGGCCGATGGCGGTTTTACCGATGAGGGAGACAACCGGCACACCCATCCAAAGTGCATCGCAAGTCGTCGTGCCACCGGCGCATGGGAAGGGGTCCAGGGCAATGTCGATCTGGTGGTAAGCGAGGAAATAATCCACGTTGCGGAGATAGCCCATGAAGCTGATCCGAGCGGGGTCGATGCCCTGAGCGGCGAAAAACCCCAGCGCCGCTTGCCGATGGCTTCCCTCGCGAGCATGGAGAATCAGCCGGGAATTAGGCACCGATTTTAATATCTGCCCCCACAACGCCATCGCGGGCAAACTCATCTTGCCGAAATTGTTGAGGCAGCCAAACGTGACACGCCCAGTTGTGGCCGCCGGCAAGGGATTGGGATGCACGTCGAAGACATCGAGTTGATAGCAATAGAAAGTACGCGGAAGACGAAAGGATTTCTCGGAATAATTCGCATCGCCCTGGCCCGGCGGATCAAGGTAGGGATCGGTCAGGCGGTAGTCGATTGCGGACAGGCCGGTAGTGGATGCGTACGCCAAATACGTCACCTGAATTGGCGCCGGCTTGCGGGCGAATACGAGCAGGCGGTTGTCGGCGGTGTGCATGGTCAGATCGATGAGGATATCGATTTGATCCTGGGCGATTTGGGCGGCCAGTTGCTCGTCAGATAACCGGCGAGTTTCCCGCCATTGGTTTGCCAGGCCCTGCAACCGCCGGGTCATCACATCAGGGTTACGCAGATCGGAATAGCAGACCACCTCAAACTTCGATCGGTCATGCTCACTCAGCAGCGGCAGCACAAATCGCCCGATCGGATTGGCGGAAAAATCCGGCGATACATATCCGATGCGCAATCGCCGATCCGGCGCGGGATCGTTGGAGTAGTGCGCCGGCCGAGGAAGATGGGCGGCATGCCTGACATCCCATTGTCGATGCTCGGCGAGAATCTTTTGGGCATCGAAATCCGGATGGAGATGAATGGCCTGCAGACGATTACTGAGAAACATCGGGTTCTTGGGATTGATCGCCATGGCTCGGTCGTAATGCGCCAGTGCCTGATCGATTCGACCCGTTTCCCGCAATACATTGGCAAGATTTCCCCAAGCGTCAGCATGAGAAGGATTCAGTTGGATCGCCGTGGTGTATGAGGCAATCGCGGGATCGACTTGCCCTTTATTTCGCAGTGCATTGGCCAGATTAAAATGTGCCGAGGCGAGTCTGGGATCGAGTTTCAGCGCTGCTAGGCAGACGGTGATGGCCTGCTCAATATCCCCGGCATCGAACAGCGCCCCGCCGAGATTGCTGATGGCCTGCACGTAGTCAGGCTTGAGCTGGATGGCGCGGTGGAATGCGTCAATCGCCTCGGTGTAGTTTCCGCGGGCTGCAAGAATATTTCCCAGATTGAAGTATGCTCGTGGGTCTTTGGGCTGAAGTTTTACGGCCCGCATGCAAGCGGCAACGGCATCGTCGTGCCGCTGGAGCGACGAATATGCACATGCCAGGTTGATTTGCGCCTCGGCTGAATCGGGACTGAGATGCGCCGCTGTGGTCGCAGCCGACAACGCTTCGTTGAATTTTCCCAGCCGGCGAAGGACGTCGGATAAATTGGCGTGATATACGGCGGCTTGCGGTCGGATGAAAATCGCTCGGCCGATCAATTCAACGGCGGCGGATTCGCGCCCGGCCTGGTCGGCGATCAGGCCAAGCAAATTCAACGCCGCATCGTAATCCGGCCGCGCACCCAGCACGCGCTGGCACAACGCCTCGGCTTCGGAAAGTTTGCCCGCCTGGAATTGGCGGAACGCGGCTTGCATCGTTTGGTCGATGTCGAGCTTGGTCATGGATGAGCACCGAAGCCAAGACGGTCCCGCACAATATAAAGCGGGCGCTGTTTCACTTCCTCATAAATCCGACCGATATATTCCCCGAGAATTCCGATGGAAATCAGTTGCACGCCGCCAAGAAAAAGCACGCAGATAATGATCGTCGTGAATCCGCCACCGGCCTGTTTGCGAAGAGCGAAGAACGTGATGAAGTAAAAGATCGCCAGAATAAAAGCGGCGAAAGCGGCGACGAAACCGAGCCAGGTCGCCGCACGCAGCGGTTTGTAGCTGAAACTCACCATCGCATCGGCGGCGTAATGCAACAGCTTGCGGAATGTCTGCTTGGGCTTGCCGGCCGCGCGGATTTCGCGGTGATAAATCACGCTGGTCTGGCGAAATCCCAACCAGCTTCGCAAACCGGGAATAAAACGATTTCTCTCCGGCAATTTGTTGAATTCCTCGATCACCCGCCGATCCATCAATCCGAAAATTCCCGCATCCGGCGCGCTGGGAAGATCGGTGATGCTGCGAAGAATGGGATAAAACAATCGCATCCCCAAGCCGCGCGCCCCGCGCTCGGTTCGGCCCGATCGCTCGCCCAGCACCACCTGAAATCCTTCTTTCCACCGTTTGACCATTTCCGGAATCACTTCCGGCGGGTCCTGCAGATCGCCGTCGATCAGGATCACGCAATCACCATGCGCATGATGAATTCCAGCAGTGACGGCTGGCTGATGTCCGAAATTGCGCGACAGCGTCAGCACTTTGAGCCGGGAATCTTCCTGATTGAATTTTCGGAGAATTTCAGGCGAATCATCCCGGCTGCCATCGTCGACGAAAATGACCTCCCACGGTTCCCCGCAGCCGTCCGCCGCCGCCGTCAGCCGCTGGCGAAGGGCCCGGAGATTTTCCTGCTCGTTGAAGATCGGAACGACGATGGAAACCATGTGGCCCATCAAGGTTACCAAGTTGCCGCGGTTTTGCATTTCGGCGGGGGCGAGCCGACAATTCGGGCATGTCGGACATGATTCGAGGGTGGTTCGAGGAACACGCAAAGGTGGCGGATCGCGTGGTGTCGCAATTGACGCCGCGCATCGAGCAGGTCGGGCAATTGCTGATCAAAACCTACGCCGGCGGCGGGAAAATGCTGACCTGCGGCAACGGCGGAAGCGCGGCCGATTCGCAGCATTTCGCCGAGGAAATGCTCGGCCGATTCCTGCGCAATCGCCGGCCCCTGGCGGCCATCTCGCTGACCAGCGACGGCACGGCAATGACGTGCATCGCCAACGATTTCGGATACCCGGAAGTCTTCTCGCGACAGGTGCAGGGATTGGCCAAGGCCGGGGATGTGGTGGTTGGATTCAGCACTTCCGGCAATTCGGAAAATGTCCTGCGGGCGATGCAGGCGGCGAAGCAACAGTCAGCCGTCACCGTCGCCATGCTCGGCCGCGACGGCGGCAAAATCGCCCCGCTGGCGGACCACGCGATCATCGTGCCGTCCAATGTCACGGCACACATTCAGGAAATGCATGTCGTTATCGTCCACGTTCTTTGCGACATCGTGGACCGCTGGGCGGCAGGAGAATGAGATTCGGAGACGTTACACATTCTCATAAACCGCGCCCTTTCCTCTCCCCTGGTACTCCGGGGGAGGGGGAAACTTCTGGCGTCCGGTGAGTAAGAGGCGAACGGAGAGAAACACATGAGAGGGTTAGCTTTCGCGGTGGTGTTGGCAATTGCCGGCAGCGTTTTTGCAGCCGATCAGCCGCGCGTGCGGGAAACGATGGATTGGGATTGGCGGTTTTTCCTCGGCGATCCGGCCGGGGCACAGGCGGTGGGGTTCGATGATGGGGCGTGGCAAAAAGTCGATCTGCCGCACGATTGGAGCATCAGCCTGCCATTCGACCAAAACGCACCGGCCGGCGGCTCCGGTGGATATCTCCCAACCGGCATCGGCTGGTATCGCAAAACATTTCCGGTTGCCGATTCATACCGCAACAAAGAAGTCTTCATTGAATTTGACGGCATTTATCAGCGCAGCGAAGTCTGGATCAACGGCCACTCACTCGGGCAACGGCCATCGGGATACATCAGCTTGATCTACAACTTGACTCCCTATCTGAATTTCGGCAAGGACAACATCCTGGCCATCCGCGCGGACAATTCACATCAGCCCAATTCGCGCTGGTACAGCGGATCGGGCATCGACCGGCATACCTGGCTGATCGTCACCGATCCGCTGCACATTCCGCAGTGGGGAACGTATGTCACAACGCCGACGGTCACAGCGGATACAGCAACGGTAAATGTGGTCACGACGGTCGCCAACGACCGCAGCGCCGCGGCGAACTTCACACTGCATACCAGCATTCTGGATCGGGACGGAAAGGAAATTCAAAGCGCGGATATCGTCGGCAGCGCGAATGCGAATGGCAATACCGAATTGACACAAGCAATCAAAGTGTCCGATCCGACGCTTTGGTCGCTGGATAATCCGTATCTCTACACCGTGCGCACGCAGGTTCGTGAGGGCAGCAATGTTGTCGATCAATATGACACGACGGTGGGAATCCGCACCATTGCATTCGATGTGGACAGGGGATTTCTGC
>Ga0302324_100028900_pt1 | contig 10529 bp, 8 predicted proteins | sample Palsa_T0_1_FD_201949 | JGI IMG/M metagenome (GOLD analysis project Ga0302324, IMG submission 201949) | Peat permafrost microbial communities from Stordalen Mire near Abisko, Sweden - Palsa_T0_1 | ecosystem: Environmental > Terrestrial > Soil > Palsa > Peat permafrost | place: Sweden: Abisko... | reverse complement strand
CTCTATGAGGGCCTCTTGCAAAAGAATGCCAACGAGATAAAGTCCGGAGCGGGCCAATACTTTACGCCACGCCCATTGATCGACTGCATTGTCCGGTTAATGAAACCTCAGGCTGGAGAGGTCATACAGGACCCCGCTGCAGGGACTGGTGGCTTCCTCGTTACGGCTGACCATTATATTAAGGACCATACGGACGATCTATATCAGCTCTCGGAGGCGCAAGCGTTCTTTCAACGCCACACTGCCTACATTGGACAGGAGCTCGTACCCGACACCCATCGGCTTGGCCTTATGAACCTGATGCTGCATGGCATCGAAGGCAGCATGATGCTCGGCGATAGCTTGTCTCCCGATGGAGAAGCTCTTGGCTATGCAGATCTTATACTCACAAATCCGCCATTCGGCACAAAAAAGGGAGGGGGGCGCCCAAATCGGGCAGATTTTTCAGTTACGGCCGATAGTTCGAACAAGCAGCTTGCATTCGTGGAACATGTGGTCCGCGCACTCAAGCCCGGGGGGCGCGCGGCGGTGGTGGTGCCGGATAACGTATTGTTTGAGGACAATACGGGCAAACGCTTGCGCCAGTGGATGATGGAGTTAGTAAACCTCCACACGATTCTGCGACTCCCTAGGGGAATATTCTATGCCCAAGGGATCACCACGAACGTCATCTTCATGCATAAAGGAAGTAGCGAGCGCGATAATACGCAAGCGGTATGGGTTTACGATCTGAGAGCTAACATGCCAGCGTTCGGCAAGACCCGTTCATTGACTTCAACCGACTTTGCAGCTTTCGAAGTAGCCTATGGAGCGGACCCTAATGGAAAGTCGCAACGCAGCGATGAGGGTTTACACAGCCGATTCCGGAGCTTTAGCCGCGAAGACATCTCGGACCGCAACGATAAACTGGACATCTCGTGGCTGCGCGACGAAAGCACCTCTGCGGAGGATGGCCTAGATGATCCCCAAGACATTGTAGTGGCGATTGTTGAGCACTTGCGGGCAGCGCTGGCCGAAATAGAGTCAGCCGATGCGGAACTTGCCGCTGAGGAGTCGGCCCAGGCAGAAGTTGAAGCGTGAGCGACCTACCTGCAGGTTGGAGGAGCCTTCGATTGGCCGAGGCGTGCGAAAAGATCACCGACGGGACCCATCATTCGCCGCCAAACCGTCCGCGTGGGGCGTTCAAGTACATAACGGCAAAGAATATTCGGCCATCTGGCCTGGACCTAACCGATATCTCCTATGTTGATGCGGATGTACACGCTGAAATTTTCTCGCGGTGCCCCGTTGAAAAAGGAGATGTGCTCTACATAAAAGATGGCGTTACGACGGGAGTTGCTATCAATAATCCGTTGGAAGAGCCATTCTCGATGCTCTCAAGCGTGGCGCTCCTCAAGCCGGATCGGCGTCTTCTTGATGAGTCGTTCCTACGCTACTGGCTCAATAGTCCTGAAACCGTGGCCAGCCTAGTTGGCAGAATGACCGGTTCTGCTATAAGGCGCTTAACTCTAACGTCGATTAGCAATCAAGCCATCCCTTTGCCGCCTATTGCTGAGCAGCGCCTAATAGTCAAGAAGCTCAAGACTCTCAATGCCTACCTTTCGAGCGGGCGTGCAGAGCTTGAACGGATTCCACTACTAGCTCGACGTTACAAGGAAGTATTGTTGGACGCAGCTGTCACAGGGCGATTAACGATGGAATGGCGGCGGCTTAACGGCGTTGGCAGTCATTGGCCGCGTGCGGCACTAGGCAGCCTAGCGCAAGACGTTCGTTATGGTACTGCCGTTAAGTGCTCCTACGCGCCTGAGAAGACTCCCGTGCTAAGAATTCCCAATATCTCAAGTGGCCGAATAGACACAAATGACCTTAAGCATGCTGCGTTCGACCGGAACGAAATTGAGAAGCTCGCGTTACGAGCTGGGGATTTGCTTGTTATTCGATCAAATGGCAGTGTGAGCTTGGTTGGGCGAACGGCTGTTGCAACGTCAGCAGTAGAAGGCTACCTGTTCGCTGGCTACCTAATTCGAATCAGATTGGACCAGGAGCAAGTCCGTCCAACATACATAAATCTCGCATTTGCCGCATCATCCACACGCTCGATGATTGAGTCGCTCGCTAGGTCGACTAGCGGCGTGAACAACATAAATTCCGAGCAATTAAAGAGCTTGATCTTCGCAGTTCCGGGATTGGCGGAGCAAGATGAGATCGCGCGTGTACTGGAAGAGGCGTTTGAGGAGGTAGACAAAGTGGTTATCGAAGCGCAATCTGCAGTGCGCCAAATTGCGCACTTAAATCGTTCTATTCTTTCACGTGCGTTCCGCGGAGAACTCGTTCGTCAAAATGCATCTAATGGCGCGGTAAACGTTCGTTTCCAAAAAGACGCTGGGCCTCCGGGCGATTCCAGCGCCTGACCGAGGGGAGCGGATCGCGGTCTCAATTTGGGATTTCAACTCCTAGAATAACCGCTGCAGTTTCGCGCACTTCGTATGCGCGATCTTTTAAAAATTTCTCGGCAAGCGCTTTTGCCAAGTCTTCGTTGATGCTCTTTATTGATCTGAGGCATGCAGAACGCACATGATGCGTTCGAGACGACAATGCGTCTTGGAGCGCTGGAAGAGCATCGGGCCCGCGTTTCGCTAAGTCGGACGCTAGCTGATCACATCTAGGCCAAGCGGACTTCTTTAGTGCTTCACCTTCGGCTGCATACTTCATTTCGCTGAGCGTTTTCTCCACACTGCCGAGTTGCCTTCCGAGACAGGCCGTGCCTTGGCTCACGAGTCGAAGAGCCGATTTGCGACAACGCTGTGAGTGCGTCGGCGTCGTGCAACTTGAGGTCGACGATCTCTCCGCCGCTTGATATTCAATTGTGCACGCCCCTGACCGGGGTGGGTTGCTCGGGGATCACGCAAATGTGTATCCACCGTCGGGTGAGACTCCTACGGCGCTGAAGTTGACCAGTGCCGGATATTCGCTGCGCGGTCCGCGCTAAGAAGTCTACCTCCAGGATCGCCAGAACTTGACACAGGGCTTTCTTTGCTCGAGTCCGTGCGAAAGTCAGCGCCCTGAATGCGTTCGACCACGTTCCGCTATCAGACGCGTTCGCGGTAGCAGGACCAGCGCGTATCCCGGGAAGGCTTCAGGCTGACCCCGCAGAGTTGCTACTTCGGCCGAAAGCGCGTATCAAGGTGCGCGCGAACGCGACGTGCGAGGATCGGTCGTTCTCCCTTCTTGTAAACAATGATCTCGTTCTTAGCCTTCAGATCGGCAAGTTCATGTGGATAGAGCAGTGGCCTCCCAAGCTCTTGCACAGTGCGGCTCCGTTTACTTGAGCCATCGCGATTCAAACTTTCCGCCCAGCGCGTCGATTGGCCGCAGGTTCGAGAAGCTAAATCCTGCGTTGCCTCATCCACCGAAGGGAAGAAGACTCGGACATCGCAAAGCCCACTAATCGCTTCGTGCGGACCATAAGTTCCGCGCACTTGCGCGAGGCTCTGGGCAAGGAGCACTGGATGGATTAGGTACTTGCGGAAAGTGGCCATTTTCCGCGCAACTACCGAGGTGCGCAGCAGCGGAAACTCATCGAGCAAAAGCAAGATGTGCTCGTTGTCAGCCGGCAACGACGTAGTAAGGTCGTCCAGAAAGCGGGCCAGAACCATTCTCATCAACGGGCTCAGCGATGCTTGATCGCGTTCGCGCACGACGAGGTACAAAGTGGTCGGCAGCGCCCTGAGGTCTGCCGGCGCGATGTCGGAGTCGCTGGTGGCCCGAGCGACGTCCGGAGTACGGAAGATGTCAAGCTGCTGCGTTAGAGTCGCGACGATGGCCGACAAACCGTTCTGGTCCATCCTCGCGTACTTGCTGGCCGTTTCGGAGACATATGGGACGGCAGACTTCAGTAACGATTCACAAAAGTCTCGATCGCTATCCCAAGCGGCGCTGTAGTAGTATCGGGCCGCGGACTCCATGGTTCCCGTCCCGAGTTCGATCGCATGCGCAACGAGCGCCGTACCGAGTTCAAGAGCGGAGCCGTTAAAATACCTTTCCTGCGCTGTCATCTCCGACAGGTCCCGTTCGAGTAAATACGCTGCCAAAACGGTGCGGACACCATCCACGTCGCCCGCCGCAATACCCCCGAGCGGGTTGTAGCGCGCCGTATTGGGATCGCGCGGGTCAAAGATTCGCACGCGCGTGTGCCCTTGCCGAACGGCGGCGGTCATCGGTGTTAATTCATTGGCTGGGTCAAAGACAATAACACTCCAGTAGGGCCACGTCTTCAGAAGCGTTGGCCGCGCGATCCCGTCCGTTTTGCCTTCGCCCGGTGGGCCGATCGCCAACACGTTCTCTTCGCCCGAGTGGATGAGGAACTCCCCGGACTTAGTCTGACCGAGAACGATGCCGTACTCGGTCTGCCTGAGGGCGGAACGCCTGATTTCGCGTTTAGTCGCCCAGCCGGCGCCGCCATGGAGGTCGCTATTCGCTCGCCTTCGATCGAGGACGATGGCCAGCACACCGAAGAGTCCGGCGAGGAAGGCCCCGGCCCACGACAGGTCGCGTCGCTCCGCTGCGAATGCGACGCGTGCCCAGCCTGATTCGCGCGTGCGCTTTCCTTCGGAGACGATCGGATTGAGGTCGACGTCGTACGTGAGCATCCATCCAATCGAGATCCACGGCGGGTACAACCTGCCGACGAGCGGAGGACCCAAGTCGCGAGCCTGGTAGCCGTCGAGCGCAGCAAAGCGTTGCGTTTGGAATGTCAGGATCAATGGGAAGACTCGCCAGGAAGTGGCGGAACAGATTCGCGCCGTTCGCGTGCGCCATTCCAGCGGTGCAACGATTGACCTGACCACCGCGGAATATCTGACCCAGTGGTTAGCCGACGGCAAGGGCGAGTGGCGGGCGAATACGTACCGGCTGCGATCGGGCACGACCAGTCGCCACATCGTACCGTACATCGGCTCCCGTCTTGTCGCGGATCTGGATGTCGACGACGTCAAACTGCTCCTGCGCAAGCTCAAGGAACGCGAGGTCGGTGCGCCCACCCGTAAGCAGGCGCATGCGACCCTAACTGCGGCGCTGAACGTACTCTATCGCGAGCGCAAGTTGCTCTTTAATCCGTGTTCGCTGGTGCGGGCGCCGCGTTATGAACCGGAAGAAAAAATCGTGTTGGATCGCGATCAGGCCATGCGGCTGATCGCGAAAGCCGAAGGACAGGTGCTCGTCCTCATCGTGATGGCCGCGACGCTCGCGATGCGCGAAGGCGAGCTCTTTGGGCTGTTGTGGAATTGCGTCGACTTGAAGGCCGGGACCGTGACGATCGTCCGCCAGCTGGCCGAGGATCTGGACGGCAACCTCGTGCTGAGCCCGTTGAAGACGAAGGCCTCGCGGCGCACGCTGGAGCTTCCGAAGCTGGCACGGAGGGCACTCCAACTTTTACGCGGGGCGCGGCGGGGTGAACCCGGCAACGCGTTCGCCTTTACGGACGGTGAGGGCAAGCCGCTGCGCAAGAGCAACTTCATTCGTCGCGACTTCAAGCCGCTGTTGGTCAAGGCCAAATTACCGGACGTGGCCTTCCACTCGCTGCGTCACTCGTCGAACTCGTTCCCCTATCGAAGAAGGCGCCGACCCCCTACTCGTGGCGAAACGCAACGGTCATTCGAGTACTCGCATGGTGCTCGATCGGTACGGCCACCTCTTCGAGGGTGCCCGCCGGCAGGCCGCGCTGACGATGGACCGCGTGTTTGCGAAAGCGACCATTGGTCGTCAAATGGTCGTCAAACCACCGGACGCCGCAGAGCAAAAGAAAACGCCGATTTCAAAAAGCCTTTTGAAATCAGCGTTCGACGTGGTGGAGGTGAGGAGACTCGAACTCCTGACCCCTTACATGCGAAGCAAGTGCTCTACCAGCTGAGCTACACCCCCCACGAGGTCGACGGGCGATTCTAGCAGGGGGCAGCGCCCCCTGTCAAAGCGTCGTGGCCACGGATGAGTGCGCGATGGTATTGCTTTGGGGCAAACTCTGTGATACAAAGTATCAGACTTTGTATTGTAAAGTTAGTTCCTGAAGTTGCTTGCGGAGGGATGCTGCGTGCTCAACCGGCTCGTTGCTATTGGGGTGATCTTTTGTGGTGCAGCGGCTGCTTGGATGCTCTTGGGGCAGACGCTGGCCCAGCGCACCATCGACTCGGATTCATCGCAGCGGGAGCGTCTGAGTTCGCAGTGGGGTTCGAGCCTGACGCAAAGTCCGCCGCACGTCAGAGCGCAGCTTGGTCCGCATCGCTCGGTCTCGCTGCCGATCCGGCAGAGCCGCGTGAACGTGGTCCTGGGTCTGGAACAACGGCGTAAAGGGTTGCTTTGGTACAACCTCTATGACGTGGATTTCGCCGCGCACTACGTCGTTCGCAACGTGACCGACGCCGGGCACGTCGAAGTTGGCTTCGCGCTTCCCGCCGCCGACGCGACCTACTCGGACTTCACCCTTCGCATCGACGGCCGAACGATCGATACCGCAAGCGCAATCGCCGGGGTGGATCGCTTTGTCGATCTAGCGCCAGGGAAGAGCGCGACTATTGACGTCGCCTATCGTTCGCGCGGTATGGAGTCTTGGACCTACGCCTTCGTCGACAAGGGCGTCGCATCGGTCAACGATTTTGCCCTCACGATGGCGACGAACTTTCGATCGATCGATTTTCCGCCGCAGACGCTGCTGCCCACCAGCGAACAGCCCGATGGCAGCGGCTGGCGTCTACAGTGGAAGTATGCAACGCTGGTGACCGGCAACGGGATCGGTATGACGATCCCATATCCTCTGCAACCGGGTCCGCTCGCGCAGCGCATCACGTTTTGGGCGCCGGTCTCACTGTTGTTCTACATCTTCGTGATGCTGCTCATCACGACGCTGCGCGGGATCGATCTCCATCCGATGAATTACTTCTTTCTCACCTGCGCCTTCTTCGCTTTCCATTTGCTGTTCGCGTACACGGTAGACCGGATGCCGCTCGTGGCAGCCTTTGCGATCTGTTCGGTCGTCTCGATGTTCTTGACGATCACGTACCTGCGGCTCGTGGTGGGGATGCGTTTCGCCGCGTTCGAAGCGGGCGGCGTTCAGCTGGTCTATCTCGTGCTCTTTTCGTGGGCGCTCTTCAACGAGGGCTGGAGCGGCCTGACGATCACGATCGGTGCCATCGTCACGCTCTTCGTCGCGATGCAGCTGACTGGGCGCATCCGCTGGGCGGAACGCTTTGCAAGGCCGCAGGTCGTGACTCCCTAGCTTGCTTGCTCGGCTGCGGCCGTGGGGCCGAAGGGACCTCCCGCTGAGGCGCCGAGAGAGACGGCGATGCCCTTCCGTCGGAGTACCGTGCTTCTCGCGCTGGTGCTGGCCTCGTGCTCGCACGACACGGCGCGTGCGCCCGGGCCGCTGCGCATCGTCGCCACGACGCCGACGTTGGCCTCGCTGGCTCGTGGCGCGGCAGGTTCGGGGCCTTCGATCGTCTCGCTGGTCCCGGTCGGCGCCTCGCCCGAGGACTACCAACCCGTCCCCCAGGACATCGTCGCGCTGCGCGAGGCCGACGTGCTGGTCGAGAACGGCGCCAATCTCGAGGGTTGGCTCGCCCCGACCATCGCCAACGCCGGGAACCCCGCCTTGCGGATCGTCGTCTGCACCGACGGTCTGCCCGTCGTGAACGGCAACCCCCACCTCTGGATGGACCCCGTCTACGCGCGGGCTTATGTCGGCAAGATCCGCGACGCGCTGGTCGCCGCCGACCCGACCGACGCGGGGGCGTACCGCGCGACGGCGGCCGACTACGACCGCCAGCTCGTCGCGCTGACCGCTCGCATCCGGGTGAAGATCGCGACGATCCCGCCGCCGCGGCGGGCGATGATCGTCTTCCACGACGCGTTCGACTACTACGCGCGGCGCTTCGGCCTGCGCATCGTCGGCGCGATCGAACCCGTCGCCGGCGCCGAGCCGAACCCGGAGCACATCGCCGAGATCATCCGCACGGCGCGCGCGATCCACGTCCCGGCCGTCTTCGCCGAGCACGAGTACAGCGACAAGCTGGCCGAGTCGCTGGCGGCGAGCCTGGGCGGCGTGAAGATCGCCTTCCTCTACGACGACTCGCTCGGCGCCGCGCCCGACGTGCAGACCTACATCGGGATGCTCGACGTCGACACCGACACGATCGTGCAGAGCCTCCGGTAGCGGAGCGCATGCCCATCACCAACGCGATCGAAGTGCGCGGGCTGCGCGTGCAATACGACCGGGTCACCGCGCTCGACGGGGTCGACTTCGATCTGCCGCCGGGCACGGCGCTGGGGATCGTCGGTCCCAATGGCTCAGGGAAGTCGACGTTACTCAAGGCGGTCGCGGGCCTGGTGCTGCCCAGCGACGGGACGGTGCGCGTCTTCGGGAAACCGCCGCGTGCGCTTGCGCCAGGGACGATCGGATACGTCCCGCAGATCGAGGACGTCGACTGGAACTTCCCGGTCAGCGTGCGCGACGTCGTCGCGATGGGCCGCTATCCGCGGCTGTGGCCGTTCCAGCCGTTCTCCGCGCACGACCGCGCGGCCGTCACCCGAGCGATCGACGCGCTCGATCTCGGGAAGCTGGCCGACCGCCACATCAGCGAGCTCTCCGGCGGCCAGCAGCAGCGGACGTTCGTCGCGCGCGCGCTCGCGCAGGAGCCGTCGCTGCTGCTGCTCGACGAGCCGACGACCGGCGTCGACGCCGCCACCGAGGACGCGCTCCTGCCACTGATCCGCGGCTTGGTCGCGGGCGGACTCCCGGTGCTGATGACGACCCACGATCTCGACCGCGCCCCCGAGTGGTTCGACCGCCTGCTGGTCCTCGATCACCGCGTCCTCGCCGACGGCAAACCGGCCGACGTCCTGGCCTCGGGCGCCTACGCCGGCATCCGCGAGCACACCCACACGCACGGTCACCTGCGTTGACGTTCCTCGATGGCCTGTTGGCGCCGTTTCAGTACGACTTCATGCAGCGCGCGTTCGTCGCGGCGCTGGTGGTCGGGGCGCTGTGTTCGACGCTGGGGACCTACGTCGTGCTGCGTAAGCTCTCGTTCATCGGGGACGGGCTCGCGCACGCGTCGTTCGCCGGGATCGCGATCGCGTATCTGCGCGGCGCGAACTTCTGGCTCGGGGCGACGATCGCGACGGTCGTGACGGCGCTGGGGATCGGGTTCGTCCACCGGCGCGCGCGCGTCTCGCTCGACACGGCGATCGGCGTCTTGTTCACCGCGGCCTTCGCGCTCGGGATCTTCCTGATGTCGCGCTCGACCCGCGCGACCGTCGACCTGCAGAGCTACCTGTTCGGCAACATCCTGGGCGTCTCGCCGTACGACCTGGCGATGGTGGTGGGCCTGGGGCTCATCTGCGCGGTCGTCGTCGGCGCGCTGTGGCGGCCGCTCCTCTACACCTCGTTCGACCCGGTCGTCGCGCAGGCGGCCGGGGTGCGCGAGCGGTTCATCGACGACGCGCTGCTAGTGACCATCGCGCTGACGATCATCGTCTCGCTGCAACTGGTCGGCATCGTCCTGGTCGCGGCGCTGCTGGTCACGCCGGCTGCCTCGGCAGCACAGCTCACCCGGCGCTTCGTCCCGATGATGCTGCTCTCGTGCGCGTTCGGGATCACCTCGTGCGTCGGGGGCCTCTACGCCTCGTTCCAACTGCACGCGGCCAGCGGGGCGACGATCGTCCTGCTCGCGACGCTGCTGTTCCTGGCGACCCTGGTCAGCTCCTCAGCGCGGCGGCGGCGGCAGTCTCGCAGCGTCGCGCCTTAGCTCGCTTTGCGAGGGCGACCGCCCTTTGCTCCATTCCGCCGAGCTGCAACAGCCTTCGCCTTCGACGTCCGCGATCCGGCTCGGCGCGCAAGCTCAGACATCCATCGCTTGCCGCCGTAGACGCCGCCGAGCAGGGAGAGCAGGGTGAAATCAGCATCGAGATCGGGCCATCGAAGAGCCGTTCCGTGTCCCGCGACGGTCCCTTGCTGCAATTGCTCGTCGCTGGCGCTCGACAACCCTTGCATCAGGCCCCGAGGGATGACGAGCACGGCTCCGTTGTTCATCTCGACGACGACCGTGTCCCCGACACGATCGTATCGGACCCCCACGGCAAGTGGCTCGCTGGCTAGCCTAGCTTCACGCCGACGATAGGCTGCTTCGACGGCGGACTGCGTGATTTGCTTCGAGGACATCAGCAATATCGTTCCCAGAGATCGGCGAGCTCGGCGAAGTGGGTGTCGACGAGTTCGAGTATTTGCCGAATTTCCGTGCGCGACAGTTCACGGTCAGCTTCACGGAGTGAAACCGTCCCATCGGCATTGAGACGGATGATGGCTTCCGCTGCGTTGCCTGTCCCTCGGCGCGCATGGACGTGCCGCGGATCGTGGTCGCCTGGGATGACAACGAGGCGCCACGACCCCACCCTAATCGACGGCACCAGGCAAGTATAAAACCGAACTGTTGGGTTTGTCTATGCCTGGAGCGGCCAATTTGACATGCTTGGCCAGTGTGAGC
>Ga0302324_100028896_pt1 | contig 10530 bp, 9 predicted proteins | sample Palsa_T0_1_FD_201949 | JGI IMG/M metagenome (GOLD analysis project Ga0302324, IMG submission 201949) | Peat permafrost microbial communities from Stordalen Mire near Abisko, Sweden - Palsa_T0_1 | ecosystem: Environmental > Terrestrial > Soil > Palsa > Peat permafrost | place: Sweden: Abisko... | reverse complement strand
CGCTCCGGGGTGGCGACGTATGAGTTCTGGCTCAAGGCAGGAATTGTCCTGCTGGGCGCGCGTTTTCTGCTGGGCGATGTTCGCCGGCTGGGCGGGCTTTCCCTGGTGCTGATTGCGATTGAACTCGTTCTGGCGCTCACGTTCATGACCTACCTGGGGCGCGCACTCAAACTCAAACCCAAGTTAGTCAGTCTGCTGGCCATCGGATCGTCTATTTGCGGAGTCTCCGCGATCATCGCCGCCCAGGGTGCGATCGATGCTGATGAGGAAGACTCTTCGTATGCCATCGCCGCGATCCTGCTGCTCGGAGCGATCTCGCTGATTCTCTTTCCTCTGGTGGGACACTGGCTGCACCTGAGCGATCATGCTTACGGCCTGTGGGCAGGGCTCGCCGTCGACAATACGGCGGAGGCTACGGCGGCTGGAGCGCTCTACTCAGACGCAGCGGGCAAAGTCGCGGTGCTGGCCAAGACGTGCCGCAACGCGACGATTGGATTTATCGTTCTGGGTTATGCCATCTACTGGGCTTCGAAGGGCCAGGCTGCGGAAGTCGAGAACAAGGGAGCATTTCTGTGGCGGAAATTTCCCAAGTTTGTGCTGGGATTTTTGCTGATTTCTCTGCTGGCTACGGTGGGCTTTTTCAGCAAGACGCAACTGGTGGCGGTGGGGAACCTCTCCCGCTGGGCTTTTCTACTGACCTTCGCCGGCGTGGGCCTGCGGACTAACCTGCGCGAGTTGAGCAAGCAGGGCGCACGGCCGTTCATTGTAGGCGCAGTGGGAGAGATCGTGATTGCTCTCATCACGCTGGGCCTTGTCTTTGGGGCCGACCACTGGTATCACCTGTAAGGATGAAGGCAAAACGAGTTCTATGCATATGCGGTGCCGTGCTTTGCGCAGGATACCTGTGGGCGCAAAAGACGGGTTCGCAGGACTGGCCTGACCTGGCTCGTTACCAAGCGGAAAATGATGCGCTCCCTCCGGCAGGCTCGGGCGTACAGCGAGTCGTCTTTTTCGGAGATTCGATCACCGACGTGTGGGGACGCTCGGTGTCGTCGGGGGATTTTTTTCCCGGCAAGCCGTACGTGAACCGGGGGATCAGCGGGCAAACCACTCCGCAAATGCTGGTGCGTTTCCAGCAGGATGTGGTCCACCTTCATCCGGCCGCCGTCGTCATCTTGGCAGGCACCAATGATGTCGCAGGGAACACCGGCCCCACGACGCAACAGATGATCGAGGACAACTTTACCTCGATGGCCGATATCGCCAAGCAGAACGGCATCAAGGTAGTGTTTGCGTCCATCACGCCGGCATTCTCGTACCCATGGAAACCGGGCATTCAACCGGTCGAGCGGATCCGTGAACTCAACAAGTGGCTGCAGGATTTCTGCTCCAGGAATGGATTCGTCTACCTGGATTACTACAGCGAGATGGCGGATGCGAAGGGTGCCATGCTTCCGGGACTAGCTTCGGATGGAGTTCATCCGACCGCAAAAGGGTACGCCGTGATGGCGCCCCTGGCGGAACGTGCGATTGCACAGGCTTTGGGCCACTAAGTTTTAGGAGCAGGTTTGGGAAGGACGAGCTTTTTGAGACTATCCTCGTCGCTGGGAAACTCTGTTTTCCCCGTGGGAAATTTATTGAAGCTGAGGATGTAAGCAAGCAGGTCGGCGGCTTGTGGACGGGTGAGCGAGCCAGGGGCGGTGGCCGGCATCAATTTCTGGATGATGTCGTAGAGATTAGCGGCTGGCTGGCCCTCGTACTTAGAGAGAAAGTCATCTCCGCTGAGCGGCGGGTAGGGTCCTACGCCGTCCAGCGCATCCCCGTGACACGATGTGCACTGCTTCTTGTAAGCCGTCTCTCCGCGATGGGCTTGATCGGCGGTGTAGAGGCCACTTCCTGCTGCGTCTGCCTGACCGTAAAGGGACTGGCAGTAGGTTCCGCCTAGAATAAGGCCGATGCAAAGTAGGACGTTCTTTTTCGCAAGCACGTGTCGACTCCTGTAAGAGATTACACTACCTTGGTCGTGCTGGATCGTCGATTCGGAGACGGGAAATGACTTCAAAACGCTCCTTGCTTGGATTGTTTATAGCAGCCGTGTGTTGTATGACGCCGGCGTTGCATGCAGCCACGCCATTGGTTTGCGATCCGGATGATGCGGGGTTGACGCTGCCCGAGGGGTTCTGTGCGCTGGTAGCGGCGGACGGACTGGGGACGGCGCGGCACGCGGTGGTGGCTCCCAATGGCGACTTGTATGTTGCGCTGCAGAGCGGCAAGGGCAAGACCGGCGGTGTGGTGGCACTGCGCGACGAGAATAGCGACGGGCGTTTCGAGACCAAGGAATATTTTGGGGAAGGGAGCAGTACAGGGATCGCGCTGCGCAATGGCTACCTGTACGTAGCCAAGGTGGAGTCGGTGGAGCGCTGGAAGATGACGCCGGGGCAACTCAAGCCTACGGGGCCGCCGGAGGTCGTTGTTGAGGATCTGCCTACGGAGCATGAGCATCACGATAAAGGTATCGCGTTCGACGGAAAGGGTTCGCTGTACATCAATATTGGTTCGCCCTCCAATGCCTGCCAGTCGCAGGATCGGCAGAAAGGCATTGTGGGCCAGGATCCGTGTCCGCTATTGGAAACGCATGGCGGCATCTGGAAATTTGACGAAAACAAGCTGCACCAGAAAGAAGCGGACGGCGAAAAGTTTGTGACTGGGCTGCGCCAGGAACCGGCGATCACGTGGCACGACGGCGCGGTCTATATCGTGATGAACAGCCGTGACCAGTTGGATGTTCTTTGGCCGGGCAAGTTTACCGCGGAAGAGAATGCGACGCTTCCGGCGGAGCCCATGTACCGCGCAACCCAGGGATTGAATTTTGGCTGGCCTTATTGCTTTTTCGATTATGTTCACCAAAAGCTGGTGCTGAATCCTGAGTATGGCGGCGATGGCAAGACGGTAGGGCGCTGCAGCTCGTTTGCACTGCCTATCGCGAGCTTTCCGGCGCACTGGGCTCCGGTGGATGTGATGTTCTACTCCGGCAGCCAATTCCCCGCTCGTTATAGGGGCGGAGCCTTCATCGCTTTCCATGGCTCCTGGAACCGTGCTCCTCTGCCGCAGGCGCCTTCGAACGTGACCTTTCAACCGTTCGCCGGTGGGAAGCCGTCTGGTAAGTCCGAGATCTTCGCTGGTGGATTCGCGGGCAAGGATCCGCTGGTAAGCCCTACGGACGCGCTGGCGCGCGCCGATGGTGTGGCTCAAGCCCCGGATGGATCTATCTACATTACCGACAGCCAGAATGGAAAAGTGTGGCACGTCTTCTATCGCAGCAGAAAGTAAAGGAGCGACGATGAAAAAGTTAGTGGTGATTGCGGTATTGATGACAACCATGGGTGCGGTCGCGCAGACTCCAGCAGCTCCGCCACCGATGACTAAGCCGGGGATGACGCTGACGACCACGGCGTTTGACGACGGCGGGATTATTCCTAACAAGTACACCCAGGCGGCGGAAAACGGCGCTCCCGTTTCCCCCAAGCTCACATGGACCAACGTGCCGGATGGCGTGGTTAGCTTCGCGCTAATTCTGCATGATCCTGATACGTCGCTCAATAAGACCACGGAAGAGGTTCTGCATTGGATGATTTTTAATATTCCGGGCACAGCGCGGGAGTTGCCGGAAGGGATGCCCGCGCAGGCGCAGATGGCTGATGGGTTAATCCAGGCGCTGAATCGAGGGAAGAAGGTGGGGTACATGGGCATGGGCGCACGTGCCCCCGGCCCGTATCATCACTACACTTACGAGCTGTTTGCGCTGGATACCAAGTTGAGCCTGGGTGCCGATGCTACGCAGGCGGATGTGTTGAAGGCGATGGACGGACATATCCTGGCGAAGGCTGTTCTGGAGGGCCGATTCCATCGGCCATGAGAAGTGCAGGGGGCTTTCGACTTTGCGTGAGAACTGTGCTCCCCCAGCTAAGGTCCGTAGAGAAATCTGAACATGTCCAAGTTGGCTCGACAACAAGCTTTTTGCTTTCTATCAGGGCACGACTTCAGTGGTGCCGTAAAGGCCCAGAACAGAGTGGGGCTTTAGCCCCTGCGAAGTTTTCCATTGGCATTTCTTGTGGATTTTACGGTGGCAGGGGCTAAAGCCCCGATCATTTTGGCCGCGGAGTGGCGCGACTAAAGTCGTGCCCTGATACAGAGCAAAAACTCCGCAGGAAATCCGGAGGAGGTCTAAGTGCGGAAGACAGCCATGACCAGCGTCTCCGTTCTTTTCCTGGCGGCGAGCTCGGTACTCGCCCAGGCGCTGGGCCCAGGCTGGACGCTGGGTCCTTTCGTGCGCCCGGTCACTGCGCCCATCATCGAGGCAAATCCGAAATCTATCTTTACCGATCCAATTACTAACAAACCTGTGCGCTGGGAGGTGCTGCATACTTTCAATCCTGCCGCGATCGTGCGCATGAGAAAGGTTTATGTGTTCTATCGGGCCGAGGACGACTCCGGGACTATGGTCCTCGGCATGCACACGTCTCGGCTGGGCCTGGCCTCGAGTGAAGATGGAATCCACTTCACAACAGAGCCGGCTCCGGTTTTTTATCCTGATGTTGATTCTCAACAAGAGAGAGAATGGCCAGGAGGGGTCGAAGATCCCCGGCTGGTTGAGCGCCAAGACGGTACCTATGTTCTGGCCTACACGCAGTGGAATCGTCGTGCTACGGATATCGGAATCGCAACCTCCACTGATCTCATTCACTGGGCAAAGCAGGGACCCGCGCTGGTGGGCGAAAAATACCAGCACTTCGATTACAAATCGGCCAGTATCGTAACCCGGCTTACGAATGGCCGTTTGATCGCCGCCAAAATCCAGGGGAGATATTGGATGTATTGGGGAGAGGTACAGGTGCGGCTCGCAACATCGCCCGATCTCATCCACTGGACACCGGTCGAGGATTCGTCGGGCAAACCGATCGTGTTGCTGCGCCGGCGGTCGCGGCATTTCGACAGTGCATTCCCCGAGGTCGGTCCGCCTTCGTTGGTTACCGATCGTGGCATTGTCCTCATCTACAACGGCAAGAATAGCGCGGTCGACGGAGCATCCGGAATTGGCGCCAACGCGTACTCCGATGGACAGGCTCTCTTCTCGGCGGATGATCCTCGGAAGCTTTTAGGACGCACAGGCAAGCCGTTTTTCAAGCCTGAGCAACCTTGGGAAAAAAGCGGCCAGTATGCGGCAGGGACAACTTTTGCGGAAGGCCTGGTGTTCTTCCAGGATAAGTGGTTTCTCTACTACGGCGGTGCTGATTCTCGCGTGGGAGTCGCCGTTTATGATCCGAGCGGCGAAAGGAAACACTGAGTTCCTGCACCTGACCCTGGGTCCCGGATGACAAAGAAGAGGGGGCGTATCCTTGACGGGATGGGACCCCTCTGCGGCACTTCTTCAGGCGCTCAGCTCCTCCTCTTCATCCATGTCTGAGTCCTCGACAAATAAGCCCAGGGCCTGACGCTCGAAGAGGCGTTTGTAGGTGCCGTCTGTTTTTCGGACCAGCGCCTCGTGTGTCCCCTCTTCGACCACACGGCCGTGTTCGAAGACGAGGATGCGGTCGAGCATCCGCACTGTCGATAGACGGTGAGCGATCACAATGGCCGTACGACCTATGATCAACCGATGCATCGCCTCCTGAATCAGCGCCTCCGATTCTGAATCGAGGCTGGATGTCGCCTCGTCGAGAATCAGAATCGGTGCATTGGCGAGGAAGGCTCGAGCCAGGGCCACTCGCTGACGTTCGCCGCCAGAGAGCTTGACCCCGCGCTCACCCACCAATGTTGCGTAACCTTTCGGCTGACGAATGATAAAGTCGTGAGCGTTGGCCAGCTGCGCTGCACGCTCGATCTCCGCCATGGTTGCTTCCGGACGGGCGTAGGCAATGTTTTCCGCCAACGACCGATGGAAGAGCAAGGGTTCCTGGGGCACGAGAGCAAGTTGCGAGCGCAAGGATACCTGCGCCGCTCTTGCGATCTCCTGCCCATCGATCAGGATCCGACCCTCATTCAAGTCGTAGAGCCGTTGCAGAAGCTTGACGAAGGTGGTCTTGCCGGAGCCGGAGTGGCCAACCAGGCCCACACGTTCACCCGGCTCGATGCGCAACGTGAAGTTGTCAAAGAGCGGCTGTGTATGCGCGCCGTAGCAGAAGGTAATGCGGTCGAAGACCACCTCCCCTTTGTCGATGCGGATCGGCTCGGCATCCGGCCGGTCGGCGACCCCCAGCGGCAGCACGTTCATCTCGACCAGATCCTCCATCTCGTTCACGCTGCGCTGCAAGTTCGCCACATGCTGGCCAACGTCGCGCAGATAACCGTGGACGATGAAGTAACTGGTGAGGACGAACGTGACTCCACCCGGCGTAGCACGGCCTTGCCACCACAACCAGATCGCATAGAGGGTCACCGAGCCGCGGAGGCCCAGCAACACGATCATCTGCGTCGTTCCGCTCCAGGTGCCGTTGGTCCAGTGACGGTAGGTGCGGCGACTCCACTTGTTGAGGACGCGGCCCAGGCGCGCATCTTCACGCGCCTCGGCTCCGAAGGACTTGACCACCGCGTTGCAGGTCACGGCATCTGCCAGGGACCCGCCCACCAGCGTGTCTTGTGCGTTCGACAGCCGGGCCGCGGGAGACACAAAGTTCAGCGATAGCGCAATGGAGAGGCCGACATACAGGGTTGCACCCGTGGCCACGATGAGGCCCATCGACAGCCAGTGCCAACCGAGCAGCAGCGCACTGCCGACCAACACCATCGATGCCGGCAGCAAGGCCAACAGCAGGGTGTCGTCCATCAGATCCACCGCCCACATCCCGCGAGTAACGCGACGGACGATGGAACCGGCAAAGTTGTTTGCGTGCCAGTCGGTAGAGAATCGCTGCACGCGGTAGAACGCATCGCCGGCCAGGCGTGCCATCAACCGTATGGTGAGCCGGCTGATGCCCATCAGTGACAGGTGACGTCCCAAGACCAGAATGCCGCCCAACAGGAGCATCGTGGCTAAGGCCGACAGTGCGGCGCGCAAGGCGTCGCGGTGAGTTCCGGCGTGTATCGCGATCGCGTCGACCATGCGGCCGGCGAAGACGGGCATGAAAAGATCGGCAATCGTGGCTACCACCATGGAGCAGGCAACACCGGCGACCAGCCATGCCTCGCGCCGCCAGTGGCGAAGGAGGAAAGCGAGCACGACACGCATCACGTTTTGTTTGTTGCGGGAAACACGCATAAATCACTCATCCCAAGAGAACGGTGAAAGAGCCGAATGGCTCAACAAAGAAAGCTATCCCCAGGGAATGAGAAAAGGCCCTGAGGTTGCGCCTCAGGGCCTTCGTAAATTCACAAACGAAGTGCGCTAGGGGCGCCCTACTTCCTGCGAGCTGACAAAGTCCGATGCGCCGCGAGGCTGGACTTTCTGAGCGAGGACTTGGTTATTCGGGTTAGCTACCATAGGAATTTCCTTGAAGACTGACCTAGTTTACCGCAGGTTTCCCGGATCGGCTATGAAATTTCTTCGACAATTTCACTTTGGGAAGGCCGACATGCAGTCAACAGCAACCGCAAGCGTGACCCTGCCAAGCCGACCGTCCTTCACTGAAGAGGATGGGCACGGCAAGCAGAGCGGCGAGCGAATCAAACCACGGAATATGGAACGCTGCATTCGCGGCGAGGCCGGCCAGAGTGATCAGCGCCAGGTAGGCGCAGGTAGCAGACTGCACCGCGTCTGCGGCCAGAGCCACATTGTTGGTACGGCGCGCTTCCCGGCGTTTTAGCCAGGCGAGAAACGGCATAGCGATCAGAGCACAGGTGGTCACGATCATGCCCAGACGGCTGGTTTCAGGCCGTAAATGAAGGAACAACGAGAGCAAAGCCGTGGAGGCGACTATCAGGGCAAGAAGAAAGAGCAGAACAGCAGCGATTCGCTCTGCGGTGCGTTGGGAAATGGATGCCGGGGATAGGAATTGGAGGAGGACTACGGTGGCGGATAGAAGCTCCACCAGGCTATCGGAGCCGAACGCCAGCATCGCGGTGCTGTGGGCGGTGGCTGCTGCCCACAGCGATGCTCCGCATTCGATGAACATCCATGACAGCGTGACCAGCTGAAGCCAGAGAACGGTATTGGAACGTCTAACGGGTGCACACGCTTCTGGGGATTTTGCCGGCCGAGAACCGATTTGTAGCAGTCCGGACATATGACTATCAAAAATATTGTCCCACATGCCGGGACTAACAACCGGCTCTCAGCCGAGAGACGTTGACATTCTCTTTGTGAAACAAAAGAATACGCAAGCGATGGGAATTCTTGATCGGTTTCGTCTTGATGGAAAGCTTGCATTGGTCACGGGGTCTGCCACGGGTCTCGGCGCCGCGATCGCAATGGCGCTCGCTGAGGCTGGCGCGTCGGTGGCGTGCCATGGAAATCGCCGCCCTGCGGACAAAACCAGCGAGAAGATTCGCGCCGCAGGGCGCGACTCGCGAAGTTTCGCCGGTGACTTGGGTAAGTCGGAGGGGGCTGATTCACTTTATGCCTCGGTGCTGGAAGCCATGGGACCTCCGGATATCGTGGTGAACAATGCGGGCACCATCTATCGTGAGCCGGCTGAGAGTCACGACCTGCAGGCATGGATGACCGTGGTGCAGGTGAATTTGAATAGTGTTTTCCGGCTCTCCCAGCTGGCCGGCCAAAAGATGCTTGAGCGGCGGCAGGGAAAGATCATCAATATCGCTTCTCTGCTTTCGTTTCAGGGCGGTATTCGTGTGCCGGCCTATGCGGCATCGAAAGGCGGGGTTGCGCAGCTGACCAAGGCGCTGGCCAATGAATGGGCAGGTCGTAACGTGCAGGTGAACGCGATTGCTCCGGGGTACTTTCGCACTGAAAACACTACCGCGTTGCGGGAGGATGAGGTTCGCAACAGCCAGATACTGGCGAGAATACCGGCCGCGCGATGGGGTGAACCGGAAGACATCGCGGGCGCGGCGGTGTTTCTCGCTTCCGCTGCGAGCGATTACGTTACGGGTGAAGTGCTGGTGGTCGACGGCGGGTGGATGGCTCGGTAGGGTAGTTGCTAATTAAGAGTTGCAAGGGTAGCTCTGCGGTATCCCACATCTCGTAACAGCACGAGATGTGGGGCACCGATTTATTTGTTCAGGGGAAGCATTCGGAGGGAAAGGGTCGCTATGATGCGCTGGTTGTCGATGTTGTTTGCGCTTTGTATTTTTCCTTCTGCGGTGTTTGGCGCCGACGAGCCTGGTCTTTTGTTTTACCTCTCGGGCGATCATGGATTTCGCGCAGACTACGCCGCGGGGGGCAAGCCCGACCCGAATTTCCTTAAGGATGTGAAGATACTTCCCGGCGGGGTCAAAGGGTCGTACCTACAATGCGGCAACGACCAGCTGCTTTCCTATTGGGCCCCCGGCAATATTTATTCCCAGCGCGGGACCCTTTCCTTCTATTGGCGATCACGAGATCCGGTCGATGCCACGGAGTTTCCGGTGTTTCGCGTGGGGTACGGCGACCACTCGAGCTGGGACATGGTGTGGCTGCGCATTGACTACAACGGGCACGGCTTCGACGCATTTGTAACCGACGTCAACCTCGGCCGCACACGTGTCTCTTACACCATGCCCAATTTTCCCAAGGGGAACGAATGGGTGCACCTGGCACTGACGTGGGACGAGACACGAGGCATTCGTTTTTACGTCAACGGCAAGCTCGCCGGTGAAAAGGCGGCAACGGGGATGTTCGATTCCGCACTCGACCAGTTCGGCCCTCATTCGCGCATCATCGGCCCGACTGGAGTCGAGAGCTCGTACAACTACGATCGCGGCGGTGACATCGATGAGCTTCGCATTTACGACCGCATGCTGACAGACGAGAATGTCGCCTCGCTTGCGCGCAATGAGACGCCGCAATCGATTCCGCCGATTCCCGCCGCCGCCCCGCATTGGCAAAAGGATTGGTGGTTCCGGTTTGGATGGAATCGCGCCGGAGATATTCCGTCTCCACTTCCCGACGCGCACACGATCGTTCGCAAGGTTGAGATTCACGACGCGTACGATCTAAAACGCTGGTGGTGGAAGGGCACGGATGGCATCCGTGAGACCACGTGGCCTGGCGTTTATAACCGCTCCCGCCTGATTGGGCGCAACGATTACTTCCAGCTTCCCGACTGGGATTGCTACTCGCTCTCGGGCAAATCCGTGACGTTCTACATGCCGAAGGAGCCGTGGAATCATCTGGAGATCCAGGGAGGAGCATGGGGAAACTGGTCGTTGTTGACTCCAGGAGAAGGAGAGCCGGAAGCGATCGCCGACACGGATCAGCACGATACTTCGCCCGTGCTGGCTAAGACACTTTTCGAGAGGCCGCGAGGCCAGGAACGCACGACGCATCAGTTCGATCAAGCAATCGTTGGCGAAAAGGTGCGCTTCACCAATGCCGAGCAGGAGTGGCCCATTGGAGAATTCGCCGCTTATTACATTCATCCAGGGGTTGAGCCCAAG
>Ga0302324_100028893_pt1 | contig 10530 bp, 9 predicted proteins | sample Palsa_T0_1_FD_201949 | JGI IMG/M metagenome (GOLD analysis project Ga0302324, IMG submission 201949) | Peat permafrost microbial communities from Stordalen Mire near Abisko, Sweden - Palsa_T0_1 | ecosystem: Environmental > Terrestrial > Soil > Palsa > Peat permafrost | place: Sweden: Abisko... | reverse complement strand
TGAGCTCGAGATCGCGACCGCCCCGGCCGAGGCATAGACCGCGAGGCCGGTGTTCTCGATGGTGGTGTTGCTCAGGGTCAACGAGGGAACCCCCTTGAGCGAGGCCTGGAGATAGAAGCCTTCGTTCAGGAGGCAATCAACGGTGCCGTTCTCGAACGTCATCGAGGCCTTGCCGGTCAGAACCACCCCCTGTGAGGTAGGGTTGTACCCATTCTCAAACCCCGGGCACTGCAGGAAGCCGGGCGACGAGAACAACGACAACGGCTGGCCGATGATCGGAACCGACTTCAATGAGATGAGCGCATTGTCCCCGGCAGAGATGCCCACATCGAAACCGCTCCAAAGAATGAGGCTGGAGACGCCCTTGGGCAGAGGAACGTCGCTGATGGTGCACCCCAGATCGCCACCCTCGCATTCTATGCCGGTGTAGGCATACTCGATGTTCACCAGGCCGGTAATGACGGCGGACTTGTCTTCCCCGACGACGAGACCCGCCCCGGCTGCGACATCGATGGCTGAGCCCGTAAAACCATCGCCGCCCAAGATGTTGGCATTTGCCAGGTAGAGCGTGGTGCCGGCCTGGATTTCGATGTCTGTGAGATCTGTAGGCTGGTCGATCGTGAGCGCCGAATCTGAGCGGTAGTGAGTGTCACCGATCTCTGGCGAGTTAGCCGTTCCGACCATGCTCGCGTACCCGATGGTGTCACTGCTCGAGACCGGCCCAATCGTAAAGATGATACCGAGGTTAAGGAGATAGTCGCCGAAGACGATGCCGGGTGCGTTGAGCTCGGCCCCCCAGCCGAGGACGATCGGGTAGGTCTCGGTGGGTGGGATGGGCCAGGGCTCGGCGCCGCCGTCCCCAGCGCCGCCGTCCAGGGTTGCGTAGATGGTGACGTCCCGTAGCTGCTCGGCGTCGATGACCTGCATGACATGGGTGATGGTCTGACAGGGCTGGTTGCCGGCGGTACCGCAGCAGATCGCGTGGTCGTCCCCGGTGATGCCATCCACGGCGATCGAGCCGCCGACATGCAGACCCGCCGCGCAGCACAGGTGGTGGGCGAGATCGCAGGAGCCTCCGGGGGCGCAGCCGCCGTCCTCGTCGCAGCCCTGCTGGCAGGCGGCATTGGCGCCGCAAGCGTAAGGCGCGCAGTCGACTGGGTCGGGGGCGGGGTTGCAAGTACCGGTGCCATCGCAGTGCGCGGCGTTGATCTGGACGCCGCCGTCGCAGCTCTGCTCCGGACCGCAGACGGTGCCGGGGTTCGGGTAGACGCAGGCTCCACTGTCGGCCTCGCAGTCGGTGGCGCCGCAAGGCGGGGTGGTGAAGGCGCAGGCCGCCGAGCAGCAGTGGGCGGGGCCGCCGTCATGCATTCCGCCGACGCCACACAGCTCCGACGTGCAGTCGTCGTTCTCGGTGCAAGGACCGAGTGGGATGGGCGCAGTGCAGGCCCCGGCGTTGCAGACGAAGCCCGTGGCGCAGTCAGCGCTAGAGGTGCAGGCGGTGTTGCACCCGCCGCCGTCGCTGCCGCAGGCGAAGTTGTCCGGGCAAGGGACCGAGCCCATGCCCATAGGGGCACAGGCCCCTTCCCCGTTACAGGTGCCCTGCTGGACAGTGGAGCCGCTGCACGAGACGGGGCAGCTGATGGCGTCGTTGGGGTAGGCACACGCGCCGGTCCCATCGCAGGCGATGGCGCCACAGATCGGATCGCTTGTGGCACAGGCCTGGGCGCAGCAGTTGCCGGTGCCGCTGACCCCGCACACCCCGGAGGCGCAGGCCTGGTTGAAGGTGCAGTGCGCCCCGGGGGGGAGCAGGTCCTTGCTGCCGGTGGTCCCGCCCGAGCTACCCGAAGTGACGGACGGCAGCTTGACAGTCTGGTCGCATCCGAGCGCCAGGAGGGAGAGGCCAGTGAAGATCGCGAATGAGCGCCGCATGTGGATCTTGTGTCTCGAGACGCGAGGACCCAACCGACTTTCGAACACCGACGTCGAAACGGTCTACCGCGCCTCGTACGCCTGCAGCGTCTGCTTGAGCCGCTCGTGCGCCTGCTCTCGGAGCGGCGCCGGCCCGAGCAGCTCGGCGGCGCCTCCGAAGGACAGGGCGAAGGACACGGTCCAGGCATCCGCGGGGCCCGAAAGGGTCAGGATCGCGTGCTCCTCGCCGCCGTCCTCATCCAGCATCTCCAGGGCCGCCGCGCCGAAGCGCTCCTGGGCATAGCGAATCACCGGTCCGCCCGTGAGCCGCAGGCGAGCCGGCATGAAGTTGGGATCCCTGGGCGGAGGCGGAGGCTCGCCGGGTTCGAGGCTAACGCGGGAATCGTCGCTGCGCCGTTCGGGGGGCAAGGGTTCGAACGAGCGATCGGTCAGCTCGGCTTTGACGATGCGGTCGACCCGGAAGAACCGATCGTCGTTGCGGGTCAGGCAGAAGGCCGAGAGATACCAGTGCCCGTGCGCGTAGCGCAGGGCCCGCGGCCGCACCGGCCGATGGCTGGTCTGGTTGCGGCTCTCCGCGAAGTACTCGAGCTTCACCTCGCAGCGCTTGGCGATGGCCTTTCGCAGCAACCCGGCCGTCCCCGCCTCCGCCGGAAGCTTGGCGACCTCGAAGCGGGACAGCAGCTCGCGGTAGATGGGCAAGAGCTGCTGCGGCAGGGCAGCTTCGATCTTCGCGAGCGCTCCCGCGACGGTGCCTTCGTCGCCCCCCGCCATGCCGCGGGCCGCCGCTGCCAGCGCCAGCGCCTCGAAGGCCGTCAACCGCGGGGGCTTGTTGAGCGCCTGGGCGAGGTCGACGTAGACCTTTCCATCCTCGACCCGGATGTCGACGCAGTCGTCGGGCGCGAAGGGCGGCTGGCCCACCATCAGCAGAAAATCGAGCTCCTCGATCAGCTCGGCCTCGCTGAGCTGCACCAGCTGCGCCAGATCCTTGATCGCGCAGCCGGGATGTCGCGCGGCGTAAGGAATGAGCAGCAGCAGCCGCCGCAGGCGCTCGCGGAGATCCGAGGTGGACATTAGCCCGCCTTCCGGCGCCGCTCGCCGCTCGCGTGCTGCGCGAGCAGCTCCTTGAGGAGCTGGCGCATCCGGGTGCGCAAGGCTTCGGGCGCCTGGATCTCCACCCCCGGTCCGAGCGGCAGGAGGGCGCGGATGAGGGCGTCCTGGTCGCGGACCTTCAAACCCAGGGTCACGCCATTCCGGCCGCGCTCGAGCACCTGGCCTCCCGCAAAGGTCCGGTCCGCCAGCCAGGCCAGGGCGGCCGACAGGCGAAGCTTCACGTCGATCGGGGCGTGGCGCCGGAACTCCCACGGATGCGCCACCGCGTAGGTGGCGACCTTGAAGTCGGCCGGCACCTCGTAGTCCGCGCTGCGCGGCCGAGCGACGTTCACGTTCAGCTTCCCGATGCGATCGACCCGGAACGAGCGCAGGTCCTTGCGCAGGTGGCAGTACCCCACCACCACCCAGGCCCCGAAGCGGTAGACCAGGCCGTAGGGATCGATCTTGCGGCGCGTCTGCTCGCCGCTCGCCTGGGCCTGGTAGTCGAACTCGACGAACTTGCGGGAGGCCACCGCCCGCGAGAGGTCGTCGACGAAGGCGTGGCCGGTTCCGGCGGCGCGCGGCACCACCACCCGCGACCAGTCGCGACCCACTCCCGGCTCATCGCCGGCCGCGAAGGCCATCTTCTTGAGAGCGTGCGCTAGATCCTCGCGAAACGGGAAGACCGCCTCGGCCAGCGCCGCCGCCCCCGCCGCGTAGAGCACGGCCAGCTCCTCGGTGGCGAGCGTCAAGTCCGGCAGGTAGTAGGCCCCGCGGTCGAGCAGGTAGCCGTCCTTGTCGCGATCCTCGCCCTGGACGTAGGTGAGCGCGAGGCCCAGCTCGGCCAGGTCGGCCTTGTCGCGCTCGAACTTGCGGATGTTGGCCTCGGCTGAGCCGCGCCCGTAGTCGTCGGGGAACGACTCCTGGATCTCGGACCAGGCGACGGCCTCGCGCGCGTTCAGAAACAGTGCCACCAAATCGAGGAGACGCTCGGCTCGCTCCACGTGTGCTCACATCCCCGTCGGTTAGCCGTCGGCCAAAATCGAAAGCTGCGTCAAGACTTCCGCCCACGTTAAGCACGCGCGTCGCGGCGCCGCAACCAAGCCGAGGCAACGGCGAGCTCACGAGCACGTGCGAGACGCGCGCCACGTCAAGCCCCCCGCGTGGGTGCTATCGCGGCCACACCTCCCCCTGCTAGCCTTTCGGGGTCGTGCGCCGCCTGGTCCTTCTTGCCGCCGGATGCTCCGCCCTTTCGTGTTTTGGCGGGAACACGCAGGCAACGCCGCCTCCGCTGTTCCCGCGCCAGCTGCCGGTGGCGCTCGAGCCGATCCCGCTCGAGAACCTCCAGCTGCCCCGCACACCCTTGCTGCAGACGATCCTGCTTCCGGCGGAGCTGGCACGGGCCGCCCAGACCGACGAGTTCGTCCAGAGCGAGGCGCTGCTGGACGTCCTGTGGGTCGTCTCCAACGACGGCTCGATGGCCAAAGAGCGCGGGCTCCTGGCCGCCGCCCTCCCCTCGTTCACGACCCTGCTGACGGATGCCAAGGTCACCTGGCAGCTCGGAGTCACCGACGCCGACCTGTCGATCTACCAACTGCCCGGAGATGGCGGCATCCACGTGGGCCAGGGGGGCCAACTCCAGGGGCCACTGATCACGCCGCAGGATCCCAACTACCTCGCTGACTTCGCGACTGACCTCGCCTTCGATGGCGGCATCGAGCGCGATTCGGCGCCCAGCCAGACCTCGATCTTCGCGTCGATGAAGATCGCGCTGGATGCCGCCGCGCCGGGAGGGGCAAACCAAGGGTTGCTGCGGCCCGGCGCCTCGCTGGCCGTGATCGCCGCGGCCAACAGCGACGACGAATCCTTCGGCGAGGTCGGCTACTTCGCCCGCTACCTCAAGGGGCTCAAGGGCAAGGGCAATGAGGAGCTGGTGACCTTCTCGGCGCTGGGCGGCCCGGCCGACGCCGGCTGCATCCCGCCCGGCGAAGAGGAGATCTTCGGGGCGCACGTCGACCCCAGCCCGCGCATGCAGGGCCTGACCGAAGCCACCGGCGGGGTCTTCGAGAGCATCTGCGACGAGGCCGGCTTCAACGGCTCGCTGGAGCAGATCGCCCTCAACATCAAGACGCTGCGGCGTTACTTCCCGCTCTCCGCCCCGCCCAACCCCGCGACCCTCTCGGTCACGGTCGACGGTCAGCCCGTGGCACAGGATCCGGTGGCCGGCTGGGAGTATCTCGCCAGCGTCAACGCGGTGGCCTTCCTCGGGAGCTACGTCCCCGAGCCCGGGGCGGCGGTGAACATCACCTACGCGGTGGACGAATGATGCGCCGGCGGTACGTGTTCGTGGCGGCGCTGGTCGCGGCACTGGCGTGCGGCCGCACCTCGATCGGCGCGAGCTGCCCGCAGGGCACCGACGTGCTTTCGGGCTTGTGCGTGTGCTCCAGCGACGACGGCTGTCCGGCGGGCGAAGCCTGCGAGCTCGACGGCGGCATCTGCGTCTGCGCCAGCGACGAGTGCTGCCCCACCGGCTACCGCTGGGACGCCGACGGCGGGGCCTGCGGCTGCCAGGCCTCGAGTTGCTGTCCGGCCGGCTATGCCTTCGATTCGCAGCTGGCCGAGTGCGCTTGCGCCGCCGCCAGTTGCTGCCCGGAGGGCTTCACCTTCGATTCCGCGAGCCAGCGCTGCTTCTGCGCCTCGGACGCCTGCTGTCCGCTCGGCACGAGCTGGGATTCCACCGCCCAGACTTGCGCCTGCGACAGCGATTCGTGCTGCCCCAGCGGGTACATCTACGACGCGACGCGCGGCAACTGCACTTGCGGCAGTCAGGCCTGCTGCCCGCCGGATTACACCTACTCCCCCGACGTGCGGGCCTGCGTGTGTTCGGGCCCAGCCTGCTGCCCTCCGGGCTATACGTTGAACGGCGGCCGCTGCAGCTGTGCCTCCGACCTGGCTTGCGGTCCTGGCCAGGTCTGCGATTTCGACGCCGGAGCCTGCCGCTGCACCGACGATCAGGGATGCCCGAGCGGCTTCTTCTGCAACTCCGACAGCTCGTGCCAGTCGCTCGCCGGCTGCGCCATCGACAGCGACTGTCCGGCCTCCACCTTCTGCGACACCACGACCTCGGTCTGCACCTCGGCGCAGTGCACCCTCGACTCGCAGTGCGCCATCGAGGAGATCTGCCAGGCGCAGCAATGCGTCGCGGGCTGCCGCAGCAGCGCCGATTGCCAGCTGTATCGCAGCTGCAGCCCGGAGGGGCAGTGCAGCGACGCCTGCACCGCCGACGACTTCTGCCCGACCGGCGACTTCTGCCAGCTCGATGCCGGGACCTGCTTCAGCACCGCCACACCGTGGTGTGTGGACTGCAGCCCGACGTGCACGCTCTGCCTCCAGACGCTCATCGAGGGGCAAGAGACCGACTTCTGCGCCGTGACGTGCCAGGAGCAGTCGGATTGCCCGAGCGGCTTCTTCTGCGAGGGCGTGATCCAGAATTGCTGCCGGGGCGCCGGTTGCACGAACGGCCTGGCCTGCAGCGTCGTGAACGAGGAAGGCCAACTCCAGACCGGCGTTTGCCAGGGCTGGGTGGTGGTCGACCAGACCGGGTTGACCTACCTCTGCACCGACCCCACCACCGATCAGCCCATCGTCTTCGAGCATGCCTGCACGCCGATCACGGGCTTCTGTGATTCAGTCTCGCCGCAGTAAAGGACGCCAAGACGCATGCGGGCCGCCTTTCTCGATTCGCCCTCGGCCTCCGAGACCCCGTTGACCCTTCGCGAGGCCGCCGATCCCCGACCGGGAAAGGGCGAGGTCCTCGTCGAAGTACTGGCCTGCGCGGTCTGCCGCACCGACCTCCAGATCTGCCGGGGAGACTTGACGCCGCACCGCTCGCCCGTGATCCCCGGCCATCAGATCGTCGGACGCGTGCTCGAGGTCGGGGAGGGAGTGCTTCGCCCGAGGCTGGGCGAGCGCGTGGGGGTCGCCTGGCTCGCGAGCACCGACGGAGCGTGCCCCCAGTGCCGGCGCGGCCGTGAGAATCTGTGCGAGGCAGCCCGGTTCACCGGCTGGGATGTGGACGGGGGCTACGCGACGCGGGCGGTGGCGCGAGCCGACTTCACCTTTCCCCTGCCCGAGCGCTTCGACGACCTGCAAGCGGCGCCGCTCCTGTGCGGCGGGGTGATCGGATACCGGGCGCTGCTGCGGTCCGGCATCCAGCCGGGAGGGCGCCTGGGACTCTACGGCTTCGGGGCCTCGGCCCATCTCGCCATCCAGGTGGCGCGCTTCTGGGGTTGCCGCACCTTCGTCGCCACGCGTTCCGTGGACGAACGGCGGCGCGCCATGGCCCTCGGCGCCGAATGGAGCGGCGGCGCTCTCGAGAAACCCCCGGAGCCGCTGGACACGGCGGTGACCTTCGCCCCGGTCGGAAGCGTGGTTCGCGCAGCGCTGCAGGCGCTGGCTCCCGGCGGCGCGGTGGCCATCAACGCCATCCACCTGGATGGGATCCCCGCCTTCCCCTATGAGGAGCTGTGGAGGGAGCGCGGTCTCGTGAGCGTCGCCAACTTCACGCGCGAGGACGCCCGCGCCTTTCTCGACCTGGCCGGCCGCATCCCGGTGGAGGTGACGTTCGAGGCGCATCCGCTCGAGCAGGCCAACCAGGCGCTGCTGCGGCTGGAGCGGGGCGAGGTCGTGGGGGCGGCGGTGCTCAGACTGTCCTGAAGCCGAGCTGATCGGGCTCGGCTGGTTTTCGTTCCTTGACCCTCGCGCGCTGGCAGGTCTAGATCGACCGAGGCTCCCGATGTTCGCAATCGACCCCACGCTGACTCACGTCGACGCCACCCGCGAGCAGGTGGTGGCGATCATCGAGTCGGTCAACCAGCCGCAGGTGGGCATTCCGGGCAAATCCCCGCAGGTGGCGCAGGCCTTCGTGACCGGCGTGCGAAACCCCAACGCCTCCTTCTCGATCTACGTCTACCTGCTGCTGCGCCAGGAGCATGAGGCCGTGATCTTCACGCATCCGCGCGGCCAGTTTGCGCTCGAGGCCTACCGGGAGATCGAATCCGAGGCCCTGCACTTCGTCGAGAGCATGGGGTTCATGATGGAGAACGTGAACTTCCGCAATCAGGCCACGGCGGCGCAGGACGAGCTGATGATGCGACTCCCGGTCTTCACGCCGATCGCGCAGACCGAGGCCGTGGGCGAGAGTGCCGACAGCCACAGCGAGAGCTCGCGGAAGCTGGCCCGACTCCTGGGGGCCTTTTGAGATGCGGCGCTCGGGCCGGCTCTTGCTCCTCCTGTTGCCGGTGGCTTGCGGCCCCAGCCAAAAGGACCTCGAGAGCGCTCAGATTCACTACGACCTCGGGGTCAACGCGATGGAGAGCGCCCACGACGCGCAGACCGCGCTGCGCGAGCTCCAGACCGCCGTCGCGGCCAACCCCGACCTGGCGGACGCCTACAATGCGCTGGGGCTCGTCTATCACTTGATGCTGCACCGGCCCGAGGAGGCCGTGACCAACTACCAGCGGGCCCTCAAGCTCGAGCCCAAGAACAGCGAGGCCGCCAACAACCTCGGGGCGGCCCTCACCGATCTCGGCCGCTACACCGAGGCCGCCGCGATGTTCGAGCGGGCGCTGTCCAACGACCTCTACCGGACGCCCTACATCGCCCAGGGCAATCTGGGTTGGGCGCTCTACAAGTCGGGCGACGTGATGGGAGGCGTGAGTCATCTCAAGACCGCGGTGCAGGTCAATCAGGACTACTGCCAGGGGTACCGTTCGCTGGGGATGATCGCCAGCGAGCAAGGACAGCTGGCCGAGGCCGAGAACGAGTTCATGGCCTTCGAGAAGCACTGCCCAACCATGTGCGAATCGCACTATCGGCTGGCGATGGTGCTCCTCAAGCGCGCCGATCAATCGCGCGCGCGCGAACAGCTCGGGCTGTGCACGGCGGGCTGCCCGGCCACCGACCTCAGCACCGAGTGCGATCGCCTCCTCAAGATGATGCAGTGAATGGAGACCTTCGGCCACTACCTGAACCAGCAGCGGCAGCTTCGGGCGCTCAGCCTCGAGGAGGTGGCCAAGGCCACCCGGGTTCCGCTGGAGCACCTGCGCGCCCTGGAGGAGGACCGCCTCGATGACCTGCCCGGCGACGCCTTCGCGGTGGGCTACATCCGCAACTACGCGCGCTGCATCGGCCTGAGCGCCGACGAGGCCGTGCTGCGCTACCAGGAAGTTCGCCGGAACCGGCCAGCCCCTTCCGCGCCCGCGCGGCCGAAGCGACCCGTCGGCTTGATCGCCACGCTGGCCGTCGCGGTCAGCGTGCTGGCGGCGCTGGGGGCGATGCTGCTGAAGTGATCGGGGGGCCGGAACGGGGAAACTGATTGGTTGAAGTTCCGTCTCGGGAGAATCGTGCCCGTGACCGTGCCGGATTCTGCTCGAGATGGCGCGGGGCCGGACGCACCGCGACCTCAGATTCCGTGGGCTAGCGGCCGGCGTGTGCGTGTAGCGTCAGCGGACCGTCCGACGCTACCCGCAAGCCGTCGACATCCCGCGATCAGCTCGTCCGACCCTTTCGACCGATAGCCCAACCCAGGCACGCAGACGGGCACGGGCACGCCCTCGGCTTCTTGTTGGTCAAAACCTCTGTGCAGAGGTACTAGGCATCAATGCCCTCCCCCCACCCACTCAGCACCGAAGCTCTGGTTCTCCGGCGCTTCGACACCGGCGAAGCCGATCGGGTGGTGTGGCTGTTGACCCCCGATCGCGGGCGGCTCTCGGCCTTCGCGGCAGGCGCGCGCACGAGCCGGCGGCGATTCGCCGGCGCCATCGAGCCTTTCACGCACCTTTCGGTTCAGCTCACCGCGCCGCGAAGGGGGGATCTGTGGCGGCTGGTCGACGTCGAGATCCTCGATGCCCACGTGACGCTGCGGGGCTCCCTGGATGCGATGGCCTGCGCCAGCGCCGCCAGCGAGCTGATGGCGGCCCTGGCGGTCGAGGGGGCGACGCCCCGGGGCCGCACCGGCCATTACGAGGTCCTGCTGGCCTACCTTCGGGCGCTGGCCCACCGCCCGATGGTGGCCAACGACCTCTACCGCTTCTTGCTCTTGGCCCTCGAGTCCTCCGGGGTCCGTCCCCGGCTCGCGACCTGCGCCCGCTGCGGCCGAAGCGAGTCGACCGCGGCCGAGCACTTCGACCCCACCGAGGGCGGACGCCTGTGCGGAGGGTGCCGGCCGCGCGCGTCGGGAGTCCAACCTCTCGCCTCCCCCTTGCTGCAGGCGCTGCGCTTGTTCGAGGCCGGCGAGGCCGAATGCCCGCGCGAGGGGCGCGCGTTGCTGTGGGACTACGCCCAGCACCACCTGGGCAAGCCGATGAAGAGCCTGGGATTGCTGCGCGAGCTCGGGCTCTAAACGCGCCTCTACTCGCAGTCTCCCTGGTGCGAGCACGTCCCGCCGGCCCCGCCGCAGGTCTGGAACTGCACGCAGGTCTGGTTGTCCGGGCACGCGGGCGCTGGAATTGC
>Ga0302324_100028889_pt1 | contig 10530 bp, 9 predicted proteins | sample Palsa_T0_1_FD_201949 | JGI IMG/M metagenome (GOLD analysis project Ga0302324, IMG submission 201949) | Peat permafrost microbial communities from Stordalen Mire near Abisko, Sweden - Palsa_T0_1 | ecosystem: Environmental > Terrestrial > Soil > Palsa > Peat permafrost | place: Sweden: Abisko... | reverse complement strand
GGCCGGCAACTGCTGCCTCGTTGCCGGCCAACGGCTCAGCCTCTCGGGCGAGTACCGTCAACCGGTCAACATCACCGTGCCGAGGCCTAGCGGCGAAGAATCTTGATCAGCTCTTCCAACTCCAGCCTCATCTGATGGATGAGCTGCTGGCTCTGGTTGAGGTCCACCTGCGCATCGTCGCCGGTGAGACGGTTCCGTGCTCCGCCGATGGTAAAGCCCTGTTCATATAGCAAGCTGCGTATTTGCCGAATGATCAGCACGTCCTGGCGCTGATAGTAGCGGCGGTTGCCGCGCCGCTTGACGGGCTTGAGCTGCGGGAATTCCTGCTCCCAGTAGCGCAGAACATGGGGTTTGACCCCGCACAGGTCGCTGACTTCGCCGATCGTGAAGTAGCGCTTTCCCGGGATCGGCGGCAACTCGCTGTTATTGCTTGGTTCCAGCATACGCTTCGACGCGGGCCTTTAGTTTCTGGCCGGGGCGGAATGTAACGACGCGACGGGCACTGATGGGTATTTCCTCGCCGGTTTTAGGATTGCGGCCCGGACGCCGGTTCTTGTCCCGCAAGTCGAAATTGCCGAAGCCGGAGAGTTTGACTTGCTCTCCGGAAGACAACGCGGCGCGGATTTCCTCGAAGAATAAATCCACGAGTTCCCGTGCTTCGCGTTTGTTCAGCCCCAATTGATCGAATAGGGCTTCGGCCATCTCTGCCTTGGTCAGGGCTGCCATGGTTATTGATCTCTTATTGTGGCGCTCAACTCATCCCGTAACCGACCAACCACTGCGGTCACCACGGCGTCTGCGTCAACATCAGTAAGAGTGCGGGAAGAGTCCTGCAAAATCAAGCCTAAAGCGATACTTTTTCGACCAGATTCTACGCCCGGGCCTCGATATACATCGAACACCCGTAGCTCTTGTAATAGGCCTGATGCACTAACAGTAACATTTTCCTGTAAAACTGCGAGAGGCACGCTTTCATCGACCACGATCGCCAAATCCCGGCGCACGCTCGGGAATTTTGAAATCTTATTAAATTGCAATGGCTTAGAAGTGAACGCTGATTCTATTTCTAGCTCAAATAAAATTACCGAATTCGACACATTAACGGCCCGGGCGACCTGCGGATGTATTTCTCCCAGCCAGCCAATCGGCGTCGAACCACGATAGATTCGCGCCGCGCGCCCCGGGCGCAAACAATCCAGGGTGGCGGCTTCGAAACGCACCGACGATCGATCGCCCGTCAGCGCCAGCAGGCCCTCCACATCCGCCTTCACGTCGTACATATCCAGCGCTTCGCGCGGACTGCCCCATTGCTCCGGCCAGCGCGCACCCGTCGCAATTCCGGCCAGCGTTTCAATCTCCGTGAGCGCGCCGCCCTGCTCCGCTCCTTGCAGGCGGAATTTCTTGCCCATCTCAAATAGCCGGACCCGCGTTTGCTGACGCCGCAGATTCTCACGGCAGGCCTGTACCAGCCCTACCCAAAGCGAGACGCGCATTTCGCTCAGCTCGGCTGAAATGGGATTCGCCACGCGCAAAGCGGGGGTAGCCGGGAACAGCTGCTGCTGCAGCGTCGGGTCGACGAAACTGTAGGTAATGACTTCGCGATAGCCGCGATCAACCATCGCCCACAGCAAACGATCTTTCGCCACCCGCGACTCGGTGGCCTCCCCTGCAATCTGCGGCCCGACCGCGTGACTCTCCGCGATGCCGTCGAAGCCGCGCAGGCGTGCGACCTCTTCGATCAAATCTTCCTCGATGCGAATGTCGAAGCGATGCGGCGGCTTGCGCACCCGCCAGCCGTCCGCCGTGACCTCGACACGATCGCTGATCGCCGCCATGACGGCCCGGACTTCCTCGTCAGGCACGCTCACTCCGAGCAACTTCGCGAGGCGTGCGCGGCGCAAGCTCACCGACGCATCGGCGTCGGCGGCACCACCGGCCGCGGCGCGCGTCACCTGCACCGGCCCCGGTTCGCCCCCGACGATCTCCAACAGCAACGCGGTCGCGCGTTCGAGGGCCAGCGGCGGCAAGCTCGGATCGACGCCCCGCTCGAAACGCTGTGCGGCGTCGGTGAATAACCCCAGGCGTCGCGCACGGCCCGCAATCGCGTCGGGCGCAAAGTGCGCCGCCTCCAGCAGCACATCGCCGGTCGCATCGGAAATCGCAGTGGCTCTGCCGCCCATGATGCCTGCGAGGCCGATCGGGCCGCGCGCGTCCGCAATGACCAGCGCATCGGGATCGAGTTCATACTCCTTGTCGTCCAGCAGCGTCAGGCGTTCACCGGGCTTGGCCAGTCTCACCGTGATGCGCTCGCGCAGCGCGGCGAGATCATAGGCATGCATGGGCTGGCCCAGATCCATCATCACGTAGTTGGTGACATCGACAATGGGCGAGATGCTGTTGATGCCGACCCGGCGCAGGCGCTCGCGCAACCAGGCAGGCGATGCGGCACCGACCTTGACGCCGCGAATCACCCGCGATGCGAAGACCGGACAGGCCGCCGGCGCGTCGAGGGTCACCGGGAACTCCGCCGTGCCGCGCGCCGTCACCGGGTCCACCCGGGCCGTGAGATAGCGCCTGTCCTGCGCCGCCGCGTAATCGCGCGCAATGCCGAACACGCTCATGCAATCGCCGCGGTTCGGCGTCGCGTTCACCTCCAGCATCACATCGTCCAGGTCCAGCGCCGTGCGCAACTCCTGACCCAGCGGCAGCGAGTCCGGCAGCTCCATGATGCCGTCATGCTCCTCGCCCAAGCCCAGCTCGCGCGCCGAGCAGAGCATGCCATTCGATTCCTGGCCGCGCAGCTTGGCGCGCTTGATGACCACATCCTTCGGCAGATGTGCGCCCACCATGGCCACCGCGACCTTCAATCCGGCACGCACATTCTTCGCGCCGCAGACGATCTGCAGTCGATTGGACCCATCGGTCGTCACCTGGCACAGGGACAATTTCTCCGCATCCGGATGGCGCCCGGATTCCAGCACTTCGCCGACCACCACTGCGGAGAAAGGCGGCGCCACGGGTGTGATCGACTCCACCTCGAGGCCGGCCAGCGTGAGCCGCGAGGCAAGGTCCGCCGGCGCGGCGAGCGGTACATATTCCCTGAGCCAGGAGTAAGTGACTTTCACGGGAATTGCTTCAGGAACTGCAAATCGTTTTCGAAGAACAGCCGCAGGTCATCGACGCCATAACGCAGCATGGTCAGCCGTTCGATGCCCATGCCGAAGGCATACCCCTGCCAGCGCTCGCTGTCGATGCCCGCCGCCGCCAGCACATTGGGGTGCACCATTCCGCACCCCAGGATCTCGAGCCAACCGGTTTGCTTGCAAACACGGCAGCCCTTCCCGTGGCAGAACACGCACTCGATGTCGACTTCGGCCGATGGCTCGGTGAACGGAAAATAGGAGGGCCGCAGGCGCATCCCCAGAGGCCGCTCGAAAAAGCGTTCGACGAAGGTGTGCAGCATCGCCTTCAAATTGGCGAAGCTGATGCTCTCCCCTATCGCAATGCCTTCCACCTGATGGAACATGGGCGAGTGCGTCATGTCCGAATCATTGCGGTAGACGCGGCCCGGTGCGATCACCGCCAGCGGCGGAGGCTGCGCGCGCATGCTGCGAATCTGTACGGGCGAGGTATGGGTGCGCAGCAACCGTCCGTCGGGAAAATAAAAAGTATCGTGCATGGCCCGCGCGGGGTGATTCTTCGGGATGTTCAGCGCTTCGAAATTATGGAAGTCGTCCTCGACTTCCGGTCCCGACGCCACCTGGAATCCCGCCTGCGAGAAGATCTGCTCGATGCGCAACCGCGTTCGAGTCACAGGATGCAGACTGCCGGCCTCCTGTCCGCGCCCCGGCAGGGTCACATCGAGGGCGCCTTTCGCAAGTTCGAGTTCCAGCGTCGCCTGCTCCAGGCGGATCCGGCGCATCTCCAACGCCGCATGGATCGAGGTCTTTGCATCATTGATCCGCTGACCCGCGGCGGGACGCTCCTCCGCCGAGAGCTTGCCCAAGCCTTTGAGCTGCTCCGTCAGCAGCCCCTTCTTGCCCAGCAGCCGTACGCGCACCTCATCCAAGGCGGCGACATTCGCGGACGTGCCGATGTCCGCGAGCGCTTGCTCGACCAGCTTGGAAAGATCTTCTGCTGTGGCCATTGGACGATGTGCGGAAATCGAGCGGGATCGGCTCGCGCCGTTACGTGAGCCAATCCCGCCTCATTCCCGATGGCCTCAAGCCGCGAGGCTGGCCTTGGCTTTCTCTACGATGGCCGTAAAGGCCGGCATGTCATGGACCGCAAGATCGGCGAGCACCTTGCGATCGATGGCGAGACCCGCCTTGTTCAGACCGTCCATCAGCGTGCTGTAGGTCATGCCACACAGCCGTGAAGCGGCGTTGATGCGCGTGATCCACAGTGCGCGGAACTCGCGCTTCTTCTCGCGCCGTCCGCGGTAAGCGTATTGACCGGCCTTGATGACCGCCTGCTTGGCGACGCGAAAGACCTTGCTCCGCGCATTGAAGTAGCCCTTCGCCTTCTTGAGAATTTTCTTGTGCCGCCGGCCCGCGACGACACCGCGTTTAACTCGTGCCATATGTTATCTCCTGACTCTATGCGTTCGGCAAACATTGCTTGATGCGCTTCACGTCGGTCTCGTGAACGTGCATCTCGCGGCGCAGCTGACGCTTACGCTTGCTCGGCTTTTTCGTCAGGATATGACGACGGTGGGACTGACCGCGTTTGAAGCCATTCGCTGTTTTGCGAAAACGCTTCGACGCAGCCTTCTTAGTTTTCAACTTAGGCATGCTCGACTCCTGATTTTTAGCCCTGATCACAAGCATCGACCGAACAATCCCGTGACCGTTCGACTGACGCCGCTACAGGCGGGTGACAGACTTGTTTAAGGCCTGCCGCTCACTTCTTTTTGGGCCCGAACACCATGATCATCTGCTTGCCTTCCATCAGCGGGTTCTGCTCCACCACCGAATACGGGGCGAGATCCTCAGAAATCCGCGACAGGAGACGCCGGCCGATGTCCTGATGCACGAGCTCACGGCCGCGGTAACGTAAAGTCACCTTGGCCTTATCACCCTCGGTCAGGAAGCGGATGATGTTACGCAGTTTGACCTGGTAGTCCGCCTCTTCCGTCCCGGGACGAAATTTCACTTCCTTTACTTGAATCTGCTTCTGCTTGCGCTTCGCCGCGTGCGCCTTCTTGTTCTGTTCGAACAAGAACTTGCCGAAATCCATTACACGAACCACCGGGGGTTCCGCCATCGGCGAGACCTCGACGAGGTCCAGTGTTTGCGAACTGGCCATCTGCAGCGCCTCTGCGCGTGACATGACCCCTGCTTGGCTTCCATCCGCTGCGATCACACGCACCGATGGTGCGGAGATCTCCTCATTGCGCCTTACGCGCTTCGACGTTGCGATACGCGATCCTCCAAAACAAGACGGCCGCGGCTCGCGACTTCGTCACAAAGCAAGGTACTGAGCTCGGCCAGCTCCAAAGTACCTAGGTCTTTGCCACCGCGCGTGCGTACGGCCAGGGTGCGTCCCTCGACTTCCCGGTCGCCGGCGACCAAGAGGAAAGGGACACGTTTAATTGTGTGCTCGCGGATTTTAAAGCCTACCTTCTCATTCCTCAAGTCCGTTTCTACTCGAAGCCCCTGATTTCTCAGGTTTTCCGCAGCTTCCAGGCAGTATTTCTCTTGTTTTTCGGTAATTCCCATCACCACGGCCTGTACCGGAGCCAGCCAAGTCGGCAGTTTGCCGGCATGGTGTTCGATCAAAATCCCGATAAATCGCTCCAGAGACCCAAACATTGCCCGGTGCAGCATGACCGGCGTGTGCTTCTGGCTATCTTCGCCTACATAGGCCGCGCCGAGGCGTCCCGGGAGATTGAAGTCCACCTGCAAGGTGCCGCACTGCCAATCGCGCCCAATGGCATCTCTGAGCACGAACTCCAGCTTGGGCCCGTAGAACGCCCCTTCGCCGGGGTTCAGGGTGGTTTCGATGCCGGCCGCCGCGGACGCCTGGCGCAAAGCCGCCTCCGCCTTGTCCCAAATCTCATCCGAGCCCACCCGCTTCGCCGGCCGATCCGAGAACTTGATCCTCACATCGTCGAAGCCGAAATCGCGGTAAATGCTCAGGATCAACTCGGTGACCTGGACCGCCTCCGCGGTGATCTGATCGGGAGTGCAAAATATGTGGGCATCATCCTGAGTGAAGGCTCGCACCCGCATGAGCCCATGCAATGCGCCCGACGGCTCATAGCGATGCACCTTGCCGAACTCCGCCAGGCGCAGCGGCAGCTCCCGATAGCTGCGCAGCCCCTGCCTGAAGACCTGAATGTGTCCCGGACAATTCATCGGCTTGAGCGCGAAAGTGCGCTCATCCGGCGTCTGGGTCATGTACATGTTTTCGCCGAAGGTCTCGATGTGCCCCGACTTCACCCACAGTTCCCGATCCATGACCTCGGGCGTGTTGACCTCGTGAAACCCTGCCGCCCCCTGCCGCTCGCGCATGTAGGCGATCAGCTGCTGGAACAGCGCCCAGCCCTTCGGGTGCCAGAACACGGCGCCGGGAGCTTCCTCCTGCAGATGAAACAGATCCAGCTCCTTGCCGATGCGCCGGTGATCGCGCTTCTCCGCCTCCTCGAGCCGGATCAGGTATTCCTTCAGTTGCTTCTCGTTGGCCCAGGCCGTGCCGTAAATCCGCTGCAGCATCTCGTTGCGCGAATCGCCCCGCCAATAAGCCCCCGCCACCTTCATCAGCTTGAACGCCTTGAGCTTGCCGGTGCCGGGCACATGCGGCCCGCGGCACAAATCTTCCCAGTCCCCCTGCCCGTACAAACTGATCGACTCACCCGCCGGGATGGCACCGATGATCTCGGCCTTGTAGTGCTCGCCGATTTTCTTGAAATGCGCCACGGCCTCATCGCGGGGCAGCACGCGGCGGTGCACCGGCAAATCCTTGGCAGAGATCTCGGCCATGCGCTTTTCGATGGCCGCCAAATCCTCCGTGGAGAAGGGTCGCTTGTACGCAAAATCGTAGTAGAAACCATCCTCGATCACCGGCCCGATGGTGACCTGGGCGTCGGGAAACAGTTCCTGCACGGCATTCGCCAGCAAATGCGCGGTGGAATGGCGGATGACCTCGAGGCCGTCGGGATCCTTGTCCGTCACGATGCTCAGAGCAGCGTCATGATCGATGATCTTGGAGGTGTCCACCAGGACCCCGTCCAGCCGGCCGGCAAGCGCCGCCTTGGCGAGGCCCGGCCCAATGCTCGCGGCAACATCGGCCACCGAAATCGCGCGGTCGAACTGTCTCTGGCTTCCGTCCGGAAGAGTAATTACGGGCATACTTGATCTTACCAATGAATCCCGCCAAGGTGCCGTCCCGCAGGGTCCGGCGCCTCGGCGTCCAGGATGGTGCGCGCTAGTGGGATCGAACCACTGACCCCCACCATGTCAAGGTGATGCTCTACCGCTGAGCTAAGCGCGCTCGAAGGGCGCGAAAGATACCGGATTTCGGGTGAAAAATCACGCTCAAGCGTCAGGAGCCCCGGGGTTGTGCTCTGGCGAGCGCTGCAACGGCCTCGCCATATAGCGAAATTGGATCTCCCCGATGGTCACCGCGTCGCCGTCGCCGAGCGGCTGGCGCGAGACTTTCCGGCCATTGACGAAAACCCCATTGGTGCTGTTGAGATCTTCGATGATGGCCTCGCGCGGCCCCACCAAGATCAATGCGTGGTGGCGGCTCACCGAGCCGGCCTCGATCTGCAATTCGCAACCGGCTGCCCGGCCGATGCGGGTTCGGCGCGACAGCACGTGGGTCACCGGCCTTTCGCCGTCAGTCCTGATCAGTTCAGCCGACCAATCGGCCGTGGGCGCCGCGGCCGCAGCCGCCGCGGCGGCGCCCGGCGGCGCCCCCAGCCTCTCGATGCTGGTCTGGAGTCGCCCGAGCACATTCGCATTATTGCTTTCGCTGCGTTCGAGCCGCCTGATGAGAAACTCGCGCTCTTCGAGTGCGCCGCGGGTGCGCTCCAGCGTCGAGCGAAGGGTGCGATTTTCCTCTTCGGATGCGGCAAATGCCGCGCTCTTGGCGGCCAGTTCCTCGGTCAGGCGCTTGACGTCGGCCTCGATGGATTGAATGGGCCGGCGCGCCTCCTGCAGATGCGCCATCAATACGGCCATTTCCTGCTCCTGCGCCTCCGCCTCGGACTGCAATCGCAGGATTTGCGCCGCCTGCTCGCTGCGCAATTGCGCCATTTGTGTCGCTTGTTCAACCTCTCGCAACTGTGCCGCCTGCTGTAATTCGGCGAGCCTGCGTCCGTCGGCCCCGCCACGCTCGTTGGCTTCCACGAGCGCCCGATCGCGGGCCACCAATTCCTCCGTCAACCGCGTCGTTTCGGCATCCGCTTCGGCGATTTGTGCGCTCAGCCGAGCCCGAATCTCCTTCGCCTGCCTCAGTTCATCGGTCTGCTGCGCGAGCGTTGCCGTATTCGCCGCCGCCGCGGCTTGCAGCTTGTCGATCGCTTCGCTCTGCGCGGCCAGCTTGGACTCCAATGCCGCCACCTGCGTTTGCAGGCGATTGCGCTCGGATTCGAGCGCCCCCTGCCCCGCATTGGCCGCGCCCACCTGCGCATCCAGCTCGCGGAACAGATTCTGATCGAACCCTTGGCGCCATTCGCGAGTCCGCAGCAACTCGAGGTAGGAGCCCGCCTGCGTCTTGGCGGCTCCGAGTTCGGAGCGCGCGGCCTTCACGTCCGACTCGCTACGTTCGAACCGCAAGTTGAGCGCCGCCAGAGTCTCCCGGCTGGCCTGCAGTTCGGCCGTGCGGGCATCGGCTTGCGCGCGCGCGTTCCGCAAATCCGCGTCCAGCTGAGTCGAGGATTTCGAGGTGGCCTCGAGAACAGGGACGACTCTCGCGTGTTCCGCCTGCAGAGCCGCCAATTGCGCATCGCGCTCACCGAGGGAATGCAGCACCTGCGCAACGGTGGCATCGCGTGACGCGAGAGCATCCTTGAGCGTCCGCGATTCGCCTTGAAGACGCTCCGACTCGCGCAGCGCCTCTTGCACCCTCGCGCGCGCAGTCTCGGTGGCCTCGCTCCTGTCGGTCAGCACCCGCTCCAATTCACGTAATCGGCCATGTTCCGACTCGAGTGCACTTCGGGCCGCCGCCAGGTCGGCCGCCAGCGCGCCGGCGCGCGCGGTAGCGGCCGTCTCACTATCCCGCGAGCGCTCATAGGCGCGGGTCAGGGCTTCGAATTCGGCGTTCTGCCGCGAAATACGCTCCTCGACCGAACGCACGCTCTCCGCCAGCGAAGGCAGATCCACGGCCGAGGGCCGGACGAAGTCACCCGGAGAACTCGGGGCGGCCGCCGGCGGCCCCGCCAACACAGCGGTACGGTCCAGGGGTACCGCGTCGTCCTCGACGTCATGGTCGAACAGCGTGCCGTCAAGAATCGGCAGACGGTCGGTCCTGTCCAAGTCGATTTCCGGGGATTGACTGTGTTCCTTTGCCATGAAATCCCTCCGCTAGAGCGCTATCTTCAGCCCGCTCGCGCGCTCGGTGCGCCGAACGCCGCGTGGCGCAGCTTTTGTATCTGATCGCGCAATCGCGCCGCCTGCTCGAACTCGAGATTGCGGGCGAGTTTCATCATTTCGGCTTCGAGTTTCTTGATGCGCTTGACCGCCTGCTCGGGCGCGAGTGCCGTCGAGTCCTCGTCCGAGCCGTAGCGCTGCTCCCGCTCTTGGACGGAGCGCGCACCTTCCATCACATCGGCGACCGCCTTGACGATGGTACGCGGCGTAATGCCGTGCGCAGCATTGAATTCGATCTGCTTATTGCGCCGCCGGTCGGTTTCCGCGATGGCGCGCTCGATGGAGCCCGTTCTGACATCCGCATAGAGAATCGCCTTGCCCTGCACATTGCGCGCGGCCCGGCCGATGGTCTGAATCAACGATCCTTCCGAGCGCAAAAAACCTTCCTTGTCGGCATCCAGGATGGCGACCAAGGATACCTCGGGCATGTCGAGACCCTCGCGCAGCAAATTGATGCCGACGATCACGTCGAACTTCCCCAGGCGAAGGTCGCGGATGATTTCCGAACGCTCGACGGTTTCGATGTCCGAATGAAGGTAGCGGACCTTGACTCCATGCTCGTTCAGATACTCCGTCAGATCCTCCGCCATCCGCTTGGTGAGAGTCGTGACCAGCACGCGCTCATGGACCTGGGCGCGCAGCCGGATCTCCGACAGCAAGTCATCCACCTGGGCGCGCACCGGGCGAATCTCCACCACCGGGTCGGTCAGGCCCGTGGGCCGTACCACTTGCTCGATGACCTGGGCGGACACGCGCTTTTCGTAGTGCGAGGGCGTCGCCGAGACATAAATCGCCTGCGGCGCCATGTGTTCGAATTCCTCGAAGCGCAACGGCCGGTTGTCGAGCGCCGACGGCAGGCGAAAGCCGTATTCCACCAAGGTTTCCTTACGCGAGCGGTCGCCCTTGTACATGGCGCCCAGCTGCGGAATGGTCT
>Ga0302324_100028886_pt1 | contig 10531 bp, 8 predicted proteins | sample Palsa_T0_1_FD_201949 | JGI IMG/M metagenome (GOLD analysis project Ga0302324, IMG submission 201949) | Peat permafrost microbial communities from Stordalen Mire near Abisko, Sweden - Palsa_T0_1 | ecosystem: Environmental > Terrestrial > Soil > Palsa > Peat permafrost | place: Sweden: Abisko... | reverse complement strand
CGGCACATATGAACCTGGCTCTGCAAGCCGTCGAGGAACAGAACATCGGCTATGCCTTGAGTTTGCTCGACCTTCACCGACCCCAGGCGGGACAACCGGACCTGCGCGGCTGGGAGTGGCGCTATCTTTGGAAACTCTGCCGCAGCGACGAATTGCGCAGGCTCGGTTCTCATTCCAATTCGGCAGTGGCTGCCGTCTTCTCACCAAAGGGTGATGTCTTGGCCACTTGCAGTGATGACCACACCGTCAAGCTCTGGGACATGAGCACCCAGAGGAATTCCGCCGTGCTGCTGCACCAGGGCGCGGTATTAGCGGCGGCGTTTTCTGCCGACGGAAAAAGGCTGACGACGGTTTGCATTGATGGCGCCAATGGGGACCTGCGTCTATGGGATGTCGCCACGGGCGGCGAGCTGCGGCGGCTTGCACTTGGCAACATGGCAAACCTGGCAGGGGCCTGGCCGGGTATGTTCGCCTTTACTTCGGGCGGCGAGATGTTCGCATTCGCTGCTACGGAAAGGGTGTGTGTTTGGGACGTCGTTCGGGGAACTGGTCTCAGTGTCCACCAGACCGCGCGGTCGCCCGTCTCCCTGGCCTTTTCCCCGAACGGCAAAACACTGGCCGCTGGGTATCGGGATAGGAATAATAGTGTCGCTTTGTGGGACCTGAGTCGGGCAGAAAAGCCAGCACAAATTCTCCTCTTGACGAACAGCTATGAGGTCAGGTCGCTCTCCTTCTCGTTCGACGGCCAGACCTTGGCCGGGGGTTGCAGGGATGGGACGATTAAACTTTGGGACCTGGCCACGGGGCGGGAAATTCGAGCGCTAACCGGCCATTCATCCTGGATTCCCACCATGGCCTTCTCCTCCGACGGCAAGATGTTGGCCTCCGCGAGTGCCGATCACACCGCCCGCCTTTGGGATGTCGCTACCGGCCAGAGCACCACGCTGCACGGGCATTTAAATGAAGTCTGGGCCATTGCGATGGCTCCCGATGGCCGCACGGTTGCAACCGGGACAAAGAAAGAAGGGATTGTCAGCCTTTGGAGCACGACCCCCAAGCCTCTAGAACAGACCTCACAAACCTTGCGCAAGATGCTCCACCGGGGGGACGCCGGCCCCGGAACGCTTTCTCCAGATGGCACCGCTTTCCTGGCGGTCTATGCCGACAGGACGGCGGGTCTGTGGGAAACCGCCAGCCTCAAAGAAACAACCAATTTCCCGCTGGACATGGCAGATCATTCCTGCCTCGCTCTGTCGCCACTGGGCAAGTTGATCGCCCTGGGCAATCCGGATGGCACGGTCCGTCTGGTCCAAAGCTCGACCTGGCGCGAGATAGACAGTTTCGAATCTCAAGGCGCAGGCGTTGTCGCACTCGCCTTTTCCCTGGATGGCCAGAAGCTCGCTGTGGCTACTGCGGATCACAAATTCCGCGTTTGGGAAACCGCCACGAAACGAGTGCTGAGTGAAATGGCCAGCCGCAGTGAGCTGGTCCCTTTGCTTTCTTCCTTCGTCTTTTCTCCCGACGCACTGGCGCTATGCGCGGCCTACCAAGACAGGACTGCGGAGATCTTTGACACCGCCACGGGCAGTCGGTTGGGATTGCTGGAGGGGGCCAAAGCACCGATCTCCGGTGCCGTTTTACTGCCCGACGGCAGGACCGCCGCGACTGCCGACATGGCCCAGGACGTGAAGCTGTGGGACCTCAAAACTCAGAAAGATCTGGTCACGTTCAGGGGAGAAAAGCTGGCCCATTTTGCCATCACCTTGTCACCTGACGGGCGGCGGCTGGCGGCTGGCGGCGGCGGCTCGGGAGAGGTCCGATTATGGGACCCGGCTACCCGCCAGCAGGTTGCCCTTTTGAAATTACCCAACCACGCGGCCTTCAAGGAGATGGCTTTTTCCGCCGACGGCAATATGCTCGTTTTGGTGGATGACCAAGACACCCTTCGCACCTGGCGCGCCCCGTCGTGGGAGGAAATCGCGGCGGCGGAGGCCAAGGATCCTGCTTCGGAGGGCTACGGCGGACGGGGCAGGGCGGAGGTTCCACGGCCATGAATACCTCCCCAACCAGAACTCTCGGATCCTTTCGACTTGCCTCACCACGTCCACGTCAACCCGCCGTAGAACGAACGCGGGTCGCCGGGGTGGAAAACCGCCACATCCGGTTGAAAAGCGGCAGCGCTGGAAATCGGGTCAACCGAGGAAGCGTAGCGCTGGTCTAATAAATTTCTCGCGTCAACAAAAATTGAAAATCCTTTGCCCACATGCCAACCGGCACGGAAACCCAGGAGCGCGTAGGCCGGAACGTAGAGCGTGTTGGCGTTGTCCGCCGGGAAGCGGGTCATGATCCAGTGCAAATTGGGCCCGGCGTAGAACCCGTAGGGCGACTCGTACATCAACTGCGCCTGATAGTCGTAGATCGGAATCCCGGCGATGCGGTCGTTTCCAAAAGTAGTATCGTGGTTGAAGTGCGCGTCGGTGAGGGTGAAATCCTGGCGCAAGGTTAACCGGTCTCCGGCGCGCGTTTTGTTCCCTGGCGTGAACATCGATTCAAACAACTGGTACTGCAAGCCCGCCTCCACACCTTGATGCGTGGAATGGGCAATGTTCAGGCTGCCCAGGTCGAGGTCCGATTCGGCGCTGTAAACATCCACCAACTCGTGGCGAACCCACGAGTGGTAAAGGGCCAGTTCCCATTCCACCCGGTCGCTTTTGCCGCGCGTGCCGACTTCGGCCGTCCAGGCCGTTTCCATCTCCACGGGCGTCAAGGCCTGGCTGGTATTAGGCCCGGTGTCAAAGTCAACCATGTCGTCAAACGATGGAGGCTGCGCGCTGCGGCTGAAATTGGCGAATAATTGGTCTTTGTCGTTCAATTCGTAAATCGCGCCGAACTTGGGATTGACTCCGCGATAGATCAAATCGCGCGATTGGTCGCCGTCCGCGGAAGTGAGAAAAAAGTCCGAGAAATGCCGCTGCGCGTAGATGCCCTGAACGCCCGCCAACAGGGAGAACTTCTCCGTCAGGTAATGCTGCCATTGCGCGTAGAGCACGCCGTTGAGCGACAATTCTCCATCGGCGCCGGTGAGGGCGCCTTTTTGTCCGTTTAAATTTTGGTAGTAGGCGTCTTCTTCATCCTCGGCCGTGGGATTGAATCCCAGGGTCAGGACGTTCTCGCCGCCCAGCCACTCGCCGCGGGTGGTGGAATTAAACAAGCCCCCAAAATTGTCCGAATAAAACGCGCCGATGCCGGAGAGAGTGTTGTTGGGAATGTAAATATTGGGTTCGTAGGCTTCGCGATGCCACCAATAAAAGCCGGCCTCGGCTGCCTCGGCATCCGTTTTGTAGCTCAGTTTGTCGGCCAGGCGGAAATAATACCAATCCTTGCGCCAGTTTTGGGCAATGGCCAGCGGCTGAGCCTGTTGCGGGTTCTGCTCCATTTGTTGGAGGGTCAGAGCGCCCGGCACATCGCGGTCCGTCTGATCCACAGTGACATAAAGCCGGTTTTCCAGGCGGTCGCTAATCTTGTAGCCGATGTCGCTGAATCCTAATTCGGTGCTGTCAACGCTGTGTTGGCGCCAGCCATCGCGGTAACGGGCGGAAACGGAGAAGTAATAATCCCACGGACCAACCACGCCGCCGGTGGAGACTTGGCCGCGCAGGAAGCCAAAACTGCCGCCCTCCAGTTTGACCATCAACGGCGACGCATCATAACCAGTAAACGGCACGAAATTGACGGCGCCACCTAGGCCCAAGCCGCCGTATTGCAGGGCGTCCGCGCCGCGGTAAACCTCGACATATTTAAACGTCCCGACGTCGAGGTCTTCGATAATCATCTCACCGTCGGCCTGATTCAGGGTCAAGCCATCGATCAAGTACTGCACACTGCTGGGCTCATCCTCCTGAATGACGCCATAGCCGCGGATGTAAATCTTGCTCACTTCGACCTCATTCTCCGAGAGCATAATAACGCCGGGTGCGTTCTGGAGCAGATCATCCAAGCTGGAGGCGCGGCTCTTGTTGAGGTCGTCGATGCCTTGGATTGTGAAGCCGCCCGGAACCTCTTTTTTCTTCTTTTCAGCCTCGCGTAGGGTTGGCGAGGTCAAGGAGCCGGCATTAGTGAAACCGACGACGGTGACCGTGCGCAAGGGAGCCGCAGGCGCATTGGTCTGTTGAGCGCGCGCGCAATGCGCGGTCATGGTCACCAATACAACGGCGGTTGAGCAGAGTCTCATGCGACACTACAAGCACTTAACGGGCCAGATGGGTCTTGGCAATGCAAATGTCAGATAGACAATCGTTTACACAACTAACGCGTGAGTTTGGCTTGGCTAGATCGGAATAAATCTTGCTCGGCCAGGGGTCGTTTATGTATAAAAAGCATCCGTGCATAATCGTCATTGGATTCGCGTTGTCGGGCCGCTCATGCTCTTCGCGGCGGTCGGAACGGTTGGGATGATCGTTTTGCTCAACGCGGCCTTTCAGCGCCTGTCCCGTTCCGAATTCGTGGCCTTGGCCGAGGCCAATGCCGATTATATCCGCGACAACATCGACCAAGCAGGAGTCTTGCCCAAGGACAAAACCGATTATATGCGGCGCGCCCACCTTGTGCAAAGCGACTTTCTGGCCGGACATCTTAGTCAGTTTCGCGGCGTGGAGGTGCGGTTCCAACGCCAGGCCGCGCCGGATGCTCGCCACGAAGCGGTGACCGTCCCCATCAATGGAGGAGCGGAACTGACCTTGATTCGGGCACGGCCGCGCTGGCGCGACGTGTTGCTGCAACCGATCTCGCTGGGCGCCTTGACGGCCTTTTGGGCGCTCTGGTTTGTCCTGGCCTGGTCGGTGACCCTTCCTTATCTCGACGCCCAACGCTTCGGGTTGCTCGGCTCCATCGCCACTTCGTTGGCGCACGAGATTCGCAATCCCATCGCCGCCATTCGGCTGCACGGTCAACTATTGGAACAAACAGAGCCCGCCAGCGCGGGATTGATCGTCTATGAAGCCGCCAAAATCGAGGATATGCTCAATCAATGGATGTTTCTGGCCCGGCCCGAGCCGCCCCGCAAAACGGAAATCACTCTGGCGGAATTGATCGTCAAGACCGTGCGCTTGCTCAAGCCCGCCGCCGATCACGCCAAGGTCCACCTGGCCGTCGAGGCCTCGCCCGGCCGGCGCGTGCAGGCGGACATTCACCGGCTGGGCCAGGTTTTTCACAACATCATCCTCAATGCCATCCAAGCCATGCCCGAAGGCGGAACACTCTTCATTACCGTTTCGGACAGGGACATTCGTTTCGCCGATACCGGCCCCGGTTTTTCGCCGGCGGCGCTTCGCCGCGCGGCCCAGACGCTTTATTCGGAAAAGGAAGGCGGCATGGGACTGGGCCTGAGCGTGGCGCGCAAAATTGTCCGCGCCCACGATGGACATCTGGTCCTCGGCAACCGAACCGAAGGAGGCGCGGTGGTGCGCGTCATTCTATGACCCATCACAAGATATTGATTATCGAAGACGAGGCCGCGCTGGCCAAGGCGCTGGCCACGGTTTGCGAACGCTTGGGGGCCGAGGCCACGCTCTGTGCCTCCGGCCAGCGGGGTTTGCAACGATTGGCCAAGGAAACCTTCTCGCTGGTCGTCTTGGACCTCGGCCTGCCGGACATCACCGGCTGGGACGTGCTGGAGAAGGTCAATCAATCCCCGGCGCCCCCGCCGGTGCTCATCATCACCGCGCGCGGCACGTTGGATAACGCGGTCGCCGCGCGACAACTCGGCGCCGCAGCCTATCTGGTCAAGCCGCTTGACCTGCGCGAGTTGGAAAGGACAATCCTGGATCTTCTGGCCGAAGCCGCGCCCGCCGGCGCCGCCACACCGCCCAACACCGAGGTGGGCGCGTTGCTCGGCGGAGCCAGCCCGGAGATGCAGCGCGTTTTCATGGCCATCGCCCGTGCCGCCACGACCGATGCTCCCGCGCTTCTCACCGGGCCGACCGGCACGGGAAAAACTCTGGCCGCCCAAGTCATCCACGCCAACAGCCGGCGGCGTGATGGTCCGTTCGTCACTTTGCTCTGCGGTGCGCTGCCCGAACAGCTCTTGGAAAGCGAACTCTTCGGGCATGAGAAAAACGCCTTCACTGGCGCGGCCGCCATGCGCCCCGGCCACCTGGAACGCGCCGCCGGCGGCACTCTCTTTCTGGACGAAATTGGCGATATTCCGCCCTCCGTTCAAGCCAAGCTCCTGCGCTTCGTCGAGGAAAAGACCTTCCACCGCGTGGGCGGGCGGGAAGATCTGCGCGTGGACCTGCGCCTGATCACCGCCACGCATCGTGGCCTGCGCGATGAAGTGCAGGCCGGGCGCTTCCGCGAGGACCTTTACTACCGCTTGCACGTGCTCGAAGTCGAACTGCCGCCCTTGGCCAAACGCTGCGAAGACATCCCGGCTTTGAGCGCCTTTTTTCTCAGCCGCCTTTCAGCCGGCCGCGAGTTGACGATCGGCTCGGACACCAGCCGGCTGCTTGTCAATTATAACTGGCCTGGCAACGTGCGCGAATTGCGCAACACCCTCGAACACGCGGTGGCCGTCTGCTCCGGTAAAATCATCCAGCCCCATCATTTGCCCAGGGCCGTCTGCTTCCCCGCTGGACCGCCCGTCAACGCCGATCTGGACAGAGCTTTGCAGCGCTGGGTTGCGGCCAAGGTTCAGTCGGGCGCCTCCTACAAGCAACTCTATGGAGAAGTGGAATCGATTCTGCTCAAATACTTGATGCAACACTTCGATCAGAAACCCACCGTCCTGGCCCGGGTTCTCAAAATGAACCGCGCCACCCTTCTCAAGAGACGGCGGCACCTGGGTTTGGAACAGGGATGAGTTTTACCGCTCGATATTATTACGTGTTGACTGATGCACCTTCGCCTCGTAGATTAGTTGGCATGAGCACAGTTGTGGAAATCGAATCGGTGCTGCCGAAATTGACGACCGAAGAGCTTCGCCGGGTCGAAGAGGCGGTTCATCAGCAATATCGTCAGCGCAAGGACGCCATTGTTTACGATGATTCGTACGGTGTGGTCACGGAAACAGACTTGATTGCCTCCGCCGAACAAGCATTTCTCGCCTACGAGAAGGAGGAACAGCAACATGCTCAACGCCAAACGCGGTGAAGTCTGGCTGGTGGATTTGGGCATGGCGGCCAAACCTCGCCCGGCCTTTATTTTGAGCATCCCATTTTTGGAGAATGACAGGGCTCTTTACTCCATCGTTCCGCACACCACGGCAACGCGAGGCGGGCGGTTTGAAGTGGTTATTGATGTGCCGTGGCTTTTAGGCGGTGTCTAATTTGGACACCGCCGAGTTTTACCGCCTCTTGGCATCTGCGCTGGCCCGCATAACTTGACATCCGTGCTGCGTCGATTGGCCAAATTAGTCCTGGTGCTGGCGTTGGCCTGCTCCATCGGGTTGCACTCGTCCTTTTCTCAATTGCTGACCGCCTTTCTTACATCGCTCTCCTGGCCCAGCGTAATTTAGCAGGCGCGCAGCGCGGATTGGCCCGCCGCTCCTCGCTGCCCGGCCGCAGCACTCCGGAAATTTCCGCGTAAATTCCGGCGCGCAGGCCCGCCTCAAACGATTTCTTGACACGCCGGTCTTCGCCCGAGTGAAAACTCAGCACGGCCGCGCGCCCGCCCGCATTCAAGCAGGCCGGCAGATGGCGCAATAAAGTTTCCAGCGCCGAAAACTCATCGTTCACCGCGATGCGCAACGCCTGAAAAACGCGGCGGACGGAATCGGCGCCATCCTCCTTGTTCAGGCGCGGCAGGGCGGCCGCGACCGCTTGGGCCAGCGCCGTGGTGGCGGCGAAAAACTTCCCGGCCAGGGCGGAGGCAAGCACGGCGGCGTAAGGTTCGTCCGCATTCTCCGCCAGCAATCTTTGCAACGCTTCGGCTCCGAGGCGCTGCAATAAAACCGACGCCGGCTGCCCGCGTTGCGGGTTCATCCGCATATCCAGCGGCCCTTTATACTTGACCGAAAATCCCCGGCCCGGATCATCCAGTTGCATGGACGAGACACCCAGGTCGGCCAGGAGGAGGTCGGCGCCTTTGATGTCCGCTTCCCAAAGCGCCTGGGGCAGGCCGGCGAAATTGCTGCGGCGCGCGGTGAAGACATCCGCGCCAAACCCCAGACCGCGCAGCCGCGCTTCGGCTTTGGGCAACTCAATGGGATCGGTGTCCAAGCCCAGCAGCCGGCCGCCGGGCTGGATGCGAGTCAGCAGTTCTTGCGCATGTCCGCCGAACCCCAGGGTGCAGTCCACCGCCACTTCACCGGGCTTGGGTGCGAGCGCCTCCATCACCTCCGCCACCATGACCGGCCGGTGCATCCCCGCCGGAGTTTTGCCCGAAGCCAGGACTTTGGCCACGATTTGCGCGTAACGTGCCGGCTGGTGTTCCTTATATTTATCTTCAAATCGGCGCGGGTGTTTCCCGGCATAGCGCGCGCGCCTTTTATGCGGCAAGGGCGGCGGAGGGGAAGCGGTCTGGTCAGTCACCATCCTGCCAGCGTCGCCATTCGCGGCACAAAATTCAAGCAGGTTCATGCAAGGCATGTTGATGCAGCCGCATCTCACTTTTTGTACACCTGCAGTGTCTCGATGAGGATGGGCAGAAAAATATTAGGGCGTTGCGGCAGCAACGCCCTGCCACGTTTTCAAGGGTAGGGCGGCCCTGCCGCGCGCTGCCGCGCCGCCCCAATATTTTTTGGTTCGTCAGCGTTATCCGTAAAAGCGCGAGATGCGCCTTTTTGTCGATAAGTCGCCACAAAGTCGTTGACCCGTCACCGAGGCTGATTAAACTGGAGGCATGAATTCGGGGCAGCACAGAGCTCTCACTGTTCGCTCGAGCCCTTCACATGGGTGTTCGGGAGGGCGTGGCGACCGCCCAGTGCCAGGGAGAGTGGGATTCACTCTCATCGAATTGCTGGTGGTCATCGCCATCATCGCCATTCTAGCCTCCTTGCTTCTGCCCGCCTTGGCGCAGGCCAAGGCCAGCGCCAATCAGACCGAGTGCCTGAGCAACCAGAAGCAACTTGCCCTCGCCGTCCAAATCTATGGCGCCGACAATCGAGATTGGCTGCCGCCCATGCAGGTGGAGATGCCCGACATCGGCGCCCGGCCCACGTGGCGGACCTTCCTCTTCGCCGACGTGGGCCGGAATGCCAAGGTCTTTGACTGCCCCACCGAACAGAACGACATCTATGCCCTGGGCAAACGCGTGGCGCCGCTGCCGCCTGACCCGGCCGTCATCGGCCGGCCAGTCGAGGGCGAGAACGAGTTGTGCAGCGGGATCGGAGCGGTGGATGTGCATTGGGAAGACGAGGGCGCGCCGCCGCCCTTCGGACGCCCGATCCCGGATGAGAACAATGTCTGCCGCTGGTCCCAGATTCGGACTGCCTCGCAAGTCATCTTTTTCGGCGACGGCAACAGCGACTTCGACGAACTCTGGCCCAATGATCGCTGGTGGATCTGGAAGGAAATGGGCGAGGCCAACACCAAGGGCTTTAACCGCGCCACGGAAAACGACCCCGGGGCTTTCCGGCACGCGCGAAAATCCAATTACGCCTTTGGCGATGCCCATGCCGAACTCCTCGACCCCGGCGCCATTCCTTGCAACCAGCACAGTTGCTGGTGGTCCGTGCAATGGCCTTGTCCAGGTCACTAACGGCCAGCCGGCGCGCGTATGGCGACGTTCATGAAAAACACTTTTCGTCGATGAAAAAATCCGACCGTTTTCAACTCCTGCTGGCGTTCGCTCTTCTGGCGGCTTCGGTGTTTTTTTTCATCAAATTCAGTCCGCGGCGCGAGAGCCAGCACGGCGACGCTTATTTCTATGATTTGCAGGAGCAACAGCTCTTCGTCGCGCCCAAAGGTTCCATTCCACCCATTAACGGCATCAAGGGCACGGCGATGACCGGTGTGCGCGCGATCGTCATTGCCACCAATGGGAATCCCGCCGACAGAAAGCACTTCCAAATTGCCTACCTGGAAAAGTATTCCCCGGACATCAAACAACTCTTCGAAGAAGTCAGGCAGGCGCGGGCGGCGGGCCGCTCCGAGGAAGGGCGCATTGACCGCCGGCAGGTCCATGCCAACACATGGGTGCGCCGTCTGCACGACACCGATTGGCAGTCGTTGGATACGGCCGAGGGCAAGATCATCGCCAGCGAATGGAATAGACCCGGACCGGATGGCCGGACGCCGGTCGTCTGCTCGCCTTGAAACCCATGGTCCCGAAATTATCCCATACCCCATATGATGAAACCAAAATGTTCCTATGCGCCTGCGCGGTCGCGCGCGGGTTTTACGCTTATAGAATTGCTGGTGGTCATTGCCATCATCGCCATTCTGGCCGCGCTGCTGCTGCCGGCCCTAACCAAGGCCAAGGAGCAGGCCCGGAGCGCACAATGCATCAGCAACCTGCGCCAAATCTCTCTGTCCATGCTCTCCTACGCCACGGATAGCAAGGACACCTTTTATTGCGATAAAGATGGCAACATGGA
>Ga0302324_100028881_pt1 | contig 10532 bp, 7 predicted proteins | sample Palsa_T0_1_FD_201949 | JGI IMG/M metagenome (GOLD analysis project Ga0302324, IMG submission 201949) | Peat permafrost microbial communities from Stordalen Mire near Abisko, Sweden - Palsa_T0_1 | ecosystem: Environmental > Terrestrial > Soil > Palsa > Peat permafrost | place: Sweden: Abisko... | reverse complement strand
CCCCGCGGGATGCTCGCCGCTTGGCCACAAGGAGATGCGCCCTACGCGCGGGTGGCGGGCCTCGCGTGGCACGCGCTCGAGACGAAGTTCCCGGTGGAGGACAACGGACTTCGCACGTGGCTCGGCTACTCGCGCTTCGATCCGGAGACCTTCGAGGGCGTCGCCTGGCCCCACAACCCGGCGAGCTTCTACGCGATGCTGACGGATTCCGCCGTGCTCTGGTACGCGTTCAGCGGGGACGCTGCGGCCGTCAGCGTCGTTCACCGCGCGCTCGAGCATCAGATCGGGCACGGCTCGACGCCCGCGGACTGGGACTGGGCTCGCGTCCCCTACGCGAGCGCCGCCGCGGGCGCGGCGGACTACGAAGGGGCCGACGACACGTGGTGCGACTTCTGCGGCCGCGGCGACGGCATCGGGGTCATCGAGCCGGACAAGGTCGGCGAGCTCGGGGTTGCGTATCTTCAGGCGTTCGAGCTGACGGGCGACGCGGTGCTCCGCGACGCCGCCGTGGCTTGCGCGGACGCGCTGGCGGCGCACGTGCGCCCGGGAGACAAGCGGCACTCGCCGTGGCCGTTCCGCGTTTACGCGAAGACGAACGTCGTCCGCGAAGAGTACTCCGCCCACGTGATCGGTGCGCTCATGCTCTTGGACGAGCTCGCCCGCCTCGAGATCGGCGACGTCGCGGCGTATCGCCGCTCGCGCAAGACCGCGCTCGATTGGCTCCTTGCCGTGCCGATCGCCGACGACGCGTGGAGCGGGTACTTCGAGGACGTCGACATCCATCCTGACCCTCACGAGAACCCGAATCAGTACTGCGCTCTCCGCGCGGCCCGATGGCTCATGGCGCACCCGGAGGACGATCCCGGCTGGAAGGCCCACGTCGCTCACATCCTGGCGTGGACGACGCAGACCTTCGGCGGCGACACGGCCAGAGAGCGGGGCACGCAGTGGGGCGCCACGGTCATCGGCGAGCAGCACGACGACATCGTCAAGATGGGGAGCCACACGGCTCGCTACGGCGCGACGCTCGCCCTCTGGGCAGAGGCCACCGGAGACCGAGCGGCCCGCGAGCGCGGCGAACTCTCGCTCGACTGGGCGACGTACGCGTGCCGCGAGGACGGCGTCGTTGCCGTGGCGGAGGATCCCAACGAAGGCTGGTGGTTCAGCGACGGCTACGGCGACTACATCCGGCACTTCCTCGCGGCGATGGCGGCAGCGCCGGATTGGGCTCCGCGGACGGAGGACCACTTGCTGCGTTCGACGTCGGTGGTGAGCCAGGTCGAGTACACTCCGGGCCGCGTCCGGTGGACCACGTTCGATGGCGCGGCGACCGAGATGCTTCGCCTCACGTTCCGCCCGGCCCGCGTCCTGTCGGGTGGCACGCTGCTTTCGAAGCGACAGACTCTCGACGCGGCCGGCTACACGGAGACGCCCCTCGCGACCGGTGGATATCTCGTTCACGTCAGGCACGCCTCACGGGGCGTCGTCGTCGCGCGCGAGTGACCTGAAGGTTCAGCGGACCGTGCGCGAGCTTGCAAAGGCCGGCGTCGCGGCCGCGGGCGCCGGCATCAGCACAGCCTGGAGCGAGCGCAGCACGGCTTCGGGTTCATCGGCGAACTGGAAGAGCTCCAGGTCGGCGCGATCGATCATGCCGTGCTTCACCAGCGCGTCGAAATTGACGATCTCTCGCCAGTAGTCCGAGCCGAACAGGATGACGGGTAAGGCCCGGTCGAGCTTTCGCGTCTGCGCGAGCGTCAGCATCTCCATCAGCTCGTCGAGCGTCCCGAACCCGCCGGGGAAGACGATGAGCGCGCGCGCGAGGTGGGCGAACCAAAGCTTGCGCATGAAGAAGTAGTGAAACTCGAACGACAGCTCGGGCGTGATGTACTCGTTCGGTCGCTGTTCGTTCGGCAGCCCGATGTTCAGGCCGATGGTGCGACCCCCCGCCTCCGCGGCGCCGCGGTTGGCAGCCTCCATGATCCCGCCGCCCCCGCCCGTGCAGACGACGAAGCGCTTGGGCTCGTCCAGGCTCAGCGACCACTGGGTCACCTGCCGGGCGACCTCGCGGGCTGCCTCGTAGTAGTGCCCGAGCGGGCCTTCCGGCTTGAGGCGCGCCGACCCGAAGAACACGATCGTGTCCTGTACGCCGGCCTGGTGGAACCGCGCCAGTGGTTCGAGGTACTCGGCAAGGATTCGCAAGGGACGAGCGTCGTCGCCTTCCATGAACGCGGGGTCGCGGTATGTCAGCATCGACGTCGACCCCTACCATGGGAGGACTGCCCGCGCGCGAGCGCGCTCTTACGCGCGCGTGACGCGCCCGGCGGCCAGCGCACCCGCGAGGCCGTACACGAGCATCATCGCCCCGTGCGCGACGACGACGTGCAGCGGCTCGCTGTTCGGGCAGACGATGCTCATCGTCGCGGCCGCCAAGCCGCCACAAGCCACCCCGAGCGCGGCGGTCCGCCAGGCCGCCGCCGACGCGAACGATCGCCGGATCGCCAGCAGCCCAAATGCGAACGGACCGGCCGCAAGGACCCCAGCGACGCCGATGCATCGCAATGCGGGACCGACGAACGGCCCCGTGTGTGCGGCCGCGGGCATCGTCGCGACGGTGCCGATCGCGAAGAACACTGGAGGTGCACAGACCAGCGCCGCGAGCTCGACGAAGCGCCTGCCGAGGCCCCGCGGGCCGGGCTGCATCACCGCGACGAGCGCCGCGGCGGCGGCGATCAGCGGCAGCCCAAGGCCCAACGCGACGCTCCACGCGGGCAGCGAGCCGATGTCCGGTCGCCGCTCGACGAACGCAATCCACGCGGCGTCGAAGAGCAGCGCGCCCGCGAGCGCCACGGCTCGACTCGCGTGCACGCGCCCCCGCGTGGGCGACGGCGGCAGGGCCGCAACGTCGATGGACGGCCCCCCGTCAGGCCGGGCCGGCGCAGCTCCCCCCAGCGGGTCCGGGACGTCGTCCAGACGGCTCAAGTCGAAGTCCGTCATCGGGGGGCCTCTTGGGCGTCGCGCGGAGCCTGGGCCGCGTCGAGTGCCGCCCGGAGGGCTTCGTACGCGCGGAAGGCACGAACCTTCACGGCGCCCTCGGTCGTGCCCAAGACCTGGGCCGCTTCGCTGACGCTCAGACCTTCGAACCGGAGGAGCACGAAAGCGTCTCGCTGCAAGGGAGGAAGGTCCCTGAGCGTCGCCTGCACGATGTCGAGCATCTCACGGGCGACGAGCGCCTCGTCGCCTCGGGTCGACGGCGGCGCTGCCCGCTCTTCCGCCGGCGCCGCCCCGCTGCCGCCTCGTTCGCTCCGGCGCACGGCCTGTCGCCTCGAGTGGTCGAGGAACGCATTTCGCGCGATCGCGATCATCCAGGGAAGCGCCGCCGCCCCCGCCGCGAAGGTGCCGCGGGCGCGGTGAATGCGAAGGAAGGTATCCTGCGTCAGATCATCGGCCAGCGCCGGGTCGCCGCCGAGCCGCGTCAGGAAGCCGCGCACGCGTGGCGCGCCTTGCCGGTAGAGTTCGGCCAAAGCGGCGTCGTCCCCGCGGGCATACCGATCCATCACGGCGTCGAGCGCGATGGCCACGGGATCGATGGCTCGCTCGGGCCTCTCCCGCCCGGCGCCCCCGGCCGCGGCGCCCGGCAAGAGCTTTCCTCCGGGTTCGGCCATCGACCATGGCCCATAACCCGCCCCGCGCGCACTGTCACCGAACGAGAGCCACATGCTTATCGCGGCGCGATGCCCTCCAACGTGTCGACCCTTCCGAGTACGCGCTCGGTCGGCTCCCGTTACGGGGCTGTTTCCGCTGGAGAGCCGCCAGACAGTCCCGCGCGCTGTTCGCGCTGTCAGCTTGCGTCTCGCGCGTCGCGTCGCTACGAGCGATCGTGTGATGCAGAAGCTCGTCGACGGCGTCCACGCATTTCAGGCGAAATACTTCGCGACGCACAAGTCCCTCTTCCGCAACCTGGCCGAGCGGGGGCAGCACCCGGAGACGCTGTTCATCACGTGCTCGGACTCGCGCGTCGTGCCCAACCTCATCACGAGCACGGAGCCCGGCGATCTGTTCATCGTGCGCAACGTGGGTAACGTGGTGCCGCACGTCACGGTGCCGGGGGGCACGGCGGCGGCGATCGAGTACGCCGTCGAGGTGCTCAAGGTGACGAGCGTGATCGTCTGCGGCCATACCCATTGCGGCGCCGTGAACGCGATCTTGAACCCCGAAACGATGGACGGGCTGCCGTTCGTCAAGCGATGGCTCGCGCAGGGCGAGCGCGTGCGGGCGATCGTCGCCGAGCGGTACTCGCACCTCGACGAGGCGGGCAAGATGCTGGCGGCCGTGTCGGAGAACGTCTTGGTCCAGCTCGAGAACCTCCGGGCGTTTCCGAACATCGCCGACCGGCTCGAGCGGGGCGAGCTGGCGATGAGCGGCTGGGTGTACGAGATCGCCAGCGGCGACGTCTTCGAGTTCGACCCGGTCATCGGCCAGTTCGGCCCGATGTCCCCCCCATCGATACCTCCCCCCAAGGTCTGGCCGGGCGTTTAGAACGCGCGCATTCCGGTCAGTGGTCCGGGTAGGGCACGAATCCGTCGTCGCCTGCGACCTTGGGGAAGCGGCCGGCCTTCCAGTCCGTCTTCGCGCGCTCGAGTCGCTCTTGGACCCGAGCCCGTTGGCGTAACCTTTCGTCCTCGCCGCGCGTATTGAAGGGGTGGCGCGCTTCGTAAACACCGGGCTCGCGGCGGTCTTGATGGCCGTCCTCGGGCTTGCCTGCTCCGAAGAGCTCCCGCTGCCTACCCGCGTCGCGATGGCGGAGCCGGCGGCGTGCCGCGATGCAGCCCCCCCGCAGCAAGAGCTGCGCGAGCTCGAGGGGATGACCGTCCTCAGCGCTCGACCCAACTGCCACCTCGACTACTGCAGCGGCGTCAATCAGGTGTGGGGGATAAGCCTCGTCGTCCGGCCGCCCGAGGGGACGACCCTGGAGCAGTTCACACGAGACCTCCGATGCCACAACCTGCGCGCGCTCAGCGGCGAGGGTGATGCTTCTCGCATCCCCGATGATCCTTATGGTCTTCCCGGGTCATGGCTCGACATCGATGTAAAGGCGCAGGACGGCAACTTCGTCGTGGTCCTCAACGGCGACACCGTGGCAGATAACCTCCTCATCTTGCGCCGCGCTCGCGCGTTCGCCGCCGCCCACCGGCCGACCACCAGCGCTCGGTGAGCCCCCAGTGCCCCAAGTCCGTGAAACCGGCGGCGCAGCCCTCACGAGCTCGCGAGCCGCTTTGCCGGCGCAGCGGCGGTGGGGACGTCGGCCGCGTCCAGCGCGCCGGCGGCGCCCCTCAGGCGCGTTTGCGCTTCCTGCGTGGGCGGGTCGTCGAGGTTCGGGTGCGATGCGGAGCGCCCTTGGTTTCTGAGCGCCGCCAGTCGCTCGCACTTCGCGATGAGGGCAGGCGTGCCCGTCGCCCGAAACCACCGCTCGACCACGGTAAGGCTGTGCACGTACTCGGCGATGCGGCCGGCCTTCCACGTGATGCGCGCCCGCGACTCGTGCAGCGTGCCGTGTACCATGGGATGGTCGCACCCGCGAAATCGCTCGAGGAGGCGGTCGATGCGCGCGAGGGCCTGGTCGACCTCTCCCAGGCCGGCCTCCGCGTTCGCCATCTCGATGTCGAGGTCCAGAAAGAGCGTGACCCACTCGCGGTCTTCGTCGTTGATGTGCAGCAGCGCGTCTTCGCACAGGCTCTTGGCGGTATCGTGTTCCCCCGCCTCGTTCAGCGCGCGGGCCGTGATGGCGGTCGTTTGCGCCCAACCGATGAACGACCGCGGCTCGGCGGTAGTCAGCAGGTCGAGGACCTCGTACTCGACCTCGGTGAAGGCGCCGCGCGCCCGCATCAAGCCGAGGCGTGCAAGGCGCCGGTAGGGCTTGAGGGACGGGACTGTCGCGCTCATGTGCTCGAGGCTGTCGGCGATCTGCGTCAGCGAGACGACGTCGCGCAGCCGGGACCCGATGGGGATGAGCGCCGCAGGCTCCCACGTCTCGACTTGCCACGCCGAGCCCACGTGCGCGGCGTGCAGGTCGACCAGCTCGCGGTGCGGCGCGGCCGCGGCCAGCTCACCGCGGTTCATGTGGTAAAGGAAGCGAAGCTCGCTCGCGATCATCGCGTACATCTTCAGCCCAGAAGCTTCGAGCGCGTCGGCGCTCTCGAGGGCGGCGCGCCCGTCCGCGCGCATGGTCGCAAATACGCCGCGGGCGAAGTGCGCGCCCGTCACGTAGAGGATGCGCGCATCCGCGGGCAGCTCGAGATAGTAGTGCGGGTCCTCGAAGCGGCGCAGCAGCGTCTCGAACGAGCGATACGCCTGCGCCTGGCGCTCGCGTCCGATCTCGCGCAGGCCCAGGCAAAACTGGTAGATGCCCACGGGCGCGAGCCGGTTGGGCAGCGCGGAGAAGAGCTCCAGCACTTGCGTTACCTTGGTGGCCCGCTCGATGTCGAGCGAGAGCGCCGCCGTACCGGTGAGCGTGGTGACGGCGCCGCAGAGCTGCACGAGCATCTCCTGGAACCGGTAACGTCGGTGCCGCCTCGGCGTGAGGTGGAAGCGGACGACGGCCAGAGCGATTCCCACCACCATGGCGAGCCAGCGACCCAGGACCCGGCGCAGCGTCCGCGCGGTGCGCACGCCGGAGAGGTCTTCGCAGGCGTCGAGCGCGTCGTCCCCGTAGCGATCGCCCCAGCGTCGGTCCTCGTAGTAGCTGGCGTGGGCGAGCGCCGCGAGCAGCGGCACCCGCTCGTAGATGGAGCGACGGTGGCGCTTGTACACCTGCAGCGCGGCCTCGAGGGGGCGGCCGACGTGGTGCAGGTTGGCGATCATCTTGCGAACCTTGGCGCTGTCGCACGCCACGTCGGCGATCATGTCCGCGCCGCGCACGTCGTCGGCGCCCTGAATCAGGTGCCACCCCGCCTCGATGCGGGCTTCGTCCTCCGCCGGGCCGGCCTGGAACGCGAGGGCCTCGCCGAGGCGACGGTGGTTCTCCTCGCGCCGCGCGGAGTCCATGCCGGCGACGAGCGCGTCGCGCAGCGCGGTGCTGCTGAACCGGTACCCGCCCTGATCGACGTAAAGGACGTCGTTGCGCGCGAGCTCGTCGAGCACGTGCAAGACGTCGAGGTCGTCCGCACCGCCGACGAGGTGCCGGCACACCCCGAGCGTCGGCTGCTCGCGCTGCAAGCATAGACACTCTGCCAGGCCGCGCGCGGCTTCGCTCATGAGGACCAGGCGCAGCGAGATCGCTTCCTCGAGCCCGGACGGGACGTCCGCCGTCGGCCGCTCGGCCGGCAGCGACCACATGCCGTCGATGTACCGGATCACGTGGTCGACGAGCAGTCGCCGCGAGATCTCGATGCAATGGAGCGGACTGCCTTCGGTGCGCCCATAGAGCCACTCCGCGAACCGTTCGACGTTCTGGGCTCCGGCAAAGAGCGATTCGCAGAGCTCGAGCGTCTCGGTCCTCGACAGGCCGTCGAGCCCGAGGCGCTCGCACTGGCCCCGCAGCGTGACCAGGCCCGACGTGGCGCGCGGGTCGCGGCGGATCCGCTCCGACACCACGAGCAGCAGGGGGGAGCTCGTCGTGGCTCTCGCGAGGCCCACCAGCAGGCCGAGGCTGGCGTCGTCGGCGTCGTCGACGTTGTCGACCTGGATGACGAGCGGCTTCGCGGTGCTGATGTCGACGAACCATGCGTCGAGGTGCGTTGCGCTGCTGGGGGGCGACTTGCTCACCGGGCCGTCCGACGACGGCGGCATACTGGTAGCCGCGGGCCGCCCCGATCCTCCGGAGGCGAGCCGCGCTTCGACCTCGCTGCCCAGCACGGAGAGCGCCGCCCGATAACCGTCTGCGCGCTCGCGCGCCAGGCGGGGCTGCGAGTCGAGGAGCCGCAGCACGAGCGCGCGCGCCGTGCCATTCCAGTCTCGGTAGGTGCTCGCGTCGACGCGGATGACCGCGGCCCCGGCCACTTGCGCGCGCACGCCGATCTCCTCGAGCAGGCGGGTGCGTCCCATCCCGGCGACGGCCTCGATGCGCAGCGCCCCGCCGCGCCCTCCTGCGAGGGCGTCGATGCACCCGCGCACGCGCTCCAGTGCCTCGGCGCGTCCCACGAACCGCGGCGTGAGCAGGAAGCTCTCCGCCAGCCGCTCCACGTCTTCTGCGCCCTCGTCGGCGAGCTCGCCGACGGTGTTGACGCGCGAAATGACCTCGGCGGCGCTCGCCGGGCGTGCGCGCGGGTCCAGGCTCAGGAGGCCCAGCACCAGCTCGTCGAGCTGCGCCGGGATGTCGGGCACGAGTGTGCTCGGCGGGACGGGGGGCGTCTTCCAGACGGCCTCGAGGTCCTCGAAGCGACGCGCGGGATACGCGTGCTGTCCCGTCAGCATCCAGTACGCGAGCGCCCCGAGCGAGTAGAGGTCCGAGCGCTGATCGAGGGGTGCGCCGCCCAGCGCCTCGGGCGCAATCGCGGGCGCAGTGCCCACGGCGAGGCTGACGTTGCCGAACGACGACAGCGCGCCGAAGTCGAGGAGCTTGCAGTGCCCGTCGGCCGTGAGCCGCACGTTGCGTGGGCTGAGATCGCGATGGAGGAAGCGCCGCGCGTGCAGCAGGGCCAGCGACGTCGCCACGTCGCGCAGGCAGCGGCACGCCAGGCGGTAGGCGAGGGGCGCCGCGTAGCGCATGTCTTGCCCGACGAGCAGCTCCATCGTGTAGTACGGCCCCACCGTGTCGACGCCGTAGTCGAACACGCGGATGATCCGCGGGTGGTCGAGGCCCGCGAGCACCTGGTATTCGCGCTCGAACGCCTCGACGAGGTGCCGCTGGGTGGTCGCCTCGGCCTTGAGGCGCTTGAGCGCCCGCTCTTCACCCGTCGAGCGGTCGCGCACGCGGTAGACGATCCCCATCCCGCCGGAGGCGAGTTCCTCTTCGACGAGGTACCGGTTGGCCACCTGCTCACGGCTCGCGCCCGACGCGCCACGCGATCCGGCCGTGAGACGCGGTGACGCTGTGGAGCTGACCATGAACGGGACCATGGTCATTTTAGCACCGGACGCATGCCCGAGGCGTCCTGCCGCGCAGAGGCGCCCGGGCCCTCGTGGCCTTGCGTCTTGCCTGAGCGCTTTGCCTGGTGGTGCCGTTCGCAGCGCGCGTCGCTAGAAGATCACGTCGGCGTGGCCGCCGAACGCGACCCACTGCGGCCCGTACTGATCCGTGTCGATCTCGGCGTACTCGATGTGCACCCCGAAGCCGAGGTGCGGAATCACTCGCAGGTCGAGCGCGGCGCCGATGTCCCATGTCAAGCCGCTCTGCTGCGGGACATCCGGGTCGCCCGTCACGCGCCAGCCGTAGCCGACGTGCCCGTAGAGCACGGGGCAGACGAACCTGCCGAACGACAGCCGGGCGCCGACGAATACGCGGTGCAGATCCCAATCGTAGGAGTTGCCCAGGTCGTCGGACGCGAACAGGTGTTCATAGGCGTACCCCGCCTCCGCCGTGAGCCGGAGCCTCGGGCGCAGCCGGAATTGCTCGCCGATGCGGACCTTGAAGCCGCCGCCCCCCTGGACGTTGTTGCCATCCAGGACGGGCAGGTTCACGGGCACGGCCCCCTCGAGATCGAAGCCGAGGGCCAGCGCCTGGGGAGGCTCGGCGTCGGGCGCGTAGTAGTAGTAGCGCGGCGGGGGAGGGGGCGGGGGCTGCGAGTAAACGTAGACGCCCTGGGCGTGGGCGGTACCCGGGGTGAGGGCCACGCCGAGGCACGCAAGGGCGGCCGCGCCGACGAGGCCGGTCAGAGAGCGGGGACGGCTCGTTCGATCGGAGACCCAAGAAGTCATCATGAAGCACACCTCCATATTGTTGGTCAGTGGGAAGGCCGCCTGCGAAAGCAAGCCGTGTTCCAGGTGGCACCCCGATGCCGTTCTTTATCCGGTAGTCAGACGGTGTCCTCCGAAAATCGGTGGATGGTGATCCTTCTCTCGTCGAAAATCGACAGAAAATCGCGGTGAAAAGGCGCGGGGTGTCCATGGCAGACGAATTGCTCATCAGGTGATCGCGGCGCCCACAGGGCGTCACACCTAGGAGCGACCATGGGACTGGCTGTCACACGATCCATTCTTCGAAGTTCGGCGTTCTTGCTCGGGTGCGGCCTCGTGGCCACGTCCGTGGTGGAGCAAAGCGGGTGCTCGTCGAACAACGGCGACCCCCAGGGCTCTACGTCTTCGAAGACGATCGGCGCCACGTCCGAAGAAGCCGTGGGTCAGGTCGGGATGAACCTGACGCTGGCCGGGGGCGAGACGGTCAACTCCGTCACGTGGACCATCACGGGCAATGGCTACACCCAGACGGGGACGGTCCCGCTGCAAAACAGCCAGACCATCAGCTTTCTCATCGGGGGCGTCCCCGCAGGTGCAAACTACACGATCAACATCTCCGGCACGTCGGCCGATGGCACCGTGACGTGTTCCGGGTCGACGACGTTCTCCGTCGTGGCCCGGACGACCACGACGATCACTGA
>Ga0302324_100028879_pt1 | contig 10532 bp, 10 predicted proteins | sample Palsa_T0_1_FD_201949 | JGI IMG/M metagenome (GOLD analysis project Ga0302324, IMG submission 201949) | Peat permafrost microbial communities from Stordalen Mire near Abisko, Sweden - Palsa_T0_1 | ecosystem: Environmental > Terrestrial > Soil > Palsa > Peat permafrost | place: Sweden: Abisko... | reverse complement strand
ATGGAACACCGGTGGATTCGGTAGCGCAGCTGCGCAAGATGATCGGCAGCCACGACAAGCAGGTCGCGCTGCTCATCCAGCGGGGCGAAAACCGGCTCTTCGTTCCTGTGAATCTTGGCTAGTGTCCTGGCTCAATGAGGGATGCGGCCCGCGCGGAAAAGCGCGGGCCGCAGCTTCGAGCCATCCCACGAGATCTCAGCCCATCAAGCGTTCCGCCAGCCGCTCAGCATGGCCGCGAAGTTCGGTGGCAGCCGTTGCTTCCCAATGATCGGCCCGGAGCATCGGTCCCAGGTAAAATATATTCTCGTTGCGCTCGCCGCGCGCATTGACGCACGCTCCAGCAGGATCCGTGCGAATTCCCAAACTGAGCGCATCCGAGCTGATCAAGCCGCGGGCTTGCAGCGATTGCAGCAGAGGCTCACGGGTTCTGCCCAACACATAATCCGGACCGGTTGCATTGACGACATAGTCGACCGAGAGCGATGAGGTTTCGTGCCTGCCGCGCCTGCGCCACTCAACCCGCAGCCGGTCGCCCTCCGCGGCCGCGCGCTGTATTCTGCCTGCGTTGATCCGCAATTTACCTGCCGATTTCAACTGTGCGAGCCGCTCTGCAAGCTCGGGCGGCAGCCGATGTCGATGGATATCCCATTGGGCCTGAAGATGCCGCACGAACCGCGCCTGCTCTGCTGCAGGCAGCTGCCGCCAAATCTGCGGCACGAGAGTTCGAATGAAGGTAACGGCCTCGCGCCAGTCGCCGCCGGCACTCTCGACCTTGCGCGCCAACTCCCGGCCGGCCTTCAACAGGCCGCGTATCGAGTGAGACTTTTCGAGCAGCGCTTGGGCATTGCCGCAAGCGGAGCTGGGGTGAAAAGGCGTTTGCGTCTGGGGCACCAATCCGCGCCGAGAGATGGTGTGCAATGTCGGCACGCGTTGCGGATCAGAGCTCAAGGCAAGCGCGACATCCGCCATGGTCAAACCGTTGCCCACGATCAACACGGATTGGTGCTCGCCCACGTCTTTGGGTAAATCCCACGGATCGTCTCGAATGGCCGCGTGACCGCGCAAACTCTCCAGCCACGGCAGAGGCGCCGGCGCAGGATTCCCGACCGCCAATACAACCTTATCGGCATGCATGGGCTGTCGCTTCGCAAATTGGATTTCGATGCCGCGGTCCGCCAAAGGCTTGAGGTCGAGGACCTCGTCCCGTATCCGCTCGAAACGCAGATGCGGCGCCGCCCCGCGTTCGGCCTGCTCGATGAGATCCTCCAAGTAATCGCCGTACAAGGAACGGGGTAGAAAATCCTCGGCGTCGGCCTCGGGTAATTGGGCCCGGACAAAGTTGAGGAACTGATGCGCATCGGCCGAATCGGCCGACAAGCGGCCCGCGGGCACATTCAAAAGGTAGGGTATATTGCGCGCAGCATAAGCAACCCCGCGATTCATGGCGGGGCCACGCTCGACGAGTACGATTTCCGTGGGAATGGCGCCTGGCCGGCGCAACAGGTTCACGGCGAGAACGGTGCCGCAAAAGCCGGCGCCGACGATAACGATGACTTCGTGCATTATGGGTAAATCAATACTATCTCAAGCTCACGGCGATCGTCTGCCCGTTGAACCTACCGCTCTGACAGCGGACGCTTACGTTCAATAGGGCTACCGACGACGGCACTTCATAGCTGCCAAACTGTAAAGTCGCTGCATGGAGTCGAACTGTAAAGAGCCCTACCGTCTCAAGGATCCCAACGGGTTGGCGAGCTATCTGCAATCAAAGGTTGAGATCGACAAAGCGGAACTGACGCGGCAGCTTCACGACAATTTGGGCGGCTTGATCGTCGCGGCGCTCATGGACGCGGCATGGGCAGAACAAAATCTCACTGCCTTGGCCGGCCAGGCGCAGGAGAAGTTGCGCCGCGTGCGGCAATCCTTGGGCGCCGCAATCGATTTGAAACGCAAACTGATCGAGGAATTGCGGCCGACGTTGCTCGACAATTTCGGTTTGTTCGCCGCCTTGAGTTGGCAGCTCAAGCACCGCTGCGCGCAGCCGCCGTTGCGCATAACCGAGAAATTCCCGGACACCGAGCCGCAACTGAGCGCAGAAACAGGCATCGCTCTGTTTCGATATTTCGAAGAGGCGCTGCATTTGATCGTCCAGGACAAGTCTGCCACCCGGGTCGACCTGGTAGCCACGATCGAGAACTCGCGTTTGCGAGTCACGCTGAGTCACGACGGCCGGCCATTCACGGATCGCGATGATTCCGAGTTCCCTGAATTTGCGTCGCTGAAGCACAGGATCTGGCGGCTGCAGGGCAAATTCGAAGTGTCCCAAGAAGGGGGCACATCGATGCTATGCGCCCTGGTGCCCCTCGGGGCGAGCGAGCCTTAGTGAAATCGGCTTATGATAGTAATATAACTATCAGATTTTGCTAACAATTATATCGTATTCTGTTGCGCCAAAAGCGTGAATTCTCGCGTAGCGGCGCCGAGCCGCGCCAAATACTTCCGCACCTCATGATCGCCGCAGTGCTGGCCCTCCATCAAACGAAAACCACGCTTGGCGAACGCATCTGCGGCGCCGGCGCCGCAAAGATGGATCAGGGCCGCCAGATCTTGCTTTTGCTGAAGCGTTTTCGCGGCGGGGTGGCGCTCCAAGATCCGGGCCACATGCCAATCAAGATACGCCGAGGTGAGTTCGGCGGCGTCTGCGGGCAGCACCCGCGCATAAAGACTGTTGAACCAACAGGAATGCCAGTCATCCCAGGCGCCTTGTTCGACCACCGCGTGATCTTTGATGCAGTAGTGCCTGGCCTCCGCGAAAGTCCCATCGGTCATTTGGTACATGCCCACCGCGCTGGAGGCGGGCCGATAGATTTCAAAGGGCTGGGAGGTCCAAGTCCATCGCCAATAGGTTCGCGCCACCGGGTTTCCTGACCCCTCCACCTGTGCGATCGCCGCCAGAAAGGCGGGCGTGATGACAGCGGTCGAGTAGCGGCTGAAGATGCGCGCGTATTGCCGCCAGGTTTCCGGCGGCGTCTTATACAGCGCACCGCTCACGGGAAAGAACAGCTCTGAGGGCTTGCGCGCAACCTGATAAAGCCAATTAACGGCCACCGACAGCAGCAAGATTGCCGCTAAGGCGGCGAGAACGCGGCTGAAGGCAGGCAGGCGGCGATAGCCGCGCCACCATCGCCGGCGCAATCGAGCGTTGGCCCATGGGCGTCGTCTCCGAACGCGAGCGGCGCTCTTTCGAGGCGGCGCCATGAGGGCGCTGCTTAAGCAGCGGCCCTGGATTGCGCTGTCGATTCCGCGGCCGCAGAGGCCGGCGGGATTGAGCTTTCAGGGGTCGATGGTCTCGCGTAGAGCTCACTCAACCGCTGATCCCGATCCGCCGAAGCTTTACGATCCCGCTGCCGTTCGCGGCTCTCGGCCAGCAATTGCCACAGGGTAAGCGCAATTCCCAGCCATGCCAAGCCGATCATTACCACACCTGAGTCCATGCCTCTCACCTGATTCCGAATCAATCGACTCGCTACGCAATGAGGCTGCGGCGTCCAATATTCAAGTCTAGCGGCGCAAACTTCAGGACACAACAGGGGGCCACGCTTAGCCTTCCTTGCGCAAGAATTCGAGAACCAGAGATTCAGCCTTACGCGGCGCCGCGAGGCTCAAACTGCCATTGAAAACGTCATGAATCTTGCCCGAGCGCCACGTGTCGAAGACCGCGGGGTTGATATAGGACTTGCGGCAAACCGCCGGCGTATTGCGCAACTGCACGGCCACCTTGCGCACCACATCGAGGATCGCGCTCTTGCAGGCCCGCTCGCTCAACGGAACCGGCAGCGGCGTGCACGACAATAGAATGATGGCGTGCAGCGTTGCACCCCAGGTGCGGAAATCCTTTGCCGTGAAATCATCCCCCATCGCTCCGCGCAGGTAGTCATTCACCTGGCCCGAGTCGATGGGACAGCGCTGGCCATCGTCGCTCACGTACTGAAACAAATGCTGGCCGGGAAGTTCCTGGCAGTGGCGCACGATCTGCGCGATGCGCTTGTCGTTGATGTGAACTTCGTGTTGCACGCCGCCCTTGCCCCTGAAATTCAGCACGGCGCGCCCGTCACGAATGAACTTCACGTGGCGAGCCCGCAGTGTCGTCAGGCCGAAACTTTTGTTGTCGCGGGCGTATTCGCTGTTGCCGATCCGTACCCGGGTCGCGTCGAGCAGACTGACGATGACCGCCAGCACCTTGTCGCGGGGCAGGCCCGGCAGCGCAAGATCGCGTTTCAGGATGCGCCGCAATCTCGCCAGTCCTTCGCCGAAGGCGACCATGCGGTCGAACTTGGCGCTGTCGCGCACCTGGCGCCACTCGGGATGGTAGCGATACTGCTTACGGCCGCGCGCGTCGCGGCCCGTAGCCTGCAGATGTCCGCGCGCCTGAAGCGTAATCCACACGTCCCGATACGCAGGCGGAATTGCCAACGAGGCGATACGCCGCAGATCCTTATGGGTCGCCAACGGGCGGTTTTCCGGCGTGATGTAGCGAAAGCCCCTGCCCGCGCGCAGGCGCCGAATTCCGGGTTCGGTGTCGGACACGTATACCAGCCCCGCTTCGATGGCCATCTGGGCGGCCTCCGCGACGCTGCCTGCGGAGGGTGTGTCTTCCTGTGAGCCTTTGAGCATCATGGCCGGGGCTTTTAGCAGGTAGCTCCACCCCGACGCTATGGCATTTCGCTGACGGCGTGTAGGAATACCGCCCGGATGTGCCTAATCTGGGACGCAGGTCTTGTTTTCCTACCTGAGCTCGCGGCCGCCGCGCACTACCCCCTGCCGCCCTGCTCCAGCACTCTTCAGGCCTGCTCGAATAACAGTCACAAACGCGCTTCGATCGCGAGGAGAAATGATGAAAACTGCATTTTTGTTGCTATTGCTGGCCGCACCGTTGGCGGTCTTTGCGGACTCGGCGGATTCGTCCTTCTACAAGAATGCTGCCGAAGGCGGCCTGTTCGAAGTCGACGCGGGAAATATGGCCCAAGCCAAGGGCAACAGTCAGGCGGTGAAGGATTTTGGCGCCATGATGGTGAAGGATCACTCGGCTGCCAATGACAAATTGAAGTCGATCGCGGCGACGAAGGGCATCAGCCTGCCCACATCGGCAAGCGTGTCCCAAGGGGCGACCAAGGCGAAGCTGGATGTGTTGTCGGGTGATACCTTCGACAAGTCCTATATCAAGTCGCAACTGCGCGCCCACCGCCAGACGATCGCACTCTTCAAGAAAGAGATCGCGTCAGGCCAGGACGCCGACGCAAAGGCGTTTGCGACCGAGACTTTGCCGACGGTGCGGGCTCACCTGCAGGCCATCGTGAAGATTGCCAACGACGCGGGTGTGAGCACCAAAAAGTAGCGGGAGTTCGCGGGCGGCATTCGGTGTCGCCCGCGTGCTGAAATTACTTCGGCGCCGCCGCGAAGCTCAGGATCTCTTCAGCCATCAAGTCGAGAACCTGCGTCACGCGCGGCGCTACGCAGGCACCGCTCTGATCGAACACGCTTTCGCTGGAATTTATGGCGGCACCCATGGGCGTGGGCCAGCCCCTGAGCGCGTGTACGATATCGCGCAGCGCGTTCAGCGTGTTTACCGCGGCAGGCCACCCCCCGGCGGTGGCGATGCAGCCCACCGCGCGTCCGCTGAAATAGGGGCGTGCATCGCCGCGCAGGTCCTCGGCGTAGTCCAAGGCATTCTTGACGAGGCCCGAGATGCTGCCATGGTAGCCGGGCGAGGCAATCACGATCCCGTCCGCCATGGCAAGTTCCGCGACCAATCCGCGGGCCTCGGCACTTCTGACCGGATTGTCCGGCTGATACAGGGGCAGCTGCAACGACTGCCCGCTGATCATCTTGGTGCGCGCGCCGCTGCGCTGCATGGCATTCAGCACGTGGCGCATGGCCAGTTCGGTCGAAGAGTTCGGGCGAACGGTGCCCCCGACGGCCAGGATATAGGGTGTCAATGACATTCAGTGTCCGATTTGGGGGGCCCTCGCCCCGAACGGCGGTCTGGCAAACCATATTAGCGGAATGATCAGAAAGTAAACGAGTGCGAGCAAGTGATACACATCGTTGACCGCCAACGTGGACGCCTGGCCTTCGATAAGGGAATTCACATATTCCGAGGCGCCGCCGCCGATGATGCCGTGCGCGCTCAGCTGCGACTGGTATTGCGTCCACGCGTCCGCGGCATTCCTGATGTGTTCGGTGAGCACGGCATGATGATAGTCGGTACGGCGATTCCATATCCACACCGAGATGGCCGTCGAGAAGCTCCCTGCCATGGTGCGCATGAAATTACTGAGACCGGAGGCGGACGCGAGTTCGCTCGGCGGAACTCCCGACAGCATGATCTGATTCAGGGGCAGGAACGACAGGGAGATGCCGAGGCCCTGCACCAGCCGCGGCAGCACGAAGTCGCCGAAACTCGCCGTGTCGTTCAGCGTCGCGGTCCAAAGCGTGGTGCAGCCGGCTGCCATGAAGGCGCAGGTTATCGCCAGCCGCAAATTGATCCTCAGCATGTTGCGCCCGAGGATCGGCGCGATCACGAGGCCAAGGAGCGCCACCGGCGCCACGGCCAAACCCGCCCAGGACGCCGTGTAGCCGACCGTGGTCTGCAGCCATAGGGGAAAGATGATGCTGGAGCCCGAGAAGGTGAAATAAAACAGGGCCATCGTGCACACGCCGATGCGAAAATTTCGCCTGCGGAAGAGATGAAGATCCACGACCGGGTGTTTGTCGGTCAGTTCCCAGGGTATGAGGAAGGAGAACGCGACGATCGAAGCGGCGGCCGCGGCAGAGATCACGGGTGAACCGAACCAATCCTTCTCGTTGCCGTTGTCGAGCATGAACTGCAGGCTTCCCACGGCGATGACGAGCAATGCCAGGCCGATGCCGTCGATCGGGAGCTTGGTGATTACGGATTCGCGATGCCGCAGAATCGACCAGCAGGAGATCACGGAAAACGCCCCCACCGGCAGGTTGATGTAGAACAACCACGGCCACGATAGATTGTCGGTAATCCATCCGCCGATTATCGGGCCCGTGATCGGTGCGATCATCAGCACCATGGACCAAATGGCAATCGCCATCGCGCGGCGCTCGAGCGGGTAATTGCGCAGCATGATGGCCTGCGCCACCGACATCATGGGACCGGAAACGAAACCCTGAATGAGCCGGGCGCCGACCAGCATCGGCAGGCTGGTCGCGAGTCCGCAGAGCGCGGAGAAAACCATGAAGAGGCAGATCGAGGTGAGCAAAGTCCGGACTTCTCCGAAACGGCGTCCGATCCAACCGGTGAGCGGCTGCATGATTGCCGCGGCGAGAAGATACGAGCTGATGGCCCAAGTGCCTTCGGAGGGTGTGACGCCGAGACTGCCGGAGATATGCGGCACGGAAACGTTCACGATGGTCATGTCGAGCAATTCCATGAAGGAGGCCGACGCGATGGCCGCCGTCAGGAACAAGAGCTTCATGCCGTGCAGCGGCGGATGCTCGATCTGTACGATTGGGAGAGGCGGATCAGCCATGAAGCTCGTTGCTCAATTTGCGCCGAGATTGCGGCGTATCACCGCGTCGGCCTCGGCATTCGCGCGTTCCAGATCCTGTGCATAGACTTGGGTGTTGCCGACCGGTTTGTCCTCGGCTTCCATGGCCAGTACCGGCCCGTTGCGCGAGGTGGTATCCACGGTCACGGTTGCCGAAAGGCCGATCCGAAGGGGCGCCTTGGCCAGATCGCCATCGTCGATCTGGATGCGCACCGGCACGCGTTGCACCACCTTGATCCAGTTGCCCGAGGCGTTTTGCGCCGGTAGGAGCGAGAACGCAGCGCCCGTTCCGGCCGACATGCCCTGGACGCGGCCGTGGAAGATGTGCTCGCTGCCATACAAATCGCTGCGCACCTGCGCCGGCTGACCGATGCGCAGGTGACGCAGTTGTCCCTCCTTGAAGTTGGCATCGACCCAGAGCGCGTTGAGCGGGACGACCGTCATCAGTGCCTGGCCCGCTTGTACATGCTGTCCGAGTTGAACGCTGCGCTCGGCGACGTAGCCTGTAACCGGTGCGACGACTGAATTACGCTGCGTGGCGACCCACGCGTCGCGAAACGCAGCCTTGGCCTCCAACACGGCCGGGTTGTCCTCGACCTTGGTGCCGTCGACCAAGGCGTGCGAGGAATCGGCCTGATTGACTGCCTGCAGCAAGGCGGCCTGGGCCATTTGGACGCTTTCGCGCGCGTGCCGTACTTCCTCGGCCGCAATGGCATGCAGGGCGAGCAGCGGCTCGCGCTTGGCCAGATCCTCCTGCGCGCGCGCGAGGTCGAGTTTGCGCGAGGCGACCACGGCATCGTATTGGCCGGCGGTGAGTTTCAGCTGCCTCACCTGCCGCACCGTCTGTGCCAACGCACTGGAGGTGCGGTTCAGATTGGTTTCTGCGTCGATCGGATCGAGCTTGACCAGCACCTGCCCGGACTTGACCAACTGAGTGTCGTCCGCCAGAACCGCGATCACGGTGCCCGACACCTGGGCCGAGATTACGACGCGGTTGCCGCTGACGTAGGCATCATCGGTGCGCTCGCGCAGCGAAAGATCCAGGAACCAATAGGCCGCCCATGCGACGCCGGCCATGACGAATATCGCGGCCACGCCCAGCAGGAGACGGGTGCGCTTCTCATTCGGCGCCGCCTCCTGTCCCGGGTTTGCGCTCACGGTGTGCCGGCCGCCGGATTGGCGGACATTGAGTAGCCGCCGCCCAACGCGCGCTGCAAGGACACGTCGGCCACCAACGCCGCGGCATCGAGTTGCAGCCCCGCGTCGCGCTGATCCATCCACGATTCGGCAGCCGCGAGTTCCGTGCGCGCATCCGCGATGCCCTGCCGCACGCGCGCCGCGGCGCTCTCTTTGATTTGCAATGCGGCATCCATCGCGATGATGCGCTGCCTGCGTTGCGCGTCGATCCGGGCAATGGTCGTGGCTTGCGTGGCCACCTCGCGAGCGGCACTGATCACCGTGTCCTGGTACGCGGCGACGGCCGAATCGATGTCGGCCTGGGCCGAGCCATACTGGGCTTTGAGCCGGCCGCCGTCGAAGATAGGCAGATGAATGGCGGCGCCGGCCATGGGCACGCGGCTGCCATACTCGAGAAGCCTGCCGACATCCACGCTCGACACGCCCAGCAACAGGTTTATGCTCAGGTCAGGAAAAAATTCGGCGCGGGCGGACGCGAGTTTCTTTTCCGCGGCCTCCACCCTCCAAAGGCTCGCAATGACATCGGCGCGACGCGAGATCAAATCGAGAGTGACGTCATCCGGCAGCGCGCCAGGCAGCACCGGAATTTCTTTGGCCTGCAGCGGCGGCAGCTCCGCCGGCGACTTTGCCAAGAGGGCGGCAAGCGCGACCACGCGCAAGTTCGCCGATCCGCGGAGCAGATCGATTTGCTCGCGTGCGGCCGCCAGCGCCAGGTCCGAGCGATGCAGGCTCTCGTCGGAATCCAGTTCCGCCCGTACTCGCGCGGCGGCAATATCTCCTTCCATCTGCACGGCGCTCTCTTTCTCGCGCGCCAACAGCAGACGGTTTTGATCCGCCTGCCAACCGAAATAAGTTTCCGCAACGGAGCTTGCAAGCACCAGCAGCGCAGCGCTGCGGTCGGCCTGTGCCGCATGCGCCTGGTCCATAGCCGCCTGCACTGCGAAGCGCTGCTTACCCCACCAGTCGAATGTGTAGGTCACCTGCAGACCCAGATCGGCCTGGTTGTACCAGGTGAAACCCAATAGATTCGGCGGTATGAAGCCGTTATCGCTCAACCGCTGCCGAGTGATGTCCCCGTTGGCGCTGACATGCGCGCCCGCCTGCGCTGCCGCCAACCGGACCGACTGCTGCGCCGACTCGAAGCGCGCAAGGGCATTTGCCAGCGTCGGGGAGTCGGCGAGCGCCAGCTCGATCAAACGATCGAGCGTGGCATCCTGATAGCGCTTCCACCACTCAGGCGAGGGCCATGCGCCGCCGCCCTGCGCCTGCAAGCCGTCGAGCGGGGCCGCATTGTTCAAGTGCAACGGCTGCTGCTGTCGCGGGAAGCCCGGGAAGCCGGCGCAGCCCGTGAGCGCCGTGAAGAAAAAGCCCGCGAGTAAGCGCAGAAGCATCGCATGCATGCCCCGGTTCATCGCATACCCCGGTTCATCGCCAGCACTCGCCGTTCACGCCGTCCGCTCAGGCGCGTCCGCCAGCGGCGATCGGTCGAAATTCGGGCCCAACCGCCTGAGTTGCGCGATCATCTGACGCTGCTCGGTGTCCGGGAAGTCTTTGAGCGCATTGCGCAACAGCGCGAACATTTCCGGCAATAGCTCTTGCACCAATGCCTCGCCGCCCGCGGTGATACGCAGCACCATGCGACGTCGATCTTGTGCGCTCAGCACGCGCGTAATCAGATCGCGGCCCACCAAGGCATCACAGATGCGCGACATGTTCGCCGGACTTTGCGATGTCTGCAGGCTCACATCGCCTGGG
>Ga0302324_100028878_pt1 | contig 10532 bp, 9 predicted proteins | sample Palsa_T0_1_FD_201949 | JGI IMG/M metagenome (GOLD analysis project Ga0302324, IMG submission 201949) | Peat permafrost microbial communities from Stordalen Mire near Abisko, Sweden - Palsa_T0_1 | ecosystem: Environmental > Terrestrial > Soil > Palsa > Peat permafrost | place: Sweden: Abisko... | reverse complement strand
CCTGGGGGAGAATATGATCGAGCCTATTACGCTCTCTGAGCTTGAGCGGCGTCACAGCATTTTATTTTCGCACAGACCCTTGCCGTGCGGGGCAGGGGAAATAGCAGAGAAGAGACAGTAGGGGCAGCCCAGCCGGGAGTAGATGTGTGCGATTATGGGAAATGGAGCGGCCCAGCTTAACGCAACCACATGCGGACATGTGCTGTCTTATCCACGTTGGTCCTTGTCGGATTTGCCATCGGATGTTAGTCGAGAACCGTCGAGCAAGCCCGCTGCCGAGGACCGAAGCTGGTTCATTGAGTCATGGGATAACGGCGTCATTACAGTTCGGCATGAAGGCAAGGTCTATAAGGCGACATGTTACGCCGCTGTCTTGGTCAATGAGAGAGTAGCACCCTCTTATGGTGACTTCGTGCCGGCTGGGGCGGACGTCATCGACATGGCGTGTGGCCTGCTGGCGGTCGAACTTGTCGGGCGCAACGTCCAGCCATTTCCTCCGGCGGGTTCAAACTGGGGGCCCCAAACTTGGCTGACCAAAAACAGCGAGATGCCGAGGGTTTCATCGTGGTCATGGATGAGGCGGCACTCACCCTTAAATTGCTGAGATGGAAGGAACGTAGCCCTTGGCAGCAAGAGAACTACCGCATCACGTCCGTTACGAAGCGATAGTGAAAACGGGCTTTCAGTGACGGCTTACTCTCTGCCTCTCAAAGATCGCGGCCATCACGCGCGGGCTGCGCCGACCGTGCATGACCGCGACAACCCATAAGGGCTTCTCGCCCGGCGCATAGGCTATCAGATATTCACGAACGAGAATGAAGCGCAAAGGGCGTGACGTGAGGTCCGGGCGTCTGTGGCCCTGACGGGGAAGCGGAACCAGGGCGCTAATCGCGCTATGGATTTCCTCCCGGACACGGCGGGCGGCTTGCGGATTATCTTCCGCGATGTACTCCCAAATCTCGGTGATGTCCTGCGCGGCAAGGGGATGAAGGGCAAAGCCCTGCTCAGGGGTCATTGAGGCGGATGTTTTTTGAGCAAGTCTTCCTCGCGCCGGCGCAGGCCTTCAAAGAACTCCTCGCCGTCAATTGGTTTAACTCTGCCGCTTTTGAGATCGTCATAGCGGCTGTCAAGGGTTTGCCGGAGCGCGGCCACCTCATCGAAATAGCCGACAAAGGCATCCTGCAGCAATTCGTTCGCAGGGCGGCCGCTGTCCATCGCCAGCCGGTCCAGCTTGGCCTGCACGTCGGGGGTAAACTGCACTTCCATGGGTCCGCTCCTAACCTTTCAGGATAACGCCAAATATACAGGAAAATACGCCCTGAGGCAAACGCCGGGCCTTAGAACGCCATTCCCCTCGTGTTTTGTCGTAACGTGTGATAAAGGACATTATCACACGTATGTCACAAGGGCCGCCCTGAGGGCCTTGCCGCCGGCGCGCCTGGAGCTCACGCAGACACTTACTCTGTTTCAGAAATAATGCCTTTGCCCATTGCAGTGAGCAGGGCTGGAGCGGGTTACTCTCTGCCTCTCAAAATCGCGGCCATCACGCGCGGGCTGCGGCGGCCGTGCATGACCGCGACAACCCACAGTGGCCGCTTGTCCGGCGCGTAGGCTATGAGATATTCCCCGCTGTCGTGAAACGCAAGGCACGCTCGCTTAAATCGGGGCGACGGTGGCCCTGATGCGGAAAGGGGACAAGCGCCTCGATGGTGGCCTCAATGGCGTCGATCATCCGGTCAGCCGCCTCAAGACTGTCTTCCGCTATGAATTCCCAAATCGCGTCAAGGTCGGCATCGGCCTCCGGATGAAACCGGAAGCCGCTTATTGCCGCTCGGCTCGGCGGGCCGCGCTCTTGGCTCGGAGCCTTGCGAAGACTTCCTCGCCGTCGATACCCTGCACCTTACCGCTTTCCATTTCGTCGTAGCGGCGGTCAAGCGTCTCCCGCGTGAAGGCGATGTCGTCAAAATAATCCGTCACGACGTTTTCGACCAGTTGATCGCTCCGGCGTCCGGTGGCGCGCGCCATCTGCTCAAACTTGGCCTGTACGTCCGGGTTGAAATGCACTCCCATGGTCCGCTCCTTCCCTTATCGTATAACGCCAAAGATACAGGAAAATGCGAGATGAGGCAAACGCAGGGCATTTTAGAACGCGGTTGCCTCGGCGCACTTCTCGCACACGAATTGCTGTAGGCGCTCGCTCCACGCTTGCGTTAGCGGCGGTTTGATGGTGCGGCGGCAATTGGGGCCTGTCCACGGCTGCGAGGCGTCGTCGATCTCGCTGGTTAAATCGAGCATGATCGTTTTTCCGCGGGGCATGGGTCACGCTCCTGCGCGACGGCGCCGGGGCGAGGCGATCGCAAATCGGCGTTCCTGAAATGCTGCTGCGCCTGGCGCTCCAAGCTGTGGAGTTTCCCTATCGCCTCGGCGAGTTCCGGCATGCTGGTGCAATACCGGCCGGCGTAGCGGCGCAGTTCGTCGCCCTGCAATCCCCTCATCGTGGCGAGCGTTCTTTCCAACGTGAGGATTGCGCCTGGGTATCCGCCTGTGGTGGATCGTACGCGTTGGTCGTCGTCTGACCACCAGGCTTTTTTCCCACGGCCAGGCATGGCCGGTTTATTCCTTGCCGGCTTCGGCTGGTTCAGGCGCAAAACGATGCGGCCCGATACCGGCACGGCGCATTTTTGGTAGGACAGGCGGTTCCGCCTGTCACGCCGGGCGTAGCCCCGGGCGTAGCCCCCAGGCGCGCATGTCGCCCGCCTGCTCGTGTATGCCGGCATTCTGCCCTGGCGTCCCCAATTCCGTGCGTTGCGGCCGGCAGGCCATTCCCCCGAAAAAAACGCCGCCCGGTCTCGCCGCACGGGCGCGCGCGCTCCGCTCCGTGGATCGCGCGGCCTTTCTCCGACCCCGTCGCGGCCGAGGCCATGGGCCATTCACGCCGCTCCGCACGGGATATCCCCTTCCCCCTCAACCCATTCCTCGACCTCTCCCCCGCCCGCCCCTTCCGCTGTGCTGATGTTGAGGTGAGAGGCTTACGTCATCGCCTTGCAATTCCCGAACAGCTACGCCATCGGTCGACGTACGGTCACCGAGTGCAAATCGGCCCCTGCGGAACCAAACAAAAAAGGGGGTATCTCCATGGCCCAGATAGGGTTACTGGCCAGCTCGCACACCAGTCTATATCCCCCCGGAAGCCCGGTCACAACCTATGAAAAAATCCTTATCCCCATGTCCCCAAAAGGGTTACCGGCAACCTGGCGCGCCTGTCCCCTTGCCCGCCGAAATCCTCCAAACCATTTCGTTCCGCCAAAAATCTTTATCGGTCGCAAACCCTTCACCGCTGCGCAGTTACGCACAATTGCCTCCACCCCTACCCCCACTCGATCAAAATGCAAAGTGACCCTCCGCGAACGGCCAATCTCAAAGCGCCGGGCGCAGCCCGGCTTTGGAGTTTGGCCATATCATGGGCTATTGGATCACTGACGTGGTGCACGCCCCCGGCGTGCCGTGTCGGCACTCCTGCCGACACAGGCGAGCGTTGCTCGCCCTCGCCGGGCGCAGCCCGGCTGCGCCGCGCCGGTTGTAACATGTGTCGCAGCTCTCAGGAGTTTCTTGACATGTACGGCCCTTGCGATCACACTACCAGCATGACCCGCCCAACCTCGTTGTGGACGACTCTCGCGCTGCTGGCTGTAAGCTCTGCCGTGCGCGGCGCCGCTCCGGCTCCCCAAATTATGAACAGTCTGAGTAACCTGCCGCTGGCATTTGAAAAGAACCAAGGCCAAGCCCCGCACTCGGTGGATTATATCGCCCGGGGCGGCGGCTATACCGTGTCTCTGTCGCGGGGCAATGCCCGGATCTCGCTGCGTCCCGCGGCCATCGATCTGCGCCTGCTGGGGGCGCGCCGCGATGCGGCAGCCTCTCCGCGCCAACCCTTGGCCGGTAAAGTGAACTATTTTCTGGGGAACGATCCCGCGCGCTGGCGCACGGACATTCCCACGTGCCAGCGCGTGGAATATCCGGGCGTGTATCCGGGCATCGATCTGGCCTATTACGGGAATCAAGGGCGCATGGAATATGATTTCACGGTGGCCCCGGGCTCCGATCCGGATGCCATTCGCCTGGCGATCGACGGGGCGCAAAAAATTAGCGTGGACGCCGGCGGCGACCTGGTGCTGGAGACCGACAACGGTGCGGTACGCTTTCGCAAGCCGGTGACATACCAGGAAGTGGGCGGAAAGCGCCACGAGGTGGCCAGCCGTTACGTGCTCACAGGGGCGAATGTGGCCAGTTTCGCCGTGGGGCCTTACGACAAACGCGAGTCTCTGGTGATCGATCCCCAACTGATTTATTCCACTTACCTGGGCGGCTCCAGCTTCGGCTATGGCCAGGCCGTCGCGGTGGGTCCCAATGGCAATGCTTTTGTAACTGGCTATACCGATTCCATGGACTTCCCGACGGTGAATCCGGAGCAAGCCTTCTACCCGGGCAGTTCGGCAATCTTCGTTTCCAAGCTCTCGCGCGACGGATCGAGCCTGGTTTACTCCACATATCTGGCTGGATCGGTCTACGATTCTTCCTATTCGATCGCCGTGGATGCGAGCGACAGCGCCTACGTGGTGGGTTTCACGGAATCGCCGGACTTCCCGGTGAAAAACGCTCTGTACCCAACCTTGAACGGCCCCGAAGACGCTTTCATCACCAAGTTCAGCCCGGCGGGCAACACGCTGGTTTACTCCACTTATCTGGGCGGCTCCAGTTATGACTCCGCGTATGGTGTCGCGGTGGATGCGAGTAATAATGCGTATATTACGGGCGGCACCGGTTCCGTGGATTTCCCGGTCACGCCCGGCGCATACCAGACTGCTTACAACGGTTCGTGCGGATTCGTCACCAAGCTGAACGCGGCGGGCTCCGCGCTGTCATGGTCTACTTACTTTGGCGGCAACTGCAGCGCGGATCCACAGGCCATTGCCGTGGACTCAACTAACAGCGTATTCCTGACGGGGGCCACAATTGGCGGCTTAGCCGTTACGCCCGGAGCGGCGCAGACTGTCTTCGGGGGTGTCGAGGACGCCTTTGTCGGCGAGCTGACTAACACGGGCGCAGCGCTGGCATACTTGACTTACTTGGGCGGAAGCGAGACGGATTATGCGGTCGCCATCGCCGTCGATCCGGCAGGTAATGCGTTTGTCACCGGACGCACCAACTCGAAGGACCTGCCGGTAACTGCGTCGGCGGTCCAGCCAACCCTGGCGGGAGGCTACGACGGCTTCGTGGCCAAGGTGAACACTGTCGGCACCGCGTGGAACTATGTGACTTATCTAGGGGGCACGCGGGACGATTACGGCTACGGGATTGCCATCGATTCCTCTGGAAACGCTTTTGTGGCGGGTTCCACCATCTCCGCCGACTTTCCGCAGGCGGCCGCCGTCCAGCCCAGCCTGGCCGGTAATCCGACCCTTCTCTTCAGGACCACTTCGACGGGATCCACGTGGCAGGCCTCCGACACGGGCATACCCGATTCGGTCGAGAGCATCGCCATCGATCCGGCATCGGATACGCATCTGATGGCGGGCACCATCGCCGGGCTGTCGCAAACCACGAATGGCGGCGCGCATTGGTTCAACACCAGCTCATTTCCAGGTACTCTTGTATCTGCAATTGCATTCAGCACGGCCGGCGGTCCGGTGTATGCCTCGGCTTACACTTCCATCTACTCCAGCGCGGACGACGGAGCCACCTGGAACTTTGCCGGCGACGCTCCCTGCGGGGTGGGCAGCATTACAGTGGATCCAGCCACCCCCACAACGCTGTACATGTCCAATGCGAACTCGTACCTGCTTTTTTACCCCGCCTGCGCGGCCGAAAGCACGGACGGCGGCGTCACCTGGACCGAACTGACTGGTCTCACGTTCAGCTATGCCGTTTACGGTCTGGCCATCGATCCAAAGTCTCCGAGCGTACTGTACGCCGGAACGGATTCCGGCCTCTTCAAGAGCACCAACGCCGGGCAGAGCTGGACCACGCTGAATATCGAGGGATATACCAATCCCTTCGTGACCGGTGTGGTTATCGATCCTTTACAGCCGGCCGTAGTCTACGCCATCGTTTATGACGCCATCTATCGGAGCACCAATAGCGGCAGCACCTGGACGCAACTGGTGAGCGGGCCCGAGGGAGTATCATCGCTGGCCGTGGCGGCTTCCAAGCCATCCGTCTTGTATGCGGGCACTTACAGCAACGGGGTGTACGTCAGTTCCAACGCCGGTTCCACGTGGTCGCCTACTAGCTTGACGAGTCAGCAGATTGAGAATATTGTGGTGGATCAAAGCAAGCCGGGCGTGGCGTTTGCCGCCGGCTTGGTCAATCCGGACGCCTTCGTTGCCAAGATCAACCCCACGGGCGACAAACTGACTTACTCCACTTACCTGGGCGGCAGCGGTTACGACTACGCCTACGGTGTGGCAGTCAACGCCAACGGTAACGCGGTGGTCGCGGGAATCGCGGAATCGCCGAATTTCCCCACTACGGCGGGCGCCTTCCAGCCGGCCACGGGCAGCGATCTGAATAGCGCTTTTGTCACCGAGATCGGCGGGCAGACGCCGGCGTGTTCTTACAGTGTCTCGCCGGATGGTTACCTGTTCTATCAATTTGGCGGCGGCTTGGACCTGACGGTAGTTTCGCCCAGCGGTTGTGCATGGACGCCCACGCCGAGCGTCCCCTGGATCACGGTCACCAGCTATGGCGGACCCGGAGAAGGACCCCTGACGATCAGCGTGGCAAGCAACAGCGGCGCGACGCGCACTGGCAGCATCGCGATCGGCAGCGCCAGCATCCCCATCCGGCAGGCGGCGGGGGGCTGCAACTATTCGCTCTCGAATTACGATCCTGCATTCCCGCAAACCGGTGGTCCGCTCAGTATCGATGTCATGACCGGCACAGGCTGCGAATGGAATGTTACGGAAGTGCCCACGTGGCTGACGGTCACCGCGGGCGCCGGCGGCAGCGGCAACGGAACGGTCAGCTTGCAGGCAACCGCCAATCCGTTCCCGAATACGCGATCCAGTGAGTTGACGATTGCCGATTTCCTTCTTTTCGCCAGTGAGACGGGCACGTCCGGCGCGGCCGCGCGGCGAACGGTCCGGCCGCCGATGCCGCATGGGCCACGGTGCATTCCTTTGGGGGCTGCTTGCCCGGCGGGATTGCGGCAGATGCGTTAATTGTAGGGCGGCCAATCATGGCCGCAGCTGCCTTTTCAGGCGGCCAAAGCCGGCTAAAAGCCGGCTGCGGGCAGAATTGCCCGCCCCACGAAACATCGCACCTTACGGCGCGGCTACGGTGATGAACGCGTCGAGTTGGCTCGCCGAGTCGCCCACGAACGCGACCACCAGGTGGTCTCCGGACGAGAGGCTCGGGGGCAGCGTAAGGTTGATCTGGTACAGGCCGGGGCCGACCAGACCCGCGAAGGTGACGTTCGCTTCCACCGCGTCCACCACGACCGTCGGCAGCACGGGTAGCGACAGCGGCGTTGTGACAATCTGTCCGTTGGGCGCCGCGGGGTTGGTGACGCCGAAGCCAGTGCCGTAGAGCACGATGGTCTCTCCGGGCGCGGCAGGGGTGGTGGTGGCGCCCTTGATGAGCCCGGTTGGACCGATCAAGGAGTAGTTCGCGTGAGTGGCCGCGATGTAGGAGTAGCCCGCGGCTGCGGTTCCAATCGTGAAAAACGACGGCGCGGCGGCTTGCGCGGTAGTCGAGACAGCGGTACTGGTCAGCCCGTTGTTAGTGGTCTGTATTTGTACCGGTCCGGGCGGAATGTCGGCGGGAACCAGAAAGTTGATTTGCATGTTACTGACGTAACTTACGGGCGCGGCTTCACCGTTCACAGTCACTCCCACCCCGCCGACGGTGGTCGGCAGCGTTGCGCCTGATATTGTCCAGTTGCCCGGCAGAGTGGCCAGCGCCGATCCTCGCAGAGCCACCCAGGTATCGGGCGCGATATCGCCGGACAGAAAGCTCCCGGCATTTTCGATTTCCGCCGCGGTAAAGGACGGGATGGGCTGAATGCTTCCGAACAGGCCGTGAGATCCCACGGGGCTGTTACTGGGGCCCCCGCCAATGCCCGCCGTGAAATAGAGGGTGCCCGGATCCTCGCTCCGGGCGCCGCTGCCGAAGTCGATGGACCAAAGCCCCGGATAAGCGATCGCCTGGCCCGAAGGATCGTCCAATGTGCCTAGCATCGCGCCCGTAGTCAAGTTAAAGGCGTTAATGGCGCCGTCGCCGAAGTTACCGACTAACAGCGCGCCACCGAATGGTCCAAAAGTGGATGGAGCCACCGCCATTCCCCATGGCGAATTCAGCGCGCCCTGCGAAATCAGGTTCACAATCAGGCTGCCCGACTGATCGAACAGGGCCACATAGCCATTGCCCGGCCCGGGTACGTTATCGTGTTTGGCGGTGTCCTGTTTGGCGTAAGCCACGTAAAGATTCCCATCGAAGAGGGCCACATTGAAGGGAGCGAAACCGGCCGGGATCGCCGGATTGGCGAAGGCTCCGGGGCTGGTCACTGGTTTGAGGGAGCCATCGAAGACATCGATGCTGCCGGAGTGAAAATTGGCGGCGAACAGCAGTGGCGCCGCCGCCGTTCCGCCTAAGACGCATCCTGTATATACCGCCCCGGAAGCGGAATTATTGTACAGGACCAGGGCGTCCGTCGAATTGACGCTTGAATTCCAGCCGGAGATGATGCCATCCTCCGAACAAAACAGGAAGGGCGCTGGCTTTCCGGAAGCCACGGCGAACGCCGATGTATTGGACGCGAAGGAATTGTATATGACACCGGTCACCGGTCCTCCGATGGCTGCGCCGCCGGCGGTGGGAATGTCGACAATCAGCGAGAGCGCAGTGCCGGTCCCATCGTAGAGAGTGGAAGTACCCGTGCCGTTATTGCCGATCCAAAACGGAGTGGATCCGAAGCCGTTGCCCCAGGGATTGACCAGGTTGGGGTCGATGTGGTCGGCGATGTCCGGCAAGTCTGAGACAAAGCTGTGAACCAAGAAGGTATTGGGGGCAGTCTGGGCCAGCATGCCTGCACTGAACGCACTGGCCAGGAACCCGCACCGGTAAGTGGCGGAGCGCATGCTCCGCGCCACGTGGCGAAGCCGTTTGTATTCCATAGTGATAACAGGATACAGCGGGCTAACGGATATAACTGTAAACAGTGCGTAAATCATGGCTCGCAGGCAAGCCGGGTTGTACTTTTGATTACTAAGTACGCCCTCGGTCCGCCCGGCCGGGCGGCCTGGGAGGCCGCCGCAGCGCGGGGCGCTGCCCCACAAATACGCCCTACGGCTCGGTCCGGTAGAATGTCTACCAACACCATGACAAGCGCATCGCCAGACCGCGTGGAACTTCTGCAGGGCACACTCGACATGCTCATTCTGCGTACGCTGCTGTTCGGCCGGGCGCACGGGCACAAGATCGCCAGGCATATCCAGCGCACCACCGATAACGTGCTGCAGGTGGAGCACGGGTCCCTGTATCCGGCGCTGCACCGGCTGGAGCGGAAGGGATGGATCGCGGCGAAGTGGGAAGCCGCCGCGGAACAAAAGCGGGAATTCAAGTACTACCGGCTGACACCGGCGGGAAAGAAACAGCTTGCCGCCGAGGAGTCGAAGTGGAAGCAGATGGCGGCCGCCATCGCCCGGGTGATGTGGCCCGCCGGAACTTAGTCGCCGCCACGGGTGTCGAATTAGTCAGATTAGGTTAGAAATCCAAATAAGTTAAATGAGGCTGATTATGTTCGACGCTATTGGTGTCTCTGAACGCACGAGGAAGCCGTGGACGGTGGCGGTTTCGTTTACAGGACAGGCTGTGCTGATCGGCATGGCGGTGCTGGTTCCGCTGATGAGCACGGAAGGGCTAACGCATCCCCTGGGGTGGGTTACCGTTCCGGAACCGCCCCGCGCTTTGCCGCGCCGCGCGGCGCAGGCTCCCGTGAAACCGGCCAGTGCGGTCCCCTTCCAGATGAATCGCCGGGCGCTGCAGTTGCCGACGGCGATTCCGGCGAAGGTGGCCATGATTCAGGATCGGGATCTGCCGCCTGAGATGGGCGACGCGGCGGTGGGCGTGCCTGGGGGCTTCGGAGACGCCACCGGTGCGGCAAATGGCGTGATCGACGGCTTGGTGCGGGTCATGCCTGCGCCGCCCGCCCCGGTGCCCACAGTGAAAGCGGCGGCGCCGCTCGCGCCGTCCGTGCGCATCAGGGTGGGCGGAAAGGTGCAGGAGGGCAAGCTCATTTCCGGGCCGCGCCCGGTTTATCCGGCTCTGGCCAGAGCGGCGCGCATCGAAGGGACCGTGCGCCTGGCGGCGGTGATCTCACGCGACGGAACCATCCTGGACTTGCGGGGCGTGAGCGGCCACCCGTTGCTGATCCCGGCGGCTCTGGCGGCGGTACAGCACTGGGTCTTCCGGCCGACAACGTTGAATGGCGATCCGGTGGAAGTGGCCACGGATATCGAAGTGAATTTCATGCT
>Ga0302324_100028877_pt1 | contig 10532 bp, 6 predicted proteins | sample Palsa_T0_1_FD_201949 | JGI IMG/M metagenome (GOLD analysis project Ga0302324, IMG submission 201949) | Peat permafrost microbial communities from Stordalen Mire near Abisko, Sweden - Palsa_T0_1 | ecosystem: Environmental > Terrestrial > Soil > Palsa > Peat permafrost | place: Sweden: Abisko... | reverse complement strand
TTGGGTGGGCGGGAATTTCTCCAAAGTTGGGCCGCCCCCCGATACCAAACTGACCCACTACCTGATTCTGAGTGTTGTCTTCAATCGGGATGGGGAGAAGCCTCCCGGCTGCTCCCCTCCCTCTTCGTCGCGCAGGGGCATGGGGAGCCTCCCTGAGGGCGGCGGCGCGGCCCGTAACCCCGGCGAGAGCTCTTTTGGGCTATTTGCACACGTCCCGCCGGCGCCTCCCGTTGACACTGGTACTCAATATAGTTAATACTGGCCTATCACCGGATTGCTGGACCGGTTCGAATACCGGGATCGGCCGACGGGATCTCAATGGAGGATTTAAACGAATGAAGCTTCGCACGTTGTTGATGACGGCAGTGGCGCTGGTCCTGGCGTTCAGCCTGAGCGGACAGCTCATGGCTGAGGGTCACCTCTCGGCCCTATATGTAGGTCCGGCTCATTCCAAACCCGCTACCAGTGGTACGGCCGGTTTTGGAGTCGGCACCATCGGTATGTATACGCCCATATCGGGGACGCCTTGCTTTGATTGCTTCAGCTTGCCCACGGGCGCCATGGCCATCGGCCCGGCGGTCGCAGTGGCCACGCAGGGCACCGGCTATACCTGGTTTTTCACGGTTCAAACCAATGCCACCACCAGCGGCAACATCCGCATACTGATGCGGTTCGTGCAGGACGGAGTGTTAATTGGCACGCCGCTGGAGGGCACTCTCGACTTTAATGCCGACAGCGTATACATCGTCTATTCCACGGATCCGGTAATCACCCCCAGCAACCCCGGGGTAGCCGGCCTGGTAGTTGGACTGCAGCAGTCGGGTGTTGTAGCGCAGTCTGTACTCGCCCCGATCACCATCCAGTAGGCCTTTGGGCGATGCCGGTTGGCATGCGGCATCGCCCGCTTTCCACGCAAACGATCGCGAATCCGGCCGATAAGTGGCTCATAGGAGCCATTCATGCGCCGACGTCCCGCTGTTCTTTCCGCGATTTTTGTTGCCACTTTTCTTTCCACCTCTTCCAAAATTGACGCACAGCCGGGCAACCGGCATCCGCTGGCGCGGGCGGAATTCGATGCAGGCTTGGCCGCGCCCGAAACCCGCCTGGAACATATGATTCTGGTGCTCCAATCGAACGCCACCCAGGAGCGGGAGTTGGATGCCCTGCTGGCGGCCCAGCAGGATCCGGAATCGCCGCTTTATCATCAGTGGCTGACGCCGGAGAGTTTCGGCGAGCGTTTCGGCGCCTCGCCCCAGGACATCGGGCGGATCGTTTCCTGGCTGGGCGCGCAGGGATTCTCCGTAGATGAACTACCGGCAGGCGGACGCACCATCGTCTTCAGCGGAACGGCCGCGCAGGTGCAGACAGCCTTTCAAACCGCGATGCATCGATACCGGGTGGGTGGCCAGATGCATCTGGCGAACGCCAGCGATCCGCGGATGCCCGAAGCTCTGGCAGGCGTTGCCCGCGGCATTGTGTCGCTGCACGATTTCCGCCGCCGGGCGATGCACACCCGCTTGCAGGCGGCGCCGCAATATTCGGACGGCGGTTACTATTATCTGGCGCCCGGAGACTTCGCCACCATCTATGACGTCGCTTCGCTCTATGGCAGCGGCCTCAATGGCGCCGGGCAGAGCCTGGCGATCGTGGCGCGTTGCAATATTCCTATGTCCGATGTCGAGACCTTCCGCCAGACTTTCGGGTTGTCCGGCAACAACCCCACCATCATCGTGAACGGGACCGATCCGGGCATCACGTCGGAAGATGAACTGTCGGAAGCGGACCTGGATGTGCAGTGGTCGGGGGCGGTGGCGCCGCAGGCCACCGTCGACTTTGTGGTCTCGGCCTCCACGAACACGACCGACGGGGTGGATCTCTCCGCGCAGTACATCGTCAGCCATAACACGGCGCCGGTGATGAGCACCAGCTTCGGATCGTGCGAACAGTACATGGGAACATCGGAGCTGGCCTTCTACAACAGCCTTTGGCAGCAGGCGGCGGCGCAAGGGATAACGGCTCTGGTGGCGGCGGGGGATAGCGGCGCGGCGGGATGCGACAGCGGTTCGGAGACAGTCGCCGCGGGCGGCCAGGCGGTGAACGGCCTGTGCTCTACGCCGTATAGCGTGTGCGTAGGCGGCAGCGAGTTCAATGAAGGACCCAACCCCGGTCAATATTGGTCGGCGGGCAACGGCGCGAATTACGCGTCGGCGCTCGGATACATTCCGGAAATGGTTTGGAACGAAAGCGGCAGCAATGCAGGATACCAGTTGTGGGCGGGCGGCGGCGGCGCCAGCGCTTACTATGCGAAGCCCACCTGGCAAACCGGTCCGGGCGTGCCGGCGGATGGCTTGCGGGACGTTCCCGACGTGTCGTTGACCGCCGCCGGCCACGACTGTTACATGATGTTCCTGGAGGGCAGCCTGGTGGGCATCGCCGGAACCTCGGCGGCATCGCCCTCATTCGCGGGCCTGATGGCGCTGGTCAATCAGCACGCGGGATCGGGCCAGGGAAACGCCAACACCATCCTGTATGCGCTGGCGTCCCTGCAGGCATCCGGCGGCCGGGCTTACTTTCACGACATCGTCAACGGGAACAACAGCGTTCCCGGACTCACCGGGTTCAGTGCCGGCGCGGGATACGACCAGGCCAGCGGCTTGGGATCGGTGGATGCCGCGATTCTGGTCAATCATTGGAGCGATGCAAGCTCGCCCGGAACGCCCGGCTTCAGCCTGGGAGTTACGCCCGGGTCCCTCACCGTGGCCGCCGGCGCCAGTGGAGCAGTGAGCGCCCAGGTCACTGTGAGCGGCGGTTTCAGTGCCGGCGTGGCACTCTCGGCGACGGGCTTGCCTGCGGGCGCCACCGCGGTCTTCTCGCCATCCGGCCTGACAGCGCCCACATACGGCAGCAGCACCCTGACGATCACCGTGCCATCCAGCGCAGCCGCGGGCGCCTACTCCGTCACCGTAACGGCTGCGGGAGGATCGGTGGTTAAGACCGCCAGCCTGGCGCTGACGGTGTCCGTGACGGCGGGCTGCACCCTGGCCGCCTCCGTCACGTCGTTCAGCATGCTGCCCAGCAGCTCGGCAACCACCGAAGTCAGTTGCGGATCGGTCACCGGCGGTTTCAGGACAGCGTTGAATCTGGGTGTTACTGGAGCGCCGCCGGGAGTAACTTTCACGGCGTCACCCACCTCGGTCGCTCCGGGTTCAGCCCAATCGAAGGTCACCATCGCGACGGCCGGCAACGTTTCGGCAGGGAGTTATAAGCTTAGTTTGACGGCCACCGGGGGCGGATTATCGCTATCGCTGCCCATGTCGCTGACAATTAGCCCAGTCCCTACGTTTACCATGAGCGTGGCGCCCACCAGCGTCGGAATTTCGCAGGGCAGCTCGGGACATGTGACCATTACCACGGTGCACGTGGGGTCATTCAACTCGTCTGTCGCGCTGTCGGTAACTGGCCTGCCCACGGGAGTCACCGCGTCGTTTGCCCCGGCTTCGATCGCCGCGCCGGGCGACGGGTCGAGCACCTTAACCCTGCAGGCTATCGCCAGCGCGCCGGCGGGAACTCACAATCTTACAGTCAAAGGCGTAGGCGCCAACGTAACCGATACTCTTACACTACCGCTGACCATCCAGGCGCCACCCGGCTTCCAGTTGGCGGCAGCGTCGAAGACTCTTACGGTGGGCCAAGGCGTAACCGCAGCCGTCAACGTGACGACTTCCTCACTGACGGGCGGATTCAATTCGCCGGTGGCGCTGAGCCTGGCTGCGGCGGGCGGTGGCAGTTTGCCAAGGGGCTTGAATGCCGGCTTCACACCGGCGACCATCGCGGCGCCGGGATCCGGAACCAGTATCCTGGCGTTCGCGCCGGATAGCACTTCCACACCCGGCAACTATTCGCTGACTATTACCGCACAGGGCGGGGGCGTGACCCAAACCGCACCGCTGGCGCTCACTGTGACGGCGGCGAAGGGCTTTACCCTGCATGCCGCCGCAAGTAGTTTGAACGTGCTGGTGGGGGGCGCGGCCGGTACCCAGATCACATCGGCGGCGCTCAACGGTTTCACGTCCACCGTAGCGCTTTCGGCAGGTACGCTGCCCGCCGGAGTCGTTGTCACATTTGCGCCTGCGAGCGTCTCCGGCAATGGCGGCGTCAGCACCATCAACGTGCAGGCAGCCAGTGGGGCCACGCCCGGCAGCTACACACTCACCGTCAGCGGTCAGGGCGGAAACGCAACTGCCACGGCAACCATCGCGCTCAACGTCGCCGCGCTCGCGGTGACACTCACGCCCACGGCGCTGACCGTCAAGCGAGGCAGCAGCGGGAGCGTAGGCATTACCACGAAAGTGACCGGAACTTACAGCGGCTCCGTGGCGCTATCCGCGGCGGGCTTGCCGAAGGGCGTCACAGCGTCGTTCTCGCCCGCGACCATCGGAGCACCGGCTGCCGGGAGCAGCACACTGACGCTGACGGCCGCCTCGACAACTGTAGCCGGCGGCTATCCCATTACGATCCATGCGGTGAGCGGCGGGCTGACGCAAAGCGCGGCTTTGATGCTGACGGTCGAGTGAGCGCCGCTTACGGAGTCACCCAGATCATCACCGTGTTGCCGGCCTGGCCGGTCACCGACACAATCACCGGTACCGCGCCCGAGAGACCCGTGGGCAACACCACGTTGATTTGCCACAGGCCCGCAAAACCGGGCGCCATGCCCGCAAACGGCACATTCGCCGCCGCTCCGCCGGCAGTCGCAGTGACATCGGCCGTGACCCACGAAAGCGGATCGGACGGCGCCGCAACACCCGTAGTCACTGCCGGTGAGACGGCGCCCAGGCCCGTCCCAAACAGAAAGATAGCTTGTCCCGCCGTGGCTGGCTGACTCTGCGAGTTGACCGTATAATCCTGGTTCAACGCCGCCGCGTACGTGCCATCGATAGTGAAGATCGCGGGTCCGGCCGCCGCGATGGTGACGGTTTGCGACGCGGCGACGCCGGCGTGTGTAACGGTGAGGGTGGCGCTGCCGGGAGTCGCTTCCCAGGGAACCTGCGCGTTGATCTGCAGCGGCGACACATAAGTGAGCGGCGCAGTCAGGCCGCCGATCTGGACACTGGCGGCCGCCATGGTGGCCGGTAGCGGCAACAGCAAGGGCTGCTGCGCGGTTGCCGCCAGGTTCACGCCGTAGATGGAAAACAACTCACCGGGACTCAGAGCCGACAGCGGCGCCGCCGCATTGATCGCTCCATTGGCCGGGAACGCCGGCGCCGGCACGCCCCATTCATAAGTGGCCACTGCGCCCGCGGGCAGAGTATCGGTAAAGTTGCTGCCATTCCAGGTCACCGCGAAGGTGGAACTGCCGGACGCCGCATTCAGCACCAGCAGCTCGACCGATCCATCCGGGTTGCTGAAGGCGACGTCTTCGAGCGAGCCCGAGCCATAGGTATTCGAATCGATGCGATAGGCGCCAGACTGCACGAACTTACCCAAGTGTCCCAGAACGTAATACTCCACGTTGCGCGTAATCTGCGGCGGCGAGACGCTGGAATCCACCGTCACCACGCCGCGACAGTTGGTGCAGCCGCCGTTCTGCGGGCCGGAGTTCTGATTGAGCGCCAGATTCCAGAGTGTCACTCCGCGCGCCCAATTGCGGGTGGCTCCGATCAATAGATTCTCGGCGTTCCAGGCCAGGTCGCCCGCGAAGCTGGATCCCACCGATCCGGTGCACTCGGTGAACCAGATGTCTTTGGCCGGGTAAGCCTGCTTCACCTGCGATTGCGCGCTCACATCGCCCGCATAGCAATGGAACGAGCTGCCCGCCAGGTAGCCATAGGCCGCGCTATCGGCGAGCAGCGCTTCGGGATACTGAGTGTTGTCCCAGTTATGTTCGTAGCCGAAGATCTTGACGCCGCCTAGCCCCGCGCCCGCCAGCGCCGGTCCCAGATACTGGCCGATGAAGTTGGCTTCGTCGGAACTGGCGACAGAAGCGGTCGGATACCCACCGGTAGAGTACAACGGCTCGTTCTGCATGGAAATTGCGTAGATGGGAATGCCTTGCTGCCGGTAGGCCTGGACGAAGTTCACGAAATACTGCGCCAAGTCCGGAAAATCGGCGTCGATGACACTGCCGCCGTTCATCGAGCCGGTGGTTTTCATCCATGCCGGCGGACTCCAGGGCAGCGCGTGCACTTTCAACGATGGATTAATGGAAAGCGCCTGGCGCAGCAGCGGCACCAGATAAGTCTGGTCGTGCGCGATGGAGAAACTGAGTAAGTTCGGATCGCTCTGGCCCGCCGGTACGTCGTCATAGCTATAGTCGCCGCTCGCGGAGAAGTCGCTGGCGCCCATGGGCTGGCGGAGCAGGCCGATGCCGATGCCCGCGTTGGGGTCGAAGAGACTCAGCATCAGCTCATCCAACTGCGATTCGGTCAGCGTATTCCACAATACCCAACCCGCCGAGTCGGTGAGCGATGCGCCCACGCCGTCCATCTGCTGGTAGGTGGTACTGCCATCCACCGCAATGGTGAAGGCGGGCGAGCCCGGGGGGCCGGGTGTGAAGGCCAGGCCCGGAGACCGCTGGGTCAGCAATCGGGACTGGTCCGCATAGGTTTCAACGACCTGCACGTTTTGCGCGGGCGCCGGTAAAACCGCGGCCATGGCGATGAGGAGACCGGAAAGCGGGACCTGCATGTCCTTATATTAACGGGTGTGAGTCAGGGCTGCTCGTAGGCCCCGATGTCGATATTGGATCCCTGCACGCGCGGATTACCTGCGAAATCGAGGGTACCCACTACCGTGGGACCCAGGTTATCGCCCGCATTCACCGCCGGCGAGGAGGGCTGAACCTGCAGATCCGGTATGGCCGTGCTGAGGAAGAGCGGGTTCGCGAAGCTGGACTGGGCATCCTGCCCCGTGGCCTGTACGTACTGCGAAAAGCCCCGGTACTTAGTTTTGTTCCATTGCCAGATTCCGGCCGCGGAGCCGACCGAGGAGAAATAGAGGTTGTAATTCAACACCGCGGGTTCGGGCTCCGAATCCGTGATGCTATGCAAAAACAGCCCCTGCGACGTGGCATTCACGATGTTGTTTTCGAAGATGTTGTTGGTCGCATAGTACTGGATTTGGAACTCTCCGCTGCCGGTGTTCTTGGTGTCGTTCATGAAGAGCGTGTTATTGACGATATCGCAATATTCCGTACCGCCGCGCGCGGCGCCATAGCCCCCGATGCTCACGCCCACAGAGTTGGCGTAATAGATCAAGTTACTGCGCACGGTAATGTAGCTGGTAACCTTGCCCTGATTCTCACTCGCCATCTCCAGATTCAAGTCGGTGTTATGCACGAGATTCCGCTCGATGACAATTTCGGTGCCGCCATCCACGTAGATTCCGTCGGCCGCGTACTGCGCGCCGTAGGCGGGGTTATCGTACGACGTGATGTTGTAGACGATGTTACCGCTCACTTCGCCGTCGCGCGCCTGATCGTATTTGGGATCGGGTGAGACGTGCTCGAATCCGATGGCGTCGAAGCCGATATTGTTGTTGTCGTGAATGATATTGTTGGTGACGCTCCAGTTCTCCACGTTGCCGTTCAGGGTGAACGATTCGCTGCAACCGGTGGTCAAATCGAAGATCTCGTTACCGGAGATGGTGAGGTTGTTGATGGAAGCGGGCGCACTGCTGCCGTAAACCGCGACGCCGAGGGCGTTTGCGTTGCAGCCTCTGGCGGTGGTGACAATGTCATGCACCTGGTTGCCAAGAAGCTGGATATAGCTATCGGCCCCCGTGACGTAGATGCCGATAGGCACGTCCGCGATGGCATTCGAGGTATAGTTCCGGATTTCGAAGCCGGCGATAGTCAGGTAATTCCGGTTCTGGATGGTGAACAGGCCGTATTGCCCCCCCGGAACCGCCAGCCCCGTGCCGTCCACGGTCGCCGTCTGCCCCGGATAGCTCTCAAACGTGATATAGCCCGCGGTTGCGGAGCCGGAGTTGGCGAACGTAACGATCTCGTTGTAGACGCCTCCCATGACGTAAACGGTATCGCCCGCCACCGCGGTGTTGGCGGCGTACAGGATGGTGCGCCAGGGCGAGCCGAAGCTTCCGCTGTTGTTATCGTTCCCCGTAGTTGCCACGTAGAAAGCCGTGCCCGTGCCGATGGCGATGGTGGCCACCGCCGCCGCGGCGGGCGTCTGTGCGGAAACCGCGGTCACGACAACGATGGCCGGGCTGGGGCTCACGCTGGGGGCAGTGTAAAGCCCCGCGGTGGTGATGGTCCCCGTGGCGGATGTTCCCCCGATCGCGCCGTTGACTTCCCAGACGACGCCGGTGTTTGCGGCGTTCGACACGGTGGCCGTCAACTGCTGGGTTCCTCCCGGTTGCACCGTTACGGACGCCGGCGAAATGGCGACGGTCACCTGCGGGAGGGTAATGGTGACCACCGCCGATGCCGACGCACTCGAATCCGCGTCCGAAACGGCGGTCACGGTGACGGTAGCGGGGCTGGGCACGGCGGACGGAGCGGTGTAGAGACCCGCCGCCGTGATCGTGCCTACGGTGGCGTTCCCTCCCTGCACACCGGCGACCTTCCAAACGACTCCGGTGCTGGCCGCGTTGCGTACCGTGGCGCTGAACTGCCGGCTCTGGCCGACCACCGGCGCCGCGGAGGTCGGAACCACGGCCACGGTCACCTGTCCGCTGGCGGGCTCGGCGGCGGCCCGGTCGCGATGCCTGCCCAGTGGCGCGGCCACCAGCATAACTGGCAGGGCGAGCCCGAGCGAAATCCAGGTTGGACCGGCGTGTAACATGAATCGGCCAAGGTGCGTCATGGTAATTCACCATATCATGCCGAAGCCGAACGAGCGTCCCATTGGGCAGCCGGCCGCCGGGGTCGCCAGAAATTTTACACAATCCTTATGACGTGTTATTCTTGTTTAACGTGTTGGAGTTGTCGCTGATCGGCGATTTCGCTGCATCACAGCAAGGCATCGCAGCACAGCCGGAAGGGCAGTCCAATGTCAACGATGAACAGCGTTTTGAGCGAGGATCAGGGGCGGCGGACCAGGCGGCGGTTCCCCATAGAACAAGACGTCCGTTACCGATGCGTGAAGGGCAGCCGCATCACGGCGGTTGGCAGCGGCAAAACGCTCGAAATCGGCAGCCGCGAGATCCGCTTCACGACCCAGCATGTCCTGAAGTTGGGGGAGAAGGTGCGCGTAGCCGTGAACTGGCCGGCCCTGCTCGATAACACCTGCCTCATGAAACTGGAAATATTCGGGTGGGTAGTCGGGAGTGAACGCGGCACGGCTGCCGTCAAAATCGAACGGTACGAATTCCGCACCCGCGGGGCCCCCGTTGCAACGATTAACCCGCAGCGGGCGGATTAAACTTCAGCGCCCCATTTTTGGCGGCGCGCGACCAACCCTGCTATTTTCGCGGCACCGATTACTCCCTCCTCGACGGCGCCTGTGAAATTGGCCAACTGATGGATACGGTCGTCGAACAGAAAATGCCGGCCGTCGCCATAACCGACCACGGCAACCTCTTCGGCGCCGTCCGGTTCTACAACACCGCCACGGCCAAAGGAGTCCACCCCGTCATCGGCTGCGAGGTCTACGTCTCGCAACAGGGCCACAAAACCCGCAGCGACACCGACCCCTACAATCACCTGGTCCTGCTCTGCGAGACCCAGGAGGGCTACCGCAACCTCATCAACCTGGTTTCCACCGGCTTTCTGGAAGGTTCTACTACAAGCCCCGCATCGACAAGGGCCGCCGGAACCGGCAGCCTGCCCTGACGTTCGATGAGGGTACAATAAAAGCAAAGAGCATGCCTGTTACACGCATGCCACGTGGTGGGGTTGGTTGCCGCGGGGCACTCCTATGCCGAAATCCTCAGTGCCAACCCGTACTTGGAGGAGGAGGATATTCGGCAGGCCCTCGCCTACGCTGCATGGCGAGTTGAAGAAATTGAAGTGCCCATTCCGGCGGCATGAAATTCCCGATCGACATGAACTTGAGTCCGTTGTGGGGCCATTCCCGACAATCGGCGACATGTCCGCGCCGGATTCCGAGATTCTCCGCATTCGCCGTCTACCCGCCAGGCGTCTGCCACGCCCCGGTCGCGGTGGTCGCCAACGGCAGCTACACCGACGCGAGATTCGCCAAGCGCCGCAGCACAATGCCGATTCGTGACTGGCTGGCGGAGTCCGGTAGCAAATATCCGGGTAAAGCGTCGAGGAACGCTGGCGCCGCCAACAGGCCTGCGATTTCGTCACGCACATATGGCCGGAGGTCGGGGGCTCCCGCTCGCACTTCCGCGACGAGCGTAACGCGACCATCGAGTAATGAGACCAAATCTTCCAAAGTCATGACGTCCGAAATAATCTCGATTCCCCCTGCCTTTGAATGCTTCGAGCTTCGTAGCGATGAACCTAAAAACGGCAGTCAGACGGGGGCATCGGCAAGCCGGCCAGGGCTGCCGATGACCTTGCCACCCAGGAATTGACGAAACGCTGCGCTGAGAATTAGCCGCCACCT
>Ga0302324_100028875_pt1 | contig 10532 bp, 7 predicted proteins | sample Palsa_T0_1_FD_201949 | JGI IMG/M metagenome (GOLD analysis project Ga0302324, IMG submission 201949) | Peat permafrost microbial communities from Stordalen Mire near Abisko, Sweden - Palsa_T0_1 | ecosystem: Environmental > Terrestrial > Soil > Palsa > Peat permafrost | place: Sweden: Abisko... | reverse complement strand
GTGCCCGAAAGCGAAATGCCATTGAGTGTCAGCGAGCCGCTATTGAGCTCCACCGCGGCCGTCGTTCCGGTGATGGTGATTTTTCCGCCCTTGATGGTCGTGCCGCTCTCGAGCAGCACGGTCGAAAGCGCATTTCCGGTTTCCGAAGCCACGATCGCGCCCGTGCTCGTCTGGCTATAGGTTCCCGCGTCAAGCTGCAGCGTGGCCCCGGCGGTGGCTTCGAGCGTGCCGCTGTTGGAATTCGTGCTGCCCGAAGAAATCTGGATGATCAGCGGAACGGACTGGTCCGCATCAATCACGCCCGCGTTCGAAAGCCCCATGGAGTTGTTGCCGATATTCCCCGAGCCCTCGATCGTCTGGCCTTTCACCACCGTGAGCACGTCGGAGCTCGAGGCTCCCTCGATGATGTTGCTCGCCTCGTCTGACAGAATCACTTTGCCTGCGCCGCTCAAGGAAACGTTCGCCTCAATCTCCAGCTTCCCGCCCCCCAAGCCGCTGCCGATATTGATCGTTCCGGTGTTCGTCAGAGTTCCGGCCTTGGAGATTTCGAGCGTGGACCCATTGCCGACACTTACCGTGCCGCTGTTGGTCAGCGTCCCCACGCTGTCCGTATCATTGGCGGGGACGTTGTTCGTTCCCACGTCGAAGTTCGCGCCGGAGTTGTTGGTGAACGTGCCGCTGACGGTCAACGAGCTGCCCGTGCCGCAGCAGTAGTAGTCGGTGTACACGTTGCCCGAGTTGGTGATATTGGCTACGGACAGCGACGAGCCGCTCTGGATGTCCAGTACGCCTGTGCCGCTCACCGTCAGCGTGGTGACCGTATCGGCCGTGGACTTTCCATTCGCGAGCTGCAGTTCTCCTTCGATGCTGGCTAGCTCGTAGAATCCGTTGTTCGCGCCCGCGCTGATCGTCCCGGCATTGCTTATCAGCGAGCCCGCGCCTATGTCGGTGATGCCGTTGGGCTGATTGGTCAGGTTTAGAGTCGAGCCGGTGCCAACATACACGTTGCCGTTGTTCACCAGCGTGCCCACGCTGTCCGTATCGTTCGCGGGTACGTTGTTCGTTCCCACGTAGAAGTTCGCGTTGGCATTGTTGGTGAACGTGCCGCTGACGGTAAGAGAGCTGCCCGAGCCGCAGCAGTAGTAGTCAGTGAACACGTTCCCCGAGTTGGTGATATTGGCCACGGAGAACGACGTGCCACTCTGTATATCCAAAACCCCGCTACTGCTGATCGTAAGCGTCGTGACGGTATCGGCTGTGGACTTTCCATTCGCAAGCTGCAGCTCTCCCTCAATGCTGGCCAGCTTGTAGAATCCGTTGTTGGCCCCAGCACTGATCGTCCCGGAATTGCTTATCAGCGAGCCCGCGCCTATGTCGGTGATGCCGTTGACCTGATTGCTCAGATTCAGAGTAGAGCCAATGCCGACATATACGTTGCCGTTATTCACCAGCATGCCCACGCTGTCCGTATCGTTCGCGGGTACGTTATTCGTTCCCACGTAGAAGTTCGCGCCGGCATTGTTGGTGAAGGTGCCGCTGACCGTGAGCGAGCTGCCTGTGCCGCAGCAGTAATAGTCCGTGGCCACCGTCCCGGAGTTCGTGATATTGGCCACGGAGAACGACGCGCTATTCTGCAGATCCAAAAACCCGGTACTGCTAATCGTCAGCGTAGTGGCCGTATCCGCCGTGGATTTCCCATTCGCGAGCTGCAGTTCTCCCTCGATGCTGGCCAGCTTGTAGAATGCGTTGTTCGCACCCGCGCTGATCGTCCCGGAATTGCTTATGAGCGAGCCCGCCACGACATCGGTGATGCCGTTAACCTGATTGGTCAGATTCAGCGTAGAGCCGTTCCCGACATACACGTTGCCGTTATTCACCAGCGTGCCCACGCTGTCCGTATCGTTGGCCGGAACGTTATTCGTTCCCACGTAGAAGTTCGCGTCGGCGTTATTGGTGAACGTGCCGCTGACCGTGAGCGAGCTGCCCGTGCCGCAGCAGTAGTAGTCCGTGGCCACCGTGCCGGAGTTGGTGACATTGGCCACGGAGAAAGACGAGCCATTCTGCAGATCCAAAAACCCGCCGCCGGCAATCGTCAGCGTTGTGGCCGTATCCGCCGTGGATTTCCCATTCTCCAGCTGCAGTTCTCCCTCGATGCTGGCCAGCTTGTAGAAAGCGTTGTTCGCTCCCGCGCTGATCGTCCCGGAATCGCTTATGAGCGAGCCCGCTGCGACGTCGGTGATGCCGTTCGCTTGGTTCGTCAACTTCAAAGTGGCGCCGGTGCCGACATACAAGTAGCCGCTATTCACCAGCGTTCCCACGCTATCAACATCCGTGCTGGCGTTGTTTAGGCCCACGTAGAAGTTCGCGCCGGCGTTGTTGGTGAAGCTGCCGGTCACGGTGAGTGAGCTGTTCGTGCTGCAGCAGTAATAGTCAGTCAGCACAGTGCCGGAATTGGTCAGGTTCCCCGACACGGAAAGCGAAGACCCGCCCTGCAGGTCGATGTTGCCTGTGTTGGCGACCGAACCCGCGCTTACCGTGCTGCCGTACCCCAGGCTCAGCTCGCCCGTGGCGTTCACCGTCAAGGCCCCGGTAATGGTCAGCGTTTCGGGCGAACCCGAAGCGTCTTCCAGGTACGCGCTGCCGCCGCTCGCCCCGCCCAGGTTCAGCAGATTGATCGTCGGGCTGATATTCAGTGTCACCACGTCCGTGCCGCCGGAATCGATGGTGACGTTATAAGTGCTTCCGCCGTTGTTCGGCACCGTGCCCGGCGTCCAGTTGCCGGCCGTGTTCCAGTTGCCCGTGCCGCCGTTCCAAGTGGAATTGGTCTGGCCCCAAGCCAGGCCTTGCCCGCCGAAGCACAGGACAATCGCGCACAACCCCAGCAGCACCAAGCGGAACGATAGGCGTTTCATGATTCCCCCCGAGCAGATTTCAACCGAAAAATGCGTGCACTTCTGAAACCAAACTTCGAGTTTGAAGATTGCCCGCCAACTAGCGCGTGCGATGCGGTTTGCGAAAAACGAGGTCACCTGCACTGACGAGGAAGATGCAATTCGTTGCACATTCTTGGGAAGCGGATGCTCCAACGGTGCGCACTCCTGTGCACAACAATCGCTTCACAACTCGGCGTTTTTATTTTCACCCGCGCAGAAATTCACGCGCAAGTGCATGGCACGGTTCGCCCAGGAAGGACCTGCCACTACGCTACGCCACCGAATTCAATCACAAGTCGCCAGACTCACGATTACAGCTCTGTAAAACCTAGTGCTTCTCTTGCGCGATCAGTTGAGCCACCTTGGAATCTTTTCCCACCGGCTCGACGAAGATAATCTGATTCGGGCTCAGGTACATCCTGTCCGGTTCATGCAGCTCTTTCCCGCGCTTCACCAGCACGTTGCTCACCGCCTTGGTGTTCGGGTCCGTCTGGCTGACGATATAGAAAACGTCCGTCAGCACCGGCGTATGCCCGCCGTAGCCGCTCAAGTGCCCGAAATAGACCGAACCATTAGCCAGCAGCACCGCTTGATACGGCGTCTCGAACTTCTCCGAGCTGTCATGCATCTCGTGCAGGAGATGAGCTCCCGCCGCTAGGATTACCAGGATCGCCGCCAAGGCCACAAGTATCGAGACACCGGCAGCACCGCGCTGTTTCTTCATGTAAGTTCGTCCAGTTAAGTAAGAGTTTGACAAGCTGTATCCGGAGGCCAGGCCCACCGAAGAGCGCGAGCTTAGCAAACTAGCGCGCGCCACGCAAGGCCCGCTCCGGAGCGCCTCCCGACGAATGAAAGATTTCTCCCAACGCTACGGCCATGAGCAGCATCACGATCGGGTCAATGGCCAGCCGGTAACGCGGCAACACCAGCGTCAGATAGTAGGCCCAGGGGAACACAACGGGAAAGACTGCCGCGGGAAAAGCATAGATACTCCGCCTGCGGACTAGCGCGAAAATCCCGGCGAGCGTTCCTGCCGCGGCGAGCAGGTTGAACAACACCACGAACCGAAACCAGGCCGAGCCGGCACGAATAAAATCCGTCACCGGATTGGGAGTTCCGCCGGACCACACGGCAATCGCTCGATTTCCAATCAAATGCGCCTCGCGCGCTGGATGCGCCAGCATGTACTGGACCGCCTCATGCTGCTTTGCATGCATGTAGGCCATTTCACCCATCTCGATGTATTTTGCGCGCTCATCCCCGTTGTAAATCGGATGCAGATCGCCCAGAAAAACATCCTGTGTCTGGTCGTTGTTTCCCAGCCACAGTTGCAGGCCCAAAATCGAGCGCACCGGCACGAATTCGTGGAACACTTCGTAATTGCGGATGGTCCACGGCACGCAGCACAGGACCGCCACTCCCACCGATAGGCACGCTTTGCCCAGCCAAACCTCGCTCCGTTCGTGCGCGCGCCACGCCAGCCAAGCAAGAAAAAATGGCAGCGCGGCCCCGAGCGTCGTATTGGTCAAAAGCGCGACGCCCCACAGCAACCCGTAGCCGAGCCAGTCCCGCACGCGCCGCGATTCCGCCAGCTCCAGTGTGGCCCAAAAAATCACGGCCACGAGCAGCGCCGAAAGGCAAGCGTCCCACATGCTTTCGATGGGAATCAGAATCGCGTTGGGGAAAACGGCCCAGAGCCACGCTGCCCCCGCCGCCACGCCCGGCCCGCCGATCCGTTTGCCCGCAAAATAAATCGGAACGCAAGCGAGCGTCACAAAGAAAATATTGAGGAAAACCGCCGCGAGATAGGAATGAAACGTGTACACCCCAAAAAGCCGGAAAACTCCCGCGAGCAGCAGCGGATATACCGGAGGCAGCCACGCCGTCGGCCCGGTATCCACGCGAAACGGCGAACCGAACCCGTTCCCGCCGGCCAGCGAATGCGCGATATTGCCGGATTCGAAGAGGAAGGGAATCACGCTGACCGCTTGCCGCGGATGTTCGTGCGTGTACTTCCACAGATATCCGGCCCGCAGCAGAAACGCCACGCTTAGAATGATCCAAAGCGACGCCGCTGCGGCTCGAAGCGTTTTATTCATCGGCTCAGTATAGAATACCCCCGCGTGACGAGGGCGCCGATGCGCAAGAAGAAGCCCGGGATCCGGATCGAAAAGGAAGCGCGCCGCCGCGCGCGCCAGGGAATCGGCATGCCTCCGGCCGAGCGCCTGATCCCTGACAAGCGCCGCAAGCCTCCCAAATACAAAAAGCCGATTTTGGATTCAGACCAGGTGTAAGAAGAGCAGGACTTCGTTCGATCCGCTCGCTGCTTGGGGATTAGGTCCGCACGGAACCTAGTTTTTGGACCCTCAACCGGCCTTGGTGGCCGGCACCACTTCTCCCGCCTTGAAAAGTGGCGCGGGACTCTTGCCCGTCGCGCGGGCTACGCTTGCCGCGATAGTTTCAAGATCGGCCTTCGAAAATCCCACCGAACTATTTTGGATTTTGCCGTCTGAGCCAATCAGGAAAAGGGTGGGCACATTCGTAATGCCGTACTGATTCGAGGCCGGGTAGCCCTCGGCGTCAATCATGGCTGGAAACTTCAGCCCATACTCAGCGCAAAACTCGCGCGTGGGCTCCACGTTGTCCTGTGAGATTCCCAAAAGACTAAAACTCGCGCCACCGTAGGTCTCATGCAGCCGCTCGAGGAACGGCATCGTAAACTGGCAGGTGGGGCAGCTCACTTTGAAGAATGCCGCCAGCACCGGCCCCTTTTTCAGCGCCTCGGCGAGCGAAATCTTCTGCGCGCTCGTGCTCGAAAGCGAAAACTCCGGAGCGGTCTCTCCCGCCGGCAGCGCGCTCATTCTCTTGCAGCCCAGCGCTTCGCGAATTTGATTCTTCAGGCTCATTCCACAATCTTACCCTACCCAGTTTAGATGCACCGAAAGAGTGCAGGATGCGGCGGCGAATCATGCATCCCCGGAACATCTTTCATGAAGTTGAATTGGTTCTCGTCAGGGCGCTTTAGCTGTTGCCGAGAGCTCGAAGTTGAATGGTGCTCGTCAGGGCACGCCTTTAGCTGTTGCCGAAAGCGTAAGGGCAAGGCTTTAGCCGCGCCGAGAGCTCGAAGTTGGATGGTGCTCGTCAGGGCACGGCTTCAGCCGTGCCAAAGCCAAGACAAGGAGAGCGGCTTTAGCCGCTGAGGGAATGTCTGTTCCGAAGCGCACGCGAACATCCCGAGAACATGCTTCGTGAAGTTGAAATGGTCCTCGTCAGGGCAAAGGCTTTAGCCGCGCCGAGAGCTCGAAGTTGGATGGTGCTCGTCAGGGCAAGGCTTTAGCCGTGCCGAGAGCTCGAAGTTGAAAGGGCTTTCGTCAGGGCACGGCTTCAGCCGTGCCAAAAGCCAAGACAAGGAGAGCGGCTTTAGCCGCTGAGGGAATGTCTGTTCCGAAGCGCACGCGAACATCCCGGGAACATGTTTCATGAAGTTGAGGTGGTTTTCGTCAGGGCACGGCTTTAGCCGCGCCGAGAGCTTGAGGTTGAATGGTCTTCGTCAGGGCACGGCTTCAGCCGTGCCAAAAGCCAAGACAAGGAGAGCGGCTTTAGCCGCTGAGGGAATGTCTGTTCCGAAGCGCACGCGAACATCCCGGGACATGTTTCGTGAAGTTGAAATGGTCCTCGTCAGGGCACGGCTTTAGCCGTGCCAAAAGCCAAGGCAAACAGAGCGGCTTTAGCCGCTGAGGGAATGAGGCCGCGCAGCCAGCCTAATGTATGTTGCGCGTCTTCTTCCCCACGTAATCCATCAGCAGATACTGCCCCAGCGTGTACGGCGTGGTGAAATAGGCTTTTCCGCGGCAAAGCTCGGTAATCTTCTGCACGAAATGGACCAGGCTGTAATCGCTCGCCAGCATGAACGTATTGATCAAAATCCCCGCGCGCTTGCACTTGGCCACTTCTTCCATCGTTTGCGTCACCACCAGGGGATCCAGCCCAAACGCGTTCTTGTAAATGCGCCCATCTTCGAGCGTCAGCGCGGACGGCTTGCCGTCGGTGATCATGATGATCTGCCGCATGTCCTTCTTCTGGCGCGCCAGGATGCGTTGCGCCAGGCGCAGCCCTTCGCGCGTGTTGGTGTAATACGGCCCCACCTGCACGCGCGCGAGCTTCCCCAGCGGAATCTCTTCCGCGCTGTCGTGGAACAGCACGCAGTGCAGCGAATCGCCCGGATACTGCGTGCGAATCAAGTGCGAAAGCGCCAGCGCCACGCGCTTGGCGGGCGTGAAGCGGTCCTCGCCGTAAAGAATCATGCTGTGGCTGCAATCGAGCAGCAGCACCGTGGCGCACGAGCTATGGTATTCGCATTGGTGCACCATCAAGTCCGGATAATCGAGCTCGATGGGAATGCCCGCGCCCTTGCGCTGGACCGCGTTGAAGAGCGTCGCGCTGATGTCCATATTCAGCGTGTCGCCAAATTCGTAGGCCTTCGAGCTGCCGCCGGATTCGACGCCGGTGGCCAGATCGCGCGTGTCATGCCTCCCGAAGCTGCTCTTGCCCAGCGAGGCCAGCAAATCCTTCAGCGTTTTGAAGCCGAGAAAATCGAGCGCCTTGTCCGTAATCTCGAAGCGCGCTTCCAGATTTTGTTGTGCTTCCCCAATCTGCCCGCCGGGAGTCTGCGTCGGAGGTGGCGTCACCTGCGCGGGCTGGTCCGGCCGCGAAATGTAGCCTTGCTCCTCCATGCGCTGAATAATCTGTTCGATCAAGTCGCGCAATTCCTGGTTCTGGGCCAGGTCCGGATTCTGCAGCATCTGCTCCATCATCTCGGGCGGGACGAGTTCGCCCTCCTGCAACGCGCGCAGTATCGCTTCGCGCAGCTGCTCCATCATTTGTTCCCGCGAACGCTCGGAATCAAGCTCGTAGATTCCGTATTGCGATTCGAAGCCGCTCTGCAGAAAGAAATCCGAGAGCCGGCTCATCAGCTCTTGCAGGTCAATGTCGTCCGCCGCGCCCGGCGCGTATTTTGAGTACTTGGTGTATTTCATGCGCTTCCCAAATTAATTGAACTGCCGACGCGGCAGGCGTCCCGAAGGCTCGCGCGGGTCGCGCGGATCATTCGCTTTGCGCGCGTCGGCAAAATACCCGCGCTCTTCGCTGCGATTGACGCGCTTGTGCGCCCACAATCCTTCCAGCATGAATTCCGCCGCGCTCACCACGATCGCGGGATCATCCTTCGCGCCCACATCGAGCGCGGGCAGATTGTCGAAGAGCCCCTGAATCTTTTTGAGTTGCGCCATCAGCTCCGCGCTCGACGCATTGGCCGGCACTTTCAGCTCCCCGCCCAGCTCGAACCATTGCACCACCGGCTGGAAATTCGCTCCGGTGAAATACTTTGTAAACGTCTTGCCCACCGCCGCGCGGATCAGTTCGCGCGCGATATTTTCCGCTCCGCGAAGCTCACCCTCATATTCCAGCTCGAATTTCCCGGTCATGGCCGGAATCGCCGCGTACACATCCGAAACGCGCGCCACCGAGCTTGCGTCGCCGCTGCGCACCGCGCGTTGTTCCGCGCTGCTCAGCACGTTTTCAAGCGCGCTGATCGGCAGCCTCTGGCTCACGCCCGAACGCTTGTCCACGCGCTTGTCCTCGCGCGCCTGGAACGCGATTTCCTCCACTACCTCGCGAATGAAATCCGGCACTTCCGCGCGCCGCTGGGAGTTGCGCTTGGTCCACGATTCCTGCGCCGTAATGGATATGCCCTCCGCCACCGTCGCCGGATAGTGCGTCCGAATTTCCGAGCCGATGCGATCCTTGAGCGGCGTGATAATTTTACCGCGCGCGGTGTAGTCCTCCGGGTTCGCGGTGAACACCAGCAGCACATCCAGCGCCAGCCGCACCGGATAGCCCTTAATCTGCACGTCGCCTTCCTGCATGATATTGAAAAGGCCCACCTGGATTTTGCCCGCCAGGTCCGGCAATTCGTTGATGGCGAAAACTCCGCGGTTCGCGCGCGGCAGCAAGCCGTAGTGAATGGTCAACTCGTCCGAGAGATTCCGCCCTCCGCGCGCCGCTTTAATCGGATCCACGTCGCCGATCATGTCGGCAATGGTCACGTCCGGGGTGGCCAGCTTTTCGACGAAGCGCAAATCGCGCGCGAGCCACGCGATCGGTGTGGCGTCGCCCTCCTCCGCGATGCGCTCGCGGCACGCGCGGCAAAGCGGAGAATATGGATTGTCGTGAATCTCGCAGCCCTCCACCACCGGAACCTGCGGGTCCATGAATTCCACCAGGCTGCGCAGAATCCGCGATTTTGCCTGCCCGCGCAGTCCCAGCAGGATGAAGTGATGCCGCGAAAGGATCGCGTTCACGATCTGCGGGATCACCGTATCGTCGTAGCCGTGCACGCCGGGAAAGAGCGGCTCGCCCTTTTCCATCTTGGCCAGCAAATTCTCGCGCAGTTCCTGCCGCACCGAACGCCCGGCCATCTTTTCCTGCGACCAATTGCTGCGCTTCAGCTCGCCCAAAGTTTTCGGCAATGAATTCATAAGAGCCCCACTTCCTTTAAGAATAAAGCGCCGCCGCAGCGGACGCCTCAGCATCATTATAGTGGAACGCGAACCTCGGCGGGTATTTTCGTTTGGCCGTTTGGCGGGACTAATTCAAGCGGTGGCCGTTGCCGCTGGCCACTTTCCGCATGCGCTGCCTTTCCACGATCTGCGGCAGGATTTCGTTGATCTCGCTCATCAGCAGAATCCGCCGCTCGCTCTCATCCCGCGTCTCCAGCAGTTTCTGTTTCGACTCCAGTTCGAGCGGCAACTGCGCGGCCAGTTGATACGTCAGCGGCGTGTCCGCATCCCGGCCCGAAGCATCCCACGGCTGCCCGAAGACGAGCGTATGGCACTTCTGAAACACGTCGATCAGCCGGCCTTCGCTCCGCGGGTCTTCCGGGAAAACCTCGTCGGGCAAAAACTCCACCAGCGCTTCGTGGTATTCCTTCTCCTGCAGCAACTCGATTAACTGAAACACGGTGCGCCCCGAGGTCAGGATGTCCATGCGCCCGTCGGGATAATCCTTCAGCTTCTGCGCGATCTCCGCGGTGCATCCGGTCTTGGCCACGCGATCTTCTCTCGAAAGCACCACGCCGAATTCGATATTCTCCGCGATGCAGCGCCCGATCATGGCTTTATAGCGCGGCTCGAAAATGTGCAGCGGAAGCAGCATTCCGGGGAAGAGCACCAGGTCCAGCGGAAACAGTGGAATGCGAGTCGGGTTCATGATCTCTGGCCTCAGGCCTCGCCGCGCTTCCTAGCGAAGTGACGCGAGCGTGGCCTGCATTTCGTCACGGGCGTGCATGTCGCCCGCGTTTTGCGCCACCAGAATGCCGTCCGAGAGCAGCTTGCGCGCTTCTTCCACCCGCCCGACGCGCGCCAGAAACTGCCCAAATTGAAAATATCCCGCCACATATCCGGGATTGGCTTCGAGCAGCTTCTGAAAATTCTCCGCCGCCGCTTGGTCGTCGCCCAGTTTCGCGCATTCGAGCGCCAGACCGTAGCGCGCGAACGCGTCCGCCGGTTTTTCGGCCACGAATTGTTCCAGCACTTCGCGGCG
>Ga0302324_100028874_pt1 | contig 10533 bp, 10 predicted proteins | sample Palsa_T0_1_FD_201949 | JGI IMG/M metagenome (GOLD analysis project Ga0302324, IMG submission 201949) | Peat permafrost microbial communities from Stordalen Mire near Abisko, Sweden - Palsa_T0_1 | ecosystem: Environmental > Terrestrial > Soil > Palsa > Peat permafrost | place: Sweden: Abisko... | reverse complement strand
CCATGCGCAATGCCACAATGAAGCACAGCAGCAGCAAGGCGTTGGTCTGCAACGCCGGGCGCAGCATGATGCCGCTCATGAAATAAAGACCGATGCTGTAGGCGGTGAGTATCGAGGCGGTCTCGGGCGCGCCGAGCGCCACGCGATGAGCGATCTCAAAGGCGCCAAACACCGCGATGACCAGCGTGGCATAGCGCGCGAAATGCAGATAATTCTCCTGGTAGCGGCGGCTGAAGGCCGACCAGGTGATCGTGGCAAAGGCGAGCGCGAGCACGCCGAGCCGCAGGTGCTGCAGCGTATCGTGGTGCGGTGTGCTGGCGAAGGAGGCGAGCAGAGCCCACACGGCCAGCACGGCCAGCAGCGCATGGAAAGCGCGCACCTGCGAGCGACGTTCGGATAGAAAGAAGCTGCGGTATTCGCCCTCCAATTCCGGGCTGAACGTCATGTCGTTCGTGCCTTTACCCAACTCCTCGGCGTAGCGCGAGTCCGGCACGCCAACCTTAGACTTTTGCATGAACGCCATTCGCGCACCCTACTGCGGTTTGCGTCGTGATCCTGTGCACCAGTACGCAAGTACGGGCTTAGATGCGTGAACCGCTTGCGGATCCCGCCGGGCCCTTGCGACAGGGCAAGCCGCGGGCAACGCCGGGAATCGTGAGGCGTCCGTACCTTATTGACAGTAACTATAGTAAAACCAATAGGTTAGACGTGTTAATTACTGTATCGAATTATTGACAAATGCCACTGGCAGCGGCAATTGATGGCCGCATGCGCGGGCTGCGACGGCGTGAAATTTACAGTCTGTGTACGTTGGCGCACATATTTCCGGCCGCGGGTTCTGGCAGGGTTTGAGCCGCTCTGTACCTCGCGCTGCGTTCCCTGGATCCGACGCTAAGGAGAGCCGCCGATGTTGATTGATATGGAAGACGACGAGGAAGATATCGCCCATGCGCAGGCCCTGCGTAAGCGTCTCGGACTGCAATTCCTGATCATCGACCTGCCGGATGGCCGACTGCCCAGTCCGGGGCAGCGTTACTGCAAGGGCACGGTGACTCTGGTGCGGGTGCCGGAACCGGAGGCTGGCGATGGCATCGCCTACCGCAAGGCCCTGCGCAACCCGACCTGGGCGGATCTGCTGCGCGCGGCGGATGAGAGCGTGCGCGCCACCGGTGACACCGTGCATGTCGTGCTCGAGTGGGTCAAGCGCAAGGGCTCGCGCGTGGAATTCTGGCTCGGTGGCTAGGGGCTGCGCACCATGAGCAGCAGCAGATCGAGTACCAGGACGGAGGCGGCGAGCGCGCCGGCCAGATAGCGGGCGCGCAGCCGCAGACGCGCTTCAGGCTCGAGCGTTTCGTAGATCGCCAGCTGCGTCTCGATGGGCAGGCGCCAGATTCGTACGAGCTCCGCGGCAATGATGAAACCCGCGCAGGTCGAATCCACCCCGAGGGGGAGCAAAGGTTCACGCAATAGCGGATGGGCGCGCGTGGCCAGGCGCACCAGGGCCAGCAATGCGGCAAATACCGGCATTCCCAGGACCGGCCCGAGGATGATCATCGCGGGAATGAAGGCTGTGATTCCCGGCTTGTGCGGCGCGCCGTGCGCGGCGATCGCTGCAATCACCTGAATCAGCAGCCTCTTGAGCTGTGCCATCGAACACCCCCGGGGTCTGCCGCTAAGATACCCGCCGGGATTTGAAAAGGCATGGCGCCCCAGTCTTGCTATCGCGACGGCTGCGGCTCACTCTGGCACCCCATGAATGAGAGCGACGACTCGCAACACCCCGTGGATCCGCCGCTCCCGCCGGTCTCCTCGCGCATTCGCGCGCGCCTGCAGAGTGCGAATGCGCGCTTCCACGCCAACGATAATATCTCCGCCTATCTGGAGCCCGGGGATCTCGATGCCCTGCTGAACGAGGTCGAGAGCAAGCTCAAGGACGTGCTCGAGAGCCTGGTCATCGATACCGAGAGCGATCACAACACCCAGGCTACCGCGCGTCGCGTGGCCCGCATGTATCTGACGGAGGTGTTTCGCGGCCGCTACGAGGCCGCCCCGCCGGTCACGGAGTTTCCGAACGTCGCGCACCTGAACGAGTTGATGATCGTCGGGCCGACCACGGTCCGCAGCGCCTGCAGCCATCATTTCTGTCCTATCTTAGGACGGCTGTGGATCGGCCTCATGCCCAACGAGCACTCCAATCTGATCGGGCTGTCGAAGTACTCGCGGCTGGCAGAATGGATCATGGGCCGACCCCAGATTCAGGAAGAGGCGATCGCGCAGCTGGCCGAGCTGCTGATGCGTAAAGTCAATCCGGATGGGCTGGCCGTGGTCATGGAAGCCGATCACTTCTGCATGCACTGGCGCGGCGTCAAGGATCCGCAGACCAAGATGATCAATAGCGTCATGCGCGGCTCGTTTCTCAAGGACCCGACGCTGCGGCGTGAATTCCTCTCATTAATCAATCTGAACTCCTGAGGCTCCAATGCTGGTCCGTCTGCTGTATGCGAGCCGCGCCGTGGCGCCACTGAGTGCCTCGGTGGTGGATGCAATTCTGGAGCAGTCCCGTCGCAACAACCTGCGCCAGGGCATCACGGGAATACTGTGCTTCAGCGAGGAGATGTTCATCCAGGTGCTCGAGGGCGGCCGGGATGAGGTTTGCGATCTCTTCAGCGCCATCGTCTGCGACAAGCGCCACCGCGGGGTGCGGATCCTCGTCTATGAGGAGATCTCGGAGCGGCGCTTCGGCGGCTGGAACATGGGACAGGTCAACATGACCAAGGTCAATCCCGCGCTGCTGCTCAAGTACTCCGATCGGGCGGTGCTCAACCCCTTCAACTCTCCCGGGCGCGCCTCGATGACGCTGCTCGATGAGCTGATCGCTACCGGTTCCGTGCTGAGTCGCGGCAGCTGAAGCAAGCTCAGCGGCGCCGCCGCGCCGCTGAACTCAGGGCCTGCCGTCAGCGGCGATGGCCGCCCCCGCCGCCCCGGTAGCCGCCATAGCCAGCCCGGGCGTAACCGTGACCATAACCATAGCCATGACCATAACCGTAACCGTAACCGTAGCCACGGCCCCAGTAACCGTACGGACGACCCCAGCCGCCGCCATACCAGCCGCCGCCGCAGAATGCCGCGGGACCGTAGTAGCCCGGGGCGAAGGGAACGCAGGCCGCTACGGGTGCCGCGTAGACGGGAGCGGGCAGGCCAACCCCGACATAGACGCCAGCGGCCTTGGCGCTCGGAGCGGCAACGGCGGCCGCAGCGCCGAGCGAGAGAGCGAGTACCAGACCGGTGGTGTAGCGCATGAGAATCTGCTCCTGTGTTGAACCGTCAAACCATCCATTCCTAGTCCTTCCAACGAGTCAGCCGAGGATTCGTTGACTTGAATGGTGTCGCTAGGTCCGGGGTGGAGAGGCGCCCAGGGCGTACGCGTCGATGGCCGCGAGCCAGCGGCGTTTCTCGGCCGGGGCGAGGAACGAGGCCTCGAAGGAATTGCAGGCCAGTTGCGTGAGCTCGGCGCGCGAGAGGCCCAGGCCCTGCTGGACGGCCAGATAGTTCTCCAGCACATAGCCGCCAAAGTAGGCCGGATCGTCGGAGTTCACCGTGACGCACAGCCCGTGCTCGAGCAGACGCTTGAGGTTATGGGCCTCGATGCGATCGAAGACGTTGAGACGCACGTTGGAGAGCGGGCAGACGGTCAATGGCATGCGCTCGGCGGCCAGGCGCCGGACCAGCTGCGGGTCCTCCTCGCAGCGTACACCGTGATCGATGCGCCGCACCTTGAGCACGTCGAGCGCCTCCTGAATATAGGCCGGCGGCCCTTCCTCCCCGGCATGCGCCACGGCGAGCAGGCCAGCGCTGCGTGCACGCTCGAAGACCAGCGCGTACTCGGACGGTGGATGACCGATCTCGGTGGAATCGAGGCCGACCGCGGCGATGGCATGGCGGTAGGGCAGTGCCTGCTCCAGGGTGCGCAAGGCGTTCTCGGCGCTGAGGTGACGCACGAAGCACAGGATGAGCCGATGCGTCATGCCGTAATCGCGCTCGGCATCGCGCAGGGCGCGCTCTATGCCGCCAATCACGGTGGCGAAGGCAATGCCGCGCTCGGTGTGGGTCTGTGGATCGAAGAATATCTCGGCGTGCACCACGCCCTGGGAATGGGCCGTGATCAAATAGGCCTGGGTAAGACTGTAGAAGTCCTCCTCATCGAGCAGTACCTTGGCCCCGGCATAATAGATATCCAGAAAGGACTGCAGATCCGTGAACTGATAGGCGTCGCGCAGTTGCTCGACGTTCTCATAGGGCAGCGCGACACCGTGTTTTGCAGCGAGCCGGAACGCGAGCTCGGGCTCCAGCGTGCCTTCGATGTGCACATGAAGTTCCGCCTTGGGCAGTCCTCGGATGTACTCCTCCATGAGGCTCACTGTATACAACTAAAATCGAGGCGGGGTGCAGTGAAGATCGGGGCTTACGCGCCGGTGCGAGCCGCCGGCATCCGCCTGCACCGGCAGCGTGCAAAACGTCCCCGAGCGTGTCGCGTTGCTCGCCACGGCAGTGCAATGGCGCGGGCGGTAGCTGCGAGGGAAGCGTGTACAATCTTCTGCGATGGGCCAGCTGACGACTCATGTGCTCGATATAAGCGCTGGTCTGCCGGCGGCCGGGGTTCGTATTGAGCTGCGCGAGCTCGCCGCCGCGGCGGATGAGCCGCTCGTGAGCGTCGTGACGGGACGGGACGGCCGCTGCCCGGCCCCCTTGATCGCCGGCAGCGGATTTCACACTGGCCGCTACGCGCTCACCTATCACGTTGCGGCTTATTTCCGCGCCCGCGGCATGGCGCTGCCAGTCCCGGCGTTCATCGAGGAGGCGGTCATCCAGATCGGCATTGCTCATCCGGATGAGCACTACCATGTGCCATTGCTGATCTCCCCCTGGAGTTACTCGGTTTATCGGGGAGGATAGTCGCGGGTGGCAGCGGACAGACTTGAGGACGAATCGAGTGCGATTCGCTTCGTGCTCGATGGGCAGCTCGTGAGCGCGTCGGATCTGCCCCCCACGATGACCGTCCTGGAATACCTGCGCGAGGTCGCGCACCGCACCGGCACCAAGGAGGGCTGCGCCGAGGGAGACTGCGGCGCCTGCACCGTCGCTCTGGGCGAGCTTGCCGCCGATGGCAGCCGCGTGACCTACCGGGCGGTGAACTCCTGCATTCGCCTGCTGCCCACCATCGACGGACAGGAGCTCATCAGCGTCGAGAGTCTGCAGGGTGCGGACCTCAGCCTGCACCCGGTGCAGCAGGCCATGGTCGACAAGCACGCCTCCCAATGCGGGTTCTGCACCCCCGGATTCGTGATGTCGCTGTTCGCCCTGTACTTGAATAATGCGGACCCGAGCCGTGAAGAGGTGCTCGAGGCGCTCTCGGGCAATCTCTGTCGCTGTACGGGCTATCGACCGATCATCGATGCGGGCTTGTGCATGGGCCGCTATCCGCAACCCTCGCACTGGAGTCGCGAGGCGGCGAGCGCACCGAGCCACTGCGAGGCGTTGCGCTCGATCCGGCGCGAGCGGGCGCTGCGCATGCCGGGCTGGTACGCCCCGCGCACAATCGATGCGCTCGCGGCGGGGTTCGAGGCCGACCCCTCAGCGGTGCTGCTCGCGGGAGGCACAGACATAGGCCTGTGGGTCACCAAGGAACTGCGCGATCTGCCCGCCATCATCTACATCGGTGAGGTCACGGAGCTCAAGCAGCTGCGATGCGACGCCGAAGGTATCCTGATCGGCGCGGCGGTGTCGCTGGCGGCGGCCTGGGCCGCGATCGTGGCGCTCTATCCGCAGCTCGCCGAGCTGGCTCAGCGCTTCGGTTCCCCACCGGTACGCAACTCCGGCACCTTGTGCGGCAATCTCGCGAATGGCTCTCCGATTGGCGATTCGATGCCGGTGCTGATCGCACTGGGTGCGACCCTGGAGTTGCGACGAGGGGCCGGTAGCCGCCAGCTCGCGCTCGAGGAATTCTATCTCGGCTATCAGCGCCGTGATCTCGGTGCGGGTGAATTCGTGGCCGCGGTCCGCGTACCGGCGCCGCGCGTTGGGCAGTGGGTCGGCAGCTACAAGATCTCCAAACGCATCGATCAGGATATCTCCGCGGTCTGCGCCGCATTTGCGGTGCAACTCGAGCACGGTCGAGTGCATTCGGCGCGCATCGCCTTCGGGGGCATGGCAGGCATTCCGGCGCGTGCTCGTGCGAGCGAGGACGCGTTGCTCGGCGCGCCCTGGCAGGCCTCTAGCATCGATTCAGCGGCTGCCGCGCTGACCGCGGATTTTCAGCCGCTGACGGATCTGCGCGCCAGCAGTGCCTATCGACTCGAGGCGGCTGGAAATCTGCTGCGCCGATTCTACTTCGAGCACAGCGCGCAGAGCCTCGCACTGCGTACCGCCCAGGGACTGGAGAGCTCGGGCGCATGACAGAGGAGCGATGCGAAGGGCATGACTTGATCGGTGCGGGCGAGCGCCATGACAGCGCGCACCTGCACGTGAGCGGACGCGCCCTCTATGCCGACGACATCCCGCTGCCGGTCGGCGCATTGCACGCCGCCTTCGGACTCAGTCCCATCGCGCACGGGCGCATCCGCACGCTCGATACCACGCCGGTACGCCAGATGCCGGGCGTGTTCAACGTCGCCGTGGCCGCCGATGTACCGGGCGAGAATAATTATGGCGGCGCGCATCACGACGATCCGGTCTTCGCTCCCGCGCTCGTGCAGTACGCCGGGCAGCCGTTGTTCGCGGTAGCGGCCGACAGCTATCTGCGGGCGCGGCGGGCGGCGCGGCGGGCGCGCATCGACTTCGAGCCGTTACCTGCGATTCTGGACATCCGAGCCGCGCTCTCGGCACAGAGCTACCTGCTGCCAAGCGAGCAGCTGGTGCGCGGCCAGCCGCGCGAGGTGCTCGCACGCTGCGCCCATCGCCTCCGCGGCACGCTCACGATCGGCGGCCAGGATCATTTCTACCTCGAGGGGCAGATCGCGATAGCGCTGCCGCAGGAGGACGGCGCCATGTTGATCCACAGCTCGACGCAGCACCCCTCCGAGGTCCAGCAGGTCGTAGCGCATGTGCTCGCCAAGCGTGCGAATGACATCACGGTACGATGCCGGCGCATGGGCGGGGGCTTCGGCGGCAAGGAAACCCAGCCCGCATTGATCGCCGCCGCTGCGGCTGTGTTGGCCCATCGAAGTGGGCGGCCGGTCAAACTGCGCCTCGATCGCGACACCGATATGCTCATGACGGGCAAGCGGCACGATTTTCTGGCTGACTACGAGGTCGGGTTCGACGCGCGCGGCCGGCTGATGGCCCTTTGCGTCATGCTCGCCTCGCGCTGCGGCTATTCTTCCGATTTGTCCGGACCGGTCAACGACCGGGCGCTCATGCACGTGGACAACGCCTATTTTCTCGAGCATGTGGAGATCATCTCGCATCGCTGCAAGACCCACACGGTGTCGAATACGGCCTTCCGCGGCTTTGGCGGACCACAGGGCATGATGGTGATCGAGCAGATACTCGATGAGATCGCCCGCACCCTGGGGCTGGATGCGCTGGAGGTGCGGCGCGCGAATTTCTACGGCAGAGATGAACGCAACGTGACGCCCTACGGACAGGTGGTCGAGGACACGCTCATCCACACGATCGTCGATCGCCTGGCCAGCGATACGCACTACCGCGAGCGTCGCGCCGGCGTTGCAGCGTGGAACCGCGCCAATCCCATCATCAAACGCGGTCTGGCGCTCACACCCGTGAAGTTTGGGATCTCCTTCACCTCCACCATGTTCAACCAGGCCGGCGCACTGGTACACGTCTATACCGATGGCACCGTACTGCTCAATCATGGCGGTACCGAGATGGGACAGGGGCTGTTCACCAAAGTGGCGCAAATCGTCGCTGCCGAGTTTGGTCTGCCCCTGTCGGCCGTTCGCGTTTCCGCCACCGACACGTCGAAGGTGCCCAACACCTCGGCCAGCGCCGCCTCGGCCAGCACGGACCTCAACGGGCAGGCCGCGCGGGCCGCGGCCCAGGCGATTCGGGCCCGACTCACCGAATTCATCTGCGACCAATGGAACACGACGCCGCAGGCGGTGCGCTTCGTGCAGGGTCAGGTGCTCGCGGGTGAGCGCAGCATGACATTCGCCGAGCTGGTGCAGCGGGCCTATCGCGCACGGATCGCCCTGTCGGCCACGGGTTTCTATCGCACGCCCAAGATCGAATGGAACAAGATCGCCATGCGTGGGCGACCCTTCTATTATTTCGCCTACGGCGCCGCCTTGAGCGAGGTGGCGCTCGACTCCCTGACCGGGGAGACCCAACTGCTCAGCGTGGACATCCTGCATGACGTCGGGGCGTCGTTGAATCCGGCGATCGACGTGGGTCAGATCGAGGGCGGCTTTCTGCAGGGCGTCGGCTGGCTCACCAGCGAGCAGCTCTGGTGGAACGAGCGCGGCGAGTTGCAAACACATGCGCCCTCGACCTACAAGATTCCCACGGCACGCGATTGGCCGCAGCGCTCCACCGTGCGACTGCTCGAGCAGGAACCGAATCGCGAGGAGACGATCTATCGTTCCAAGGCCGTCGGGGAGCCGCCGCTGATGTTGGCCATTTCCACCTTTCAGGCGATCCGCGACGCGGTCGCAAGCTGCGGCGCCGCGCGGGGCCGGCCCGAACTCAGTGCGCCAGCCACCCCGGAGGCGGTGCTGCACGCCATCGCGCTACTGCGCGGGGTGAGGGCGGCATGAACGCACCCGCGAGTGTGCTTGGGGCGAGTGCGCCGCTGGTGGAGGCGGGCTCGCTCGCTGTCCTCAGAGCGCTGCACGATTGGCCGCAGGGACTGATCCAGGGCTTGCAGCGCGAGGCGGTGCTGGTGCGCATCGTGCTCGCGGCGGTGCGCGGTTCGGCACCACGAGAGCCCGGTACCGTCATGCTCGTGGGTTGCAGCGGCATCGCGGGCACGATCGGCGGCGGGCAGCTCGAATGGCAGGCGCTGACTGCCGCTCGCGCTCTGCTCGACGACAGTTCAGCCCCGGCACGCGTGCAGCGACTGGTGCTCGGCACCGAGCTCGCACAATGCTGCGGGGGCGTCGTGGAGCTCTGGCTCGAGCGCTACACGCGTGCGGACCTGGCCCTATTGCAGCTCGCCGCACAGGCCGCCCGGCGCGGGCCCACCGTGCTCCTCAGCACGCTCACGCCTGCGGGCGTCGAGCGCGCGCTCGTGCGCGACGCCGGGGCGGATGCGCAGATCGACTGGCTGCTGCGCGCGCCGCGTACTCGGGCACTGCCGCATCTGCTGCACGCGGCGGCCGGTCACGCGCGCCTCATCGAGCGGCTGGATGAGGCGCTACCGCCGTTGTGGCTGTACGGCGCCGGCCACGTCGGGCAGGCGCTCGCACGCATGCTCGTGGAACTCCCGGTGCGTCTGACCTGGGTCGATTCTCGCGCTGAGCTGTTGCCGGCAGGGCATTGCGATTCAATGCAGATCCTGCACAGCACAGATCCCGTGAGCAGCGTCGCGACGGCGCCCGCCGGTGCGCGCTTTCTCGTACTCACGCACAGCCATCCGCTCGACTACGCGTTGTGCCGAAGCATTCTGCAGCGAGGCGATTTTGCCTGGGCCGGGCTCATCGGCTCGCAGAGCAAGGCTGCGCGCTTTCGGGCACGCCTCGCGCGCGAGGGCCTGAGCTCCGAGCTCATCGCGCGTCTCGTGTGCCCGATCGGTGTCGAAGGCATCGCGAGCAAATGGCCCATGGCGATAGCGGTCGGCGTGGCCGCGCAGTTGCTGCGCGATCTCACTGCCGAGGCGAGCCTGGAGCAGCGCCAGGAGCCCGCAGTGGCGGGCTCGCCCGACTGCACGAGCGAGCACTGTGGGAGCTGCGGCGCGACGTGCTGACTTATCTGCTGGACTGGCTCGGCCTGTTGCTGCGCTGGCTGCACCTCGTGGCCGGCGTCGCCTGGATAGGTGCCTCGTTTTATTTTGTCTGGCTGGACAATCACCTGCTCGCGCCCACCGAGCCGGACGATTCGGCGGCCGGTGTGGCCGGGGAACTCTGGGCCGTGCACGGCGGGGGCTTCTATCGCTCGCAGAAGTATCGCGTTGCCCCGCCGCTATTGCCCTCGACGCTGCATTGGTTCTACTGGGAGGCCTACGTCACGTGGCTGTCCGGATTCGCATTGCTGTGCCTGCTGTATTTCTGGCGCGCCGAGGCGTATCTGATCGATCCGGCTGTGGCCCCCCTGGACAAGCCGACCGCGATCGCGCTCGCAGTAGCAGCGCTGCTGCTGAGCTGGCTGCTCTACGATGCCCTGTGCCGCTCGCGGCTCGGGCGCAACGCCGCCGCGCTCGGCGCGGTGCTGGCTCTGGCCCTCTCAGCGGAGGCGTGGGGACTGTGCCAGCTCTACAGCGGACGCGGCGCCTTCATGGTGTTCGGCGCGGCGCTCGGCACGATCATGGTGGCCAATGTCCTGTTCGTGATCATTCCAGGTCAGCGCGAGCTGGTGCACGCG
>Ga0302324_100028872_pt1 | contig 10534 bp, 9 predicted proteins | sample Palsa_T0_1_FD_201949 | JGI IMG/M metagenome (GOLD analysis project Ga0302324, IMG submission 201949) | Peat permafrost microbial communities from Stordalen Mire near Abisko, Sweden - Palsa_T0_1 | ecosystem: Environmental > Terrestrial > Soil > Palsa > Peat permafrost | place: Sweden: Abisko... | reverse complement strand
GTCCTATCATCCGTCAGCTGGGAAAACGCCGAAACCGATTCCCGCTCCTGCTCCCGGTGGGTCATCCCCGGCGTGGGTAGGCATGACTTCACCGCATTCAACGGCGGCCTGCTTCGAGGAAAACGATCTTATCGATCTTTCGTCGACGCCCAAGTCTTCAAAGACGGAGAAGCAGAAGCCAGGTACTGGATGTGAACAGGAATGGTTCGCAACGCGCTCCATTGGGAGACTCGCATTCGCTGTCTCGCTGAACCCCTATCCGGAGGAAGCACTCGTGAAGAGCCGGCCCGCAGGGACCCTGACGGCGATCGAAAAAGAAGTGATCGCAGAGATTCGGGCGATGCGATCGTCGTCCGATGGCAGTCTCATCAGGACTCTGCTCTGGAATCCTGCATTGCTTGTCCATCACTTCATCCTTGCTTCACACGGCAATATAGGTCTGCGGTTGAGCACCATCGCAGCTGAAGTTGCCGTGGAGATGCGGACGTTGGAGCGGGCCTTCTCCAGCGAATACAAGATGACGATGACGCAATTTCAAGTGAAGACTCGCCTTGAGTCCGCAAAGTGGTTGCTGGGCATATATCCGCCGACGAAGATGAGCGCCATTGCCGCGACTCTGGGCTACGAACGTGTCCAGGACTTCAACCGTTTCTTCAAGAAGCACACGCATCTTTCCCCCGCGGCGTGGGCTCAAAAGGAACGCGCCAGAATTGCAGGAACCGACAAGGTTGACCCCGGCAAATGAGCTTCTACCCTCTTGACGCTTCGACCGCGAATGTTTTCGATCCATATATCCGCAGATCGCTTTGTCGCTTCATGCGAATCAGTTTCGATTGCATCTCGAATTTGCCGGTGTAAGACTCGTCCCACAGTTGGATTGGCGGTGCCTGCTTTGAAATAGAATGTCCGCTCCGATGCCCGTTTTGAGCGGTCCGTTCAGCAATCCTGGAAGCCCCCATTTCACTCATGTTGATGGCCTTGTACTGACGCCGCGCATTGAACCCGCGGCTCAGAGGAGCGTCTCCATTTGGGGAGCTCGGGCATATCGCATTGGAGGCGAATCGAATGACTACATTTCGTTCAAGTCTGAGGTCTGTCGTCGGTCACGATGGCGCGGTAATTCTGGATATCGAGCGCGACTCAATGCTGACGCTCAATCCAACAGGCAGCTACGTGTGGCAGAGACTCCAGCAGGGTAAACAACTCGATGAGATCATTCGCGACCTCGCGAGTGAAACTGGCGCCGATCCCGTGACGATTGACCGGGATGTACATGCCTTCTTCGACGAACTGGAATCAAGACGCCTCTTTACCGCATGAAGAAGGATGCTTCCATGTCACTTCACGACTCTCCCTTGGAATATGACGAATATCGACTGGTTCTGGTGCGGCTGAACTCGCGTGGGACATGGGCTGAATTCCGTGGCGTGGCAGTTGGACTGCCGCGCGTCGCGATACAACCTTGGGCCCGCGCGGCGGAACAGGCCCAGCGCGCCATACAGGATACCTGGCGCATCAGCGCAATTCTCTTGGACATCTTGCCTGGGGGTGAGAATCGAGCTCCATGTGCCGTTGCAGAGATCCCAAGCAACCAATCCCCTCAAGGCCTGATCTCAATCGGAATTGACGAGCTTCCTGAGACGGAGATAGCTGCTCCAGAACGCGTAGTCATCGAAGAGATTCTCGCAGGGAACCCAGGTAGCCGCGGGCCATTCTCGCGCGCTGGTTGGATAGAGGAAGCCAAAGCGTGGCTTTGCGCGGAAGCAGGCCATAGCGTGGCACTGTCTGGGGAAATCTGCCAGTACAACGCAACGGGCAAATTTGCGTTAGTTCGATTTGGGACTCGGTCCGGGCCAGCCTATTGGTTGAAAGGTACGGGAGAACCGAACGCCCATGAGTTTCAAATCACCAGGAAACTTGCTGAGTTGTGCCCAGATTCCCTTCCTACCCAGATAGCGGCCCGAGACGATTGGAATGCGTGGCTGATGGAAGATGGCGGACGGCCCGCGGACACGTGGAATGCACCCCAACTTGGCCAAGCGGTTCTTTCCATGGCGGAAATTCAGAAATCGACCGTCGGATGTTGCCACGAGTTCCTTGCTGCGGGAGCAGCAGATCAGAGCGTTGACGTCCTTCGCGGAAGCCTCGTTGAGGTCATCGAGTATCTCGACGAGGTAATGGTAAAGCAGACGTCGACTCGCGCTCCAAGAGTCGAACGCCGACGCCTGTGGGAGATTGCAGCCACTCTTGAGGATGCCTGCTTTCGCATGGAGGCTCTTCGCATCCCGGACACGTTAATTCACAACGACCTCAACTCGGGAAATATTCTCTTCCGCGATGGCAGTTGTGTCTTCACCGACTGGTGCGAGAGCTGCGTCGGTAATCCATTCTTTGCCTTTCAGTACCTTTGTTTGCTCCAGCCATCTGGGGCCAGTGACTGGAGACCGGAGTTGCGGATGTTCTATAGGAAGAGTTGGCTGAATCTACTTCCTTCGTCCAACATCGATGCGGCATTTGCACTGTCTCCACTCCTGGCCATTTTCTCTCATCTTTATGGCCGTGGCAGATGGTTGCATTCCTCTAGGCGAAGTAATGCTCAGGTTGAGGCCTATGCACGCAGCCTTGCCCGCCACATGGATCGTGCCGCACAGGATCCATTGCTCATGGAGGCATTATGAACCAGAGTATGCCCCTTCATCCTCCAATTGTAGACACGATTCATGGGGTAACCATAAGCGATCCATATCGCTGGCTCGAAGAGCGAGAGTTACCAGAGACAGAAGCTTGGATTGATGAACAAGGGTTACGTTGCGACGCCTATTGCTCAAACTGTTTCGCCCTTGACTCACTGCGAAGCCGCGTCAAAACATTCTTGAATGTGGAGGCCGTGGATCAACCTGCGCGGACTGGAGGCCGTTACTTCTACCGGCGCCGGAATAAGGATCAAGAGCAGGCGTGTATCTATGTAAGGGAGATCGAGACAAACCAGGAGCGGTTACTGGTCGATACCTCTAGTGAAGGACCATTCGCATCGGTCGGAGTTCACCGAGTCTCGGATGACGGGTCTCTGCTCGCTTACGAGATCAGGCGAGGTGGAGGCGATGCGAAAGAGATTCGAATTGTCGATGTATTGAGTGGCCGCATTCTTCCTGATCGAATCGATCATGGCTTCGCGCGGGGATTCGCTTTCGCGTCTGGCAACGATGGTTTCTATTTTTGTCACGAGTCTATTTCGGGTGCCGAGGATCATCGGATTCAGTTCCATGACTTGCATGGGCGCTTAGAAAACCGGACCGTCTACAGAAGAAACCGCACTCGAAGAAGCCGGCTTGTCCTGACGGCCGACACGATCCGCCTCGGCGCAATGTGGATCTACGAGCACGAACAGGAATTCGTCTGCGATTTCTTTATCGCGCCGCGGGACCGCGACGAAGATTGGCGGCAGGTGTTCGTGAGCAAGACTCTGCCGCATACCCCAATTCTCTATGACGGCCGCATCTTCGTACTCTCCTTCGAGGAGGCGCCAAACGGCAAGGTTGTCGAGTTGACTCCGGACGGACATGAGGCTCACCTCGTAGTTCCGGAATGCGATTCGATGATTCAGCAAATTGCGTTCGCGTCCAGAAGACTCCTTGTTGGCTATGTAAGGAATGGCGGTTCGTCGATCGAAAGCTGGACTCTGGAGAGCGGAGATTCTTGCAGTCTCGGAATACCGGGAGGGGGCACAGTTCAGCTGTTACCCCAACTCGGATCATCGGAGGGTAGTGTCTTCTACACCCATCAGACCTATTCGCAGCGGCCAGCAATTTACGAATACGCGATCCGAAGGGGAAGGTCCCATCTTTGGAGCCAGACCGAAGCCGCGGCCGAATCGAAGAACTTCCAAGTTCAGTCGCTCTCATTTACTGCCGAAGACGGAACGAAGATCCCCGTGACGCTCATCGGGAGCAGCACAGCGGCAAGCTTTCGACCGCGGCCGGCAATCATGACCAGCTACGGGGGATTCGGTGTTCCCATGACACCACAGTTTTCTGTTCTGGTGACGATCCTCTTAGAGCTTGGCGCGGTCTTCGCCGTTCCTCATATTCGTGGCGGCGGAGACTTCGGTAAGGCGTGGCATGATGCCGGCCGTGGACGGAGGCGTCAAACAGCGATTGACGATTTCGTTCAAGCGGCAGAGTGGTTATACGCGGAGGGATTCACCTCTCCGAAACAACTCGGCATATTTGGCGGATCGAACTCCGGCCTCCTGGTTGGAGCGGCAATGACACAGAGGCCTGATCTCTTCGGCGCTGTCCTGTGCATCGCGCCGCTCCTGGACATGGTGCGCTATGAGCACTTCGACCATGCAGACAGATGGAGAACGGAGTTTGGCACTGTGGAAGACACCCAGGATTTCCATGCGCTTCATGCCTACTCACCCTACCACAATGTGCAGTGCGACGTGGACTATCCAGCAACGCTCTTTGTCACAGGCGACCAAGACGATCGTTGCAATCCCGCCCATGTGAGAAAGATGGGCGCACGGCTTCAAGAACGCGAGGCGCAGCGTAGACCGATCCTGGTCGACTATAGCGCGGAGCGGGGGCACTCGCCGGTTCTTCCCCTGACAGTGCGCGTGGATGCCCTCGCACGAAGGCTTGCATTTCTCTGCCAAGAGCTTGGCATTGAGGTTCCTCTGGAGGCGTGCGATGAGCCGACTGATTTGTAAGAGCTACCTGCTGTTGCTCTGGACCGAGTGCTTCATGAAATTCGGGAGCCTGGGCGCTTTGCATGCGCAAGTTCGAAGACGGAGGGTGGAAGCGCCAAAGCCGACTCTACTTCACAACACGGACGAACTCTGCCTCGCAATGGATCTGGCCTGTGTCTTCTATCCAAAGCAGGTGCTTTGCCTGCAGCGTGCGGTCGCAACAACGCTGCTGTTACGCGGGCATGGTATTCGCGCCGAAATGGTGATTGGCGCTCAGTTGGTACCGTTTCAGTCCCACGCATGGGTCGAGGTTGATGGCATTGTCGTGAACGACAAACCCTACATTCGGGATATCTACCAGGAACTTGAGCGCTGCTAATCCAGGAGTCCTTAAAATGAGCATCCTTTTCGGAATATGCCAAGCCGAATGTCACCCTGTCGAAGAACGCGAATTGATGGAACTCTCGCTGGGGACAGCGAGGTTTGCTCAGGATGGAACCTTCGTTCGCGCGCACGGGAGGATCGGTATGGGCATTCAGCCGTACCACACCCACCTGCGATCCAAGCTCGAATCGCAGCCGATTTCCGATGCGCACGGCAACATGCTCACCCTTGACGGAAGGATCGACAACTACTCCGAACTCTGCGAACACCTGGAGCTTCCCATGGACGGGTCTGCGGATTCCGTGATCGTGCTCGCCGCGTTTGAGCGCTGGGGAGAGGAATGCTTTTCGCGGATTGTGGGCGATTGGGCTATAGCGCTCTGGTCACAAGTTGATCGAGCGCTCTATCTCGCGCGCGACCACGCAGGCACACGAACTCTCTATTTTGATCTCCGCCGAGACTCGATCCTTTGGTCCACCTACCTCGAAACGCATTTTGCAAAAGGCAAATCGCGCGACTTGAATCCGGGGTTCGTGTCCAGTTTTCTCGCTTCCCAACCGATCGGTGACCTCACTCCATACCAGGGAATCAGCGCCGTCACGCCCGCGCATTACCTCGCCTTTCGTGATGGGAGATTTCTTCGAAAAGCACATTGGCAATGGGTCGCAAAAGACAAGATAGGATACCGGTCAAGCGTCGAATATCAGGAACACTTTCTCAATCTCTTCCGCCAATCCGTGAGCCGGCGCACGGGAAAGGGCGCTCCCATACTTGCAGAACTCAGCGGCGGAATGGATTCATCTTCGATCGTCTGCATTTCCGATCACATGCGAAGAGATCAAGGGGCGGGGTCAAGCGAGCTTCTCGATACTGTCTCTTACTACGACGAGAGCGACCCGGCCTGGAATGAAGCTCCCTATTTCACTTGCGTAGAACGAGAACGGCAAAAGTCCGGGATCCATCTTCCTCTGCCTCTGTTGAGCAACGACCTGCTGCCGGCCCCGGTATTAGATCTGCTCCCCGGTGCAGAACTCGCGGCCTGGGAAAACGAGCAACGCTTTCAGCAGAAAACCCGATCGGATGGCTATCGAGTCATACTCTCGGGGATTGGAGGTGACGAATTACTCGGCGGCGTTCCAACGGCTCTTCCGGAACTTGCGGACCATTTCGCTCAGGGACACTTGCGACTCTTTGCGAGGAGAGCGGTTCCATGGTGCCTGCACCTTCGCAGACCGCTCCTCCATATGACCGGCGCGACGATCCAATTCCTCTTCGAACAGTATTCGAAACCCAGCATCCCGCAGAGAGGATTGCCGCCGTGGGCCACCGACAATATGCATCGGCTGATCCAGAAATCGGCCGATCGTTCGATCGATGGAAGCCATTCCTTAGGTCTGGCACCGAGTGCGATCTGCAATGGACGCACATGGTGGCGAACAATCGAGACTCTGCCACATCTCCATCCCGGAAACATCCAAAGACTCGAATATCGTTATCCATACCTTGACCGGGATCTGGTCGATTTTCTCTTGCGTGTGCCGCGCGAACAACTCATTCAACCAGGACGGCGACGATCACTGATGCGAAGTGCTTTGCGGGGAATCACGCCTACAGAAATCCTCGAACGCCGGCGCAAGGGAGCACGGCACAGAGCTGTGTTCGTACCGCTGAGAAGCGGCGCTGCCAGAATCAGGAGTCTGTTGAGTCACTCGAGGGCTGTGGCTCTCGGGCTCATTGAGCCAACTGACCTTGAGGACGTCGTATCTCAAGCCATTCATGCGAACGATCCGATATGGATCCATGCTGTCACGAGGCTGGCGCTCTTTGAACTGTGGTGCCAAGGCGCGTCTTCGGTGGGCACCGCGCAAGAGCTGAATTCTTCAGAATCTGTCGCGTGATTCGCGACGATCGAGATCCGTTCCTACGAGATCAGCGCTGGCTCAGAAGAGCGGAAATTTGAAACAAGGTGAATCCAAATGAAAACAACTGCAAAGCACACGATGCCGTACGTCAAACCGGAAGTACTCAGTGCTTCCAACGCCAAGTCGACCATCCGAGACCCTGAGGCCATCAAGCGAGGTCACAGTTTCGATGGGACTCTGGCAACCAGTCCCGCCTATGGGGCCGACGAGTAGAAATCACCCGTCGGACTGAAACCGGGGGCCGTGAGGTGCACCTCACGCTCCCGAAACCGAACTCGAATCGAAACCAGATGACCGGCGCAGAAATCCTTTGCCGACATTGTCACCCTGATCGCATTTCGCTCGTCCACGGGCGAATCGCAGAATACGAGGCCAATCTGACCAGGATCTGTTGCGTGACTCGCAACGAACGCGATCCGCTGACACGAGATTCCTTACGACTCGAGTTAGCGGAAATTTGAAACGAGGTGAACCACAATGAAGACAACTGCAAGACACACCATGCCGTACACCAAACCGGAGGTACTCAGTACCTCAAGCGCCAAGTCCGCCATCCAACACGTGGAAGCGACGAAGATGGGTCACAGCAACGACGGCACCCAGGCCACCAGCCCGGCCTATCAGGCGGACGAGTAGCGTTCATTCTGCTCTGTTAGGAATGAACCCGCAGGCGTGATGTGCACGTCACGCCCGCGGTTTCGCAAACTATTTGTCATCGGACATTTCGTTGCGCATATTTTGCCAACGAACGTATTGTGCACATTTGTCCCCAGCGGTGTCCTCGAAGCCCTGCAACCAGAAGCGAAACCACTCGACCGCAATCTGCTGAGATGCCAGACGATCGAGGGGCTTTTGGAGAACATGTTGGCCTTCGGGGATATAGATCATGTCCACTGGCTTGTGCTGCTGCCTCAGCGAGGCATAGATCTCCCATTCTGCAAGCACAGAGCTCGGGCCGATGGCCTGAATCTGGAGTGGCGTGATGACCTTGCCCAGGTGAAAGCCTGGCGCTCGGTCGAGCCAGGTGGACAGGCCGTCCCCGATGGGTTGGGCACCGAGAATTTTCTCGTACTCCTTTGCGAGCGAGGGCCGGCCCTCACTAAACAGTCGATAGGTGAGGTAGCTCGTATCCATTCCGTCTGCGATCGTGGCCGCCTTGAAAAGTGTGGGATCTGAGATCAATGCCTGCTCGACGTGCCAGCATGTGCGACTGAAACCGACGACTCCAACTCGATTGGGATCGACAAGGCCATCCGCGCTAAGCTTGGCGATCGCGGCCTGCCATCCGGCAAGCTCGTCATAGGGCTCCTGCTGCGTGCTGAAATGATCTGCGCGGCCTGTAGCTTGTAGAACCACGATGCCCGAAGAGGACAAGGGCCTCGCGGCCATAGCCGTTGGGTAGAGGCCGTCCGAGATGAAAGCAAAATCCAGATAGCCATGGGTCTGTATGACCAGAGGGTAGGATTTGCCTTCCTGATAATCGGGAGGGGTGATGAGGATCCCAGTCCACGCATAACCGTTCTTGTCCTGCCAGTGATAAGGGGCCGCTTTTCCAAGCTTGACGTTCTCGAGTTGAGGGTTGGGATTCCATAGCAGTTTCTCTTGGCCTGAATATCCATCGATTGCCCAAAGCGTCGCCGGAGTATTCAAATCCTGCTTGATTACGAGATCAATCTTCGCGTCAGGCCGTCCATGTCGCCCCTCGCTGCCGATTGGTTTACCAGTGTAGGGATCTCCGGGTTGCACCTCTACGAGCTTCCATTGGCCGTCTTCATACCGATACCGCTCCGTTTGTCCCCACCTTCCGTGCCACGCAAAGTGAAGGAAGACTTCGCCGTTATCCGCGCCGAAGCGAGCGTCTTTGAGTCTCAGCGGCTTCGGATTGTCGGCAGGGATCACCGCGCTCGCGTCACGCGTGAACGCAATACACTGTGCTTTGAGGGAGGGAATGTCCACTGACGCCAACGCGCAGGTGTGTCTGCGCCTCGTTTGCTCCTCCGAATTCACTCCATCGAGAGGAAGCGCCACATTCCCAAGCAGAACCCGGCTGCCGTCCTGGGACCAAATCGCGGTCGTCAAATCCTCTTCCGCCAGTGAGTCGGCGTTGGGACCATCGATCAGAGTGCGTGTGGCGCCCGTCCGCGTGTCGACCAGTTGATACTCCCGAAGTCGAAACCAGTAGGTTGGTGAGGTCAGCGAGGCGTCTCGGGGGTTGATCCGCCAGGACTCAAAGCCGGGCATAGGGTCATACGCTGACCACGAACTCTTCGCACTCGCGACTGGCAACAAGCGGACGACCCATCGGCCATCGGGAGAGAGCGAAAGCACATCGACTAAGTGTTCGACATCCGCAACGGGTTCATTGCCGCCTGGAGCTGTCAGCTTGTGAAATTGGCCACCGCTGCCAACCCAGAGGTCTGGCAAAAATCGCGCACTTCCCATTCCGTGCCCTTCTTCAGGGAAGGACAGAATATCCTCGAGCCCCACACCAGTCACCGCGCCGGCATCGGCATTCACTGCGTCGGCACGATCCCAGGGAACCCTGGGTACAGCACCGCTGGTTCTGTTCGCGCTATAGGCGATTCGATTCCCAACAAAATCGAACTGTCGAACACCGTATCCTTCGGGCGTAAGCGCCTTGACCTTCCGATGCTCAATTTCCACTTCGAAGAGGCGCTTCTCCGCATGAGAATCCTGGCCGAGAAAGAAGAGGCCTTTGGAATCTGGGGTCCAGCGTATATCGGTGATCATTGGAGCATTGGGCACCGCCGCCTGGATACTAGGGACCGCGGAGATCCTCGCAATTGCTTGTGGAACTGGCATCGTAGTCCTGTCAGAAGGATCGCGAACGAAGCGCCGGACTGCTTCTCGATCGATCAGCCAAAGCGTGGACTCAATCTGATTCGATTCAACAACGCCTCGTGAGGTGACCAAGTAAAAGTACCTGCCATCCGGCGAGAGTTCCGCTTTGCTGTTGGGCACGAGGCCCGATGGCTCGCTGAAAGTCGCCATCGAAATCGAATCGCTCACCGTGAACGCGCGCTGCTCAGCGCTGCTTGAAAGACCGATCGAGAATACTGCGAGCATCAAGCGAGCACACAGCATGGCCGTCTTGGGCCGTGACCTCAGCATCATGAATACACCTCCAACGAAGATCCAGTGAGGAGAGATTGTGGGGATACGTTTAATCGCAGGCGCCGGCTAGAACAACACATTCAGAGCAAGCTGAAGAGAACGGGGCCCGCCTTGTTCGTAGAGCGCATTTTGATTCTTCAAGCCGATGTTGAGCGTGTTGTATGCCTGCCCGAAAAGCGACTCCCCGAAATTCAGGGTGTTGTAGATGGCTCCAAAATCCGGGCGGTTCAGGACGTTGAACGCTTCGGCGCGGAATTGAATCGTCACTCGATCCGAGGGGTCAAACTGCCGCCGTATCGCAAAGTCAATTTCGTTCGCGCCGAATCCTCTGAGGAAGTTGCGTGGAGCGTCACCCGTGACCCCAGTCACATTCTGAAAGGCATTGAAGTTGATCTTCCTTCCG
>Ga0302324_100028871_pt1 | contig 10534 bp, 13 predicted proteins | sample Palsa_T0_1_FD_201949 | JGI IMG/M metagenome (GOLD analysis project Ga0302324, IMG submission 201949) | Peat permafrost microbial communities from Stordalen Mire near Abisko, Sweden - Palsa_T0_1 | ecosystem: Environmental > Terrestrial > Soil > Palsa > Peat permafrost | place: Sweden: Abisko... | reverse complement strand
GACGTGGCCGAGCGCGTCACCCTCGCTGTCGCGCGGACGTAGGTCGACCGAAAAGCGAACCGAGGCGAGCCACGCCGCCTCGCCGCCCGGCTCGAAGAGCGTCAGCAAACGACGTTAGTGCAGGTTGATGACCGGCGACGGCGCCGGTTGATCGGGGAACGCTTCCTTTAATATCTGCCCGAGCTCTCCGCTCTCGTCCATCGGGCCGAGGATGTCGGTGTCGCCGTAAAACGTTCCGGCGATGAAGACCTTCGGCAGCGTCGGCCAGTTCGTCATCTGCGCGAGGATTTCGCGCTTGGGCATGTCCTCGAGTACGTCGATCACTTCGAACGGATACCCGAAGCGCTGGAAAAATCCGATCGTCTCGTGCGTGAAGCCGCAGCGCGGCGCGTCCTTGGTTCCCTTGCCGTAGACGAGGATGCGGTTCGCGGCGACTTCGGCGTCGATCTGTTTGCGGATGGCGGCTGGGTCGGACATAGCTTTACTCCAAGATTTCGGTGCGAATGGACATGGCGTGGATGCGGCCGTCGGAACGGGCTTCGGCGACCGCCGTTTCGACCATGCGATGACGGTCCATGAGCGGTACGCCCGCGAACGCTTTCGAACGCACGATCACGTTGAAGTGGTCGTGCGTTCCGGTGAGGTCGGTGATCAGGACCTCGGCGTCGGGGAACGTGCGGCGGATCAGCGCGCGCATCGCGTCGTCATGAATCATAAACACCACAAACCGCCCGCGCGGGACTAAGGATTCAATTCGCGGCGGTCGCCGCGGATGGTCTTCCAGAGTTCGCGCGCTTCGCGAAGCGTGTCGGGAAGTATCGGAGCGGCCTTTTCGAGCACGGTCATGGCGCCGCCCGCGGCGACGATGCAGGCGAGCCCTACCAAAATTGCGGGGACGCCCTGAAAGCGCACGTTCTTTCCGATGCGGACGCGCGCGCCGCGCGCGATCGTCTCGGGATCGAACATCGAAAGCAGCCGGCCGGGAAGTTCCATCTCGCGGCGCCATTCGCCGGGGAGCGGGAGCGCGCCCGCGAAGTGACTGCGGGCATGCAGGCAAGCTTCACGTGGAACGTGCCGACCGAGTTCAACTTCGCGCGCGACGTCATCGACGCGCTCGGCTCGGAAGCGCGCCGCGGTTTGCTCTTCGTCGACGCTCGGGGCGAGCGGCATGAGGTCACGTTCCCGGAGATCGCTGCGGCTTCGCGGCGCTGGGCCGGCGTGCTGCGCGATCTCGGCGTCGAGAAAGGCGATCGCGTCGTCGTCGTGCTTCCGAAGATCCCGGCGTGGCTGTATTCCATGATCGCGCTCTTGCGCATCGGCGCGGTCGCGATTCCGAGCGCCGAGCAACTGCGCGCGAAAGACCTCGCCTTTCGCGCGAACCATCCGGGAGCGACCACGATCGTCGCGCACGCGAGCAACGCCGCCGAAGTCGACCTGATGCGCGATCAAGCGCGCGGCGTCCACCGCTATCTGCTCGTTGGCGGAGAGGCCCCCGGCTGGACGTCGCTCGACGCGCTCGTCGCGAACGGCCCCGAGTTCGCCGGCGTACCGACCCGCCGCGACGACACCGCGTACGTCGTCTACACGAGCGGGACGACCAAAGATCCCAAGGGCGTCGTGCTCGATTACGCGTGGACGTATGCGAAGCGCATGGAAGCGCGCTTTTGGCTCGACGCGAAACCGAACGATTTGGTTTGGTGCACCGCCGGAACCGGCTGGGCGAAATCGCTCTGGAACGTTTTGCTCGGCCCGTGGTCGTGCGGCTCGGCGATCGTGCTGCACGAGGGCGCGTTCGAACCGGCGCAACGGATGGATCTCATCGCAGCCCTCGAGGTCAGCGTGCTGTGCCAGGCGCCGACCGAATATCGCATCGAGGCAAAACTCGACCGTCTCGGCGAGCGTTGGAAGCTTCCGAAGCTGCGGCACTGCGTCTCCGCGGGAGAGCCGCTGAACCCCGAAGTGCTCGCGCGCTGGAAGGACGCATTCGGGCTCACGATCCTCGACGGCTACGGGCAAACCGAAAACTCGCTGCTGGTCGCAAATCTTCCCGGGATGGACGTGCGGCCCGGCTCGATGGGCAAGCCGACGCCGGGACACGACGTCGGCGTCGTCGATCCCGATGGCGCGATCTGCGAGCCGGGCGTCGTCGGCGACATCGGCGTGCGCGGCGATCCGCCGACGCTCTTTCGCGGCTACTATAAGAATGAAGAAGAGACGCGCGCCTCGCGCCGCGGCGACTGGTACCTAACCGGCGATCGCGCGCAGCTCGACGACGACGGGTATTTCTGGTTCGTCGGCCGCGCCGACGACGTGATCTCCTCGGGCGCGTACCGCATCGGCCCATTCGAAGTCGAGAGCGCGCTGCTCGAACATCCCGCCGTCCTCGAATCCGCGGTCGTCGGCAGTCCCGATCCCGATCGCGGCAACGTCGTCAAGGCGTTCATCGTGCTGCGGCCGGGTTACGAACCGAACGACTCGCTCGTCAAAGAGCTTCAGGATCATTGCAAACGCGTCACCGCGCCCTACAAGTATCCGCGCGAGATCGAATTCGTCGGGGAACTTCCCAAGACGCGCTCGGGCAAGATTCGGCGCGTCGAACTCCGTCAACTCGAGTTGCAGCGCAAAGGCGCGACGGCTGCGAGCGGCTTCGTCTAGAGGTACGAGACATGGAACAAACCCCTCAGCCACCCTCCGACAACGGGACGCCCGAACCGCAGCCGTCCATCATTGCGGTCGGCCCGCAGGGCGATGCGACGCCCGTCCAGCCGCTGCCCCCACCGCAACCAGTCGTCCCGTTACCTGTCGGTCCGCGGCCGGCCCCCGTTTCGGCGACGCCGGCGGCGCCGCGTCCGTACCGGCCGATCGTTCTCCCCGACGAAGAGCCCGCCGACCAATTCGATCACGGTCACGGACACCCGCTCATTCTTTTGATCCGGCGCGGCCTTGCGTTTCTGATCGATACGGCCGGCGTCGGCGCGGTCTTCGCGATCTTCGGATACCACGCGATGGCCGACGGCCATTTGAATCTGCCGCAAACCGAACAGGGGATGATCGACTTGTTCGCACTCTCGCTCGGCGCGGCGCTCGTTCTGCTCTTCCTGTTCGAAGCGATCACCGGAACGTCGATCGGCAAATTGATCTTCGGTTTGCACGTTCGCCGCGTGAGCGGGCAGCGAGCCGGCATCGGGAATATCCTCTGGCGTAACCTGTTTCGCATCCTCGACGTCCTCCTCATCGGCGTGATCTTGATTCTCGTTTTACGCCACCGTCAGCGCGTCGGCGACAAGGTCTCCGATACGACCGTCGGCCGCTCGCCGATCGGTCCGTTCTCGACGATCACCGGCGTGCTCATCATCGGCGCACTCTCGTGGGCCGTCGTCGAGTACGGCGGCGGTGCGTCGACGTTGCAGTCGCTTGAAGCGCAAATCAAGACGTACGTCCCCGCTTTCTACCACCAACCGGTCCCCTCCGCCCAGCCGCCCGGGGCGGCGGCGCCGCCGCCCGCGCGCCCGCAGGCGACGGCCGTTCCGGCCGCGCAAGCGACAGCCGCGCCGACCGCGCAAGCGACAGCCGCTCCCGCCGCGCAAGCGACAGGCGCCGCATCGAGCGCGCCGTCCGCTCAAAAAACCCCGACGGTCGCCCCGACCGCAGTTTAAGGAAGGTCACCGTGGCCGAAGCGATGCGCGCGGTCCGCTTGAACGAAATCGGCGGACCCGAGAAGCTGCACGTCGAGCAGATCCCCAAGCCCGAGCCGCAGGCCGGTGAGGTCCTCATCAAGGTCGCGCGCGCCGCGTTCAACCGGCGCGACGTCTTCATCACGCAAGGCCTCTATCCGGGGATCCAACTCCCCGTCACGCCGGGCTCGGACGGTTTCGGCCACGTCGCCGCGCTCGGGACCGGCGCGAAGGCGCCGCCGGTCGGAACCCCGGTCGTCATGAACCCCGAGATCGGCTGGGAAGACGATCCGTCGACACTCAGCGCCAACGCGCGCATCCTCGGCATGCCGATCGACGGCACGTTCGCCGAGTACGTGATCGCGCCGGCTGAGAACGTTTTCGCAAAGCCCGCAAACCTCAGCGACGACGAAGCGGCCGCGATCCCGCTCGCCGGTTTGACCGCGTACCGTGCCGCATTCACCCGCGGCGGGCTCACCAAAGACGACGTCGTGTTCATCCCCGGGATCGGGAGCGGCGTGCAGACGATGGTGCTCTCATATGCCGTGCACGTCGGCGCCCGTACGATCGTCACGTCGGGAAGCGACGAGAAGCTCGCGCACGCGAAGGCGCTCGGCGCGAGCGAGGGCGTGAACTACAAAACCAACCCCGACTGGCACAAGGACGTGCGCAAGCTTTCGGATGGCGGCCCGACGCTCACCGTCGACTGCAACGGCGGAGAAGTTTTCGCGCGAGCGCTCGACATCGCGCGCTTCGGCGGACGCGTCGTCTCCTACGGCGGCACCAACGGCGACGCGAAGATCCGCCCGTTCTCGATTTTCTGGAAGCATCTCTCGGTGCTCGGCACGTCGATGGGCAGCCCGAGCGATTTTGCGGCGATGCTCGCGCTCTTCGGGAGCGGCCTCAAGCCCGTCGTCGATCGCGTCTTCCCGATGGACGACGTCGTCGACGCGGCCGAGCGCGTCCTCAAAGGCGAACAGATGGGAAAAGTCGTTCTCGCGATCGCATGAAGGCGCCGGAACAGTAGGGGTCTCGATCACGCCTGCGGCTCGCCGTCCTTGGCGAGCCTTGCCTGCCTCTTCGCCGCTCCTGCGCCTCCGGCGCGCGCGGCGAATTCACACGATCTCGACCCCTACCGTCCCGGCGCCTTCATGCGATCGCGAGGACGTTAGTGAGGATGTTAGGTTAGGAGGCCTTGATGCAGACGTCCGAGGTCTTGTGTCCGCCCGTCACGTTGACGTCGGTGATCTTCGTGGCGCTGACCTTGGTCGTGTAGGTCACGCCAAGCGTGCCGCCGTCGGTTGCGTAGACGTCCGTCCAGACGATCTTGTTCCCGACCCAACCAGGCGTCGTCGACATGCCGAAGCCGCCGAAGTTACTGATCCCGAAGCTGTACCAGTGCTTCTTGGCTTTGTCCCAGCTCATCCAGCCTTCGCTGTCGAGCGTGCGCGTGCGCGCCGCATCGAAGGCTTTCGAGGTGCTCTTGTTCTTAATGTAGTGGCCGTCGAGCGACATCGAGTAGACGTCGGTCTCGGTACGGCCGGCGCCGCGGCCCATGTCGTTTTTGAGGGTCTTGCAATTCCAGGTGCCGAGCATGAATTGGAATGACGAAAAATCCGGTTTGACGTCGGGGACCGGAGTAGCTTGCTGCGCGGAGGCCATTCCGGTCGCGCACAACGCGGCGACGAACGCCGCGCTTAGGAAACGAGAAAACATAATTATGCCCTTTCGAAGGCGAGGGAGGGATAGGGTCGCTTGCTTTGCTCGCGATTAGCGCCTCCCCTGGGGGCAGTTCTAGCGCAGCGCGTACTCGTCGACGGATGTGACGGTCTGGTCGATGCCGAGCTCGGCGGCCGCGACGGCGCGGCTCGACGGGTCGACGATTCGCGAGAGATCGGGATTGAGAATCGCGGCTTCGCTTGGCGTCGGCGGACGGTCGAGAATTCGGGAACGGACGCGGCCCTCGCGTTCGAGCGCGATCAAATATGCGAGCACTTGGCGCGCGGCCGCGGGCCATAACGCATGCGGGATCGCACGATAAACGCGTTCGACGAGCGCGGGGATCGTCGCCGGCCCTCCTTCTAATAGGGTGATGATTTCGCGCTCGCGCCCCTTGCGGTGCTCGATGTACTCGTCGAGTTTGGCGAGCGGGTCCTCGACGCTCTCGCCGTGGCCGCCATCGATGCGGCGCGCGCCGGAGAAGTCGCGCCGCAAACGGTCGAGCGTCGTCTGGTAGTCGCGCATGTCGCCGCCCGGCGGCGCGATGACGACGGTGCCGGCGCCGAGGATCACGTCGCCGGTGAAGAGCGCCCGCTCGTCGTCGAACCAGAAGACGAGGTGATCGCGCGCGTGGCCGGGCGCGTGGATCGCTTCGAGCGCGAGATCTCCTAGGATCAGGCGCTCCCCGTCGGCGAGCTCGCGATCGTGTGGGAAGCGCGCCGCGGGATGCGCGTACACGGGCGCCTTGGTGCGTTCGGCGAGCAGACGCGCGCCCGGAGCGTGGTCGGGATGTCCGTGCGTCACCGCGATCGCGCCGATCAGCCGTTCGTCGAGTGCGGCCTCGGCGCAGATCGCGTCGATGTGCTCTGGGATGTGCGGGCCCGGATCGATGACGACGAAGCTTCCGTTTCCCGCGTCGATCAAATAGGTGTTCGTTCCGTCGAGCGTCATCGGCGAGGGATTGCCGGCGCGTACTCGCTTGATGCGCGTTTCCTTCACTACCAGACCTCGGCGCCCGTGATGAGCTCGCGCTCGCCGTCGCGGCGGATGATCGGCAGGATCGCGGTGACCGTGCGCGAGCGCGCGTGCGCGAACAGTTCCGCGACGCTCTCGAACGGTGCGATCCGTTCGAGATGCTTGCGCGTCGGAAACGGAACGACTATCTCGCCGGCCTTCGCGCGCGCGAGCGCGGTGCCCGGCTCGATCCAGATGCCGTCGTGGACTTCGATCGCGTCGGCGCTCGCGATCTGCCCTTCGGGTGCGGACGCGATGAAGAAGCGCGTGTCGAAGCGCATCGGCTCGCCGAGCGGCGTGATCCAGTTCGAGTAGTACGCGAGCTCGCGCGCATCGAGAAAGAGACCGGCGCGTTCCAACAGCGTGGCGAGCGGCTCGTTCGAGTATTCTGCGCGCAGCGCGGCGAGACGCTCGGGCGCGAGGCTCACGGCGCGTCCGCTCACATCGCACGCGATCAGGACGCCGGCTTCTTCGAAGAGTTCGCGCAACGCCGCGACCGCGAACTCGTCGCCGATGCCTTGGACCGAACCGCGCAGCCGCGCGCGCATCGCGCCGTCACGGTCGTCCGGATCGACCGCGCCGCCCGGAAAGACGTACGCGCCCGGCATGAAGCGCGCGTTCGTGCTGCGGCGGGTCATGTAGACGAGTAACCCGCCGCCTTCGCGCGGGCGCACCAAAATAACGGTTGCGGCGGCCCGAGGGATTGCGGGGACCGAGACGTTTTCCAAGGGCCGTTCGCGTTCGTCGCCCTTTCTGGGCTCGCCCTCGCGGTGCCCTAAATCCGGGGACGGCCGAGCTACGTTAGACCGTCAGTGATGCACCCAAGAAAGGACCCCAGCATTATCATGAACCGTTTTCGTCCGCTCATCGCACTCGCAGCGTTCGTCGCGTTGATCGCCGCGGCTCCGGCCGCTCGTTTCGGCGGATCCGTCGACAGCGGTGCGCCGAACCTCCAAAATACGCTCGCCCTGGTCATCGCCGGCGGCGGCCCCAAAGACTTCAGCACGGTCACGTTGTTCGGCGTTCTCGCCGGCGACAAAGCGACCGCCGAAGAAGGCGCGCTCACGCAGAAGTACGGCGCCGAGAAGTTCGGCCAGTTCGTTAAAACCTTCGACTTCGTGATCGACGACTCGCTCGCGATCGTCACCAAAGCCGGCGTCGCGCTCCCCGCGGCGCCGAGCCCCGATCCCAAGGACGGAAAGGCGCTGTCGCTCGCGCTCTACTCCGACGGCACCGACGCCGCGACCAAGCACTTCAACGTCGAGTACATGCTCGACCACCTCGTGACGCATCCGGTACACGTTCAAGTGATGAAGGACATCGACGCCAAGTACGGCGAGCAAGCCGATGCCGACTACCACGTGATCCTGACGCAAGTCATGCACGACCTCGCCGCCGTCTACGCCCCGCCGGCCACGCCAGGGAAGATGTAACTTCCCGGACCTCTGCTCAGAAGACCGCGCTTGCAGCGCGGTCTTCTTTTTATTTGTCGCAGGCGCTGGGAACATAGGGGTATCGACCACGCCCTCGGTTTGCCGTCCGTGGCAAACCTCGGCCTGCCTCTTGCCGCCTCTCGCGCATCACGCGCTCCGGCGGCAATTCACACGATCTCGACCCCTATGTTCCCCAGCGCCAGCCGTCCATTAAAATCACGCACCGCCGCAGGCGTGGTCGTCGTTCGCCCCGGTGAATTGCGCTTTGAGTCTAGCATCATACGCCGAATACATGCGGCCGCGGTCGTCCTTACTCGGGTTGCAACCGTTGCCGGCGACCGGAACTTGCGTCAGGCATAATTTAACGACGTCGCCGGCGCGTGCTTTCGAAATCGTCGAACCAGCCGCCGAGTAGCGGTCGACGATCTTGGCGCGATCGTTCTTGAAGCTCGAGACGCCGAGGTTGGATGCGAATATCACAACATAGCCGCTACCGGGCGTGTTCGCGAAATACCATTCGGTTTTGGTAATTTTGGTCTGGACGCACGAAGCCGCCGCTGCGGGCGGAACGTAGAGCACGAAATTCGCGGCGATCAGCGCGAGCGAAGCGGCGAACGTGGAGGCAAAGCGCATGAAGGGTCTCCTTATTACGAAAGAACGCGGGGCGCGCGGTTCATTGCGGGCGGAAGCCGAAGAGCAAGATCGGCAGCAGTAACCAGTTGACGACGTGAGAGGTCCAGCAATACGGGCAAGTACGCCGGGTTCGGAAGAGCAGGCTGTAGCCCAGATATGCGGAGGTCCCGGCCGCAAGCACGGCCGCGACGAGCGCCGCGTCCCAGACGATCGGATGGTCCAGAAATGCGAGCGACGCGAGCAGCCCGACGTAGTAGGCGAGCCCGAAAATCGAGTTCGGCACCCCTCCAAAGAGCTTCGCGCGAGGCGATTTGACCACGCTCGGGCCGCGGACCTCGCCCCGGGCGGCGCGCAGCGATTTGTTTGTCATGAACGCGGAGGCGTAGAGTCCGGCGCCGCAAAGCACCACCATTGTGGCTGTCAGCCCGATTCTCACGTGAGTGCCTTTTGGCGTCGTGCCGAAGCCGCTTTCATCTTTTTCAGCTCGTTTGCCGTGGCCGCGGCGGTAATCCGTCACAAGGCTTCGATCGAAGCGCTGCTCGGCACGATCGGGCCGCTGGCCTATCCGGTCGCGATCCTCGTATTCGCGCTGGTCGCGTCCGCTCCGTTCTCGGTTACGGACGCGCTCGCCGTCATGAACGGCGTGCTCTTCGGTCCGTTGTGGGGCTCGATCGTCAACGCGATCGGCCTCGTCTTCGCCGCGCTCATCGGCTACGCGCTGGCTTGCCGCACGTCGCACCTTCTCGAGTTGCGCGGAAACCTGCAGCGTCTGCCGCGTTGGATCACGCGCTTCAAAGTCGGCTCTCCGCAATTCTTGCTCGCGCTGCGCGTCATCCCCGGACTCGGAGGAACGCTCGCGACGCAAACCGCCGCCGCCTTTCGCGTGCCGATCTTCGTTCACGTCTGGACGATGTGCGCGATCGCGGTTCCAATTTGCACGGTGCTCGCGATCTTCGGGGACCGCGCGTCGATCGCCGTCCAAACCTATTATCACGAACATCATCCGCGGGTCCCCGAGCGGATTCAGCGCCTGTTCCACCGCCGCGAACCGGCAATCGTCGTGTCGCCGCAACCGCAGCCGAGACCGGGGTACTTTCCGTGAGCGTCGTTCTGGTCGCCGATCAAGAGGCGCTTGCCGCCGTTTGCGCGGCCGTCTCCGCCGCCGAGCGCGTCGCGCTCGATACGGAATTTCATAATGAGAAGTCCTACGCCGCGCGTTTGATGGTCGTGCAGCTTGCCGTCGGCGAAGACGTCTTCGTGATCGACGCGCTGCGCCTGCGCGATCTGCGTACGCTAGCCGAAGCGCTCGCCGGGACGACCGTCGTCGGTCACGCGCTGCAGAGCGATCTCAAGATCTTCGCCGACCGTTACGGCGTCTTGCCGAAAGCGGCGTTCGATACGCAGCTCGCGGCCGCGTTCTGCGGTTTCGGTTTGGCGATCTCGCTCGCCGATCTGATCTTTACGATCGTCGGCGTGCGTTTGCGCAAGACGCAGACCGTCAGCGACTGGAGCACGCGGCCGCTCACCGAGGCCCAGATCGAGTACCTCGTCGATGACGTGCGCCACCTCTTTGCCCTTGCGGACGAATTGCGCGTCCGGCTCGAACGCAGCGGCCGTCTCGAGTGGTTCGAGGAGGACGCGAAACCGCTCGTCGACGTGCAGACCTATCGCACGGATCCCGAGCGTTTGTATCTTCGGATACCGGGCGCGATGCGCATGAACCGGCGCGAACTCGGGGTTCTGCGCGAGCTCGCGCAACTGCGCGACACTCTCGCGCGCGAGCGCGACATTCCGCTCAAGTACGTGATCCCCGACGACGTGATGGCGGGGATCGTCGCGTTGCGTCCGGTCACACGAGACGATCTCGCGCAGCTGCGCCGGCTCGATGGTGGTGCGCGCAAAGCATACGGCGACAGAATCGTCGAGGCGGTCGCACGCGGGTCGGCGTTGGCCGACGATCAATTGCCGCGTAAACCGGCGCGCCCCTCGGGCGCGGAACGCGACGCGATCGTCGCGTGCCTCTCGGTGCTCGTGAACGCGATCGCAGGTGAGAACGAATTG
>Ga0302324_100028869_pt1 | contig 10535 bp, 10 predicted proteins | sample Palsa_T0_1_FD_201949 | JGI IMG/M metagenome (GOLD analysis project Ga0302324, IMG submission 201949) | Peat permafrost microbial communities from Stordalen Mire near Abisko, Sweden - Palsa_T0_1 | ecosystem: Environmental > Terrestrial > Soil > Palsa > Peat permafrost | place: Sweden: Abisko... | reverse complement strand
CTGTTCGTCATTGACAAAACCGGCAAAATCACCTGGAGCTATTGTTCGCCGGTGGCGGTGAACCCCGGCGCGGATGGGATTCTGCAGGCGCTAGAAGACCTGGGGAAATGAGGAGGCGAACATGGCCGAGCTAAAGATTCCCATTTCGGCGAAGGATCACCTGCAGGGCGACGCCAATGCGCCCGTGATTCTGGTCGAATACGGCGATTATGAATGCCCGCACTGCGGCCGCGCGTATCCGATGATCAAGCGCGTTCAGAAACATTTCGGCGCGAAGCTCGCGTTCGTGTTCCGCAATTTTCCATTGAATCAGATTCATCCTAACGCGGAGGCCGCCGCGGAGACCGCCGAATTTGCCGCCGAGAACGAGCGATTCTGGGAGATGCACGATGCGATTTTCGAGAACCAGGAATCGCTGGGCCTGGAAGTTTTCCTGCTGCTGGCGGAGCAACTGAAATTATCTTCCGCGGGATTGCGCGAGGCATTGGAGAGTGGGAAATACGCCAGCCGCGTCAAAAGCGATTTCATCGGCGGTGCTCGGAGCGGGGTCAACGGCACACCGACTTTCTTCATCAATGGGGATCGCTTTGACGGGGCACCGGAGTTTGATGAGTTGGTGGCTGAAATTGACGGACGGATGTGACGCTGCGCGATTCGCGAATATCACACAGCTATGCCGCCGCTCCGGGTTGTGCCGGCGGGTGCACTTCTAATTCCGTCGCAAGCAGTAAATCCAATACGCTGAAGCTTTCACCAGGACCATGAACGATTATCGTTCGGCCCGACTCCGACCGTGAAATGAAATCGGGATGCTTTATCAAAAATGTCCGGCCGTCGCCCATGTGGATCGTAAAGGGACGAAACGGCTGGGCATGATGCACATTGCTCAACTGTTCGACAGTCATAAAAACATTATATCTGCGATGCGGCTTTTCAAAAGATCGAGTTTAGATTGAACCTGAAAAACTTGATCGAGGTTTGGCTTTCTCTATCATCAGATTCAGTCAGCACCAACTTACAGGAACTAACCTATGGCAACTCAACTCAAGGGAAACGCGGTTGTCGGCCAGTCCGGCGGCCCCACGGCGGTCATCAATCAATCGCTCGTCGGTGTCATTCAGGGCGTTAAGGAATGCGGGCATATCGAGCAGCTCCTGGGCGCGCGGCACGGCGTGCGCGGTATCGTCGATGAGAAATTCATCGACCTCAAGAAAGCCAGCGGGGAATTGCTGGAGCGCGTCGCGCAGACGCCGGCGGCGGGGTTGGGATCGACGCGGGATAAGCCGGATGCGGCGTATTGCGAGCGGATTTTCAAATCGTTTGCCAAGAACAATGTGCGATATTTCTTTTACATCGGTGGGAACGATTCGGCCGACACGGCGCGCATCGTTTCGGAACTTGCGGCGAAGGAAAATTATGAGCTTCGCGTTTTCCACGTCCCCAAGACAATCGACAACGATCTGCGCGTGCACGATCACACGCCGGGATTTGGCTCGGCGGCAAAGTTCGTGGCGGCGGCGTTCATCGGGGATAATTTCGACAACAAATCTCTGCCGGGCATCAAGGTGAACATTATCATGGGCCGCAACGCCGGATTTCTGACGGCCGCATCCGTCCTGGCGCGGCATTATCCGGATGATGGCCCGCATCTCATTTACGTTCCGGAGGCGCCGCTCAGCCAGGAGAAATTCCTCGCCGATGTGGACCGTGTGTATTCCAAATATGGCAGGTGTCTGATCGCCGTGAGCGAGGGGATCGTCCAGCAGGACGGCATCACCTGGGCCGAGGCGATGCAGGAGAACCTGGATCGCGACAGCCACGGAAATGTGCAGCTTTCGGGAAGCGGCGCGCTGGGGGATTACCTGTCCAGCCTGATCAAGCGCAAGCTTGGAGGCGGTGGGAAGAAGCTGCGCGTGCGCGCCGATACATTGGGATATCTGCAGCGCAGTTTCCCCGGATTTGTGAGCACCACGGATGCACAGGAGGCGCGGCGCGTCGGGCGCATGGCGGTGAAATTTAGCTCGCAGGGCGAAAGGGAAGGCAGCGTCGCCATGAAGCGCCAGCCGGGCAACGCCTACAGCATCGACACATTTCTCACGCCGCTGGCGACCGTCGCGAAGGAGACGAAGCATATGGATGCTTCGTTTATTTCCGATGGGAACAACATCACGGATGCCTTCGTGCAGTACGCCAAGCCGCTGGTGGGCGAATTGCCGAAGGTGGGATCGCTGGATGAAGTGAAGTAGGAAGTTGCGCGTTGTAATCCCTGCGTTACTCGCAACTCACAACTGCTTTTTCCCTATCCGCCCTAAGTGCGTGTATCCGAAACCGCTGGAATATTTCAATCCATATCCGAGCACTCGGTCAAACCGCCGACTTTTGGATTTGCGAGATAGCCGACGAAACTAATGTCCGGCACGAGGAACAACGCGGCGAATAGAATCCAGGAGTGGCCGACGATGGCGTAGAGGGTGACGGCAACACCCAATGCCGCGGCGGATTCGAGGCGAAGCCAGGCGCGGGGCTGTGCGGTGACGGCGGGTGAATCCGGCCCGTGGTCCAGCGAATTCATGGACCACCCGGCGGCGGCGGAGGCGCGGGGGCGGCATCGTCCATGGCCTTCATCGCCTCATCCAGTGATTTCCACTCGCCGGCTTCGAGTCGCCTGGTAAATGCGTGATAATTGTCCGCGGATTTGCCGAGGTAAACGATCGTGTCCTGAAGAGTTTTGGGATCGGGATTCTGGCGGATCAGGTCGAAATGCCACTGGCCATCGACTTTACGGCACGGGAAATCGCCGTGGTCGCCAATGTCGGCCGTATCGCCGTGGTCGTGTGTTTTGCCGGTATTCACCAATTCGATCAGATCGGCGGATGATCCCAGATCGGCAAGTCTTGGATCGTTTCCGAACCGGGCGATGGCTGCCTTGCGATATTCCTGCTGCGCGGTGTTTTCGGCCACCACGGCGTCGATGAAACGATTGATGTTGTCATCGTGAATGGAAGCCTTCCGAGCGGTCGCGATGTCGCCGGCGTCGATGGCGTGGAAGTAGGTGATGACCGCAGCCGATGGGGTGGACAGATCGACCGGATCGCTGGACTGCGTGGTTGCCGGCGGATTATCCGCCCTGGCAACGGGGATCAGGCTGAGCAAAAGCGCAGCGAATGTGAAACGGTAGAGTAGAGATCGATTCATATCGAATATAATAGTGATATGCCAGCCGGAGGAATATGCCCGCAATGCCGCAGCAACGTCTCGCCGATGGCGCGTTTCTGCGCACGATGCGGGCTGGAACTCGTTGCGCAGAAGGCCGCTTCCGCGTGGACGCTGGCCAGGTTCGTGGGGTGGTTTATTGGGATTGCGATCGTGATTTTGGTCATCTGCGCGATGGCCTTATTTACGATTGGTCACACCGGGGTCATGATGTCGCAATCTCAGGCGGTGCAGCAAAGCGACAGCGCCGAACCGGAGGCGGAAGCGCAGCGAGAGGCGATCGCCCACCGCGACGATGCATGGTGGGACGCGACCGAACCGGACCATCTCAAGCCGATGTATTACGGGAAGGAATACCTGGTTGAGCCGAGTGGCTGGACGCCCATCGACATCAGCATGCCGATCACGGGCTCATCACGGTTTCGGTATCTGGTGGAGCTTGAGGGGATCACTCGCTTTCGCGCGCGGCCAAACGGTGAAGTTGAATTGGAATACACCTATCCCAACGGCCAAAGTTTTCGGCCGTATCAACTCGACGGATCATATCGCACGCTGCTGGTGCAATCGCTGGACGGCACGGCGCACCGGGTCTGGGTGAAATATGTGCGGGTGGAACACAATTGAGGAAATCTACCTACCGCCCCACTTTGCGGCTTCGAAATACATTCGAAATCAGATTGTGATTTCGCAACTCGCGAAGCAACGGGTGCGTTTCAACGGTGAGACTTTGCTCGACGGCGTTCCAGACGATGCAATTCAAATCCGCGTCGAGCAATGGCCGGCCGAGAGCGCCCTCAAGGCGCACAACAAGAGCCTGTTGCCAGTGAGGCAGAGCGGATTTGCACATATTGGGCTCCGTGGCTTGCGCCGCGGGATCAGTACCGGCTGCGTCCGCCGCCGCTGGCGCCGCCCTTACCGCTGCGGCCGTCGCCATAGCCGCCCGAACGGTTTTCGCGGGGCTTGGCCTCGTTGACGGTCAGCTTGCGGCCGCCGTGGTCCTGGCCATTGAGCGCCGTTATCACGGCCTGGGCTTCCGAATCATTTTCCATTTCGACGAACCCAAAGCCCTTGCTTCGGCCGGTGTCGCGATCGTCAATGATTTGTGCGCTGTTCACAGTCCCGTGCGCCGAGAACAATTGCTGCAGCGCCGAGCTATCCACTTCGTAGCTCAGATTTCCGACATAGAGTTTCTTGCTCATGATTCCACCTTGAATATTGAACGCGCGACCCGCAGTTCACTTTTGAGGTCGCAGGAAAAGGGGCCGACATTTAGGCCCAAAAAGATGGGAGGCAGGTGAGAACAAGACTGCCGGCAGAATTGAAACTGTCGCGTAATCCGATTCTTTATCTGGATACCAACGGGGGGATTGTAATCGCGGGGACGATAGCTGTCCATCCCGGGGATAAATGCGACCGCCGAGGAGAGGAATGCGTGTTATTGCAGGGAATAAAGGGTGGTTTGGGGAATTTGCCGCTTGCCTGATGGACATCCCCCGTTTATCCGATATACTGATTGAACAACATCCTGTCTCGATCCTCGCAGACTCTCGCCACTCAACGGCAATAGAAACTGGACGTAACGGGCTTGATTGTAGCGCACTGACTGGTCCTTTTTTTCGGCGTTTGCCGTTGACCCTTTGGTACGCACGTTTACCAAAGGACATTCCCTTGAGTTTCTCAGATTTATTGTTGGCGGCGCCCATTCTTCGCGCCATTGTTTCAGAAGGTTATACCGTTGCCACACCGGTGCAGACACAGGCGATTCCGCACGCATTGCGCGGACGCGACGTGCTGGCGTGCGCACAGACGGGCACGGGCAAGACGGCGGCGTTCGCGCTGCCGATTCTGCATCGCCTGTCGATCGTCGCCCGCCCGGGTGGAGTGACGCGGCCGCGATCCCTCGTGCTTTGCCCAACCCGCGAGCTGGCCACGCAGATCGCCGAAAGCTTTCGTACCTATGGCAAGCAATTGGGCCTGAAATGCGCGGTTGTTTTCGGCGGTGTGAGCGTCGGCCCGCAGGCGGATATTCTGCGCCGCGGCGTCGATATCCTCGTCGCCACGCCGGGGCGTTTGCTCGACCTGATGGGTCAGCGGCTCGTGGATTTGCGCGGCGTCGAAATTCTCGTGCTCGATGAAGCCGACCGAATGCTGGACATGGGATTCATCATCGATATCCGCAAGATCATCGCGGGCCTTACCGCCCGGCAGCAAACGATGCTGTTTTCGGCGACCATACCTCCGGAGATCCGCAAACTGGCCGGCGCGATATTGCGCGATCCGGCCGTGGTGCAGGTGGCTCGGGAATCGGACGTCGCCGATCGAATCGATCAGTCGGTTTACTTCGTTTCGCGTGAACAGAAGCCTGGGCTGCTCGCGCAACTGGCAAATGAATTGCCGCTCTCGCGGGCCATCGTGTTCACCCGCACCAAGCATGGCGCCGACCGTCTGGTTCGCCGGCTGCACACAAGCGGAATTCCCTCCGAGGCGATTCACGGCAATAAGAGCCAGAACGCGCGTCAGCGGGCGCTGGGAAATTTTCGGACCGGCAAGACGGCGCTTCTCATCGCAACCGATGTCGCATCGCGCGGGATCGACGTCGATGGGATCACCCACGTGGTAAATTACGATCTGTCGGATGAGCCGGAAACATACGTTCACCGCATCGGCAGGACCGCCCGCGCCGGCGCCAGCGGGACGGCGATCTCATTTTGCGATCCGGAAGAAATGCCAAACCTGAAAGCGATCGAGAGGCTGATTAAACGGCAGATCCCTGTAAAAAGGGCGAAAACCGCCACACGACAGCCCGAGCCGCAGATTCTTCATCCGGCGAAAAAGGAACAGCCAAAGTTCGAGCCGCAGAATCGGCGATTTCAACATCAGCGGCATTCACCCGCCGGCGGCGCCGGACGGCACGGCCGATCATCGGGCGGCGGCGCGCATCGCCGCAGGCTGATCGCGGCGTTTTGACCGGATCGGATTCTTCGACACGTTTCGTCCGCGCGCTGGTAGGATGATTGCGCGGAAATTCGATGTTGTTAGAACCTCTATTTCTCCACGCCGCTCGCCAGCCCGATGTACTGGCCATCATCGATGACCAGGGTGAATACACCTACTTGCAGCTTGCAACGGCGGCGGCGGGATTTGCAAAATTCATTGCATCGCAGACGAATCACCCGCGTCTGGGACTGCTCCTGCCATCGGGCAGGGGCTTTGTCGTTTGCTTTTATGGAACATTCCTGGCCGGCAAAGCCGTGGTTCCGATTAATTTTCTGCTGGGTGACGCCGAGATCGCGCACTGCATCCGCGACAGCGGCATCGACACGATCGTAACGATCCCCCAGCTTGCGGGGCGCGTTGAGAAGATGGGTTTGAAGGTGATCGATCTCACCCGGCTGCCGCTTGCAGCGCCTACGGAATTGTCCTCTTCGCTTCCTTCCACATTGGCCGATGCCCTGGCGGTTCTGATGTATACCAGCGGCACCAGCGGGCTGCCCAAGGGCGTGCCTCTCACGTTTGGCAATCTTCAGAGCGATGTGGACGCTGCGATCCAGTACGTGGATTTCCAGACCCGGCACAAATTTCTGGGAATCATCCCGCTGTTTCACGTCTTTGGATTGACCGCGATGATGCTGGCGCCGATCCAACTGGGCGCGACAATCACTTATATGGCGCGCTTCAGCCCGGTCGGCGCACTGAACGCGATCAAGAAATATGGGATATCGCTGGTGCTGGGAGTGCCAAGCATGTTCGCGGCGATGGCCCGGCTTAAGGACGCGTCGGCGGATGACTTCAAGACGATTTACGCGATGATCAGCGGCGGCGAGCCGTTACCGGCGGCTGTTTACGAAGCGTTTCGCTCGCGGTTTGGCGTGACGCTGCTTGAAGCCTATGGAATGACGGAGACGAGCCTGGCGATTGCGCTGAACACGCCGCAGATACAAAAACGCGGCAGCGTGGGCAAGCCGATTCCGGGGATGCAGGTGGCCATTGTCGATGACGAGGGTCATCATTTGCCCGGCGGCGAATCAGGCGAAATCTGCGTCAAGGGTCCGATGGTGATGAAGGGGTATTACAATCTTCCTGCTGAAACGGCCGCTTCGTTCACGCCCGATGGATATTTCAAAACCGGCGACGTGGGATTCGTGGACACTGATGGATTTGTGTTCATCACCGGCCGCAAGAAAGATCTGATCATCATTGCCGGCGAGAAGGCGGCTCCGACGGAGATCGAGCAGATATTGGCGGCACATCCCGATGTGGCGGAAGCCGCGGTTATCGGAAAGAAAGATGCCGTCCGGGGCGAAGTCGTGATGGCTTTCATCGTTCCACGGGAAGTACGCGAACCCAGCCTTGAGGAGCTTCGCGAATTCTGCAACCGGGAAGGCCTGGCGCAGTGGAAGGCGCCGCGGGAAATCCGGATTGTTAAGGATCTCCCCAGGTCTCCCACGGGAAAAGTGCTCAAACGATTATTGGCCGAGAGGCCCGGCAATTAATTCGTGACCACTGTCCAGGATCGCCGATAAAATTGCGGTGTTGCGCGCATTATTAAGGATTGCCGATAAAATTGCGGTGTTGCGCGGATTATTCGGAGTTTCTCGCATTGTTTCGCGCTTTGACGCCAGCTATAGTTCTATTAGGAAACCCCAGTTGTGTGTTTGCGATATTCTTTCGCCGATGCAGTACCGCAGGGCCTCCTGATTGCAACCTGAGGAGGTTTAATTGAACAACTCATCTCCAAGCCCAGCAGTAATGTCTACTCCATCGATAGCCCCCACGCACAGCGATGAACCTGCAAGATTGAAATTCAGCGGAAGCGATCGTTTTATCCGCGAGCTGAGGCGTCGAGTGGACGCCTATTTCGAAAAAACCGGGCGTTCCCGTCGCGATTGCCCGCAGATGTATTTCAAGACCGCGACGATCCTCGCCTGGTTCTTCGGGTCTTACCTGCTGCTGTTGTTTTTCGCTTCAAGCTGGTGGACGGTGCTCCCGCTGACTGTGATCCTGGGATTGGCGATCGCGGCCATCGGATTCAACATTCAGCACGACGGCGGTCACAGGGCCTATTCGAATCATCAATGGGTCAACCGGCTCATGTCGCTGACTCTGGATATGATGGGCGGCAGTTCCTATCTGTGGGATTGGAAACATAACTCGATTCATCACACCTATCCGAACGTCGATGGGCAGGATGATGACATCAACCTCGGTTTTCTCGGGCGCCTTTCCCCCCAGCAGCAACGGTTTAAGTTCCATCGCTTCCAGGGCATTTACCTCTGGTTCCTTTACGGATTCATGGCCATTAAGTGGCACCTGGTAGACGACTATTATCAAGTCATCATTGGCCGCATCGGCAAACACAAGATTCCGCGGCCCAAGGGGAAGGACCTGGCCATATTCATCACGGGCAAGGTCGTATTTATTTCATTGGCATTCGTAATTCCGATGATGCTGCATCACTGGTATGCGGTGCTGTTTGTATACGTGACCGCTGCTTTTGTGAGCGGCGTCGTGCTGAGCGTGGTGTTCCAGCTCGCCCACTGCGTGGGTGAAGCCGAATTTCCCGTACCCATTCCTGTTTCCGAAGGCAGCGTGCGAATCGAGACCGATTGGGCCGTGCATCAGGTACTGACGACCGTCGATTTTGCCCGGGGCAACCGGGTTCTCTGCTGGTTTCTCGGCGGGCTTAACTTCCAGATCGAACATCACCTCTTCCACAAAATCTGCCACATTCATTACCCGGCGCTGTCGAAGCTGGTCGAAGAGGCGTGCCATGAATTTGGCCTCACATATGCCGAACACAAAACAATGTGGTCGGCGATCGGTTCGCATTTCAGGTGGCTCGTGGAAATGGGGCGGCCGGTTGACCAGATGCCTCAGCCTTGAACTTTGATTCACATCCTGGCGCGGTGTAAGACGAAGCTCCAATCAGCATTGGTGGTGCGCGGAATTGCCACCATACGCTTGATCGGAATGCGATCCAATTTGCCGAAATGATCTAACGATGCCAGCTCCAGCGCCCAAGCGCTGAGATCGCTGACAAGCAGGTGAAACATCGTCGCAACTATTTCCTTCGGCATGTTGAAATAAGCGGCGTTCTCCGCGACCAATTGTCCGTAGGCGATCGTCGCCATGCAGCGCCCCAGCGCCGTCGCCGTCTGGGTGTCCGACTCGCGGCTGCTCGGCGGTCGGCTTTGGACAAATACCCGAAAAGCCCTGGCCTGACGCGCGAAAATCCGCACATTTACAACTGATTTCAGTGACTGATATCCCTCCAGATACGGACGAAAACTGATCGCGTTGATTTGTCCGCTGCGCGCCTCCATCAGATAGGCGTTCTCCGGCAGTTCGAGCCGCCCGCCGGAAGATTCCGGAACGGATAGATTAAGATCGGCGTGATCAAAATACCGGGGCATGAACTGCGCTGTCAGCCCCAGGTTGATGTGCATGCTCCCTTCGAGGCTCGGAATCAGCTCCACGTCGCGCCGGGCCATTTCAAAATAGGTGTCCGATTCGAATCCCTTGGCGCCGATGCATTCGGACAGCAGGGAAATGACCTTGACCCCTTCGGTGCTGACCCGCGCCTTCTGGACCGCGCAGAAAAGCATGTAACGCCGATCGGCAGCAGCCGCCGCCTGAACGTAATCCAGCGCCCGGTACGCGTACAACTTCATCGCGGTCAGGCGCGTATAGGCCTGCGATATTGCCGATCCGATATGCGGCATATCGATCACCGGCTTACCGTAAAGCACTCGCCGGGTCAGATGCGTGATTGCTTCCTCGAAGGCGCGCTCGCAGATGCCGATCGAGCCGAAGCCGAGAAAGAATTTTCCGAGGGTGACAGTCCCCAGCACCGCGTCCCAGGCGTGGCGCCCTTCGGCGATAAGATCGGTTTCGGGAATTTCCTGCTCTCTGACCTGAAATTCCCCGACGAATGCCGAGCGTATGCCCAGCGTGCGGATTTTCCGCACATTTCCAAACCCGTTCGACTGCGCCGGCCGCAAGGCGAACAAAACGGGCGCTGCCCGCCGGGCGCGATCCGCATGCCGATCATCCGCTTTTTTCGCCAGGATGGAGATAATCGACGCGCAATTCGCATTGCCGATGTAATATTTCGATCCGTTGGCGATCCATTTGCCGGTCGCGACGCTTGCCAGCGTGAATTCACCGGCGAGGAGGTCGGATCCGTGATCTTTCTCGGATATGCCAAACGCAAAAAGGGAGCCCTTTTCCAGAGCTGCGACGGCCTGCTGCTTCAAGGCGTCGTTTGATCCCATCAGGATCGAAAACAGCCCCAGGAATGTCACCTGGAGACTGTATCCATG
>Ga0302324_100028867_pt1 | contig 10535 bp, 10 predicted proteins | sample Palsa_T0_1_FD_201949 | JGI IMG/M metagenome (GOLD analysis project Ga0302324, IMG submission 201949) | Peat permafrost microbial communities from Stordalen Mire near Abisko, Sweden - Palsa_T0_1 | ecosystem: Environmental > Terrestrial > Soil > Palsa > Peat permafrost | place: Sweden: Abisko... | reverse complement strand
GAGATCATCGGGGGTGATCCATGCCGGCACGCGTAGTTCGTGAACTGTTGGCGAGCAAAGACCGACAGCTCTTTGTTATATCGCCGGAGACCTCCGTACAAGAGGCGCTGGAAATCATGGCCGCCAAGCGGATCAGCTCGTTGCCCGTGACGCGAGGCTCAGATCTGCTCGGCATATTCTCCGAGCGCGACTATATCCGTCGAGCCGTTCCGAAACGCATCGCCCCATGGGAAGTTCTCGTTAAGGACATCATGACCGAAAAGGTGATCTGCGTTAATTCGGAAAATACCCTGATCGAGTGCATGGAGCTGATGTGCAACCATCGGTTTCGCCATCTACCGGTCGTTGATGGCAAGGATCTCATTGGAATGTTGTCGATCAGCGATATTCTTTACGCACTTCGAACAGCGCGGATAGATTTTCCTTCTGCTTAGCTTGCGCATTTCTGAGGACGACAGACCTCATCGCGCACGAGCGTTACCACTATGGAATCTCAGGCGGGCCGCACGCGAATTAAGCTAAGTATGGCGACGAAATGACACACAAACCCACCCAACACGAAAAGATGCCAGAGAACATGCGCGTAGCGCCGGCTCTTCCAAAGATAGAAAGGCACGCCTGCCGTGTAGCACAGTCCGCCGGCCGCCATCCACCCAAACTGCGTTGCCGTAAGATTATCCCAGAGCTGCCTGCAGGCCACGAGCCCGATCCATCCCATCAATACGTATATCAGCGTGGAGGCCCACGGAATCCGCAACAAGGCGCCGGCTAGCTTGAGGATGACACCGATGATCGCGAGCACCCACACGATCCCAAACAAAGACCAGCCAAGTGAGCCGCGGATGACGCCGAGCGTAAATGGTGTGTAAGTGCCCGCGATCAAGAGATAGATTGCAGAGTGATCCAAGCGTCGCAACATGGCCTTCGTCGTTGGGCTTCGTGCGGCATGATAGAGCGTTGAAGTAGCGAACATGAGCAGTCCGGCGCACCCAAATGCGAGGGCACCCACCATTCGCCAGGCACCGTCGTTCTCGCCGGCTATGACCAACAACCAAGGCATCCCGAGCAACATTGCCGCTACGCCTAGGGCGGCTGTCAGGGAATGAGCGATCTCTTCAGGGCGCGAATAAGGCTCTGCTGTGCGCATTTGTCAGCTCACTGTGCGCAAGACTTAGGCAGTCCGAAGACAAATGGTGATGACGATTGCCACTCTGTCTGGGCCGTGCCTCACTGGTTCGACCTTGAAATCTCGGAAGAAGGCGGTCTCCGATCGGCGCGCCGCCGTAAGTTCTGCGCTCCTAGCGGCAGGCGGGCTGTGAATTGAGTTCCATGCTCCCGACTCGAGGTGACGGAGAGCCGGCCATCATGAGCCCGCACGATCTGTGAGCAGATGTGCAGCCCGAGCCCTAGGCCGTTACGGCTGGCCGACACAGAATGGCGCCAAAACGGCTCGAAAATCTTCCCCAGGCTTTCCGCAGGGATAGGTTCGCCCGCGTTCCACACCTCGAGCACCAGCTCCTCTTCATCCACAGTCGCTCGGATTTTAACCGGGCTTCCGGCAAGTCCATGCGTCAAGGCGTTGCCGAGCAGATTCGAGGCCACCTGTTGAAACCTTCCCAAATCGCAGCGCACGGCTCGGTTGACATGGATGTCCGAGAGGATAATCGAGTCGGGTTGCGCGTCTCGAAGCTCCTGAATTACAGTCGCAAGGCCGGTATTGATGTTCTCGATCTCTGTCAACTCGAGCCCAATGCCGTCGCCCAAGCGCCCGCGCGCAAAGTCGAGCACGTCGTCGATTAGCGCGGACATCCGCCGAACGTTGGCTTTGATGCGAGAGGCCATTCCCGAGAGGTCAGGATCACTTAGCTTTCGCTCCAACAAATCACCGGTTGCATAGATCGCGTGTAGGGGATTTCGTAGATCATGCCCCAAAATCGCCACGAATTCCTCGCGCAGTTCGCCCGCAGCGCGCTCATCGAGTAGCTCGCGATGCTCTTTTTCTCGCAGCAGTTGATTGTCGAGCAGCCCGGCAATGATCGCCGCGAATTCGCGGAACATCGTCAGGATATGTGGCCCCGCGATCTTCGCCGGCCGCGGGTCGAATGCCGCAAGGTCTCCGAAATACTCGCCGTTGGCCCGAGTAATGGGCACCGAGACGCAGCTCTCGACTGGATAACGCTTTGGCCGCTGTTGGTTCGAGCACCGCGGGTCGGTACTCGCGTGTTCGATGACCAGCGGCGCGAGCGAATCAAAGCGAAAAGTCATATCGAGCGGGAGCGTCATACCCGGGTGCAAGCCGAACTGAGCCGCATCTTTCACCGCGCATATAGTCGGGGCGTTATCTGTCGCCCGCGTCACCAGGGCGACCTTCATGCCGGCTATTTCGCACAGTACTTTGAGGAGGCCGGGCACGGCGTCCATAGCGGCAATCGCTGTTACGCCGCACGCGGCGCCTGCAAAGCTATCCATGTCAATTGACCTCACACTGTAGAGTTCAGGGCTGACCTTATCTAAAGCGATGAGCGCAAATTCCATTCCATGGAAGCCAACTGTTTGAGCTTTATGCCGGGCACGTTAGAGCGCGGGGGCGATGGAGGTCTGTACGCTGGCCAACATAACCCTGTAATTTTTACCGGCTGCGCTACGTTCGAGGCACATGCTTACGGGCCGTATTCGCGAAACGGAGCGTGGCCATCCTGCCTCAATCAGGTTCGCTCAATTTCTCGAAACCCGGCGCGAGAAGCTCGACGCGCTGCACAAAGCGGCCGAAGCCGCGCAGGGCGCACTGAGGGCGCTTTATTCACCCAGAAACTGCTCTACGGGCTTCATCGACTCACCAGGCGCTTCTTCGTGGGGTACGTGTCCAAGGTCTGGGAACTCGACGAGACGCACATGCGGGAGCGCGCGCACGTAGTCCGCTGAATTAGAGAACGGAATCACTCTGTCCTTTGTGCCCCACAACAATAAGGTGGGGGTTCCAATCTGCCGCAGGATGGCGCTCGGCTCTTCGAGTATGTTCTGCCGCATGCGGCTGAGCAGGGCGGCGCGGTTTCCTGGTGCGAGTAATAAATCATAGTACCGATCGATTACCGAGTCGCTCAGCCGGGATGGATCCCCGTAGGCGGTCGCTAAATAATTCCTGATGAGAATTCGCGGTAGAAAGTACTTCATCAAATTGAGGGCCGCCGGCACGTGGGGACGCTTTCCGTATTCAAAGCCGGGGCTGGCAAACCCGTCCGGGGAAATCAAAACGAGTTTATGCACACGGTTCGGGAAGGCGGCGGCGAATCGCCACGCAATTCTGCCGCCCATTGAGTTGCCGATGAGCGTGGCGTTCTCCAGGCCGATTTTATCCATTAGTTGTTCAATCAATTCGAGGTTACGCGCGTCCGTGTAGTTTCCACTGCGATCGGGTTCCGATAAGCCGGAACCCGGGAAATCGAAACGCACGACCCGATAGCGTGTGCTGAGCGAGCGCGCCCAGGGCTCCCAGGTTTCCAGACTTGAGCCAAATCCATGTAGCAATATTATCGCTGGAGCGTGCGAATCCCCGCTTTCTCGGACGCGTATCGACGTACCACCCACTTCGATGTACCTCATCGAGGGATCCCAATATCGTTTCTCGAGCTCACTCCTCGAGCGATCAGGTGTCCATGCCCAAATTCCGGTGACGACGATCGCTGCCGTCAATATTCCGCCAAACACCAGAAGCACAAGTTTCACGGGTCCCAGCGGCCTCGGATCAGCCCAAAAGAATCCATCGGCGCCCGCGTGCGGCGCGATGCACGTGTTTTCGTTTGCTCGAATTTCTCCCGCAGGAGTCGCGCTCAACGAGCGCGGCCTACAATCGACCAGCGCTTCTTCTCCGACGGGGCCCGGACGCATGCCATCCCGACACCCTCGAGTACGGGTTCATACGTCAGAAGCCGCGCGGGCCGGTCATCAACGAGAAGTATGAGGCGCGGGGATGCGCTGTGCGGTGGGATTGCGCGCTTCTCGGGATTAATAACATGCCGGCGCCCACTCAGCGGTGGGCGTCAATCCCGCGGCGGGTCTAGCTAGACCGACGGCGAATAATCCTCGTGCTTTGCGAGCGAGGTATACCGACCCATGGCGCTCGTACCCCCAAAGCTATATGCCAAAACGAGCAGTCCGATGAACGGTGCACCAAGAATCCAAATCGGAATTAGCGAATTCATAGATCACCTACGCGGGGTTCGATAGCTCGATTTGAATCCGTCGGCCGTGAGCGAGCACGACCTGGCAGCCGCAATCGAGCGTCAGATGCCGGCGAGATCCGGCGTCAGAGGTGCCCTACGGATAAAGCGCGAGATCACTTCGAGGCGGGTATGGAAATGACGAGAGCACCTTCGCGCAATTCCGCCGTGACGTGCTCCGAATCGACGTCAAGCGGCAAATCGAGCCGCCGCACGACTTGCGAATTACCGGAAGTCGAATCGGACCGTGTGCGGATCACGAGCTGACGCGGCTCGCGTGTTAACTCCGCAAGCCCGGCATGAACGCCCGGCAACGCGATGGTGATCACGAATTTCGTTTCGAGCTCGACGACGTCCGTGATATGCCAACACGCCTCGCGCGGACCGGCGAGCCAATTCGTGAGAGCCGCACGATCGATGACCCCGCGCGCATGGAATAACTCGAGCGCATCACGCCGGGTCATCTCGATCACCCGCTCCGCTTCGGCAAGCGCAGCCGAAACGGCGTCCGACGCCCGCGCGTTCTTTTTGTAGACAGAGTTGGACAAGGGAATTCCCGGCGTGAACAAGGCCTTAGGTTACGGCCCGGGCGCCAACCCACACTATACAGGCTTCTGGGTATCCGGCAGACCCCGATATCCGGTACTACCGGGTACCGGGTAGTGGGTATACCCGGGGTACCCATCGTCGGCGCTACAGCGAGACGATGCCTTCCCGAATGGCGTGCTTGGTGAGTTCGGCTATGTTTCTTAGGCCGAGTTTGCGCATGATATTGCGCCGGTGGGCCTCTACCGTGCCTACGGCAATATGCAAATGCTTGGCGATCGCCGGAGTGCGCAAACCTTCAGCGATCAGTCGCAACACCTCGCGTTCGCGTCTCGCAAGGCGCGGTGTCTCGCCGGCAAGCGCTTGGTCACGCGCTGCGGATGCGAGTGTGCCGGCGATGTCCGGTGAGAAATAGCCTTGACCATTGACCACCGCGCGAATGGCGCGAACGAGTTCGGTGCCCGCGGCCGATTTCGTTACGTATCCCGAGGCGCCCGCGCGCAACATCTCGGTAACAAACCGCTTGTCCGAATAAGCGGATAAAACGACAATTTTGGCGACAGAGTCTGATTCGCGTATGCGCGCTGCGACCTCCATGCCGTTAAGGTCTGGCAAACCGATATCAAGCACCACGACATCGGGGGATAGGGAACGGATCTGCTGAAACGCGGTCGCCGCATCGCCGGCCTCGCCGACTACCTCGACATCAGAGACCTTCGCAAGCGCATCGCGCAACGCCTCGCGCACCAGGCGATGATCGTCAACCAATAATGCCCTGATCGTCATAGGAATGATTCCGCGCTCCCGCGGTCGGCCAGCGGGGCAGTCAACACGACCGTCGTTCCGGCACCAGGCTGAGAATTGATGGTCATGTTGCCGCCGATCAAAGACAAGCGTTCGCGCACGCTCTTGAGACCTATTCCTCTTTTTCGGGAGGGCGGAGGGGGCGACGCCGGATCGAAACCCACCCCGGCGTCCGTTATTTCGATGACTATCTCGGATCCCGTGATGTGAGCGTTGATGGACGCGGAATCGGACTTGGCGTGCTTTGCCACGTTGATGAGGATCTCACGCACGGCTCGGTAGAGTATGGAACCGGTCTCGGAGGACAGGGGTTTGAGGTTCTCGTCCTGCGACACCAGGATCTTCAGTCCGTTGTTCCTCTCGATCTCCTCGCCGAGCCATTCGATGGCTGCGCCGAGTCCCAGCTCATAAAGCACCGCCGGGGAAACCTGAGCGGCCAGCGAACGGGTCGAGTTATTTGCAAGATCGATCAACGCGCCGACTTCGTTGGCGACCGTGCGAACGTCGGGTCGCTTGTGGGTGCAAAGCTCGGCAAGCCGGATGCGCGCCGTCGCCAAAGTTTGGCTGAGATCGTCATGCAGGTCGCGCGCGATTTGCTGGCGCTCGCGATTCTCGGCTGCCTCGAGTTCCGAGGTCAGCCGCCGCAGCTGATCGGTACGCTCGGTGACGCGTCGCTCGAGCTCCTCCGCCGCCTTCTGCGCCTCGATGAAGGCGCGTTCGCGCTGCGCGAGCTCGACGCTCTTTAAGATCGTCTCCAAAAGCACGACGCGAAGCGATTCCGCGCCCTCGATGTCGACGTCGGACCAAGGGGCGGAATGCATTTCCTTTTCTTCTAAGAACTCAGCGAAGGAACCGCGCGGTGTCAGCCGCGGACCCAACGGCCCCACCTTGACGTGCTTGACCGGCTTGCCGGCCCAGCGCACCGTAAGGCCGAATTCCGGTCGAAACCACAACACATAGTCCCTCGGATCGCGCGACACGCCGAGAGCGAGGAGGCCGCTCGCGATCTTCGAGAATTCTGCCGCAGGAGCGTACTCGGACACCAAATGATCGGTCGCGAAGACAGGACGATTGAGCGAGTTGAGCCATTGAACGAGAGCGAGAATCTCCGTCGTCGAGGGCGTTTCGCCGACGGTTCGCAGGTGACCCTCGAGGTAAATCGCCGCGCCGGTGGCGCCGACATAGTCCAATAGGTCCCAAGAGGCGAGGACCTCGCTCAGGTCGGTGGCGCCCATCAGCTTGCCGACGAGCCTTTCTCGGCGACCGCGAGTTTCGATGCGCTGTACCGATGTCTCTCCTTGGGTCTTCGCTTCGACATGCAGGGAGAACACTTGCGCGAAGGTCTCGCAGGCGACTCGCAGATCCGCGGATACGTGTCGCGGCGCATAATGGTGCAAAACGAGCATGCCCCACAGGCGATCATTGAAGACGATCGAGGCTGACAGCGAAGCGCTCACGCCCATATTGCGCAAATACTCGAGATGAATCGGCGAGACGCTTCGCAGCGTGCAGTGGCTCATGTCGACGGCTAAGCGGGTACGCGGGTTGATGGCCGGCAGTAACGGCGCCGCCTTATAGTCCACATCCGGAATCGCGCGCAACCAGTTGCGCCGATAGAGCTCACGCGCTTGCTTGGGTATGTCGGACGCCGGGTAATGAAGGCCGAGGAAGGATTCAAGGCCGCCGCGCGCATCCTCGGCAACGACCTCGCCGCTGTCATCGGGCAGGAAGCGATACACCATGGCTCGGTCGAAGCCGGTTGCGGCACGCATGGCGATCGCCGCGGCATTGAATGACTCGGCGGGACTCGCAGTCCCCTGAAGCGCAGCGAGCAGCGTCTTTACCTGGGCGATAGGATCGCCCGCCGAGGTGGCGGTACGGCGTGCGGGTTCAAATTCGACAATCGCCGTGCGGTCGAGTGCGTGCAGGGTAAGATCAAGTGGTAGCGAACCGCTCAGGGAGCGAACTCCCAGACGAATCACTGGAGCCAAGAACGGTATCGGTACATCGAGTTGCCCGCTCACGAAGCGCAGCGCTTCGGTTTCGATCAGTGCCGCGAGGGATGAGCCTACGACACGATCCGAATCGACGCCGAGCAAGAACTTCGTATCGCCCGCGACCTGCTCGACGCGGCGGCTGTCGCGATCCACCACCAGAAGCACGCCGTGCGGATAAATCGAGCCTGGAATATGGATCGGCTCGCGATCGCAGGTCGATAGATCCGCCTCGCCGAAGCGGACCGAAGGCTCGCTCACGTCGCGCTCCGGCACAGCCAGTCGGCCAAGCCGTCGAAGGTCGATACGGCGGCCGTGCGGGCTAGTGCGCTGCGCTCGGGGTCGGCGCACCAAGTATCGAGGGCAGATCCGAAAGTGCGCCACATGAGGGAGACCCGCTCGCCGTAGCTCGCCAGAAATTCGGCGCCGCGGGTCGGCGCGAGGCCCAAGGTTCGCTCGACTCTGGGAAGCAATGTGCGCCCGCCAAGGGTTGCGCCCTCGAGCACATAGAGACAGCCGAAGCCGCCGGCCGTGTCGTGGCAACTCGGCACGGGCAGCATCCGCGGCAGCTTCTCGACGCTGCGGGGATCCGACCCCGTGGCGATGAGATCGCGGGTGAGGAGCGGGAGCTTGCGGCGCGACTCGAAATCGCCGAGCGCATCGCGCACCAGGGGCTCGACCAAGGACTCGAGCATCGCGCAGAAGCCCCACATGCGCTCAAGATGAAATCGGTAGGCGGAAAGACTCGAGAACCTCGTTTTGATATCGAGGCGGCGCTCGAGTTTTTGATGCGACGGCCACGTCGCGGCGCGCAAGTCGGCGATGGTGCTCATCTAAGAGGTATGATACAGGAACGTGCCGAGCGCACGGCTGGCTATTTCCAAGCTCTCTGCCAAGGTGAGAACATGCCTCGGGAGTCGCGTCAGAATTATCCGTTCTCCGCCATCGTCGCGCAGGAGGAGATGAAGCTCGCTTTGATCTGCGCCGCCATCGATCCCGCGATCGGGGGCGTGTTGGTTTTCGGCGATAGGGGAACCGGAAAATCGACTGCGGTACGCGCGATGGCGGCACTCCTGCCCTTAATGCGCGCAATGACGGATTGCCGCTATGCGTGCGATCCCGACGATTCAGACAGCTGGTGCGAGGAGTGTCGCTCCCGCGGCGAAGATAAGCGAAGATCCCGGATGATACCGGTACCGGTGGTGGACCTGCCGCTCGGAATTACCGAAGACCGGGTTGTCGGCGCCCTCGATCTAGAGCGCGCCTTGTCACAGGGAGTCAAGGTCTTCGAGCCCGGCCTATTGGCACGCGCCAACCGCGGTTTTCTGTACATCGACGAGGTAAATCTGTTGGAGGATCACCTGGTCGACCTGCTCATCGATGTGGCTGCGTCGGGCGAGAATCTGGTTGAGCGGGAAGGGCTGAGTGTTCGCCATCCCGCACGGTTCGTGCTGATCGGTAGTGGCAACCCGGAGGAGGGCGAGCTTCGGCCGCAGTTGCTCGATCGATTCGGCCTGTCGGTGGAGGTGAGGACGCCGGTCGAGCTGCGCGAACGCGTAGAAGTGATCAAACGCCGCGACGAGTTCGAGCGTGCTCTAGGGTCATTCACCGAGAAGTGGCGCGGCGCCGAGGACAAGCTGCGCCGGCGCATCGTCGCGGCACGGAAACTGCTGCGCGAGGTCATCGCCGAGGACGCCATCTTGGAAAAAGCGGCTCAGCTCTGCATGCAACTCGGTACCGACGGTCTGCGCGCCGAGCTCACCATGATCCGCGCGGCGCGCGCGCTCGCAAGTTACGAGGGCGAGCGCGGCGTCGCCGTCTCTCATCTTCGGCGCATCGCACCGCTCGCGCTGCGACATCGTCTGCGTCGCGATCCTCTGGATGAGTCCGATGCAACGGCGCGGGTCGAGCGAGCCGTGTCGGAAAGCCTCCTTTCATGATTCTCACAGAACAGGCCGGCATCGCTGCAACTTTGTTTGCGGTCGATCCGGTGAGCCTCGGCGGAGTTTGCCTGCGCTCGCCGGCTCAGCCGGCGCGCGAGCGTTGGCTTCGACTCTTGCAGGAGTCTCTGCCCGAGAAGACACCGTGGCGCCGCATTCCGAGCAACATACCGACCGACCGCTTGCTTGGCGACCTCGACATGGCGGCGACACTCCAGGCGGCTCGCCCGGTGGCGGAGCGTGGGGCGCTCGCGGCGGCAGACGGCGGGATACTGGTGATTGCCATGGCAGAAAGACTGAGCGCTCACACGGCCAGCCTGCTCAACGGCGTCATCGATTCGGGGCGGGTGCGCGTGCCCAGAAGCGGCGTCATGATCGAGCATCCGGCGCGTATCGGCATCGTTGCGCTTGACGAGTCAGAGGGTGAAGAAGACCCGATGCCGCCCTCGCTCATGGATCGGCTGGCCATCGTGCTCGATCTACGCGACATCGAGCCGCGCGCGCGGCTCGTGGGCGTTCACGACCGTGAAGCCATTGCGACAGCGCGCCGCTTGCTGCCTCTGGTGGGCGTCACGCAGGGCATCATCGAGAGCTTGTGTGGTGCATGCGCCGCACTTGGCGTCACCTCTCCGCGTCCCGCATGGTTCGCGCTCCAGGCGGCAAAGGTGTCCGCGGCCCTCGATGGGCGTCGCGAGGTCTGCGCGGAAGATGCAGCCTTGGCTGCGCAGCTCGTGATCGCGCCGCGCGCCACGCAACTCCCTGCCGAAGCCATGCCCCGCGATGAGCCCTCGGCGCAAGAACCCGCAGACAGATCTCGACTTGCCGAGGAGGCCGCGAGCGGCGGCCCTGACAAACCGCAAGGCGATGAGGTCGATAGCCGCGTGTTGTCGGCCGCCCGAGCCGCAATCCCGCCGGGGCTTCTTGTCAGACTCGAAAGCGCGCACGCGAATCGGTCGCGCTCGCCGGCTGCGGGCCGCGCCGGCGCGCTGCGCGCTGCCGGAAAGCGCGGCCGCCCCGTAGGCTCGCGCGCGGCA
>Ga0302324_100028864_pt1 | contig 10536 bp, 10 predicted proteins | sample Palsa_T0_1_FD_201949 | JGI IMG/M metagenome (GOLD analysis project Ga0302324, IMG submission 201949) | Peat permafrost microbial communities from Stordalen Mire near Abisko, Sweden - Palsa_T0_1 | ecosystem: Environmental > Terrestrial > Soil > Palsa > Peat permafrost | place: Sweden: Abisko... | reverse complement strand
GACGGACGCGCTCCGACTGGACCAAACATTTGTTCGCGCTCAAGTGCGAGCTTCACCGGCCTATTCACGACCTTCGAAGCCATGGCGCATAACGGGACATGCGACCACATCGAACCCTTCGAACCGAAGCCGCCGCCCACCACCGGATCGATGACGTGAACATTGTCGACGGGTATATTGAGCGATTTCGCAAGCGACGTTTTTACTCCCGAAATGTATTGGGTCGCGTCATAAACTGTCAGCTTGTCGCCCTGCCACCATGCGATCGTGGCGTGCGTCTCCATCGGATTGTGAAACTGGATTGGCGTGACGTAGGAGTTGTCGATGATGACCGCGGCTTTCGCAAAAGCTGCGTCGATGTCTCCGCGATGATTGCCAGCTGGATCTTTACCAGGATTTTTTGGCCAACGAGCTTCGCTGAGGCGCTTTTCCCACTCCAGTTTGGCAGGCGTAGCCGCGTACCTGATGTTCAGCATTCCTGCCGCAGCCTTGGCTTCATTCAACGACTTTGCGACTATGACGCCGATTGGCTGACCGTTGTAAGAGACCTTGGTGTCTTGCAGCAGCGTCAGGCTGCGGCGAGCTGGTGGTTGCGGCGGCCCCTCAGATACCTTAGGCGCGTTGAATGGAGTAATGATTGCGAGCACGCCGGGCGCTCTCTTCGCATTTGTGTCCTCGATCGATAGAACACTGCCGCTGGCAATCGTCGCCTGGACAATGTAAGCATAGGCGAGATCTGCTTTGGAAAATGGCTCGGCAAATTCCGCAGCGTAGCGCACCTTGCCCGTAACTTTGCCGATGCCTTCATAGCGGTGACTCAGTTGCGGGGCCGGCTTCGGTGGCTTTTCCTGATCCTGAATAATCGACATTTATGCGACCTCCGAAGTACCCTGCGCGGCGAGCGTGAGTGCGCGAACTACACCCTGTTTGGCGAGCTCAATTTTGAAGCGGTTATATTCGTAACCGTGTGCACCATGCAGCAGAATTTCGGCAGCGCGACCAAAATTCTCCGGAGTAGCGGCTTTACCGGCAAGCGACTGCTCGGCTTCCGGAACTCGCCACGGTTTGTGCGCGACACCGCCCATCGCCAGACCGACTGAGCGGATCGATGACCCCTCCATTTCCAGACCAGCGGCCACCGATATCAAAGCGAAGGCATAACTGTTGCGGTCACGCGCCTTCAAGTAAAAGGCGTTCTTGGAGAATCGCGCAGCCGGCAAAGTCACCGCCGTGATTAATTCCCCTTCTCGCAGGGTCGTGTCGCGACTCGGATCACTGCCCGGAAGGCGGTGAAAATCTGCGAACGCAATGGTACGCTTGCCGCCTCGACCCTCGACCTCAATCTTCGCCTGCAGGGCTGCCATCGCAACACACATATCCGAAGGATGAGTCGCGATGCAGGTTTCGCCGCTGGTTGGCCCCTTGTCGGTTTGCCCGAGGATTGCGTGAATCCGGTTGTAACCTTCAAGCGCTGCACACCCGGAGCCCGGATTCCGTTTGTTACAGGCCGAAAAGCCGACATCTGTGAAGTAATAACAGCGCGTGCGCTGCATCAGGTTGCCGCCAGTGCTGGCCATATTGCGCAACTGCGGAGATGCGCCACTGAGTAGCGCTTGTGAGAGTAGCGAATAGTTCGCGCGAACAAGCGGATGATTGGCAAGATCGCTGTTCCGCACCAGCGCGCCAATCGTAATGCCGCCGCCTTCGTCCTGCTTGATGTCAGCGAGCGCGAGGTGATTGATGTCGACGAGAGACGTTGGCTGCTCAACCTGGTATTTCATCAGGTCGACGAGATTTGTCCCACCCGCGAGAAAGCTGGCACCGCGAACTTTGGCGGCTTCCAATGCCTGCACGTTTGACGTCACGCGAGTGTAAGTGAAGCTCTTCATGCCGAGACTTCCTTCGCCGCAGCCCGCACAGCAGCAACGATATTCGGATAAGCTCCGCAGCGGCAGATGTTGCCACTCATGCGCTCGCGGATCTCGTCGTCGGTCAGTTCCGGGCGTTCAGTTTTGCCAGCCTGCCAGCTGACGAGCGATAACTCGCCCTTCGACTGCTCGTTCAGCAAAGCCGTAGCCGAAATGATCTGTCCGGGAGTGCAGTAGCCGCACTGATAGCCGTCATGCGCGAGGAATGCAAGCTGCATCGGGCTCAGGTCAGCGATATCTTTCGAATCGGAGGTTTTGGCCAGCCCCTCGATGGTGACGATCTCCGCGCCTTGAGCGGCACAAGCCAGGGTCAGGCAGCTGTTCACGCGACGGCCGTCAATCAAAACTGTGCACGCTCCGCACTGGCCATGATCGCATCCCTTCTTAGTTCCGGTCAGCTCCATCTGTTCCCGCAGCGCATCGAGCAGCGACGTTCGCGGATCAAGTGTAAGCATCTGGGATTTGCCATTTACGTTAAGAGTGACAGACGCCGCATTCTCAGTCCCCTGCGCCTCGAGCAGCTTCGGCATATCGAAAGTTAGCGCGGCGGCCACCGCTGAGGAAGCCTGGATAAAGCGCCGGCGACTCAGTTCGGTCAGCAAACCATAACGTCCGAGTTCTTCAACTTCCTCTGCATGTTCGGGTTCCAACTCTTCCTGCCGGACACCGCATGGGGATCCTTCGCGACTCATCGGGCGACGGTCTTGATCGGTACTCTCAGTGCTCGCTTCACGCAACTCAGCAGAGAGATTACCTGCCACGGGTTTCTCTGTATTCGAGCTCATGCGACTACCTCTTCCTTAATTTGCGGTCCGCGATGCGCGATCTTGCTCTTATGCCGAGTTTTCCGTTCCAGTCTAGGCTCATAGCGAAGTGCCCGCCACCGTTTATCGTACCGGCACGAGCGGACGAACAAGGTGAGCTTCTTTCCGAACGGCGTCTACGATGTCATCACAACTGTGTGGTGCGCCTATAAGTATCTGGGAGGCGACCGAACCCGGCTGCCTCTTTTGTTGATGGCACTTACAAGGGCACGAGACGGCATCTGGTACGTACAACTTGGGTCTCCAGCCATGCCTCCCACCAATGGGGACATAGTCCCTCTGAAAAGAGGTTGTAAAAATGCCACAAGAAGCACACAAGAAAGCCGCTGAGCATCACGACAACGCTGCAAAGGCACATCGCAACGCAGCCGATTCGCACGGTGCCGGTAATAGCAAAGCCGCGCAGGAGCATTCGTCCAAGGCGCACGAGCACTCGACGGAAGCGCACAAGCACTCAACCAGTGCGAATTCCAAATCGAGTGGTAAGAATTAATTGAAATAGGAATCACTGGCCTCATCCGGTCGATCGTCACCGAGTGAGGCCAGTCTCTTTCCGCGTATTGCGGATTCTGTCAGGAACCTACCGGGCCGTGGCTTTCGCACGTCCAGCTCAATATACATTTCGCGCCCGGCAGGAAGGATCAGCCGCTTTGTAACGGGTACTCCCTGAGTGCAATCTTCGATACTCCCTGGGGGCCAGACCGACAGTCCGCCGAATCAGCCTGGCGAAATTACTTGCGCTCTCGATACCAACGGCGATGCCGACTGCCTCGATGGCTAAATCCGACTCGCGAAGCAGCTCCTTTGCTTTTTCCAAGCGCAAGGCACGTTGATACTCGAATGGCGCACATCCAAGCTGAGCGCTGAACGATCTGGCGAAGTGGTAAATACTGACTCCACACAGGGCTGCCAAGTGGGCCAAGGAGGTATGACTTTCTAAATGCTCGTTCAGGAATTCCACTGCGGGCTGCAGTCTCTTGACGCCGAGCAATCCCGCGGAAGCCTTTGCTGCATCTGCCTCCATGATGTGAAGCAGTCTTGTGGCGATCAAAAATCTAGCGTGGTCTACGAACTCTGCGCGCAACTGTCCCGACCAGTAAAACTCGTCTAGGAGGCATTGCCCGATTGTGTTGATAGTGGATTCCTGTCGACAAGACAGAGGACGCAGGAACCCCGCAGAGTAGCCACTCTCCGTCACTTTGGCCATGAAGTCGAGAGAGAAATACATGTGCAGGAGCTCGCCGTCGCCTTGCCAATGTATACGGTGTGGCTGGTTGTGCGGGATGAATGCGACAGAACCCGGGGCAACGGACAGGCTGTGCGATCTGCCGACCACATTATGAGTGAGAAACGTTCCCGATGACCCTTTGCGGAAAAACGAAAGTTGCGCTTCCGAATGGGAGTGCTCGGGCGCATTGAAGCTGTGGGCTCTGACAATCTTGATGATGGTCTCCGAACCCACAGCAACTGCGTACTCCGAATGGGCTGTCTCCTCGACCTTCGTAAACCGGTCTGAGAAGGGAGCTGAGCTAGAAATCAGAGGCACTCGCGGTGATGGCTTCCCAAACTTTTGAGCAGGCATCGGGAACCCCCTGAAACCCAAAGTTATTATTTTTGAACTTACATCGCAATCAGATGCAAGAGAGGCGCAAGCGCAGCATACAAGACCCTTCTCCCTCTGCGTCGAATCAATCGAGAGGGGATTGCTGATCGGCTCACGATTGGCTGACCCTTAGGAGGCTGCCGCGTGAACGAACCTGCTGTTCCATATGTCTTAACGAATCGAAACAGTCCCGCCTTTTGGCTTATCGACAACCTTTGGATGCCTCTGGCTGGCAGTTTCCTGACAAACGGAAACTTCTGCTTGATCGAGCAGGTTTGTGGAACCGGCGTCGGCGGGCCTCCGGCCCATAGCCACCCGTCCGATGAGGGGCTCTACATTCTCGAAGGTCATTGCACGTTCAATGCCGGTGGGGAGACGGTCAAGGCTGGTCCAGGCACTCTGGTTTACGTGCCACGCTTGGTGGAGCATAGCTTTACTGTCGACGCCCCCAACTCCCGCCTCCTCAACTTCTATACTCCAGGCGGCTTCGAGATGTTGCTGATGAGTCTGGCAACGCCAGCAGTGGAGCGTAAACCGCCCGTTCCCGGATCGACTCCTATGCCCCCGCGGTGGATGGTCGAAGAGTGCTCACGTGAGTTCGGCCAGATCCCGGGGATTGCGCTTCCGTTCGCGGACCCTCCGACCAAAGAAAACATGGTCACCCATCCCAGCGACGTCAACAAGCTCAAGCCATACGGGATCAACATCGAGGATGCGCCTGCGTATTGGTCGCAAGGGATTTTGTGGACGATTCTAGCTACCACCGAACAAACAGGCGGCTCTTTTTCCCTGATGGAAGAATTCTGTCCGAAGGATGCCGGTCCACCGCCACATACGCATGAACAGGACGAGGTCATCTATGTAGTCGAAGGTGAGCTGACGATGATCGCAGGTACGGAGCGCATCAACGCGAAGGCTGGAGCTCTGGCATATATTCCAGCCCGCTGCGTTCACAGTTTCCGCGTCGATTCTCGTGAAGCACGGCTTCTCAACTTCTATCTGCCCGGCGGATTTGAGAGAGTCATCACCGAGTTCGGCGTCCCCGCTGAATCCCGCGCAATCCCGCCTTCAGGCCTTAAGCAGAAGGGAACTCCTGAGCAGATGAAGGCACTCTTTCAGAAGGTGGGTATGAATACACTTGCCGTTCCCGATTCGCTTCGAGATGGACGGAGTAAATAACAGCAGACACCAAATTGTTGCGTTCTTCGGGACGAGAAAGGATTCACGATGAATGGTTTTTCCCGTCGTCGTACATGTCGGTCGGAGCTATGCAGGTCTTTACGCATCACTTCCGAGATTGGCACGTCTGAACTGGCGAAGGGACGGCGCTGAGTGCGCTTTATAGAGGAAAGAAAAGCTGCTACTTCTCCGAAGTCCATTGTAGCGAAGCTAGCCAAAGATCATGTTCTCTATGCATCAGCCTGCTATTCGCTGTCGGCGTTTTAACGTCGTTGGGTCCAATGCCGGTCTCCTCCGTGATCACTCGGCAGCCTCCAGCCTCCGGAACGAAATGCCAAGTGTGGTAGTGCGATGGCGAAGTCTCGTCCAGTGCCTGGGGTATCCAACTGAGGCGGGAATCGGGAACAAACTCGTCCATCCGGCTTATGATGAGCGAGCCAAAGATCTTGAGGCGAATGACCGTTCCATGCCGTACCGTCTTATCCGATCCATCGATCGCCACATCTTTGGTCAGCACAAACCAATTCGGCCAATCTGTGACATCCAGAAGACGGGACCAAACACGATGGCAGTCGGCTTGAATGAGGAGCTCATTGTGGGCGAAAACAGATGCCGTGCGAGGATCGAAAGCTTCGGGCCAGTGAATCGACTTATCGCGATGCGCGAGATCCTCAGATATCTGGTTCGGATGCTGCGCGCTCGCAGTCGATGTGAGGGCGAAGATCGCTATAGAGATGACAAGTTTCACCGTAGAACTGAGCATATCGTCTCCGAGCTTTCACAAGCACGCACTAATGTTGAGTCCTTAGCGGAGCCAAGGTATTGATCGCGCCTAATTCTGAGATTCAAAACAATGACGATTTGGGAAACGGCAAAGTTGCGCTCGTCAACATGTTTGCGAGACGCCATGGCAATGAAGAATTGGCCCTATCGCTAGCTGAACTTCTTTGCTGCTTTGTTCGCCGCCCAGCGCTTCTTCTGGGCTTCAGCGATGGCCTTTCGACCTGCACCACTGAGTTTCGTGCGCTTTCTGATCGCTGAAGTCAGCAGTTTCGTCGTGGCGGCGGGACGTCCGCGACGCGCAGGGATCGCGCTGATTCCTGCCGATAACGCCTTGGCTGGTTGAAATTTTGCGATTTGCTCATTGTTGTTCCGCAAGCCCAGCCGGCTCTCGCCTGGGCGACACCGCCGCCGATTGCCAGCGGGTAACCGTTGACTAGCGCTCAACTCGATGCGACCGCCTCGGTGCCCGGGAAGTTCACCAACTCTCCGGCTGCCGGCACTGTGCTGCTCGCAGGAGTACAAACGCTTCGCGCTCAGTTCGCTCCAACTGACTCGGTCGACTATGCCAACGCGACGATACGCAGGTTGATACGATTACTTTCGACTCTGGCGAATCCGATCACAGGACAAGGTTGGTGTCATTCACAAGAACAAACTGACGGTTTAGAAACTGTTGCGCAATCTACTTGAACTAAGTTGTTCTTTGCGGTTGTCGAGCAGGCGCGCCGATGGACGAATTCATACGGTGCTTTTTCAAAACAGAATGCCTATGGGTTTTCGAATTAGAATGAATTTCGGTGCCCAAGCCCCGAACCAAGCGCCGAGACAAGTCGCCCGTGCCGACGCAAAAGCCACCTACTTTGGCAGGCGTGCGTCTCGATCTGCTGATTTATCTGGCATTGGTCTTGGCGACGTTCGCGGTATACGCACAGGTTCGCGACTTTGATTTCGTCAACTATGACGATGCCAGCTATACCACCAACAACCCGGACGTCCGCCAGGGGATCACGGCGCACGGGCTGGCGTGGGCCCTGACCACGGACGCGACCGGCAACTGGGTTCCGCTCACCTGGGTTTCGCACATGCTGGACTTTGACTTCTTCGGTGCAGACAGCGGCTGGCACCACCTGCACAACGTTCTGCTCCACGCTCTGGCCGCAGTCCTGCTGTGCATTTTTCTGCAGCGAGCGACAGGCACACGCTGGCGGAGCGCGCTAGTCGCGTCCTTATTTGCCTTGCATCCGCTGCATGTCCAGTCCGTGGCTTGGATCGCGGAACGCAAAGACGTGCTCAGCGCTTTCTTCTGGTTCCTCACTCTGTGGCTGTATGTGCGCTATGCGGAGCGTCCGGGCACGGGCCGATATTTGGCGATGGCATTGAGCTTTTGCCTGGGATTGCTGGCCAAGCCAATGATGGTCACGCTCCCGTTGGTTCTGATCCTCCTGGATTACTGGCCGTTGGCGCGTTTGCGTCAGCGAGGGCGCAAAGCGATTTGGGAGAAACTGCCGCTGTTAGGACTTGCCGCAGCCGCGTCCGTCATCACCTACATGGTGCAGAAACACGCCGGGGCGGTGAATCCCCGGCCACTCGAGACTCGTCTGGCAAACGCAATACACTCCTGCGCGCTGTATATGTTCGAAACATTCTGGCCGGTGCGGCTGGCGGTTTTCTATCCATATCCGCAAAGCTTCTCTTTTCTAGCCCTACTCGCCGAGGGGATGCTGCTGGCCTTGATCACTGCGGGTGCCATCGTGCTGCGTCGGCGCGCGTACCTGTTGACGGGTTGGGGCTGGTTTTTGATCACGCTCGGTCCGGTCATTGGGTTGGTGCAGGTGGGAGACCAGGGTCACGCCGACCGATATATGTACATTCCCATGGTGGGTCTTTTAATCATGCTCGTCTGGGGCGGCGCAGAAATTCTGGAAAGGTTGGCCGCGACGAGGCTGACAATTCCCCTGGCCGCTGCGGCCTGTGTGGCGTCAGCCGTGGGCTGTTGGGTCCAAGTCGGATATTGGCGCAACAGCGAGACACTTTTCCGGCGTGCGCTCGCAGTCACAAACGACAATCTTGTGGCCAACCACAATCTCGGCACATATCTCATGGAGTCGCCGGGGCGCCTGCCGGAATCGCTCCCATATCTTGAAACTGCAGTGCGTCTCGATCCAGATTCCCCGCAGGCGCGAACTGATCTCGGCACCGCCCTGGGCAAGATGGGTCGCATCCCCGATGCTCTCGAGCAACTGCAGACCGCCGTGCGCCTGGCGCCCGATGAGACCAAGCCGCACATCAGTTTTGGAACCGCGCTAGCTATCTCAGGACGTCTGCCTGAGGCTGCCGCCGAATTTGAATCTGCATTGCGCATCGACCCCAATGACGCCGCGGTGCAGAGCAACCTGGGACTAGCGCTTGCCTCGATTGGACGCGTTCCCGAAGGGCTCAGTCACCTTGAAGAATCCGAACGCCTGAGTCCGAATCCACAGACGGAGCAGGAGATCGCGGAGTTGCGGGCAGCACAGAAATGAGCCGCGGGTATACTTCATCTGCACGGAGCCACCTCAGCACATGATCGATGGGAAGCGAATTGCGGTTGTGCTGCCTGCGTATAACGCTGAAAGAACTCTCGAGAAAACTGTCCGGGAATTGTCGGATGTGGTGGATATCAAGATTCTCGTCGACGACTCGAGCCAGGACCAGACAGCCGCTCTGTCGAAACGGCTCGGCATACAGACTTATATCCATGATGCGAACTATGGATATGGTCGAAATCAGCAGACATGTTATCGGGAAGCCCTGGCGACGGGGGCTGACATCGTCGTGATGCTTCACCCCGACTATCAGTACACCCCCGCACTCGTCCCGGCTATCGCCGGCATGATTGCGAGCGGTGTCTATGACATGGTCCTGGGTTCGAGAATTCTGGGCGGAGGAGCATTGCGTGGCGGCATGCCCCGATATAAATACGTCGCCAACCGGTTCCTGACGGCGTTTCAGAATATTTTTCTAGGAGTAAAGCTATCGGAGTACCACACGGGGTTCCGCGCATTCTCGCGAGACTTGTTGGAGAAACTTCCGCTCCTCGAAAACTCCGACGACTTCGTTTTTGACAATCAGATGATCGCGCAAGCGGTGATGTTCGGCTTCCGCATTGGAGAGATATCCTGTCCGACGAAATACTTTGAAGAAGCGTCCTCAATAAATTTCAAGCGCAGTGTGAAATACGGATTCGGTGTATTGGCCACGACCGCCGGCTTTATGGCGCACAAATCGGGAGTGTTCCGCGCGCGAAGATACGATTCAAATGGCAGGAAAGTCATTTAGCAGCGCTCTTTGAAGGGAACGGTCTCTTGAACGCGGCTTTCAACCTAAACGCATGGGGCTATGTTTTCAAATCCCGCATCTTCGAAGATCTCAACGCCTGAGTCGAATCAGTAGCTCGCGGCGAGCGATTTGTCTCCGGCGGCGCGGTTCCAACGTTTCAATCCCGGTATATTCGACTCCCTGTGCTGCGCCGCCTGAAGGACCCTCGCCAGTACTGCATCATCCCTGTGGCGATGTCGGCAACCATTGGCATAACGAGAATATCTGGAATCACTCCGGCGTCGGGTTGGGAAATAGGAGGAAACGTGCCAATGAGCGGCAAATCCATTTCTATCCCCGAATGCGGAAGGCGAAGGAAGAAGAAGGCTCCGCCGTTGAGCCGCTATGTTTTGCACCTGAACGTACCGGAAGGGATTCAGTTAGGATTTGCCGCGGTAAATGAACGCGCGATCCGGATGGGCATTAGAGCCTTGGCGGCAGTTCTTCGTGCCCACGCTCGGTCTGTCCGGTCGTGACCTGTACCGAAATGGACTGGATCGGCGCGTTCAGACAAACCCACGTGTTTGAGGTCGATCATCCTGTCACGCAAGTCGCTAAGCTGGCAGGGCTAAGGCAGATGGAAAACAAAAAACCGAGTTCTACCCTGCCATGTTCCCTTTAACTTCGAAACCGACAATTTGGAGATCGCGCGAAAGGCCGCAGGTCTCGATTGCCGGAAGCCGACGGCGTTCTTATGGGAGGGCGTGCTCACACTGGCGACTCTCTCGATGAAACGTCTATCCTCTCAAGATCACAAGACTTCTGGAACCGGAGGTAGGCAATGACGCGAACTCAGTTGGCCGCTGAATTCAGTGTCCTTCTATTCAGCACTGCAATATTGGCGCAGCCCCACACTGGCAAT
>Ga0302324_100028863_pt1 | contig 10536 bp, 14 predicted proteins | sample Palsa_T0_1_FD_201949 | JGI IMG/M metagenome (GOLD analysis project Ga0302324, IMG submission 201949) | Peat permafrost microbial communities from Stordalen Mire near Abisko, Sweden - Palsa_T0_1 | ecosystem: Environmental > Terrestrial > Soil > Palsa > Peat permafrost | place: Sweden: Abisko... | reverse complement strand
ACCCGCGCAGCACCGTTTTCTGCCAGGGGGCCGCCGAACCCGGGAAATCCCTGCAAACGCCCTCTTAGCTCAGCTGGTAGAGCACTTCCATGGTAAGGAAGGGGTCGTCGGTTCGAGTCCGACAGAGGGCTCTGGGAAAGCCCCGGAAATTCGGGGTTTTTCTGTGTCAGGGGTCGAGACGAGCTCCGGACGCGGACACAAAACGGACACGTCGGGTGACACGATCGCGAGCCGCGCGAGGCGGATCTGCTGCTCGGCGGGGAGTCGGCTCGAGGCGTCATGCTCATCGAACAGGTGGGCGTAGGTGCTGAGGGTCATCGTGGGCGCGTGACCGGCTTGGCGGGCGACCTCGACGACGGACGCGCCTTGGGCGATGAGGAGGCTCACGAAGCTATGGCGGAGGTCATACGGCCGCGCGTTCGGGACCCCGGCCTCGGCGGCTGCTTCGGCGAACGCGCGCTTGCGCCAGTTGCGGGCACGATCGGCGCTCCAGGGCGAGCCGTCGGGGGCCGGGAACAAGAGGTCGATCTCGGCGTCTCGGTCGGTGGCGCGGCGCCACGCGTGGAGGTCCTCGGCAAGCGGCGCGAGCAGGCGGACGGTGCGCGTGCCGCCCGTCTTGGTCGGCTTGAGCTGACCGAACGCAACGGAGCGTTCGACGAGCACCGTGCGCTCGCCGATGTCGTGCCAGCGCAGCCCGATCGCCTCGCCGGGTCGCAGGCCGGCATACGCGAGGACGGTGACGAGCGTGGCGTCGAGCTGAGGACCTTTCGGATCGCGGGTTCCCCGACCCCGGCGGCCGCCATCTCGGCCCGCACGTCGGTGATCAGTTCGGTGGTGAGGGCTTGGAGTCGGACCTCTCCGAGGCGGGGGATGATGTGGACGTCGAGCGCGGAGGCGTAGCTCTCCTGCGTATGCCGTGCGAGGTTCGGGGCGGCGTGCCGAGCCCACCACAGCTTCGAGAACTCCGCGAGCGTTTCGCGATGGTTCGCAACAGCTGCCGAGCCACCGAGACGCTTGGCTCGCTTGAGGTCGGCGTCCAGCGCCGTGGCGTCGGCTTTGCGACCGACGACGCGCGAGCGGGCGCGGCCCTGTTCATCGCGCCATCGCACGCGCCAGACGGGTCCGCCGGCGCGCTGGATCTTCTCGACGCTCATCGTGCTCGCGCCCGGGCGGCGTTGCCCGCCGCCATGGCGGCGTCGGCGTGGACCAGCGCTCGGAAGCTGCCCGCGGGGGCGGGTCGCCCTGCGCGGGCCGCGGACCGGGGTGGCGCGAGCGGGCGGAGGGGTGTTTGGCGCTGTGAGGTGATCCAGGCGTTGAAGTCCTCCGGGGTGATGCGCATGCGGGAGCGAAGCTTGACCGCTCGGAGTTCGCCATCGGCGATCGCGCGGCGGACCGCCGTCTCGGACAACTTGCATGCCGCCGCGACGTCCTTGACCGTCAACAGCACCTCCCCCGCTGACGCGACCTGGGCGCGCGCTGTCAGGGGCCGGGCGGCGACCCGAAACGATGCGGGGCTTGCCGACGTCCAGAAGGTGTGCGTGACGGTCATCGATCGCTTGTCCTCCGCTTGCGCTGCACACGCAGACTACCATTTGCAGAAGTCGACCACAAATCTGTAGTCGCTTTAGGTTCTGCGGATGGCGTTGGTAAGCTGCGGTCGTGCGATCCGACACGGTCATCAGCGCCTCCCTGATCCGAGAAGCCCGGATGCGAGCCGGACTCAGCCAGGCGCAACTCGCCGAACGCTGCGGGAAGGCCAAGGTCCAGATCGGCCGGTGGGAGACCGGCACGGTCGCGCCGAGCATCGACACGCTGCTCGAAATCGTCCGCACGTGCGGGTTCGACCTCCCGCTGATGCTCGAGCCATACCGCAAGATCGACGACCGCCGGCTCACCAAACTCCAGCGCTACTCACCCGAGCGCCGCGTCCAGCACATGCTCGACCGCCTCACCACCGAAACCCAATGACCCCCAGCCCCGCCCAGCCGTTCGACCCGCGCGCGACACTCGCAGCGCTCCAGGCAGCCGGCGTCTCAAGCGTGCTCATCGGCGGCCTCGCCCGAGTCGCTCGCGGCGCCGACGAGATCACACGCGACGTGGACATCTGCCCCTCCCTCCAACCCCCGAACCTCGCCCACCTCCACGCCGCCCTCGAGCAGATGGGCGCCACCCGCCCCGACGGACACGAGATCCTCCTAGACCCCGAGCACCTCCACGCCGAACCCGTGATCACGCTCGCCACCGCCTTCGGTGAACTCAAGCTGATCGCGGCCCCGGCCGGCGTCCCCCGCGGCTACGACGCGCTCAGGGCCGGAGCGACCCACGAGCACCTCGGCGGCGGGCTGCGCCCCGAGATCGCCTCCACCGGCGACCTCATCGCCATGTCCGCTGCCCTACGCCGCGAACAGGACCTCAAACGCATCCCCGCCCTACGGCGCATCCTCGTACTCGAAGCCGACCCCGCCGCCATCGTCAAACCACCCCCCGTCGGCGTCAAACAAACGCAACCCGGGCTGCCACCCGGCACCGCGCTCAAAGAGCCCGACTACCTCGCCCGCTCGCGCCGCCCCGGACCCGGCCAGGGCAACGACTTCGGCCGATAGACGAGCTCAACCCGACCCGGCAGACTCGCGGGGTCGCATGGCAAAGAGCAGACACACCACGTGCACCACGGTGCCCAACCGGCCACACCAGCCCGACGCATACGCCAGATATGATGTGACCATGGATGCGGCGCCACTCGTTCGAGAGCTCCGCGCACGACATCAGCTAAGCCAGCGTGCGCTCGCATACCGGGCCGGGACGACCCAGCAAGCAGTCAGCCGGATCGAGCACGGGCGCGTGTCCCCGACTGTCGAAATGCTCGCCCGTCTCGCGGCCGCAGTTGGCGAGGAGCTCATCCTCGTCGCACGGCCGCGTCAGGTGCCTTTCGATCCAGACCAGCTCGCGACCGCCGCCGCATCGCCGATGGCCGAGCGCCTGGAACGAGCGATGAGCTGGAACCTTCTCGCCGGCGAGATCGCGGCCGCGGGAGCCTGCGCCCGTGAACGGCCCTGACCAGCCGCTCTACGCTACGGCTGATCACGTCGCTGACCGACCATCACGTCGAGTTCGTCATCATCGGCGGAGTCGTGCTGCAGGCGCACGGTCACGTGCGAACCACCCTCCTCATCGCCCACCCCGACGACGTCATCCGGATGAACACCGCCACCTCGCAAATTCCGAGACCGCCCCGAACCAAACCGCCGCAGGACCTCGACGACATCCACGTATTGGAATGATTGCGCGGCGGGTGGGGCCCCGACGGCGTCGGGATGATGATCGTGATTTGTTGCTGGAGTGCGCGGCGGCGCGCGTGGCCATATCGGACACGGCCTTGCCAGCAGCGCCGCACGATTCGGCACCAGGCACGGCCGAGAGGTAGCGCGCGCCGGAAGTCGTGGCCGCGGCCGCGAGCAGCGGCGTAGATGCCCTGCGCCAGGGATGCCAATGGACGGGTTGCTGTCAGCCAGCGCGCAGAACACGGAGCGCAGCCGCTTGGTGCCCGAACAGCACGAGCACGCGGCTTTGCGTTTGCCGAACTCGATCCCAACGGCGACCTACCCGGCGTCGCCTGCGAGCGCGTCGCGGGTTGGTTATCGGGAGTGGCGGTCGCCGATCTCGGACAGCAGCTCGCCGGCAGTGATCGCGCGCGATGCGCCGACGAAGGGGACGCGGTTACCGTGCACGGTTGCGGAGCGTGCTGTCGGGCGCAGTGAGACCCCAGGGTAACGCGCGAGCGAGTGAACCACCGCCGGTAGTAAGACGCCGGACAACTCGGTCGGCAACGACGTCCGGAGCGGCACCGTAGCCCGGGACGTGAAACTCCGGGGTCAGTGGTGGTTCGTAGGGATCATCGACGCCCGTGAGACCGCGTAATTCGCCTGAGCGCACGCGAGCGTACAGACCCTTGGGATCGCGATCCTCGCACACAGACAATGGTGTATCTACCCACACCTCGCAGAACGGGATTCCGAGCTCGTCGTGGATCCTGCGCGCTCGCATACGATCGTCTGCGTAAGGCGACACCAGCGCCACGATCGCGACTACTCCAGCCTGCGTCAGCAATGCAGCGACATGCGCGACACGGCGCGCCTGCTCGGCGCGATCACCACGCGCAAGGCCAAGGTCGCTGCTCAGTCCTCGCCGCAGCTGGTCGCCGTCGAGGACACTCGCCGGATATCGCATCCGCAGTAGCTCGCGCTCGAGTGCCAACGCCAAAGTGGTCTTCCCGGCTCCCGAGAGTCCCGTCAGCCACACCGTCCCACTGGTACGACGCCGGAGCCTTCGAGGAGGCCCCTCGTTGTAGCCGATTGTCCGAGCTTGAGACTCCGGTTCCAGCCTTGAAGTTCGCGGCGGTTCGCGCTCCGTCGGCTGATGCTCGGATTCTCCGAAGCTGAAGCGCTCCGGATCGATTTCACGCGAATACGAGATATTGAGTGCCTCAACTACCTCAAAGCATCGACCATTCTCGTACCCCACGCGGCGCAGCATGGTGCCATGCTCGGAGTCGAACTCGAGTTCGTAGCACAAGTCCCGATGCGACGCCAGCTGCTGCCGCGGCCACGCACGCGCTCGCACCACCTCGCGCTCCGCGCGGACGCCAACATCCGTCGGCTTGAAGCGAAGCGAAGCGATTAGCCTTGCAGGGAAGAGCAGAGGCGGGTTGAGAAGCGGCGGGAGCATCCGCGCATTCCCTCCCGACACACTGCCGCTGATCACACCGTCGACTCGACTCCACCGCCACCAATCCAATCCGTCGCGCACCCCCACTCGCACGACCTGGCTTTCGCGGACGACCTCGACGCGCAGCCGGTCGGGGCGTTGGAGCCACAAATGGCGCCTGGTCTCGACGGGGAGCCGGGACGAGCCAGCACCCGCATCCGGCAGCCCTTCCGCCTCGGAGTCGCGCTCTATGATCGGCGCTTCGGTCGCGAGCCCACAGCTCCAATGGCGAAATTCAGCCTCCAGGCACGAGACGCGCTCGTGAGCGCTGTGCAGGCGCTCGAGCAGGTCACCGAGCCCGTGCATCATTCCAAGCCCCCACACACGCCACTGATGTCCGACGGATGATCGGCGCGCTGGCAGCACCCCGCATAGCTGCGGCCGATCGTCCGGACCCGGCGCCGATGAGTAGTCCTAAAGCGCCAGCAGCCACGGGTTAGACCCCGTCTCGTGGCAGAAAAAGGTCCCGCCTCGAAGTGAGGAATGGACGATTCAGATGAAGCTCGTGGACGGTCGGAGGCCGACGAGTCCCTTCGTCCCCGGGCAGGCTGACCGCCCGATCCGTTTTCGGTGCGCACGGCTCGCTCAACCGGAGTCATCTGGATATCATTACGCCGATGCGCCTTGTCCCCCAGAACCCGATCTCCGAGCCCTTCTGCGCGGCTCCAGCCAAGACGGCGCCGCTGTGGCGCGCAGTGCTCCGTTTTTATGCGTGGGCGCTCGTTCTCAGCGTGCTCACATGGGGTGACGCATCCTTCGGCTATCAAGGTCGCCTCGGGGGCGCCGGCAGCGAACCCCACGCCGCGCTGATTCCAATTGCAACGCTTGCCGCTGGAGCTATCGCGTTCTCCATCGCGCGGTATAGCCACCTTGTCGCGAAAGATTACAGACTCCTTTACTCGGTATGGATGGGTCCTACTGTCATTCTGGCCCCGGCGCTACTCGTTGCCACCGGCGTCCCATTCAGCCTAACTGCGCTTGCCGTGTCGGCGAATGCCTGCATCATTCTCCTGCTTCTGGCGACGGTCGTAAGGCTCAGCCGTCGACGCTGATCGCTGAGCTCTTGCGCGTACTCGCGTTGGCATGTTCCATTACCGTGAGAACAGCTCTGGCGCTCCTGCTTGGAGCATCGTACCGTTGCAGGATGACTTCCAGGTCGTGGGCACGACGGGCATATTCCGGCCTTGAGAGCAACGTTCGTATAGCGCCGTGCAGATGCGGTGAGTCCGCGAGTTCCGGCGCAATCTGCAGCGCGCAGCCCCAGCGGGCAAACAGTCCCACGTTCCAGTGCTGCTCAAGGCTCGGTGCGATGCCAAGGATCGGTGTACCGCCCGCCGCAGCCTGATACAGGGAGCCTAGCCCCCCGTGGCAAACGACGACGTCTGCCTGCGCGGCCACCGAGTTGCCTGCAGCTACGCGCACCACCTTCACGTTCCGTGCCTTTGGCACTGTTCTCTCATGAGCGCCCAGACCGACCGTGATCCACGCGTCGACCTCAGGCATTCGTCCTAGGCCGAGTGCTACGCGCTCTATGAGCCCTCGTGGCGCCGAGCTCCCGAACGTCGCATAGACCAAAGGGCGACCGCGGCGTCGCCGAGCCCGTTTTCGCCCCCGGCCCGACCACACCAATGGCCCAATGAACTGACAATCCGGCTCAAGCGGCAGCTCCGGCACCAACTCCGAACAATCGGCAATGAGGTTTACGTCCCCCCGATGGACATCGCATGGGTACCCGTATGATTCAACCCCTAGACTCTCGGCAAGCTGATTCCAGCCGCTGAAGTCCAGCCTACGCGCACCAGTCGGGAGCATCGCTTCTTGGACTCGCGGCTGTCCCGAGCCTTGTCCATTCGCGTCCATCCGACCTGACCGCTCCCGCGCCATGCGCAACTCGCTCTCGATATAGGCGCGCGTCCACGTCACTCCCATCACGCTCACGTATGGCACTTCGGCAACACGTGTAGACAGACGCAGGGTTGGGTGGCAGTCACCGACCACCACCGCCGGCCGAAGCGTTCGAAAGAGCCTTACATCAGCCTCGAGTAGTTGCCCAGCGATGTCCCAGAACTGGCGGCCCATGCCGTCGCCGTTCTCAACCGCACGCGATAGCGTCACACCGAAGTCAGGGTGGTCGACGACGGAAAGGCCCGCTCTCTGCATTACCTCAGTAAGGATCCGGCCGCGCCCCGCGATGATCACCGGAAGCCCCGCACGTCTCATGGCAGTCGCCATGAGACTGGCGCGGGATGCGTCCGCTAACGATTCTCCCTGCGGCATGAACAACACGCATTCTCCCGGCGCCGTGTTGAGTGTTGATGAATGTTTCTCGCGTCTCACTGACATTGCCTTCGGCCTGCCGCGCACCACTACGCTGCCCTCTGCCGGCTTTCGCTGCGCGGTCGCGCACCGGGTATTGCGCGCAGCGGCAACACGGTGCCTGCGGCTCGACGCCCGGTCATATGAGCACACGCGGTCTGGTCGCGTCTAATCTTGGGTGGTTGGCTCGCGTCGTCGTCAGTTCGCAGGCTGCTCGTGTCCCGCCCAGAGACGCAGCGCCTCGATGGTTCCCTGTCGGAGCGCCGCCCATCCATTCCCGTTTCCCGCTGCCGTGTCCCCTCGCGCGACGCGGATCCTTCCGCTGTCAATCAGCACGCCAGCATTTTCCTCGTTTCGCATGAGCAAGACAAGATCCTGCGTACGCCCTATGACGACCACCTCAGCGCTCATCGCGCCGGCCTCGACGCCGCCGGATTCCGGGTACATGACCCACCGAAGGTCCTCTGCATCCTCCGCTATCACGGCTACCGACCGCGGCCGCGTCTGCACCCCACGACTTCCCACTACTCCCGAGCGAGAGATCATTAGCGCCACAAGGAGCTCGCGCCATAGGACCGTAGACACGCCCCGAGGTTCGGATGGAAGAGCAGTATTCCAGCCCTCATCCAGAGCCCCATACCCGAGGGCGACAAGGTGGTCGTTCACAGAGTCCAGGACCGGGGACGGTAGAAGACTCACCGGTACTCGCCTCCCACGGCCGATCGAGTCCGAAGTTATCTCCGTCGTGTAGCGCACCTTGTAGTCGCCGGGCCCATCGTTCTTAGTCGGTCTCCCCAGAGCTCGCGTGACGGCGCCGGCATCATCCGCAACATCGAGGAATTGATAGACGTTCTGCATGGTCTCCGCCGGGTGTCTCACCAGATCTTCATATATGACGCGGTGACAGAGGTGCCGGTGACCTGCCTCCCATTGCAGCGCTTGCTCAGTGTGCCAATGCCAATGTCGCGCGAGCCCCGCAACCCAGTTGTCGGTGGATCCTTCAACGAATGGCTGGTACCCGAAGCGCGGGAAGCCCCAGGGTGACCCCTCCAGCCCGGACGCGATCACATCCATAACGCGGCGGAATAACAACAAATAGCGAGCATGCGGAAATAGCGCATGAACGGACGGTAGGAATCTGATAGACGATAACGACTTGTCGCAATAAATCTGCTTACCCTCGCACCTGCAGTGATACGCGAGCGGACCCAGAATCGCGCGTCTAAGAAGCTCATCCGCGTCTGATGGCAGGGTACTGTGCGCGTGGTCGGCTTCTCCGCACACGATCGTCCATAAGCGTGTTAGCTTCTCGATTACATGGGGCACCTCCGCCTCGCCGGGGCACGCGATCTGCGGGTGCGCGTCGAGAATTAGACGAAGCAAGGTCGAGCCTGAGCGGGCTACCGTGACCAGGATAACCAGGTCGCATCCGCCAAACTCCCGCGCCTTTTCCTCTCGCGCGCCGTAGGCGCCCCATCGCCTCTTCACGCCAGTTCCGCGTCGCGGCGCTGTGCGCTGCGGGGAGAAGTGGGGTCGTCGCCATAGCGCAGCACGCGGGAAACGCCGACCAGAGCAGCGCCTGTCAGCCTTCGAGCCGACACGTTGGTCTAGCCGCCTTGGAGGCCGATCGTTGTCGGTGTGCCGTGTAAAGCCGTAAAGTGCAGACTTAGCGGCGTCGACACTGAGATCCCAGTAAGCTCGACCGAATACACGTTGGAGGCGACTGTAGCCGTCGGTGTGCTGGTGCCAGCTGCGATAGTTACCTGCGTCACGCCATTAGGCACAAGACCAGTAACGATCGCGTCGCCGGTGGGCAGTCCCTTGGCGGCAAACAGGGTTGTCTCGAGGTCTCCGGCCTCCGCCTCCGCGGTCGAGTCGCATGTTACGCCGCCCAACGCACCGGTGATCTCCAGACAGAGAACGCCCTCACCGGGTATTACGTATATCGATGGCGAAAAGCCTGGGGCCCTAACAGCAAGCGCCGGGTTAAGCCCGAACGCCTGGCCGGGTGGGGTTTCGGCGAAAGCAGGTGGCATGCCCGCATCGGCAGCCGTACGCGCCCGCGTGAAAATCGCGAATGGAGCCACTCGGGGCAACGAGCTGGATGAGACAGGTCGTAGACGAAGGTGCGATTTCTCCCAAGCCCGGGCCATCGCGGCGACGCTTTCTCCTGGGCGCGCCACAGTGCAGCACGAGCCTGCTGGCAATACGGCGACTCGTCCCGCGCCGCCATGCGGGAGGCGCGGCGGACGCTGATGCGAGGCACCAGCAGCGAGACCGACAAATAGCACGGCCGCGACGCAGACGGCAGCGCCGGCAGAACCCCGGGCGATCATGGTGTGGCTCGTTAGTTTGGTTAGATGGTGTGGTCTCATTTGCAATCGAAAGTCCCGAAGCCGCCGCTTGATGAGCAGAAGTTGCTGACTGCTTGTAGGTAACCACCGAAGGTTCGGAGGTGCTGGCCATTGTTGAGGATCCCATCTTCGCCGATGTCTGACCATTCGCTGGCCCCGTTAGGACTCAGCGGAGTGGTGACGTAGCCGTTCGGGCTACACCTGCGATAGAAGGGCCAGAAATGGTCGACATCCATGGACTCGACGCATGGATACGAGTCCGCACCAGCAGCCGTGAGGTAGGTTGCTAGGTGCCCCGGAGTGTGCCAACAGTTATTACCGGCAGAGATCTGCCCGGTGCAATAGCCACCCTGCACCTCTCCGAGAGCCGCGGACGGGAGGAAGCCGACGGTCCCGAGCAGACCCGCGACCGACGAGATGATGCGCACGGCATAGCGGTGGCGACGACCGGCCTCGTGCGACTCCGTCTCCTGACCCCGCCAGCCGATGCGCCCAACTTGCCGATGCTCAGCACGGGCCGCCTCGCCGATGACGCGGACACAAAACGGACACCGCAACCCGCAAAACAGCGCTCACGCCGGACCCCTCGGACCGGGTTCAAACAACCGCATTTGCGGGTCGTTCACCGCCTCCGATCGCCGGTCGTGATCTGCCGTCAACCCCTCCGGAGTCGATGGTAAGGAAGGGGTCGTCGGTTCGAGTCCGACAGAGGGCTTTAGGCGATCGCCAGTGTTGGCGGGGATTTTCGGGGGGCGGGGTTGTTGTGCACGGCCGGCTGAGGGGCCGTATGGAAACTCTTTGGAAACCTCGCGGTACGGCGAGACCGTTTCGGCGCTGAGGTTCGCCGACTTCTCGGCGCGCGCGAGCTGGTCCTTGCCGGCGCCGCACAGGCTGCCCTCTCCGCTCGGCGCTCGACAGTGCTGTTGTTCAAGTCTTTTGCTCAAGCGAGGTTGCCCAGATCCTGGGTGTCCTCCACTTGCGGGGCCGGATGGGTCCCGCCGGTCGCGTGCGGCATGCCCTGGTCGGCGACCGGCGCCGTCGCTCTGTTGCGCCGGCTGCGCGAACTGCAGCTCGCTTCCGCCGGGGCGCTCCCGGACGCTCG
>Ga0302324_100028862_pt1 | contig 10536 bp, 8 predicted proteins | sample Palsa_T0_1_FD_201949 | JGI IMG/M metagenome (GOLD analysis project Ga0302324, IMG submission 201949) | Peat permafrost microbial communities from Stordalen Mire near Abisko, Sweden - Palsa_T0_1 | ecosystem: Environmental > Terrestrial > Soil > Palsa > Peat permafrost | place: Sweden: Abisko... | reverse complement strand
CGGCCCCGACGTGGTCCGGCTCTCGATCGGCATCGAGGACAAGGACGATATTATCGGCGATCTCGAACAGGCGCTCGCCGACTGACTAAGGCCGGATCAGCTTTGCAACGACGCAGTGTAGGAGCGTGATTGGCGCCGTGCGACCAACGCAGCGTGCGTTGTTGCCACCGTCAGCACCAGCATGGCCATCGCCTGATGCATCAGGGCAAGCGTGATCGGCACACGATCGAGCAACGTCCAGATCCCGAGCGCCGCCTGTACCGTCACTGCCAGCACAAGCACGAGGGCGCTGGAAACCACCCAACTGCTTTTGGCCGTGCGCGTGACATCAAACGCGTGCAGCAGCGCGCAGACGAAGATCGTATAGGCAACCATGCGATGATCGAACTGTGCGGTGAGCGTGTTCTCGAAGAAATTGCGCCACAGCGGCGTATCGAGGAATAACCGCGCGCTGTCAGGGATCAGAGCGCCATCGATAAGCGGCCAAGTGTTGTATACATAGCCGGCGCGCAATCCCGCAACCAGTGCACCGAGATAGATTTGCAGCAGCACCAGAAGCAGCAACGCCATCGCACTCAGGCGTATTCGGGGTGGTGACGGCATGACGGGCCGCTCGTCCAACCGCTGTGCGGTCCAGATGATCGCAACATAGATCGCGCAGGCGAGCACAAGATGTGTCGCTAGCCGATATTGTGAAACCTCGATGCGGTCGGCGAGACCCGATGCGACCATCCACCAGCCGACCGCGCCCTGCAGAGCGCCGAGCCCGAAAATGAACCACAGCCGTCCGCGCAACCCCCGACCGATCCAGCCGCGCCAGAGGAACCACAACAGCGGCACCAGAAAAACAAAACCGATCACGCGGCCGATCAACCGGTGCGTCCATTCCCACCAATAGATCGCCTTGAACGCATCAAGGTTCATGCCCTGATTGAGCGCATGGTATTGCGGGATCGCCTGGTATTTTTCGAACTCGGTCTGCCACTGTGCGTCGCTCAGCGGCGGCAACATGCCCATCACCGGTTGCCATTCGGTGATCGAAAGGCCGGACTCAGTGAGCCGCGTCGCGCCGCCAACCAGCACCATGGCGAGCACAAGCGCCGCGACCGCATAAAGCCAAAGCCGGATCGCGCCTAGATGAACGTCGCTCGGAGTTCGCGCGAGCATGACTTCTTTCACAGGAAGGTTGTCGGAGCCGCGCGGACCATATAGTGCTGGCCCCTATCCTCGCAACCAGCGTGGCGTTCCGAAGTCCGCATCATTCCAGCCGCGAGTCCGAAATGCGGACTTCGGGACCAAAGCCACCCTGGATCGATAAAGTGCTAGTGTCCCTTTGGATTCCGAAGTTCGCAAACGAGGGTGCCGCACAATCATACGAACTTCGGAATCGGGACACTAGGGACAAATGTTCCATGCCGATCCGGCTGCGCAAGTTCATCGGTGCGATTGCCTTGATCATACTGGTCGTCGTATGGGCGCTGGTTGCGATGGCGGTCGCACAAGCACCGTTCATCTTCGACAATATGATCGCATCGATCGCGTATTACGTGATCGCAGGCATCGGCTGGGTACTTCCCGCCATGCCGATCGTATCCTGGATGTCGCGACCAAGCCGGGTTTAAGCCGCATCCAGACGGCGGAAGCCGCTCCACATCGCCGTTGCCGACCCGGACAGCAAAACCCGGACATAGCGCAGGCGCTGATATTCGCCGTTGAGCGAAATCCGCGGCAGCGCCGTCAGGTGATTGCTGTGCTCGGCGAACAGCACGCCGGGCCGAGTCGTCACTGCGGTCTTGAAACCAAGCTCGGCGGCGATCTCGAACTCGCGTGGACCTGCCGAGGTGCGGTCGCCGACCGGATAAGACAGGTGTGCGGGACGGATGCCGAGCCCGGCTTCGATGATCGAGCGGCTTAAATCCATTTCCGAGCGCACCGCCTTTTGCGGCAGCTTCGCCAGCATGGGATGATTGACGGTATGGGCGCCGATTGTGACCAGCGGATCGGCAGCGAGTTCGGCGAGCTCCGGCCAGCCCATGCAAAGCTCACTGCAGAATGTCGCGATATCGACGTGGTAACAGGCGGCGAGATTATGGATAACGCTACGCAATTCCTCTTCGCTCGGCAGGCTGCGCAGCCACCAATAAATCTCCTCGTAGAGTGCGCGCTTGGCGGCGACGGTCTCGCAATCGAAGGTGCGATTGCGGCCGGCGATCTGCAGGCCAATGTGATTGCTGCGGGCGATGACGGCTTCGAGCGCGAGCCACCACAATTCGCCAATCCGGTCCGGAAAGCTCGTCGGCACATAGACCGCGAACGGCACGTCCGCGTCTTTCAGAATCGGATAGGCCCATTGCAGTGTGTCGCGATAGCCGTCGTCGAAAGTTAGGCAAACGAACCGGCGCGAGAAATCGCGCTCGGTCATGCGCCGATGCATCTCGTCGAGGCTGACGAGGTCGAGCCGGGAGCGCCGCAAATACCGCACAACGCGCGTAAGAAAGCGCGGCGTGACTTCAAGGAGGCGATTGGGCTGAAAACGATCGGGCCGCGGCGGCCGCACGTGATGCAACGTCAGGATCGCGCCGACGCCCGCGACGAAGGGTTTCAGCGCAACATGCGCACCGCTGAAATAAAGTCCCTCCAATCCGCCGCGGATGATCTTTTGCCTAAGCCCGGCCACTGATTATCCCTTATCGGATGGCGCATTATGTCTCGGCGTCGCTGGCAATCCTTTGCCAACATTGTGACAGGGTCAGCGCCGTGTCCGTAACGCCGCCTACGCCGCGGCCGCCGTCGGTTCGAATTCAGCAGCCGTACGTTCGACAACGACCGTCACGTCCTCGAAGCCTGCGCTAAGGAGCCGTTCGCGCGCCGCGGCCGTGCCGGCTTTAGTCAACGTGCCGGCGACAAGCCCCGCATGCGGCGCAATAGCGGCAATGGTCTCCAATTCAGGACCGACGATCGAACCGGCGGCAACGACGACAAAATCGTAGCTGCGCGACAGCGCTTCGAAGCTTGGTGCCACAACAGGCTCGGCCAGCACCTCGCCGCGGTCGGCCGGTGTCCGCCCGGAAGAGACCAGGTGGACGGAGGTCTTCCGGTCTTTCGTGATGATGTCGCTGAACGAAGCTTCGCCTGAAGCGAGGTCGGCAAGCCCGGCGGCGTGCGGATCGAACGACGCTGCCCTGATCGCGACGTCGGCCGAACCGATGCCAACAAGGATCACGCGGCCGCTTTCCGCCAACAGGCGAGCAAACTTGAGCGCCGTCCAGCTTGCATCCAGGCCCTGCGCGGAACCGAATATCGCGACAAGCCGCCCGGCCGAACCATTAAGCCGCAAGTCTTTTGCGAAATCGTCGATAACACTGACCGGATAGGCCGGCTCCGACGGGCGCGTTTTCTTGCGCAGGACGACACCAAGTGCAGCGGCAACGCGCGACGGTGTTGCCTCTTCTTTGACAGCCGGCGCCGGACCCGCACGCCGTGCAACCACCGGCGCTTCCGGCATATCCAGCAGTTCCTTGGTCAACACAAAGCCCGAGGCGATGATCAGTGTCGTCAGGACGGCGATCAGCACGGTCGGCAGCTTCTTCGGATAAGCCGGCACATTCGAAATTGTCGCACGTGAGATCACGCGAGAATCGGCCGGCGATGCATTGACCGCATCACGCGCGGAAGCTTCGCGATATTTGGCGAGATAGGACTCGAGCAGGTCACGTTGCGATTTGGCATCGCGCTCAAGCTCACGCAGCTGAACGTCGTCTTCGTTGTTCACCGCCGCCTGGCCCTTGAGCTGGTCGAGGCTTGCTTGCAGCGTGTCGACCCGCGTGCCGGCAATTTTTGCATCGTTATCTAGCGAACGTGCGACCGTCGCTGCTTCGTTGCCGATCTGATGATCGAGATCGGCGATCTGCGCCCGCAGTTCCTTGATGCGCGGATGATTGTCGAGCAGCGTAGACGATTGCTCGGCGAGTTGTGCCCGCAACGTTACGCGCTGTTCCGAGAGCCTTCGGATCAGCTCGGAATTGAGGATGTCCGACGATTCGATCGGCTGTCCGGACTTCAGCATTTCGCGGATCAGCTGGGCTTTGGCCTCGGCGTCAGCCTTCTGCGCACGCGCAGCCGACAGTTGACCGGTCATGTCGCCAAGCTGCTGTGCAGAAAGCGTTGTATTGTTGTTGCCGACAAGAAGGTTCGATCGCGCGCGGTAGGCCTCGACCTTACCTTCGGCCTCGACAACCTTCTTACGCAACGTCTCGACCTGGCCGGCCAGCACCTGGGTAGCGCTCCGCGCCTGATCTTGCTTGACCTTCTGCAACAACTGCAGATAGCCGTCGGCAATCGCATTGGCCACCTGCGCGGCCAGCTCAGGATCTTCGGACAAAAAGTCGATGACAATAACGCGGGATTTATCGACCGGGAAAACCGTGAGACGCTCGTAGTAGGCTTCGAGCACGCGCTCTTCCGGCGTCATGCTCATCGGATTGCGCACTAAGCCGAACATGCTGAGCAGCGAACGTATCGGCGAAGAACCGCCGAGCGCCGGATCGAATTCGGGGCGCTGATTAAGCTTGAGCTTGGCAATTACCTCATTGGCGAGGTCGCGCGACAAAATAAGCTGCGCCTGACTCGTCACCGCCTCCTGATCGACGGTGCGGTCCATCGTATCTTTGTCGGCATCTGGGCGAAGATAGATGTTGTCGCGCCCTTCGACGATCACACGCGACTCGGACTGATATCTCGGGGTGATGACCTGAACGACAATCAGCGTCAGCAGGCCGATCAAGATCGTCGGGCCCAGAATACGCCACTTCTTGCGCCAGAGGGCGGAACCAAGCCCGGAAAGGTCAAGCTCGGAGTCGGTATACTGACCACCGCTCCGCGCCGCCTGCGACGCAAAACTCATCTCACTTACTCCTCGCAACAATACTGCAGAACAAATCCAAACGCAGCGGCGATTACAAACTATTAAGGTTGCTATCCGGTTAAGGTCAGCTCTCATGCATAACCCCAACTCGCCGTGAGACTTTATTAACCGCGAAGGGTCTTCATCAGCTTAATCATTTGTCGCGATCTTTAAGGATGCCGGTCATGGCCGTTGCGCGCGCTGTCCAATGGGCAATCGATTCCGGCACACCACCGCTCGCTGCGGCTTCAAGCTCGACCAGTCTGAAGATCCTTCACGTACTGCGAGCGCCTCTCGGCGGCCTGTTTCGCCACGTCGTCGACCTGGTGAAAGGCCAAGCGGCGCGCGGACATCGCGTCGGCCTCATTCTCGACAGCACAACGGGCGGCGCACGCGCCGAAGCTGTGCTGCAGGATCTCACACCCTATTTGGCGCTTGGTTATGACCGGGTTGCCATACCGCGCGAGCTAAGCCTGCGGGATCTGCCTGCCCTGCGCCGTGTCATGCGGCGCACCGATGAGCTCATGCCTGATGTGCTCCACGGACACGGCGCTAAAGGCGCAGCCCTCGTGCGGCTGGCGCCAAACGTGAGGGGTATGGTCCGGGCCTACACGCCGCATGGTGGCTCGCTGGTTTACAGCCCGGGCACCTTCAGCGGAGGATTTTATCGCTCGCTGGAGCGTCTGCTGAATTACCGCACCGATCTGTTCCTGTTTGAAAGTACTTACGCTGCCGACCTGTTCCGGGCCAAGATCGGTAGTCCGCGAGGCATGGTGCGGATCGTGCGTAACGGCGTAAGCCCCGCCGAATTCGATCCCGTCACCGTCCAGCCTGATACCCCGGATTTTGTCTGTATTGGCGAGCTGCGCCCGGTCAAGGCAATCGACATTTTTATCGAAGCACTCGCAATCCTCAAACAATCGGGAGACCCGGTAACGGCAACGATTGTCGGCGAAGGACCGGACGACGCAAAGTTGAAGGCTCTGGTTCGCGAACGCGGACTTGCCAATGAAGTGCGCTTCGTTGGCTTTCAACCGGCCCGCATTGCCTTTTCGATGGGGCGAATGCTGGTCATCCCCTCACGCGCCGAGTCCTTGCCCTACGTGGTACTGGAAGCTGCTGCCGCAGGCCTACCGGTTATTGGCACCAGGGTCGGCGGCGTACCGGAAATCTTCGGGCCGCATGCCGACAGCCTCGTGCCTGCGGACAATATTGCCGCACTCGTTGCGGGAATGCGCAAAGCGGTTATTGATCCCGGCGAGGTGGCCGGAATTGCCGAGCGTATCAGGGAGCGCGTCCGCGCCGAGTTTTCGGTAGATCGAATGGTCGACGGCGGTCTTGCGGCTTATCGCGAAGCGTTGACGTTGCGAAAGCTTGCACAATTCACATAACCAATTTTTGAAGATTGTTCACTATGTTCCGCACCGGGACCCCGTAGTCCGGTGCGGATCGCCCGTAACCGGGCCGAAAAAGTGTGTTAGCTATGATCAGCTCCGAGCAAGGCTCGATCTTCGATGCTGACTCGGTATCGTCGGCCGTCAAGGCGATGCCGCGCGTACAGCCTTCGGCGCCGCGCCAGCTTTCTCCAACAGCGTTGCTTGTTGCAGCGCAAGATTTCAAACCGGCCTATTCACCGATCGTTCTTGCCGGCACCGTTCGATTGATCGAGGCCGCCTTGATCGTTGCAGTCGGCCTTGCGATCTATTTCTGGTACGTTGTGCCAGGCAACGGCTTCGCCTGGCATTACATCGCCGCCATCGCGGGCATCGCCGGGCTTTCGATGCTGGCGTTCCAGACCGCCGACATCTACCAGGTGCAGGCTTTTCGGGGTCATGAAAAGCAATACATGAGACTGGCCTCGGCGTGGTCAGTCGTCTTCCTGACCGTGATTGGAATATCGTTCTTCGCCAAAGCCGGCGACCAGTTTTCTCGCGTATGGCTTGGTGCTTTTTACGTGCTGGGGCTGATTATCCTTATCGCTTTTCGCCGTGCTCTGTTCCTGATGGTGCGGCACTGGACGCGCCAGGGCCGGCTTGATCGCCGCACCGTCGTCGTCGGTGCTGACAAAAGCGGCGAAGCGCTGTTACAATCACTTGCATCGCAACGCGATTCCGATCTGAACGTGATCGGCGTGTTTGATGACCGCAACGACGGCCGAAGTCTTCCGGTTTGCAATGGCGTGCCCAATCTCGGCGTTATCGACGACATCGTCGAGCTTGCCCGCAAAACCCGGGTAGATCTCGTAGTCTTTTCGCTGCCGATCGCGGCGGAAGGCCGCATTCTTCATATGCTCAAGAAGCTGTGGGTACTGCCGGTCGATATCCGCTTGTCGGCGCACTCCAACAGACTCCGGTTTCGCCCGCGCTCCTATTCCTATATCGGCAACGTTCCGGTAATCGATGTCTTCGACCGCCCGATCGCGGATTGGGACGTCGTCATGAAGTGGCTGTTCGACAAGATCGTCGGGACGCTTGCGCTCATCTGCGCTGCACCGGTCATGCTCGCGGTCGCTCTTGCCGTCAAACTCGATAGCAAAGGTCCGATTTTCTTCAAGCAGCGGCGTTACGGGTTCAACAACGAGCTTATCGAGATTTATAAATTTCGCTCGATCTATACCGAGCAGACAGACGCCGACGCCACGAAGCAAGTCAGTAAGAACGACCGGCGGGTGACCCGAGTCGGCCGCTTTATCCGTAAGACCAGCCTCGACGAGCTACCCCAGCTCATCAATGTCGTGTTCTTCGGCAATCTTTCCCTGGTCGGACCACGGCCACACGCCATCAACGCCAAGGCCGCCGAGCATCTTTACGATGAGGCGGTCGACGGCTATTTCGCCCGGCATCGCGTCAAGCCTGGTATCACCGGCTGGGCGCAAATCAACGGCTGGCGCGGCGAAACCGACAGCCAGGAAAAGATCCAGCGACGCGTCGAACACGATCTCTTCTACATTGAGAACTGGTCGCTGCTGCTCGACATCATCATCCTGCTGCGCACGCCTCTTGCCGTCTTCCATATGAACAACGCCTACTGACAAGCAATCAGCGATGGCGAGCGCAGTTGCACAAAAGACCGGCCAGAATTCGGCCCTGGCGCAACGGTTGCTCAATCTGGTGCTGTTTATCACGGCGTTGACCAGCTCGATCGCATTCATCGAGCCGTCGCCACACGATGGGTTGATGATCGTACTGCTGGTCGCGTGCGTCGCCGCGCGTACCAGTTTCGACCGTAAGCTGTTTCCGCTCCTGCTTCTGATAGCGGTATGGCTGATCGGTGGGTTCTTCTCGCTCGTTCAGGTCGGCGACAACACCAAGGATATCCAGTACGCAGGTACGTCGGTCTATCTTGGCATTGCGGCCATCATGTTCGCGTGTCTGTTTTCCGACGGCAACATGCAGCGGCTATCGATCCTGCGGCGTGGATACATTTTCGCGGCGCTGATTGCGACGGCGGCAGGCTATATCGGCTTTTTTCATTTGATGCCGCATTCCGATATCTTCCTCGACAACGATCGCGTCAGCGCGACGTTCAAGGATCCGAACGTCTACGGACCTTTCCTAGTGTTCCCCATCGTATGGCTGATGATCCGAATTTTGACTCGCGGTGTCTGGCCAGTCGATGTCGCTTTGCTGATGGTTCTGATGGGAGGGTTGCTGCTAAGCTTCTCGCGCGGCGCGTGGGCCCATCTTGCAATTTCCGCGACAGTCGGCGTGCTGACGGTCTTCCTGGTCACGCCCGATCCGCGCATGCGCACGCGTATCGTTGTCATTGGTCTACTGACGACATTATTTGCCGCCCTCGTGATCGGAGCGCTGCTGTCCATCGGCTCGGTGCACGACATGCTGGTCGAACGCGCCAAGGCGATCCAACCCTATGACGTCGGACCCGGCGGCCGCTTTTGGCTGCAAGAGCAAGCACTCGGCACAATTTTGCAGAACCCAAACGGCCTGGGGCCTTTTGAATTCGATCGCATCTTCGGTTTGCAGCAGCATAACGTCTATATGCAGGGCTTCCTGGTCTATGGCTGGCTGGGCGGCGCTGCTTACCTAACTCTCGTTGTAGTTACGCTGATGCTCGGCCTGATCACGATGCCGATCGCAGCACCGTGGCAGTACTATCTGATCTCGGCTTACGCTGTGTTCGTCGGCGAAGCGTCCGAAGGCATGATCGTCGACACCGACCATTGGCGTCATTTTTTCCTGATGCTCGGCCTGATCTGGGGGCTAAGCATGGCGTCGATCAATCATCGGCGGCGGCTGTCTTGGGAGATCGAAGAAAGTGGCCTTGTGCCCGCTTGAACGGGCCCAAAGCCATTTCAGCCCGCAATTTGCACCGCTCAATTCAGATTTGGTTAGCCGCTAGCCGCTAAGGTCGTGCCGGTCACTTTAGTCATTTCAGGGCGATCCGCCGGACCATTGTCGCGACCATGCACGGAAATATCGCCCCGGCGGACACAGCCCTCACCAAACCACCGTCATCGCGGCTGATCTCGATCCCGTTCCTGGTGCTGCGCGTCAGCACTGCCGGCGGCGCATTCGCCATGGGTCTCGTGCAAACGCTGGTATTTGCCCGCGTGCTGTCGCCCGAACGCTTCTCGCTGTTCATCCTGGTCGGAGCGATCGGCTACTCGCTTTGGCTTTGCGATCTCGGTCTCGCCAAGATTTTGTTCGTGCAACTGCGCAGTGCACACATCGCCGGCAAAAAGGACGAACGCGCGGCCGCGCAAGCAACCGCGGTCATTCTGTTTTACGTCTTGCTCGCCATTAGCGGCGCGCTGGTTTGCTTTGTGTTCATGTCGGCAAGGCCGTCAGTTGCGATCCCGGAGGCCACCGATTTCGGTCTGTTCTTCCTTTATATCACGCTCAATCTCACTTGGGTCTGCCTGCGCAGCATCAGCATCGCGGTCGACGAATACGTCTTCTACGAAATTCTTGAACTGGTGCGCCGCGTCGGCAATATGACAACGATCCTTGCCATGCTGGTCGGGCTGCCGTTCACGGCTTTCCTCGTCGGCTCAAACGTGCTGTGGGCGCTGCTCGTCGGCTCGGCGGTGGCAAAACTGGTTCACCGCGGCGCCGCGATTTCGTGGCTTCACACGCGCGCTTGCCGAATTTTTCCGTGAGCATATGAAGTCGATTAGGCGCAGCGGCACTTTTGCCCTCAGCGACATCTTTATCTACACTTTCCCCTACTACGTCGTGCCGTGGGCGTTCGGCCTTGGCGCGCCGATCATGATTCTCGAAGCGACATTCCGCATCTTCCGCGGCGCCAGCGTCATCTATACCGCGGCCTGCGATCTCGCCATTCCCGGTCAAACCCGCGCACTGGCCGCGCGCGACGCTTCACGGCTCATTCGGACAACGCTCCTCGCAGCAGCGCTATGCTGTGTGCCCGCCGCGTTCGTCTGCCTGTTGCTAATGTTCGGATCAAAACAACTGTTCGCGTTCCTGCTGGGGGCCGCAGCAACCGTTCCGCCGGCGGTCTCGCCAATCCTTATCGTGATGGTGCTGGCTAATACCAAACCGTAGGGTGGCTGACTCTCTGGGGGATTCACGAATCACGTGGGGAATGATTCAAGGTGGCAAACGGAGGGGGTTTGCCATGGGCCAGGCGATTGCGGTTCGGACGGACTTTAC
>Ga0302324_100028861_pt1 | contig 10537 bp, 10 predicted proteins | sample Palsa_T0_1_FD_201949 | JGI IMG/M metagenome (GOLD analysis project Ga0302324, IMG submission 201949) | Peat permafrost microbial communities from Stordalen Mire near Abisko, Sweden - Palsa_T0_1 | ecosystem: Environmental > Terrestrial > Soil > Palsa > Peat permafrost | place: Sweden: Abisko... | reverse complement strand
GCAGGGGTCGTTGTACGGGGGGTAGTCGTCCCGCGGCGCCGGGAAGTTGATGGCCGCGAGGCCGTGCTCCTTCCCCCACCTGACCTCCTCGATCGCCTTTGGCAGGTCGTAGATCGGGATCTGCATCACGCCGAGCAGGCGGCCGGGACCGGTCGACACGAAGTCGGCCAGCCACTGGTTCCAGATGTGCCCGCCCAGGGCCCGCAGCTCGGCGTCGACGCGCGGGTCGCCCGCGTTGAACCCGTCGGACCAGGGGATCGACTCCGGGTTCCCGCCGCCGGCGAAGATCGCCTGAGCGGCGATCCCCTCGGTGTCCATGTCCCGCAGGAAGACGTGCGGGTCGTGGAGCCCGTCGCACTCGAGCAGCTCGTAGTAGGCCTGGATGGCCGGCGCCGACGCGTCGAGGATCATGCCGTTCGGGATCGAGGCGATCGTCGCCCGGTAGGTCTTGACGTAGTCGTCGAACGCGGGCAGGTACTTCTCCGGGCAGTACGGCCGGAAGTGCCGCTCGAGCGACGGTCCGGCGTGCGCGTCGCTGGACACGACGATGTAAGGGCTGGTGTCGGTCTCGGTGGAACTGGCTGTCGGTGTGGCCGCGGCACTGGGCATCTTCGCCTCCAGGATGAGCTTTTATTGTAAGGCTTTGAGCTTAATTGTCTAGTGGCTCGAGCAGCGGTGCCGGGGCCAGCGCGATCGGCGGCTGCCCGAAGGGCCGCCACGGGATGCCGATCAGCCGGCGCCGTCCCCATTCCGGGTGCTCGGTCGCGGTGAAGAAGTCGCGGGCGACGAACTGCGGCACCGCGGGCAGGTCGCGCGGCGCGATGACCTCCTCGGCAGGGACGCCCGCGGCCCGCAGGTCGCGGGCCAGCTCGGCCGCCTTCCTGGTGCTCGTCGCCGTGGCGAGCAGGTCGTCCAGCTCGGCCCGCCGCTCGAAGCGCCCGGTGGTGGCGGTGAAGCCGGGGGCCGCGAGCGTGTCGCCGCCGAGGATCTCGGCCAGACCCTGGTACTGGGCGTCGTTCGCGACCGAAACGGCCAGCCAGCCGTCCGCCGCCGGGTAGACGCCGTTGGGCGCGTACGGTGACACCTCGTTGGCCCGGTCGACCACAGCGTCGCTGCCGGGGTCGAGGCTGGCGGCGGCGACGAACTCGTTGAAGTGGGCGACGATCAGGTCGGCCATCGCGAAGTCGATCCCGGTTCCCGCGTTGCCGCGCGGGCCGACAGCCCAGGCCGCCACGAGCGTGGCCAGCGCGAAGCCGCTGATCAGGTCGGCCCAGGGCAGGTCGATCTCGGCCGTGGCGCCGGCCGCGTTCCGGGTGAGGTAGCCCAGGCCGCAGGCCGTCTGCAGGTTGTAGGCGTAGACCCGGTAGCCGGCGAACGGGCCGTCCGCGCCGAAGCCGGACGAGCTGACCGCCAGGGCGTGCTTGTGCTGCTTGACCATCTCCGCCACCGAGATGCCGAGCCGGGCGGCGCGCTTGCCGCCGAGGTTCTCCAGGACCACGTCCGTGTCGCGCAGGAGCGCGTCCAGCCGGTCGCGGTGGGCGTCGGCGTCGAAGGCGACGCTCTTCTTGGAGTGGTTCATGAGGGCGAAGTAGGCCGACCGCTCGCCTCCGGCGATCCCGTCGATGTACGGGCCGCGGCGCCGGTACATGTCGATCCGGCGCAGGTCCTCGAGCTTGGACACCTCGGCCCCGAGGGCGCCGAGCAGCGCGCCGGCCAGGGGGGCGGCGAGCACGTGGCTGACCTCGAGCACCTTCAGCCCGCGCAGCGAGCGGCGGGCCGCTTCGCCGTCGCCCGGGCCGACTTGCCGGTACTGCGGGCCAACGATGGTCACCCGCGGGCTCACTAGGTCGTCGGAGCTCAGGGGGACTTCCTCGAAGGCGCCCCGGTGCCGCAGCTGGGGCGAGTCCAGGATCTCGGCCGGGGAGTGCATCGCGGTGGCCGGCACGCCGTGCGACTGCAGCAGGGTCTCCGCCGCGATCTTGGTCTGGGTCTGGCTCCACTCGGCGATGCGCCGGTCGATCTCGGCCGGGTCCTCGATCCGCGCCTCGGTGGTGGCGAACCGCTCGGTCCAGGCGGGCGAGCCCATCGCCGTGACGACGCCCTGCCACTGGTGGTTCTCCATCGCCGAGATGCGGATCATGCCGTCCCGGCACGGGTAGAAGCTGGCCGGCGCGCCGTAGCGCTTCGCCCCGCTCGGCCCGGCCGTGTTCAGCAGCACCGTCGAGATCTCCAGGGTCGGGCCCATCGCGACGGTGGCCTCCGCCGCCGACAGGTCCAGGTGCACCGTCCCCCCTGCGCAGGCGAGGTCGAACGCGTGGCACGCGGCGAGCGCGGTGGCCTGGCCGGTGTTGAGCAGCGACTGGTAGCCGCCGAGCTTGAGCGGGCGCCCGGTGTCCGGGTCGTGCACGGTGGCCAGGATGCCGCCGGCCGCGGCCAGGGTCAGCTCGGTCGCGACGTCGTCGCACCGTTCCCCGGTGAGGCCGAACGCGCTGACCGTGACCCAGGCGCCGGGGTTGACCTCGGCCACCCAGGCGGCGTAAGCGGCCGCGTCCCCAAGTCCGGCGAGCGGGCCGCTCGGCCCGGCCACCCGGTCGGTGACCACCACGTCGAACGGGCCCGCGGCAAGCAGCGCGGCGACCCCGTCGGCCGTGAGGCCCGCGGCGGGTACCAGGCGCTTGCCCCGGTCGAGGATGACCGAGAGCAGGCTTTGGCCGCCCGACGCCGGCCTCCCGCTCCGGTGCGGGCTCGCCGGGTTGGTCACCGCGGTCACCTCGGCCCCGAGCGCCATCAGCAGGCTGGTCGCGGACGCGCCGGCGATGCCGTCGCCGAGTTCGAGTATCCGCAGTCCGGTAAGAAAGCCCTCCTTCATGAGGCTCCTTCCCCGGGTGCGCCCGGGGCGGTGGCCGCCGGAACTTCGGCGGCCTTGAAGTCCGGTGCGACGGCGTGGCCGCCGTCGGGTGTTGGGAGGATCACCGTGGCCCGGGCCGTGCAGGTGGTCTCGCCGCGCTGGTTGACCCCGCTGAGCTCGATGGTCGTGGTGTTCGCGACCGGGTCGGTCGCCGCCGTGCCGGTGATGACGTGCACGTCGCCGAGGTAGTTGAACTTCCGGACCGAGCAGGACAACGTCCAGAGCCAGGCGTCGTCGCCCATCCAGTTGGTGATCGCGTCCACCATCCAGCAGGTGCGCATGATGCCGTAGTCGTAGGGGGCACCTGACGATCATAACAGCCTTTTAAGCAACTGTCCTTAACCATTACTATGGGGAAGGCCAGCACGGCGCTTGCCGGGACAGGAAGGACCAGCCGCGTGGATCTCGACCTCGACGACGAGCAGGAGCTGTTCCGGGAAACGGCGGCCAAGTTCCTGGCCGATCGCTGGCCGATTTCGGCGGTCCGCGCGCTCATCGGGGACCGCGGCGGTTTTAACCACGACATCTGGAAACAGGCGGCCGAGCTCGGCTGGACGTCGCTGCTCGTCCCCGAGGACCTCGGCGGCAGCCTGTCCGGCGCGGGCGTCCGCGACCTGGCGATCATCGCCGAGGAGTCCGGCCAGGCCCTGGTCGCCGGACCGCTGCTGCCGACCAACATCGTCGCGTTCGCGCTGGGCCAAGACCCGGTGAGCGAGCTGGCCCAGGCGCACCTGCCGGAAATCGCGGCCGGCCGTGAGCTCGCGGCCTGGGTCAGCCGACCGGACGCGGTCCGGGTGGAGTCCAGCGGCGACGGCTACCGCCTGACCGGCACCGCGGGCCCCGTGCAGGACGCTCACGTCGCCGATTACCTGCTGGTGACGGCCGGCCGCACGCAGTTCCTGGTCCCCGCGGGCACGCGGGGCCTGGCGGTCGAGCTGCTCGACGGCCTCGACCTGTCCCGCCGGTACGGCCGGGTCCGGTTCGACGGCGCCCTCGTCCCGGCCGCGGCCCGGGTCGGGGCGGGCGGAGCCGAGTTGGACGCGCAGCTCGGGCTCGCCCTGGCCCTGCAGTGCGCGGAGACGGTCGGCGCGGCCCGGGTCGCTTACGCGATGACGCTGCGGTACGTCAAGGAACGCAAGGCGTTCGGCCGTCCCATCGGTTCTTACCAGGCCCTCAAGCACCGGCTCGCGGAGATGCTGCTCTGGCTCGAGTCAGCCCAGGCCGTCACCAGCGCCGCCGTGGCCGCGGTTCAAGCCGACCGCGACGGGCTGACCGCGGCCCGCACGGCCAAGGCCTACGTCGCGGACCGGCTCCCGGCGCTCGTCCGGGACTGCCTGCAGATGCACGGCGGCGTTGGCTACACCTGGGAGCACGACCTCCACCTCTTCCTGCGCCGGGTCGAGACGAACGCGGAGATCTACGGCGGCGCCGCCCACCAGCTCGGGGCCCTGGCCCCCGTCATCGGGTTCTAAGGGGATGCAGTGAGCGACGAGAGCATCGAGGAGTACCGGGCGGCCGCGCGGGCCTGGGTGGCCGGGAACCTGCGCCGGTACGAGGGCGAGGACCCGGACCTGGTCAGCGACCCGACACCGGAGCGGCTAGCCGAGGCCAGGCAGATCCAGGCCAAGCTGCACGCGGCGGGCTACGCCGGGTTCACCTTCCCGAAGGAGTACGGCGGGCAGGGCCTCACCGTCGAGCACGAGCAGGCCTTCCTGCAGGAGGCGGCCGGCTACGACGTGCCGACCCGGGTGTTCGGCGTGTCGATCAACATTATCGGCGCGACCATCGCCGCCTACGGGACCCACGAGCAGAAGCAGCGCCACCTGCCGCAGATCCTGTCCGGGGCGGAGCTCTGGATCCAGCTGCTGTCGGAGCCGAGCGGCGGCTCCGACCTGGCCGGGCTGATCATGACCGCGGTTCGGGACGGGGATCACTTCGTAGTCAACGGGCAGAAGACCTGGAGCAGCGGCGCCGAGTTCGCCGATTTCTCCCTCTGCCCGGTGCGAACCAACTGGGACCTGCCCAAGCACCGCGGGATCTCGCTGCTCATGGTCGACCTGCGCGCGCCCGGCCTGGAGATGCGGCCGATCCGGCAGATCAACGGCGAGGCGCACTTCTGCGAGGAGTTTTTCACCGGCGTGATCGTGCCGGCCGAAAACATGGTCGGGGCGGAGAACGACGGGTGGCGAGTCATCCGCGGCCTGCTCGAGATCGAGCACGCGTGGTCGGGCCGCGGCGGGCCGAAGCGGGTCGACTTCCGCCAGGACGTGGCCGACCTGGTCGCGCTGGCCCAGGCACGAGGCCTGGCCGACGACGCCGGCGTCCGGCGCCAGGTCACCGCCCTGCACGTCGCGCTGCAGGTCCAGCGGCTGGTCTCGGCCCGGGTGTCCCGCGGGGTGGAGACGGGCAAGCTCGACCCCGGCTACGGCAGCATGCTGAAGATCGGGAACGACTTCGTCGCCCAGCGGGCGGCCGAGGCGGCCCTCACCCTGGCCGGTCCGGACGGCGTGACCTGGGCCGCCGGGGACGGCGGGCCCAGTATGGCCAACCCAGGGGCGTGGGCCTACGCCTACCTCACCAGCCGCAGCGCCCCCATCGCGGGCGGCAGCGCGGAGATCGTGCGGAACAACGTCAGCGAGCGGGTCCTCGGGCTGCCCAGGGAACCCGGCTTCGACAAGAACCTGCCGTTCAGCCAGGTACCGCATAACTAGAAACGGGCGACACAGCATGGACGCGCTCCCGGATGAGCCCAGCTTCCCCGAGTGGGGAGCGACCGTACCCGAACTGCTCAGCACCGCCAGCGCCCGGCACGGCGACCGCGCCTGCGTCGTGACCCCGGCGTCCCGGCTCACCTACGCCGAGCTGGACGACCGGTCGGCCCGGCTGGCCGCGGCGCTGGTGGCCGCGGGCGCCGGCAAGGGAACCCGGGTCGGGCTGCTGTTCCCGAACGGGACCGACTGGGTCATCGCGTGGGCGGCGGCGGCCCGGATCGGCGCGATCACCGTCCCGGTGAACACGTTCTACCGGGTGGCTGAGCTGGCTCGCTTCCTGCGGCACGCCGACGTGCAGCTGCTGCTCGGCGTCCCGTCCTTCCTCAGTCACGACTACGTCGCGGGCCTGCTTACGGCGGCGCCGGAGCTGGGTGAACACGAGGAAGGCCCGCTGTACCTGCCGTCGCTCCCCCAGCTGCGCCGGGTCATCCTGTGCGATAGCCAGCCGCCCGGCTGGGCCCAGCGGTACCCCGGCGACGACCAGCCGGACGGGCCCGACGGCACGGCGCGCGCGTCTGGGGACGTCGTACGCGCCCTCGGGGAGGACGTCACCCCGGGCGACGAGCTGCTCATCACCTACACGTCCGGCTCTACCGGCGAGCCGAAGGGAGTCGTGCACACCCACGGCGCCCTCCTGCGCCACTCGTTCCAGCTCGGGACGCTGTCCGGGATCGGGCCCGACTCGCGGGTCTGGACGCCGATGCCGCTGTGCTGGGTCGGCGGCTTCGCCTTCGGCCTGCTGCGCGCGCTGACGACGGGCGGCTGCTTCCTCACCCAGGAAGTATTCGAGCCCGGCGCCGCCCTGGCCCTGCTGAGCCGGGAGCGGGTCACCGACGTGGCGGCCTGGCCCGCCGTCACCGCGGCGCTGGCCGGGCACCCGGACTTCCCCGGCACCGACCTGAGCGCGCTGCGGGCCGGGTTCTACGAAGGCATGGCGCCGGAGCGGCGCCCGGCCGACCGCGGCCTGGCCATCGGCGCGCTCGGCATGTCGGAGACCTGCGGCCCGCACACGTTCAAGACCGCGGCCCAGGAAGCCGCGGGCGGGACCGAGCGGTACAAGGGGAACTTCGGCCACCCCGTGCCCGGCCTCGAGCACCGCATCGCCGACCCGGAGACCGGCCGCCAGCTGCCCGACGGCACCGCGGGCGAGATCCTCGTCCGGGGCTACAGCCTCATGCGGGGCCTGTACAAGCGGGAGCCGTCCGAGGTGTTCGACGCCGACGGCTGGTACCACACCGGCGACCGGGGCTACTTCCGCGACGGCTGGCTCTTCTTCACCGGACGGCAGACCGATCTCATCAAGACCCGCGGCTCCAGCGTCGCCCCGGCCGAGGTGGAGCAGCGGCTGCTGTCTTACCCGGAGGTGCGGCTCGCCTTCGTGGTCGGGCTGCCCGACGCCGTGCTCGGCCAGCAGGTCGTCGCGCTGGTCGTGCCCGCCGGGCCCGACGGTTCAGTGGACGGCGATGAGCTGCGACGGCGGCTGCGGGAGGACCTGTCCAGTTACAAGGTGCCTGGTCACGTGCTGGCGATCTCGGCCGATCAGGTGCCCTGGATGTCAAGCCAGAAGGCCGACCGCCGGGCCTTGACGGCGCTCGCGGAGAAGCTGGTCGCGGCCGGCCCCGCTGGAGCAGGTTCGTGACGTGACCAACCGTGGGCGAGGAAGACGGCGCCGAGGCCGGCCCGGAAGACCAGCAGCGACACGTCGGCCGCGGTCACCTTCGGCGCTGCAGGGGGCGGCCGGCGAATGTGAGGACGCCGTGGCCGGCCCGGGTGCACACGACCTCGAGGCCGCTGGCTGGGTCGGTGAACCACTGTCCGGGCTGGACCGGGGCGCTGCTGCGGACGGGCTGGCTGCACGCCGGCGGGGGCTGTGGCACCAGGGGGTCGTCGCCGCAGCTGAGCGGGCTGTCGCTGGCGGGGGCGCTGGTCACGAGCACGGACAGGCCGCCGGGGAGGCCCAGCGTGCGGCCCACGGTGTACTGGGTGGCACTGCTGTACAGCGCGCTTTCCTGAATAAGCACGTTCACCATTCTAAGGTCTTGTGCTTAAAATCGAAAGCTCCTCTTTGCGGAGCCGGCGCAGGAGCTTGCCGGTCTCGTTGCAGGGCAGGGCCGGGCGGAACTCGATGACCGCTTTGCGCTCACCGAAGCCGTCGGCGGCCATGTCGAGGAGCGTGGCGGTGTGCATCAGCCGCCCGTCTGGTGGCGCTCGGCGGCGGACGCCCCGTAGGTGAGCGCGCCGGTCTTGGTGTTCGTGTAGGCGAGCTGGACGACGTGCGTGTTCATCCCGCCGTCGACCAGGATCTCCTGCCCTTGCAGGTAGCGGGCCTCGTCGCTGAGCAGGTAGGCCACCAGCGAGCCGATGGCCTCCGGGCCGCCGAACTCGGGGGTGAGGATGTTGTCGGTCAGTACCTGCTTGAAGTTTTCCGGGAGGCGCAGCGTGCCCGGGGTGGCGATGAAGCCGGGCAGTACGGTGTTGGCCCGGATCCCCTGCTTGCCGTACTGGGTCGCGACGGTCTTCATGAGCACCCCGACCCCGGCCTTGGTGACGCCGTAGGCGCTCTTCTGCATGTCGGTCCGCAGGGCCGCCGCCGACGAGGTCGCGACGATGGAGCCGCCGCCGCCCGCGATCATCACCGGGATGGCGTGCTTGCAGCACAGCCAGGTGCCGATGATGTTGACCTGGAACTGCTCCTCGAAGTCGGCCCGGGACAGCTCGGTCAGCAGGCCGTCGTCCCGGACCAGGTGGGTCGCTGCCGCGTTGGCGTGCAGGCCGTGCAGGGCGCCGAAGGTGTCCTTGGCCGTCTGGATCATGGCCTCAACCTGGGCCTCGTCCGTGATGTCGGCCTCGACGGCGATGGCCCGGTGGCCGTCGCCGCGCAGCTCCTCGGCGAGTAGTTCCGGCTTCATCAGCGGCAGGTCGCTGACCACCACCGCGGCACCCTTTTCGGCGAGCAGCCGGCACGTGCCCGAGCCGATGCCGCCCGCTCCGCCGGTGACGATGACGACTTTGCCATCTAGTGATCCCATGTGCCTTTTCCTTTGGCTATTTCCGGCTCAGTGCTCAGTGCTCAGTCGGAGGCGGGCAGGGGCTTGGCGCTCTTGATCGCGAGGACCTCGGACCCGATGCTCAGCGTGCCAGGCCCGCCCTTGGTGCACAGCAGTTCCAGGGTGCCGGCCTCGTTCACGTAGCGCTTGCCGAGCTGGGTGCCCGCGGCCAGGTCCGGGTCGAGCGTGACCAGGGTGTGGCCCGGGTTGTCGGCCGTCATGGGATGGCCGCCGCAGCGCAGGTCGATGTCCTCGGCCGGGGCGCGGATGACGACCACCTGGGTGGTGTCGGCGATGCCCCGTAGCTTCGTGCCGGGTTTGTAGGGCATGGTGGCTCCTTAGCCGATGGCGTTGACGTCGCGGAAGCGGGCGATGTCCGCCCAGCTGTGCCCGAGTTCGAGCAGCACCTCCTCGGTGCTCTCGCCGAACTCGGGGGCCCGGGTCAGCGTGGACGTCTCGCCGTTGAACTGGACCGGGGAGGTGACCATGGTGAGCTTGCGGCCCTCGCCGTAGTCGACGTCCTGGAGGTAGCCGTTGGCCCAGGCCTGCTCGTCGCGGTTCAGGTCGCCGACCCGCTGGGCGATCGAGAACGGGCCGTCGTGCTGGGCGAGGACCTCCTGCCACTCCGCGAGCGGCCGCGAGGCGAAGATGGCGTCGAGCGCGCTGATGCAGGCCTCGGCGTTCCTGGCCCGGTTTGGCATGTCGACGAACCGGGGGTCGTCGATCAGCTCCTCGTGCCCGATCGCCTTGCAGAGCCCGGGCCAGTAACGGTCGGCCTGCATCATGGCGAACACCAGCCAGCGGCCGTCCGCCGTCTTATACGTGTTGGTCAGCGGGTTCTCGAAGGTCCGGCGGTCCGGGGTGGGCCGCTCCTCCCGGCCGGCCAGGTTGGCCGCGATCAGCGAGCTGGACATCGTCCAGCAGCCCTGAGAAAGCAGCGACACGTCAACCTCGAGGGCCTCGCCGGTCCGCATCCGGTGGAACAGCGCGGCCGCGATCCCGCCGGCCAGGCTCATGCCGCTCTGGATGTCGCCGAGCCCTGGGGCGGGCTGCTGCAGGATGGTCGGCTGGCCCACGGAGGCGGCCGAGCCGAGGCCGGTGCGCATCCAGTAGGACAGCGCGTCGAAGCCGCCGACCTCGGCCTCGGGCCCCTTCTGGCCGTTGGCGCTGCCCCGGGCGTAGATGATGTCCAGGTTGGCCGCGCGAAGGTCGGCGACCTCAAGGCCGAGCTTGCGCCGGGCCGCGGGCAGGAAGCTGGTCAGGAAGACATCGGCCCGGGACGCGAGCTCCAGGATGATGTCGCGCCCCTCGGGCACGGCGATGTCGACGGCGATCGACCGCTTGCTCCGGTTGAACGGCTCCCACAGGACCGTGAACCCGTCCTGGCCTGGCTTCACCCCGAAGGAGCTCAGGCCCCGCTGGGCGTCGCCCCGGACGGCGTGCTCCACCTTGATGACGTCGGCACCCCATTCCCCGAGGACACTCGCGGCCGACGGGACGAACCCGTACTCGGCCACCTCCAGGACTCGGATTCCGTCAAGTACCAGCGTCACTAGCCCTCCTGAACGTGTACGGCGCCCGTTGCGGGTCCCGGCCAGGCGGGCTCTCCAACAGCAACATTTGGGCTATTGCCCAAATTTACCGTTGGGCGCCGTGGCTGTCTAGGTGCTAGCTGGGGGATTGAGCGGCCCCATCGGGGTCAGCGACGCGATGTACTCGCGGAGGAACTTGGCCGCCAGCTCGATGGCCTGCTGCTGGCCGGGATTGCGGCCGAGCAGGTAGGTGATGAAGACCCCGGCCCGGAGCAAGAG
>Ga0302324_100028857_pt1 | contig 10538 bp, 10 predicted proteins | sample Palsa_T0_1_FD_201949 | JGI IMG/M metagenome (GOLD analysis project Ga0302324, IMG submission 201949) | Peat permafrost microbial communities from Stordalen Mire near Abisko, Sweden - Palsa_T0_1 | ecosystem: Environmental > Terrestrial > Soil > Palsa > Peat permafrost | place: Sweden: Abisko... | reverse complement strand
GCAGTAGTGTTCGGTGATCGATTCGAGGTCAATCGTTAATCAACCGGCTCGACACACAGAATTTCTGACAGTCCCTGTGTTCCGCGCTACCGCCAACCCAGAGATCACTCGGCAAAATCACTAGGTTCCTATCTGGTATCAAAAACGCTTCCTTCGAGATACCAAGCGCACACTTTTCTATCTCGATCTCGACCCGCCCACGTTCATACTAGCGAATCGCCAGGTCGTCACCGGCAAGAATCTCACGCCACGTGCACCTAAGAGCTGCTTTTGGGCGGACGATCTGTACACAACGCGATTTGGCTCGGTGCTAAACGATGAAGTAGAACGTCGGCTATTCGGCAGAATCGACAACAGCGGAGCTCCCGCTTTCGGCGCATTCTCGACCGGCAACATGGCGGCAATGCATGAGTCCTTCCAATCTTTCTTCGAATATCTCAGCGCACAAAAGCTACGAACGCCGAAAGGGCTGGATTGGATCAGAGCGCAATATCCTCGTCTCACGCAAGTCGATCTCATGCTGGAGATGCAAGCTCTGCGCAACATGTTTTGCACAATGTGGCTGGAGAGTGTGCGAGAAGTCGTTTCCGCCGAAACCTCGGCGGTTAAGTTTATCCTGACCGACCATCCGGTGACCGTGTACAACGCCGCCTATCCCCCTGGATCGGAGACGTGTCAATACCCCCATGACCCCTCCATCGCCCTGAACGGCACCCAAACCATCTGTCCGTTGGATTCGGACCACTGCCTAATCATGACAAATGTTGCGTTTGCAAAGAATCCGCAGAGCCTGAATCCAAAGACCCCTCGGGAAAATGCCAGATATGCGGGGCAGACTATTTCGCGCACGGACGCCCTTATAAGGACTCGGCAGTTGCGGAGTGACGAGGTTACGTCGATAAACTATCTGCTCAAGCGCCGTTCTCGGCAGTTCGTGGCCGCATCGGAGAGGGAATGGCTTTTCCCCGAGACAATGGAGTCGCGCCCATGGCGAGACATCGGGAAAGTACTTATGCCGCCCTCCAATGAACTATGGCATTTCGGCGGCGAAATAATCATCGGTCACTCCGATGGGACGTCACAGTATCAAGACGAATTCGGTCGCACCCGCAGCCAGGACCATCTGAATAAGCCGCCGCCGACTGGGAGACTAAATCCCGATGATTCTTGCGGTTGCGGCAGCGCGAGACCGTATAGAAAGTGTTGCAGTGGCACCCCGCAAGACGAACGGCCTCGCTGGGATGTCCTCAGCATCCGCGAGCGCAATCTTATGTTTGGCAACGCGGTGTTAGACATCCTTGGGCTGAATAAAGACAAGACATGGGATGACGTGAGGCGGGACTTGAGCGACGATCAAGTCAAACGAATTCACGAGATCTTGGAGGCGCTCTGGCCCAGAGATACTAACGTCGCTGAACTCTTGCCGCGGCCCGATAGTCGGATATCCCGCGCCATGTTTGCAGGCATCATTGACCCTCGCACCATCGGTGCCACCGTGATCGGATGGTTGACCAACTTTGATGAAATCATATTTCTGAATCCGTTTGTCATACCGAGCTATGTCAAGCCGGAGTTCAGTCCAATCGACTCGCCCAGCCAGCACAAGGCGCAGACGCTTAGAAACGTGATGCTGCTTCTAAATGTGATGCCTTTCATCGATGCTGGTGTACTGCACATGGTTCCAGATCCCGGGGACGTCAACGCTGATTTTCGAAATATCATGTGGGAAATGGCAAAACAAAGAAGCGAGCTGCGCAAACCAGACTCGAAAGGGTTCGAAGACGTTCGCGAGCTGGCAGAAGATGACTTTCGGAGATCGATGTTCCGGCTCTCGAACTCTTCCCTAAAGCACATGATTGAGAAGCATGCATCTGAGTTGGACCAGACCGAAGTCGACGGCGTGCTTGCCTACATGAAGGCCATGCACGCGAAGGACCCGCTCGCGCTGCTGCAGCCCGTGGACCCCGACGGAGAGCTCTACATGACCCGCGGCATCAGCCTGGAGGTCGCGTTGTTCATTGCGCAACTGACGGGGTCAGCGATTTACACAGACCTGGACGAATATTGGAGCCAGTTGCACACACATGCCATCGCATCTGGCACTTCCGCCGATTCGAGGTGCGCGCCCGTCGCACAGGCTCTACGAGCGGTTAAGTTCATTGTGGATGGAAACCCCAACACTGTTCGACAGATCCGATGGGATCGCCGGTGGGATACCATCAGAGATGCCCTGCGCCGAGTGCTCGTCGGCACCAAGCATCTCGGCGGTCAGCACATTCAAAGAGCCGTCATGGAGAAAATGTCGCGCGACCTACGGCAATCTGCACCGAAGATGAGAAAAGCGTGGCGGGACCTAGAGGCTAGAAGCGATTTTCAATCGCAGCAGGTCTTCGGATTGCAGGCGTCCTTTCCGCAGGGAGGCTTTTGGCACCGTACAGTGCAAAGATTGTTAATTACTTTCGGAACACCGAAGCACGATCGAACGGTCTGGATGGCGCTGAAGATAAAACGGGAAAAGAATTAGCTAGCTTTACACGTTTCAGGGGTCAACTCCGGCCGTTGGCCGGGTTAAATTGGCCCCGTGACTGTTCCCTATCAACGGCGATCTTGTAGCACTTCGCAACCGGATTATTGAGCGTCATGCAGCCGCCGTCATATAGAAACATGTACGTCCATCGTACGCGCCGCCGAACACACTTCTTTGTGTATCCAGTGCTGTAAGGACATCTCTTTATGGGCATCAACGCAAAGTAGACAGCCATGAAACGACGTAGTCTGGCTCTGCAAAAAGGACGGGCGGCAACCGCATCATTAGGAGACGCTCGGTGTATCCAATAGGACTTCGCACTCGGTGAGCTCAGATGCCCATCAGGGAATCAGTCTGGAATGTTGGGTCGGCCAATGAGCCGTGACAGGCCGCTATCTGTGCCGCCGGTCGGCGGCCTATTGCGTTGGCGCGGATACATGGGTAGCGGATAATCAGTGCGCTGGCCAAAGGAGCTGCGAAAATGGGGATGCGAGACGAAGGAAACGTGACGATAGAAATTGACGGCCGCGGGTATACGGGCGAATGGAAGGCCGAAAGAGGCACCATCACCGTACGATATGCTATGGAGTCGGAAACTACGCACATCGGCAGCGAGCCGTACCCGTATACCGCACTTGTCCGGCAACTCTTGTCGGAATTGGTGCAGCGATATAAGCAGCGGGCGAAATAGCAGTGTTCAACATTCCCGATGCGCCGATTCCGACGGAAGCACAGGCGCTCGATTTCATGACGGAAAAGTTGCGCGCAGGCGAGCACGTGGGCAAAAACAACTACGAGGTATATGTTTGGAAAGTCGCCGACCGCTACGTGCGGGCGCACGTGACAGTCCCTCAGGGCTTCGGCGTTCAGGACAAAGTCGAAAAGGTCATAAGCCCGTTTTTAGCCGCCGCGTGGGCGCTCTGTCGGCTCGGCGTGCTTCGGCCCGGTCCAAAGCCAGGGACAAGCATGCTATCCCAACCGTATCACGATGAAGCTCAAGGCTACTCGTTTACGGAGTTCGGCCGGCGCTGGGTTGCCGAATCGCCTACGACGTTACCGCCGCTCGTTGGAGCGATGACCGACATGTTGCTCGGCGCAGGCAAGAATTTCGGCGACGCGTACAGGTTGCGGACGCAAGATGCGGTCTTGGCCTACAACGGCCAAGCCTATTACGCATGTTGCGCAATGGTCGGTGCCGCGGCCGAGGCTATTTTGCTAACTGCCGCGATCAAGAGACTCGGTCAGCCCGCTGCAGAAAACTTGTACTTCAACAGTCGGGGCCGCTCCCAACTTCAAAAATCGTTACTCGGACAACGGACAGATCATTTCCGCGCCCAGTTTGACCGGCACACCGGCCTGATCGATTATTGGCGCGACCATTCGTCGCACGGGCACCAGACGGGGATTAAGGAAGGCGAAGCGTACATGGCATTGAGCGGATTGCTTCGGTTTGCGCACTTTGCCTCGGACAACTGGAACGAGCTAACTACCTAGCGAGGGCCACGCTTCCGCTCCCGTCGATGGGATCAATCCCCACCTCGCCTTCGGTGATCGCCCGCATGTCGCCTGGTGTCAGCTAATTTGTTGCCTCAGTGCGGCGCCAGTACAATCCTACGCATGACGATGGAAAGCATAGTGCAAGAACTATACAGCGACCTCCCAACAACTGCTTTATTCCATTACACGTCGCTGGAAGGACTGATCGGAATTGTCGATAGCCGTACCATTCACGCCACAGACCTGCATTTTTTCAACGATGCAGCGGAAATGAATCGGACTGCGAGCCTTCTTCAAACCGCGGCCATGCGCGCCGCTCGTGCGGAGCCTTTCACGCTTCGCTTGCGTCAACAGCTCATCAGTTGGTCGCGGAACCGATTAACGCTCGGACACTCTATATTTGCCGCTTGCTTTACGGCAAATGGCAATCTGCTCAGCCAGTGGAGGAGCTACTGCGAACAGGCAAAAGGCGTGAGCATTGGGTTTGCTCCCCAGGAACTCGGCGCAAAGGCCGGCGCTCAAGGTTTTAGGATTGGGCGATGCATTTACGACGCTACGCGTCAGCAGCTACTGGCAAAGAAAATACTGCAGTCGGTAGAGGATCTCGCTAGAACCATGGGTGAGAACACAGACCCTGCTAAACGTGCGCCGGACAACTCCTTCTATGACGTCTTCGAAGCGATTGAAGATGATTTGCTGCGGATTGCGGCTCTGCTGAAGGAACCGGCATTTGTCGAGGAGCAAGAGTGGCGAGCCGTATCGCAGATCGTAACCAATTACGTAACCGCTCCGATTTCGTATCGGGTAGGTATCTCGATGCTTATCCCGTACATTAGGCTCTCCCTTCCGTCATATCCCGATCGTCCGCTCGATCTATATCAAGTCTTCATCGGGCCAACGCCAAACGTTAACAACTCAATGGTCTCAGTAACGCAATATCACTCGAAGGCGGGGGCGAGCCCCCGGGTTGGAGTAGGTTACTGTGGGATTCCATATCGGACGTGGTGAAGGATCCGGTCGGGTCGGCGACTGTCTACGCGGCAAGATCGAGCGATGCAAGGACCGCAGTTGGGCCGACAACAGACAAATTCTGGATCACTTCCTGCCTCCACAGAGCAGCCGCCATATCTGCGCCTTTACTATCGAGAAGCTTTAACTTCCCGTTGCCGTGGCCGGTGGATTCCTTGGGCGCCATGGGTAACACCCATGTGCAAGTCAGAGTCACATCGTCGTATTTTATCAAGCCGAATCCTGCGCATGTTAGTTGACATCTTGGAATTGCCACTATGGATGCCGCCCGTCGCGGGGTGATCGGACCGGGTCGCTCACGCGGAAGGGCTGGTCGAATTTGACGGGGCGGTGAAGTCATAACTCGAAGGCTCTTCCATAGAGGCGTCTATTTCATCAGTCAATTTTACATTGTGAATTTTCTCAAATCCTTGGTGAACGAGTAGATGCTGTAGCCTTTCGCGGTTCGAAAATCTGAGGCGCATCGTTCATGTCCTATCGCGAATTTGTCACCAAGGCTTCGCATCTCATCGTTAGTAACGGCGACAGTTGGAGCGGTATCTCCCCCGACGCAGTCGCGAGAATGCAGCTCCAGAATCGGTTTCGAACCGGTCTTGATATCGCCCGCTATACCGCGGGCAGCATGCGCCGGGACATGGCCGCCTACGATGCGGACAGCTCCAAATACACCCAATCCCTGGGCTGCTGGCACGGATTCATTGCCCAGCAGAATATGATCGCGGTCAAGAGGCACTTTGGTTCAACCGAACGGCGCTACCTGTACCTGTCGGGCTGGATGGTTGCCGCACTTCGCTCTCAATTCGGCCCCCTGCCCGATCAGTCCATGCACGAGAAGACGGCCGTTCCCGCGCTCATCGAGGAGATCTACAAGTTCTTGAAGCAGGCCGACGCGCGCGAGCTGGGCGGCCTCTTCCACGATCTGGATGCGGCGCGCAGCGCGAAGGATGCTGTCAAGGAAAAGAAGATCCTGACCCAGATCGATGGCTTTCAAACCCACGTCGTGCCAGTCATCGCCGACATCGACGCCGGCTTCGGCAATGCCGAAGCCACGTACCTGCTCGCCAAGAAAATGATCGAGGCTGGAGCCGGCTGCCTACAGATCGAAAACCAGGTCTCCGATGAGAAGCAATGCGGACACCAAGACGGCAAAGTCACGGTGCCACACGAGGTCTTCCTCGCGAAGGTTCGTGCATGCCGCTACGCGTTCCTCGAGCTCGGGGTCGAGGACGGGGTCATCGTGACTCGCACTGACTCGCTGGGTGCCGGGCTCACGCAGCAGATCGCTCACAGCAGTACGCCCGGCGATCTCGGCGATCAGTACAACTCCTTCCTCGACTGCGAGGAAGTGGCGACTGCGGAGTGCCGCAACGGCGACGTGCTGATCAATCGCAACGGCAAGCTGCTGCGTCCGAAGCGGCTGCCGAGCAACCTGTACCAGTTCCGGCCCGGCACCGGCGAGGATCGGTGCGTCCTCGATAGCATCACCTCCCTGCAAAATGGCGCGGACCTCCTGTGGATCGAAACCGAAAAGCCGCACATCGAGCAAGTCGCCGGCATGGTCGACCGTATACGTAAGGTCGTTCCGAAGGCGAAGCTCATTTACAACAACTCGCCATCCTTCAACTGGACCTTGAACTTCCGGCAACAGGTATACGACCGCTGGAAGGAGGCCGGCAAGGACGTTTCCGCATACGATCGCGGAAGGCTGATGAGCATCGATTACGACGGCAGCGAGCTCGCCGCCGAGGCGGATGAAAAAATCCGCACATTCCAGGCCGATGCCTCTAAGCGTGCAGGCATATTCCATCATCTGATCACCCTGCCCACGTATCATACCGCCGCGCTGTCGACGGACAGCCTGTCGCGCGACTATTTCGGCACGGCCGGTATGCTGGGATACGTCCTGAACGTCCAGCGTGCGGAGATTCGCCAAGGCGTCGCCTGCGTCAAGCACCAGAACATGGCAGGTTCTGACATCGGCGATGACCACAAGGAATACTTCGCGGGCGACGCGGCTCTGAAAGCCGGTGGGGTGCTCAACACCATGGGTCAGTTCGGGTCTTAGTCGCCCGAACTGCCGAACGGCGCTCGTGAAGATTCTCACGTCCGACCTGTGCGATGCCCACCCCGAACTGGCCGTCGCAGATCCGATTTTCACGAGCTTTGGCGGCGAGGATTCTTTCTTCGGCCAAGTCGTGACATTGAAGGTCTTCGAGGACAACGCCCTGGTTCGCACTGCCTTGGAGGCGCCCGGCGAGGGCAAAGTATTGGTGGTGGATGGGGGCGGCTCCCGACGCTGCGCGCTCGTCGGAGGCAACCTCGCGCGCCTGGCTGCTTCGAATGGATGGCGGGGAATCATTGTGTTCGGCTGCGTTCGGGATTCGGCGGAACTGCGTGCCACGGCGGTCGGAATAAAGGCGCTGGCGGCTCATCCCCGAAAATCCGAGAAAGGATTGCATTCAGGGCAGCGCCATCAATCGCTGAGCTTTGCCGGGGTCTCGTTTAAGGATGGGAACTGGGTTTACGGGGATGCCGACGGCATCGTCGTGGCAGAGCGGCCCGTACATGTGGACAGCTTAGATCCATCTCCGCGCTGACCATGTCAGCCCGTTATGCGGTGCGTCCAGCAAGTAAGTCTTCTGGGGCCGCGAGCGAGAGCGTGGCTAAGCCGAAGCCACGCTCCGCAGCATTATTCGCGTTTGATCCTCGCTCACGCCCAATTGCTAGCATTCAATCAGTGGTGACCGTGAGCGCACGACTAATTTACTAGTGACAAGCTTTAGCTTCTCGATAACAAGTAGCTAGCAGTCTCCGCTAGCGCTCCATCAAGCCGCGCTGCGTTTGGGTCAGGACACGTGAGAAGTGATGCAGGAAATCGAATCTAGGCGTGCTAAGAGCTGACGAAGTCACGCCGTCGCGGCAGTCCACGTTTTCAGAGTTAGTCCCTTATACTCGGAAGTGATAAAGACCACCCCAAATAACCACAAGTATCAGCAGTCCTCCGATCGAGTATGCAAGCATGGCTGAAGCACATGTGAGCCGCCCCGCACGCATGCCGACGATAGTCACGAAGATGGGGATCGGATAGTAAAAAAGAGAGGCGGTCACGAGGCCGGGAGAGTAGGCGTTAAACTTCACCGTGAAGACCAGGTGAACAAAGAAGTCCCAAAAGAGATTGCCGCTTGCCCAAACCGTCAGGAAGAAAGCGGAGAGGCGCGAACCGCCGCGGCTCGCCCACGCGCTCAATCCGACGAGAAGAGCCATGAAGCCGGCATTGTTGACCACGAACTGCCCCGGCGACATCGTAGAGCCACCAAGGGTTGCAGCGACATAACCGGGAAAGCCGCCAAACCACTCCTCTCCGATATGGATCGCGAAAGCAACCGGCATGAGCCACAAGACGAGTTCAAAGCGAAAGGGTGCGACCGTTCTTGATGGTGTGATCAATTTGTCACTCCCTTGCAACGTGGTGTCCGGCCGACTCGTAGCGTTGGCGATAGGGCTCCATCGGTCCTTGGCGCGACTGACCCCCAGCTCAACCGTCGACCCGCAGCGCCTCTCGCATCGAGCCGCAGTACCACTCGACGAATTTCACTACATCGCGCTCCAGTACCTGATTGTATGGCCCGGGCGCGTAGCCATCGGTATTGATTCCTTGCTGGTTGCGCTCGCTCAGCACCGCATCCTGATCATTGGTCGCATTCCACACTTGCGTGAGGTGGTTGAGGTCGTAGTCTCGTCCTTCCTCGGCATCGGCATTCACGAGCCAGGTCGCCGTCACAAGTGTCCGCCGTGGTCCCGCCGGAAGCATTCTATAGAACATCGCATAATCGTAGTAAACATGCCCGAACATGCTGGGGTAGTGATGCCATCGAAGCTGACCGACGTCGGCAAAGGGCAAAGGAGCGAGCGCGCGGGTCACGGCGTAGCCGCCATGCATCGTCGTCGATAGGATGTCGCCGTCGAAGGGAATGCGGCTCACCCTAAAGTCCGCGCCGTCGATCACTCCCGCGCGAATTCCCGCCGCCTCGCACTTCTGCCACAGTGCGGCTATGGCCGGCGTCTCGCCCGGCGCCGCGCGACTGAAATTGTTCTTGAAAGTCCGCAACAACTCCGGATGTCCGGTCGGACAGTGATAGCACTCGCGCGAGTTCTCATCGACGACCTTCCAGTTGGCGTTTATGTAGACTTGCGTGGAAAAGGCCACCTTGGCGCTGCCCAGCGCGTGCGGCTCGAGAAACGGCAAGACGGCCCCGACATGAGCCGAAAAATCCGGCGGCTCCTTGCCGGTACAGACCCAGATCGTTCCCGCAAGAGTTCGCACGTGCACAGCCCGCAGATTCAGTCCGACTCGCTCGAAGCCATCGTGCATCTGGGGTGCAATGGAGAGCGTGCCGTCGAGTTTGTATGACCAGTTATGGTAAGGGCAAACGAAGCGCTTAACCTGCCCGGCCTCCGCATCGCAGATGCGTGAGCCCCGATGCCGGCAGGTATTGAAGTAGGCGCGCACCGAGCCGTCCTCCGCCCGCACGACAATGAGTGAGTTGCGGCCCACCTCCAGGACGAAAAATTGCCCCTGAGTGCGGACCTGACACTCGAATCCCGCCAAGACCCAGCAGCGCCCGAACAGTAGCTCGAGATCGAGATCGTAGAAGGCCTCATCGCCATAGAATTCCTGCGGCAATGAAAAACGCTCGCGGCGGGTATCGAGGAGCCCTCGCATGGCCAGTCGCGCTGATGACATGAGAATCTCCTTCAAATTACAAAAGCCCAAGCGCTCCCGCGACCAGACGGTGAAACTGGTGCGTCGCGCGCTCGGATACTTCTCCATCACCGTCGTCGATGAACCGCCCTGAGCTGTAGCCTCGCGAGTGCAGGCCGCGCTGCACCGACTCGACCAGGGCCACGTCCTCCGCGGTGAGCGGGCCGTTGCGATATTGCTCGCGCTTCGCGTCGACCGGATCGCCCGGAACGCCGAAACGCTGGCCCCATTGGAGGGTACTGCCGACGCTCAAGGGAAGGAACGAGAAAACGGACAGCTCGGCGGATCCCGGGAGCACGTTGAACGTCGTGGTCGGCCACAGCCACCACCACAGGGTTCGAGTGTTCGCCGCGCCGGGCAGGACCGGGTATGCGGCATTGTCGGGCCGCCCGAGCTCGGCCTTGTGGCTCATCCAGAACGGATGCACATCGACCCGAAAGCTGCCGAGATCCATGAGGCTCGCGAGCGCCGGGTGCGCGTTTCGGCAGTGATAGCACTCGAGGTAATTGTCGACCGCGACTTTCCAATTGGCGTGGATCTCGGCGGATGCGAGCTCCGGTGCGACTGCCAGGCGGTCGAATGACGGCACCTCGGCTTCGAGATCGGCCTCGAGATCGGCCGCCTGATCGCGTAGCGGGACCGCTGCGGGATCCAGATTGAAGAAAATCAGCTTCTTCGCAAACACCTCGACTCGGACCGGCTTCAGATTGAACGCGTCGTTGC
>Ga0302324_100028853_pt1 | contig 10540 bp, 13 predicted proteins | sample Palsa_T0_1_FD_201949 | JGI IMG/M metagenome (GOLD analysis project Ga0302324, IMG submission 201949) | Peat permafrost microbial communities from Stordalen Mire near Abisko, Sweden - Palsa_T0_1 | ecosystem: Environmental > Terrestrial > Soil > Palsa > Peat permafrost | place: Sweden: Abisko... | reverse complement strand
CCTGATCATCTCCCTGTGGGGCGGCTCGATCCGCTTTACCTCGCCGATGCTCTGGGCCACCGCGTTCCTGCCGCTCTTTGGCATCGGGGGCCTGACCGGCATTCCGCTCGCGTTCAATGCGCCCGATACCTTCCTGCACGATTCCTATTACATCATCGCCCACTTCCATTATGTCATCGCGCCCGGCACCATTTTCGCCCTCTTCGCCGGCGTCCATTACTGGTACCCGAAGGCCACGGGCCGCATCATGAGCGAGTTTTGGAACAAGGTCCATTTCTGGCCGACGATGATCCTCATGAACTGCGTTTTCTTTCCCATGTTCCTCCAGGGCATGGCGGGCATGCATCGCCGCATGTACGACGGCGGCGCGACCTACGACGAACTGAACCGGAACGTCCTCCACTGGAATGTTTTCATCTCCGAGGCGGCGTGGCTGATGGGCCTCGCGCAAATTCCGTTTATTATCAACTTCTGCTTCAGCTGGAAATATGGCCGCAAGGTTTCCGACAATCCCTGGGAGGCGACCACCCTCGAGTGGTCCGCGCCGTCGCCCCCGCCCCACGGCAACTTCCCCACGCCGGTCATCGCTTATCGCGGCCCCTACGAATATAGCGTGCCGGGCCATCCGACCGACTTCACCCCGCAGTCGGAGCCCCCCGCGTCGACCCAGACCACCCGTATTTCGGGACCGCCCCCGGCCGAGGAAAGAAGCATCGGCTTCCCGCCGCTCACATAACTTTCTCATGGAAATCCCCTACACCCTAACGGCGCGTCCCGATACCGGTCTCTACAACGGCAAGCTCGGCATCTGGCTCTTTCTCGCCTCCGAAGTCATGCTCTTCGGCGCGATCTTCACGGCCTATCTTTTCGTCCGGCTCGGCGCGGAGGACGGCACGTGGCCGGATCATATCCAGAACGTGTGGCTGGGTCTGAGCAACACCATCATCCTCATCATTTCCAGCATCACCATGGTCTGGGCCTGGGTGGCGCTCAAGGAACGCAAATTCAACACCTATCGCCTGGCCCTCGGCATCACCATTCTCTGCGGCCTCGTCTTCCTTGGCATCAAGGGCGTCGAATACCACTCGAAGTTCAACCACTACGGGTTCCTCATCAAAGCCGACGCGATGGATAAGTACCTGCCCGACCTGAAGAAGATGGATGCTTTCATCGGCAGCATTCCCTCCCAGCATGTTTTCGAGGTGCGTTCGGAGGATTTAAAAAGCCAGGAGGGCGATTCCTTTACTTTCGTGCCGGACAAAAACCCGCATTATCTCATCAATCTCGCCCGGGATAAAAGCGCAGTCGCGCCCGAAGCCGCAGCGGGTGGCGAGGAGGCGACCTTCACCATTAAGAAGGATGACGTCGAGAGATGGCATAATCTTACGCCCGCTTACGGCACCTACTACGCCATCTACTTTCTCGTCACCGGCCTCCATGCCATGCACATCGTCGGCGGCGTCGTGGTCATGTTTTATTTTCTCACCATCGGTTCGCGGCTCTACAAACGCAATCCGGAACAGCTTTCCAACCGCATCGAGGTCACGGGCATTTTCTGGCACTTCGTCGACCTGGTCTGGATCACGGTCTTTCCCATTCTCTACCTCACCTGACGTTTTGAAAAAATCCCCACCCGAGCTAGATTAAATCATGAGCGCCCCAGGCAATCAAGATCCGGCCCTGACCACCGTGCTGCACGATCCGGCGGAGGATGAGGCGCACTCCCGGCCCGGGCAGCCGCACGACCAGGCGGCCGAAGTCGCCCATGCCTGGGACCACTTCAATGAAAACGTGAGGTTCTTCGCCTGCTTTTTAACCATCATCCTGCTAACCGTCGCCGCCTGGAACATTAATTTCGGTCCGACCTGGAATCTCGTGGCCGTTTTCTTCTTTGCGGCGGCGCGCTCCGGCCTCATCGCCTATTTCATGGCCACGATGTTCAAATCCTTCTCTTTCGTCACCAAAACCTTCATCTTCGGCGCGATCTTTCTCGCCGGGATGATCTTCCTCTCCCTCTGGGATTCCGAATTAGGCGACCCGATCAAAGACCGCATTAACCCGCCGGCCGAACGCCATGTCCCTTAAATTTGTCCATCAAGTCATCATCTTTGCCGGGATCAGCATCTCGCTGATCTTTGCCTGGTTTTGCTTCACCGATCCGAGCACGGCGGGCGACCTCCGCTACATCATCGCGGGGATCGGCTCTCTTTTGGCCGCGCTGGCCCTGGTCGGTTACGAAATCCATTTTCTCAAGAGAACCCGCAAGCTCATCGTGGGTTGATCCTATGAAAACTTTTTTCACCCCACGTTGCGGCGCATGGATCACCGGCCTGCTTGTCCTCGCCTCCAACACCAGCGCCCGGGCCTGCGCCGCCTGCTACGGCGACACCACCGGCAGCAAGATGGGCAATGCCGCCTCCGTGGGTATTTTTGCCATGGTGGTCATCATGTTCGTCATGCTCGGCGCGGTGGCGGCCTTCGGCTTTTACCTCGCCTACCGGGCCAAGCATCCACTGCCGGACTACGAAGAATTATTGGGCGAAGATCCGGCCCAGCCCAAACCCGGGACCTCTTCCTAAATCCACATGCCCTTCGCCATCCTGATCGAATCCCTCGGCATTACCCCGAACGCCTCCCTGCACGGCTTCGCCATCGATAGCATGCTGGAGATGCTCCACTGGTTCATGCTCGTGCTCTTTCTCGGCTGGGGTTCCTTTTACGCCTACACCCTCTGGCGTTTCCAGGCCAAAAAAAGCCCCAAGGCCCATTATGTCGGCACGACCAGCCACCTGCCCACCAAGCTCGAAGGCGGCGTCCTGGTCCTGGAAATTGTTCTGCTGATGGCCTTCGCCGCGCCCATCTGGGCCAACCGCGTCGATCAATTTCCCAGCGGGCCGGATGTCACCCATCTGCGCGCCGTGGGCCAGCAATTCCTCTGGAACTTCCAGTATACCGGGCCGGACGGCAAGTTTGGCCATCGTGACATCAAGCTCGTCACTGCGTCCAATCAGCTCGGCCTCGACCGCAGCGACCCGGATGCCGCCGATGACCTCACCGCCATCAACGAAATGCATCTTCCGGTCGGCAAGCCCTGCATCATCGACGTCATGTCCAAGGACGTCATTCACGACTTCTGCATTCCCAACATGCGCGTCGCGCAGGATGCCATCCCCGGCGCCGTCATTCCCATGTGGTTCATCCCGATCAAGACCGGCAGCTACGAAATCGTCTGCGCCCAGCTCTGCGGCACCAACCATTCCCGTATGATCGGCGAGCTCGTGGTCGACAGCGAAGCCGATTACAAAAAATGGTTCGATGAAACGGCCAAGCTCAGCGGCGCCAAGGTCGTCGAGGGCCAGCCGGTTGCGCCTGCGGACTCGTCCGCCGCCAATCTTGTGGCCAGCCATTAGGTAGCCGTCGCACGCCGTACGACGGTTCTTTTATCCTCGCAACATGCCATCCTCGCCCAACGTCGGCACGATCGAAAACAGATTCAGTTGCGCGCAAAAGGGAACGTCCTTTTCCAGCCCCACCTTGAGCAATTCCCGTCCCGCCGCGCTCCCAAGCAACGTCTCTTTCAGCTCGTTCCGGACCGAATGATAGAGAGAAACCAGGACGTGCTCCTGATCCAACGCCTCCGCCAGGGCGCCCGCCACCACGGCATCGTCCACGCCAAACTCGCCGTCGCATCCGGCGCACACGATGATCCAGGGCGGCCCGATTTCGCGCAGCCGCGCCGCCACCGCTTCGAGATTCAGGAAACTCGCCGTCACCACGACCCGTCCGCCCACACAGGCGGCCAGCGCCTGCGTGCCATTGGTCGTCGTCAGGATGACCGGACGTCCCTTGACCCGCTTGGCCGTGAAATCCTCCGGCGAATTGCCCAGGTCGAACCCGGGCGGCGCCTGGCCGCCGCGTTCACCGGCGAGCAGCGCCCGGGAATTCCGGTGCTTCAGGTCGAAGGCCTTGGTCACGCTGGCGATGGGAAGCACGCCGGCCGCGCCCCGGGCCAGCGCGGTCGCGATGGTCGACGTCGCGCGGATGACGTCGATCACCACACAGGTCGAAGCGCGAAGCCGCTCGGTGGACAACGTCCGCCATTGCGACGGTAAAAAACAAATCTCCAGGTCACTCATCGCGATTTCTCAACCGCGATAAAGCGCCGCATCGATCACCGACCAGATGTGAACGAGCCAGCCAAGCAGAAACCACCAAAGAATGCCCGCCAAGACAAACATGATGAGCGCCATAAAGAGGCGTCCCTGCACCAACGGGCCGAGGCCGGGAATAAAGAAACTGCACACCGCCGCGATGACATTGCCCGCTGAACCGGGGCCGGGACCATTTGACATATTTCTCCTTGGTTAAAGCTCAATTTAGCCACAAAAGAACACAAGGAACGCAAAAAAGAAAGCGGAAGAATAGCGCCCTTTCCTTCGACCTCTTTGCGTTCTTTCGCGGCTAATTCATCCGTTGTCTCAAGCTTGTCGAGGGATCTGCAGCACTAACAGATAAGTTAGTGTTGTCCGAGGGCGAATCGAAAAATCACTACCGGATACAATAGTGTTGTCCAGAGGCAAATCGAGAAAACCTCTGGGATGTCCAAACGTCCCGAGGAAGCCCTGTTTCTGGCCAAAAGATTGCGCGCCCTGAGGAAACAAACAGGACTTAGCCAGGAGCGCTTTGCGGAGCACACGGGTATTTCCTATAAGGTCTACCAGTCGTACGAGGCGGGGCGCAGATGGAACTTGCGAATAAGCACCATTCTTAAGCTGGCATCGATTCACGGCCTGACCTTATCCAGCTTGTTTTCGTCCAAGACGCCCAGGTCCAACCTGAAAAAGGTGTGAACATCCACGTGCCCGCGTTCAGCCGGCGCCGTTTCCTGCGCGCGCTGGGGCAGGGCGCGCTGCTTGCCGCGCTCCCCGGTCCGCTTTGGGCGGATGAGCGCGATGCCGTCACCATCTCCGTTCTCCACACCACCGATTTGCACGGCCATATCCTGCCCACGGCCGATTACAACGATCACCCCGACCTCGGCGGACTCGCCCGCTGCGCCACCCAGCTTCGGCAATGGCGGCGCGCCAACCCGAACTCCATCGTCCTCGACATCGGTGACGTCTATCAGGGCACGGAACTGGGTCTGCACACGCGCGGCGCGACCATGATCCGCTGCCTCAACGCGCTCGCTTACGATGCGTGGGTGGTGGGCAATCACGAGTTCGATTGGGGCCTGGACGCCTTCGCCGATTGCGTGGGGCTTTCCTCCATGCCGGTGCTTTGCGGCAACGCCATGGTCGCGGGCACGCCGGTCGGAAAACTTGGCGACTCCGCGGACGCCCTGGCGAAACTCCGGCCCTGGCTCATCAAGGAAGTCGCCGGTATTCGGCTGGCCGTCATCAGCCTGACCACGCCCGCCCTTGCCACCTGGCTTCCGCCCGAAAAACTGCGCGGCTTCGAGGTGCTCGATCCGGTCGAAACCTTGAGGAAACTGTTGCGCGAAGTCAGCGCCGGGAAGCCCGACGCCATTCTGCTGGCCGGCCACATGGGTCTCACCCGTCGCGACGATTACGCCGACCGGGTTGGCGCGCTCACTGCCGAATTTCCGCAACTCGTCGTCTTTCTCGGCGGCCACACGCATCAGAATCACTCCAGCGAAACGGTGAACAACGTCCTCTACACGCAGGCCGATCATTACGGCATTTATGCCGGCAAGGTCGATCTCACCTTCGACCGTGCTTCACGCCGGTTGCTCCGGCGCGAGGCCGTCACGGTGCAGATGGACCATCAGGTCGCGCTCGATCCGCTCGTGCTTTCGCTGGCCCAACCCGAGCTGGATCACACGGATGAGGTGCTGGGCCGCAAAATCGGCGAGCTGTCCGAGCCGTTCGACGTGGCCTCGGCTTTTGGCCGGCCAAGCGACGTCGAGCGTCTCATCGGCAGCGCCATGATCGCGGCGCTGCGCAAAACTGGCCTGGAGATCGACGCGGTGATTCACGGGCTTTTCGATGACAAACATCCGCTCGCGCCGGGAACAAAAACAGTGGCCGACGCGTGGGCCGTCCTGCCTTACGAAAACGAAATCGTGACCATCGAACTCGCCCGAGACGATTTCCTCGCCCTGGCCCGGGATTTCACTTCGGGGCGCGACCCCCGCAATCTCATGGGCGTGCGGGTCGTCGGTTCCGGCGTCGGAAACGCGTTCCAGGTCGAGGATTTGCGCGCCGCCGACGGTTCGGCGTTGCCGGTCAAACCCGCCTATCGCATCGCCCTTAATTCCTACGATTCACAATCGGGCGGGGAACGCTTCCCCACCGTGGCCAAACTCGTCGCGCGGGCCTCCAGCGGGCGCATCCTGCATCCGATCCAGATTCGCGACGCGCTCATCGACTTTTTCCTCGAGCGCCGGAAGGTGGGCAAAGCCTCGCTCCTGGTGTGAGGCGATCAACCGATAAATCGAATGGTCAGCGGGTAGAAATAAAACCCGCCTTCCGAAGCCCGGATCGCCGTGACGATCGCGCAGATGAAGGCCATAAGGCCCAGCGCCATCATGATCGGAATGCCGATCAGGAACAGGACGAGTGGAAAGGCGCAGATGAAATAGATCAGTAGCGAAATGTGAAAATTCAAAACTTCCTTGGCATGGGCCGCGACAATCTCGGACTCCCCTCTCTTCACCAAATAGACGATCAAGGGCAGAATGAATCCGACGCCGAGAAAGAGAGAGACATGGCACAGAATGGCCAGGAGCTTGTCGTTGCTTTGGACGGGCGGCGGAATCGGCGGCAACTGGTCCATGACAGTTAGGGTGGGCTCGGCGGGATTTGAACCCGCGACCAAGCGATTATGAGTCGCCTGCTCTAACCGCTGAGCTACAAGCCCGGCAGCGACAAGATAAGGGCAGAAGGCTGCTTTCGTCGAGTTTCATGTAGCCGCGCCCGTGAGGGCGTGGACCGTGGACCACGGTCTTACGGCCCGCTACGAAATACCAATCGCAACTCAGAAATAAAACGGGAAGCCCATTTGCTTGAACGCTTCCTTGTCGTCCTTCAAATATTTGTCGCCCAGCGCGTCGAAACCTTTGCGCGCCTTGAAATCGCGCAGGAAGGCGTTCACCTGGTTTTCCAGATCGACGTTTCCCTTCCGAATCCCGATGGCCCACGACTCTTTCTGGAACGGCGCGAGCAATCCGCGCGTCGTATCGGGATGTTTCCGGGCAAATTGATAGATCGACATCTGGTCGTAGAGAAACGCGTCCGCCTTGCCCTGCACCACCTCCAGCGCGCACGCCGTGTCCTGCTGAAGGGGCAGCACGGTCGCGTATTTGAAATGGTCCCGCGCATAGTCGGCGGTCGTCGTGCCCGTCTTCACCACCACGATCATGCCGGGCTTGTCCACGTCGGCGATGCTCTGGATCGGGCTGTTCTTTTTCGCGAGAATGGCCAGGCCGGTATTCAGGTAGGGATCGGAAAAATCGATCGACTTGCGCCGCTCGTCCGTCGCCGTCATGGAAGAAATAATCAGGTCGATCCGGCCCGTCTTCAGCGCGGGGATAAGTCCCTCGAACGGCATGTTCTGGATGTCGATCGGGCGGTGGAGATAATCGCAAAGCGCACGGGCCATCTCCACGCCGACGCCGGTGGGATTGCCCGCCGCATCCGTCATCTCAAACGGCGGGTAATTGAGTTCCATGCCGATGACGAGAGGCTTGCCGGTCGCCTGGGCCCGGGCAGGATTTAATAATCCGCAACAGGCCAGCAAGACCACGAGCAGCCCTCCCATTTTGCCCCAAACGCGTTTCATGTTCCAAGTGTAGCGGCGGTCTATGACCGTCGCACTCCAATTCCGCAGGTCAATGGATATGCCCTGCTTTGACACCCCGGCCCGGCGCGGGTTACTCTTTGACACTTGAGTTATGAACCATCTCTATTTTGACTTCATTTATCTGGTTGGAGGATTGATATTGATTGTGGGCTTGATGGGAAAGCGCTCGACCATTCCGTGGGCAATCGTTTGCTATCGGATGGCAGCTTCGCTCTTGATTGCCAGCGGTGCGATCGGACTTATTACCTTTAGTTGTCACGCGGACTGGATTCAGGCGCATCCTTATGCGCTTTCCTACTGGCAAAATATGTTAAAGCACGTGGCCATGGGAATATTGATTACCCTGGTGTTCGTAGCCAGAAAAATTGAATCGAATAAAACGCCCGCCCAGTCATGAGCAAAATCGTCGGCATCGATCTCGGCACCACCAACTCCCTGGTCGGCGTCATGGACGCGGGATTTCCCGTGCTCATCGCCGACGCCGAAGGCCGCCGCCTCACGCCTTCCATTGTCCATTTTCCCGGCGCGGACCAACCGCCGCTGGTCGGGGGCGCCGCCAAACGGGTGCGCGGCCTCAAGCCGAAGGAAACCGTCTCCTCCATCAAGCGTTTCATGGGACGGCGCGGCAGCGAACTTTCCCAGGAAGAAATGATCGTCAGCTATCCGGTTGCCGGAAAAGGAAGCGAACCGGTGCGCGTCGAGTTGCCGGACCGCGCCTGGTCGCCCGAGGAAATTTCCGCCGAGGTGCTCAAGAAACTCAAGGCCGACGTCAAGCGTTCCCTCGGCGAACCGGTCACGCGCGCCGTCATCACCGTCCCGGCCTACTTTAACGACGCCCAGCGCAACGCCACGAAGGAAGCGGGCCGTCTCGCCGGATTTGAAGTCGAGCGCATCGTGAACGAGCCGACCGCCGCCGCGCTCGCCTACGGCCTCGACCGGCTCAAGGAGAAATCGAAAATCGCCGTTTACGATCTCGGCGGCGGCACCTTCGACATCTCCATTCTCGAACTGAACGAAGGCGTTTTCCAGGTCCTCTCGACCAACGGCAACACCCGGCTTGGCGGCGACGACATAGATGCCGCATTGACCGACGAACTCGCCCGGCGGCTCGCCGCGAAATTGCAGACCCACGTCGACGCCGCGCTCGTGGCTCGTTTGCACGAGGAAGCCGAGGCGGCGAAAATCCGGCTCTCGACCGAGACGGAAACGCGGGTGGAGATCCCGTTTGCCCTCGGGGAGCAGAGCTTCTCCACCGTCGTCACGCGCGAACAGCTTGAAATCCTGGCCAAAACCGTCGTCCAGAAAACCCGCGCGAATTGCCTCCGCTCGCTCAGCGACGCCAAGCTCAAACCGGCCGATCTGGACGACGTGATTCTCGTTGGAGGCCAGACCCGGATGCCCATGGTGCGTGCACTGGTGCGGGATATTTTTGGCCGCGAGCCAAATACCAGCGCCAATCCCGATGAAGCCGTCGCCCTCGGCGCGACCATCCAGGCTGGCATTCTCGAAGGCGGCGTGCAGAACATGGTGCTGCTCGACGTCACACCGCTCTCGCTCGGCATCGAGACCTTCGGCGGCCTGATGAACATCATCATCCCGCGCAACACCACCATCCCGACCAAGGCGGGCGAGCTTTTCACCACCGCCATCGCCAACCAGAAATCGATGAAGATCCAGGTGCTCCAGGGCGAGCGCGAACTGGCCCGCGACAACTGGTCGCTCGGCACCTTCGAGCTCGAATTCGCCCCCGCGCCCAAGGGCGTGCCGCGCGTCGGCGTCCAGTTCGAGATCGACGCGAACGGCATCCTCAGCGTCCTGGCCCGCGACGTGAAGACCGGCCACCAGAAAATCGTGCAGCTTAAAAGCGCGGTCGATGTCCGCGACGAGGACGTGGAGAAGATGGTCTCCGAATCGGTCGAGTACGCCTTCGACGACATGGCCCAGCGCCAGTGGATCGAGACCAAGCGCAAGAGCGGCGACATGCTCGGCGCGACCCGCAAGGCACTGGCCCAGGTCGGTGCGCTCATCGTTCCGGAGGAAGTGAAGGAAATCGAGGCGCTCATGCAGGCGGTCGAGACGGCGTTGGAAAGCGAGAATCTCGACCGGCTCAAGGCCGCGAACGCGGCGCTTGATCAGGGCACCGTCGCGCTGGCCGATCTGGTCATGGATCTCGCCCTGGAGGCGCAACTGCGCAAGAAGGGGATGCTCGGCGAGGAACCGGCTGCGGCGCCCACGCCCGTCCTCAAGTCCGATCCCATCGCCCCGACCGGCACCGAGGGCGCCATCCCCCTCAAAGGCGAGTAGGCTGACTTACGGAAATGCGCCGGCATGGCCGTCGGCGTTATCATTGACAGGTTTATTGGAGGGCGTGGGCGGAATCGGGCCGATGGGCGGCGCATTGGTAGGCGGCGGCGTATTGCTTCCGGTATAATCCTCCACTTTCGCAATCGGGGCGACCGGGATATTCACGGCGTCGTCGGACGCAGTCACGGTCGGGGTCGGTACCGGCGAAGTTGGCGCTGAGGCTGAGTTGGTGGTCGAGACATTGGTCACCGGCGGTGCCGGCAGTACGGGCGGGGTTGGCGGGGACGCGGGGTTGTCCACCTGATTGGTCGCGATGGGAGCGACCGGCACCACGGGCGGATTTTCCACGACGTGGGTGATGGTGGGAGGCGGAACGGGCTTGACCACCTCGTTGGTCGCGATGGGAGCGACC
>Ga0302324_100028851_pt1 | contig 10540 bp, 5 predicted proteins | sample Palsa_T0_1_FD_201949 | JGI IMG/M metagenome (GOLD analysis project Ga0302324, IMG submission 201949) | Peat permafrost microbial communities from Stordalen Mire near Abisko, Sweden - Palsa_T0_1 | ecosystem: Environmental > Terrestrial > Soil > Palsa > Peat permafrost | place: Sweden: Abisko... | reverse complement strand
ATGCCCAGCTCGGGGGGGAGCAGGGGCTTGAGGATTCCCAGGAGCTTGAGCTCGGAGTCGGCCAGGGGGTCGATCTCGCGCACGTCGGCGATGGGGGTGCGCCAATCGACGAAGATGATCCAGCAGAGAAACGCGATGGGGAGGGCCAGCGCCAGCTCGCCGCAGCGCAGGTAGCAGATGGTGCCGACCAATGCGCCGAAGAGGAACGAGCCGATGATGCTGGCCAGCAGCGCGACGCGGAGGAAGCTGGGATGGCGTTGGGAGGTGCGCCAGACCCGGCCGGCGCGTTCCCAGAGTCGGCCGCGGAGGCGGTCGCAGAGCCACAGGAGGAATTGGACGCCTTCGAGGCCCAGGTCGGTGGTGACGCCGGTGAGATGGGTGGTGCGGACGACGGCCCCGGAGATTTTGGTGATGGTGGCGTTTTGCAGGCCCATGGCCATCGCGGCGGTTCCGGCGGTGCGGTAGAGGTCCCAGAGCGACCCCTGGTGGGAGAAGTGCAGGCTGACGGCGAAGAAGAGGAGCAGAATGGCCTCGGCGGCGACGGGTTGAATGTATTTGCTGGCCAGGCCGCGGCGTCTGGCGGTTTCGGTCATGATGGCCGAGGCGACGGCCCCGAGCAGGAACATGCCCCAGAGATAGCCGGCGAAGAGGGCGCCCTTGAAATCGCCGGTGGCGGCGTTGTGGGCGATCATGCTGGTGGTGCCGGTCACGTGGGAGACGAACGTCCCGCAGGCCATGAAGCCGATGATGTTGACGTATCCGCCGACCCAGGAGAGGGAGATCGCCAGCCGCGACTTTTGCCGGAAGGAGTAGGCGGTGGAGGAGAGCATCGGAGCGGACAGAGGGGGGCTGGCCAGGATTCGTGGCCACGCGGTCGAACCTGCCTTTTAGCGGCTGTCCCGCAGGGACGCGATTTGAACGCCGAAGCGCGTCCCTGCGGGAGCGCCGCTAAAAGTTGGCAACAGCGTGCGACAAATCCGGGCGGCACCCGACTGAGAGGGTATCGGCAGAATCGATCCAACGGAATGGCTCGACGCCGCTATGGTTTATTGGACCCGGCTCATCAACTCTTCACAAATTGGGCGATATTGGCATGTTGGGAGATCGGAATTGAGTGTGCGCCGCCGGGATGGCGATGTTATACTCATGCGTGGCGCTGGAAGCGAACTTTGGGGGAAACACATCGGCGCGTTCGGCCGGACCGAGCGCGGTGACTGACGTATAAACCCGTCTGGCAGGCTTTTTTCATGCTGCTGCAAACCAACAGTTATGTTGTTCCCAAGGATAAGCGCAACGAGCACACGCGCCTGGTGCGGCGATTTCGCCAGTCGCTGGCGCGGCTGGGATGCGATCACTTCGAGGTTTACGAGCAGGTCTCGCAGAACTGGGGCGGCCAGGATTCTGGCGGGCGATACGTGCAGATCATGCGCTTCCGGGATCGGCGGCATCAGCTGGAAGTCCAGGCGGCCGAGCGGGCTGATCCCGGCGCGCAGGCGCTGATTCAGGAATTCTGCGAACTGATCAATTTTCCTTTTCAACAGCAACAGGGGCTCTTCGCCGTCGGTTTCTATTCCAGCGTGCTGCCGACCGTCAGCGGGCGCGAGACCGGTATCGCCGACGACGAAGTGGATCCGACGGCGGGGCAGGAGGAGCAGGGGGATGCTGTCGCCCCGGCCGACGCGCCGGATGCGTCGGGGCCTTCCGCGGAGTCGGCCCAGACGAACGGGGCGGGCGAGCGCCGCAACGGACAAGCCAGCGGCAGAGGCTCGGTGGAGCCGATCTTCTACGACTCGGCCCCCGTCGATGCCTCGGCGGCGCCAAGTCCGCCGATGGGTCCGAAGCTGGTCTCCGACGAGCTGGACTCCGGACTCACCGACCTCTCGGATTCAAACCTGATGGACCTTCCCGATCTGGATGACCTCGACGCGGCCAACCCGGACGCGCAGGCGCCCCCGGGTCAGAGCCATATGCGTCTGGCCCAGAATGTCGTGGAGGAATCGGATGTGCGGCTGTTCGAGCCGGATGAGCCGGCCATGCCGTTTGGCGATCCACCGGAGAGCCTGAGCCTGCGGGAAGGCGCCGAGCGCGATTCGCTGGCGCCGTGAGAATTCGGGTTGGAGCGAATTGCAACGGGATGGGGGGGCGGTTTCCGTGGTTCGCGGGGAGCCCCCCACTGAAGTGGCGGGCCCGGGCAGAACAGGGGCGGTGGCCGTCGCTGCTTGGTCACGGGGATGTTGATGCGATCGATCCCCGCGGATGTGATCAGCGGTTAAACCACTTGAACGGCCCGGCCGGCGCGGCGCTTGCGGTTGATCATCTGGCGGCCCTTTTTGGTCTTCATTCGGCCGCGGAACCCGATATTGCGGGCTCGCTTCACCTTGCTGACTTTGTGGGGATAGTGCATCGGTTGATCCTGGCTCTGACCTGCAAAAAGCGCTCGTTACCGCGAGGCGGGCGGTTCGTCTACCTTGACGAACAGATTCTCGAAGGCCTGGTTGCCCTTGGAATCGGTGCCCCGCAGCGTCACCTGATGCGTTCCGGGCGTTAAGCCCTTGAGATCAAAGCTGACCACTTCCTCGGGACTGTCGTAAATCTTACTGACCGGCAGCACCATCTGCCAGTCCTTGGCGGAATCGACCACATAATCCAGCGCCGCCACCGTGCTCGAGGCATCGACGACGCGCAAATCGATGTGCACGTCCGGTCCGACGCGCTTCCACTTGATGTCGCCGATGACCGGCGGCGTGTTATCGACCAGAATGGTGTCGCTGAGGCGCGTGGCGGTCTTCCCCTCGCCGGGCGGATTGGCCGCGGCGTTGGAGGCCACCACTTTGATCTGATACCGCCCATCGGCGACCGATCGGGTGTCCCATTGGTAGCTGGCGTCGGTCAGGCCGTCCTTGAGCAGAATCCACGGGTCATCGGTGCCGCGGCGGAAATAGAGGGAGTATTCCAGCGGATCGTTGTTGGGGTCGGATGCATCCCAGACGAGGTTGACGATGGGAGTTGGGTCGATTCGCCGATCGTCGGGAGTGGGCTCGGGGGCGGGCGCGGCCGCGCCAGGCTGTTGGGCAGCGGCCGCGGCCGCTGCGGCGGTGCCACCGGCGCCACCGCCCTGGGCCGCGCTATCGCCACTGCCTACCCAGCGCACCGCCTTGATCTGCGGCGCGAGATTGGGAATCTGATAGGCGATGGTCACATCATCCACCGCCGGCGTCCTGGTCGGATCTTTGGTGGAAAACGTCAGCCGATATTGCAGGAACCGCGCAGAGGGCGATGTCGTCGGTAAGAACTCCGCGGCCGACACATCATCGGTCCACTTGGACCAGGTCTCATCGGCGGCTTCCTTGACGTTGCCGCTGCGGGTGCTGACGCTGAGCGCAGTGTTGGGCGGCAGCGAGCCGTGTAGCTGCATCTTGCCCAGCCGGCTGATCTGCGTCGCATCGAGCACCGGGCTGATGAACGTGCCGCGGGTGGCAAAGCCGTCGCTCATGGTCGCGATGCTTCCCACGTTGGCCATGCCGACGTACACCTGCCCGTCGCTGGCCGGCAGGAGGCAGGTGACCTGCTTGGCGTCGACCTTGGCCAGGGCGACGGTTTCGCCGGCGTCGGGATCAACCTGGAAGATCTGTCCGTCATTTCCCGTGGCGATCAGGAGCGTGCCGTTGTTCTCGGTCATCGCCAGTACCAGCACCTGCTCGCGGAAGATTTCCGACACGATTCCATCGGTGTCGATTTTGTAAACCGCGTTGCCCTCGGGATGGGACTCGCCGGTCTGGCTGGCGTCCGCGGGCGGCTGCTTGCTCTGATCGGGAGTGTCTGACGGGGCGGTGTCCGGCTGATCCTTGTCGCCGGGAATGTTGATGCCATCCTGCGGCGCGGGTTGATCCGATGCCGGTCTGTTGGTGTCGTCGGCCAGGGCTTGGGCGGGGATCGCGCAAACCGCGGTGCGGGCGAGGCCGGCGGGCTTGGCGGCGCTGGTCTTGGGGATCGGGTTGGGCCGACCGGGATTGGGATCGGGTGGGACCGGCTCCTTGGGCGCTTGGGGCGGCGCCGAGGGAATCGGCACGCCGGTCTGGCCCCCCTCGGGCCGGCCGGTCTTGTCATTGTCAGTGGGGGGCTGCGGCGGCCCGGGCGGTTCCTCGCGGGCCTCGCCGGTCGCGGCGTAGAGGTTCCCCTTGCTGTCCAACGCCAGGGCCGTGATCTCGGCTTCCTGCGCGTTATAGAGCACGAAGCTTGCGCCGGTCTGTCGGTCCACACGGTAGACCAACCCATGCGGATCGGTGCCGACGTACAGAAAATCGTGGCCATCGGAAATGAGGCTCAGCAGGTTGTTCTCGTCGGTTTCCAGCAGGGCCTTGGAGCTGCCGTCGGGCTTGATGACGAACAGTTTGCCGGTGGGTCCGGTGGCGGCGTAGACGTTGCCATCGGGCGTGGCGGTCAGGGCCCAGATGTACTGCACGCCGTCAGCGGAGAAAATCACACGCGGCTTATCGCCCGGCTTGTCGATTTTCAGAATCTTGCCCGCGTCCCCGCCGGTGCCGATCAGCAGCGCCCCGGCCTTATCCACCGCCAGCGAAAGCACGTCGGTGGCGTCGGGAATCGTCGCCGCCGGGGTGACTTTCTGATCCTTGATCTGCAAGAGAATGGCGTTGGGCCCGGTGCCGGCGTAGATGGTGCCGTCGGGCATTTCGATCAATTTATTGACCGTGCTGATTCGCGGGTCATCCTCGAGCAGCGTCTTGACCGCGCGGGACAACTTGAGTTCGCCAAGGTTGGTGGCCACCACGCTGTCGAGCGTGCCGCTCTGGAAATCCGCCTCGGTGGTCTGCGTCCAGTAGCTGGTGCTGACGGCAAGTGCCGGAGCGGCGGCCAACGCCACCACCAGGGATATCCATCGATTCATAGTTCACTCCAGGCTGTCGAGTCTTAATGGAAGTTTAATGCGCCGGCGTATCGGCCGCGGCCGGCGCGGGCGACTTGGGTTGATCCGCCTTGGGGTTGGGCGCTTGGTTTTCGGGATTACCGGGATGAGGGCCGCCGAGCGTCGCCTTGGGGCTGGTGTCGATGGTGATGGCGAACTCGGCCGCTCCGCTCATCACGTCTTGGGTGGGTATCACCTTGACCATCGAGCTGACAAACGCCGTCGTCGCGCTGCGCCCCGCGCCCATCAAAATTTGCCGGCGCGACGACGGGAGCCGCTGCAGCGCCGTTCGGCCGATCGCCACGCCGTCGGGCTGGCAGACCAGGCGGACGTACAGCGCATCGTCCCGAATCGCCGCCAGGTCCTTGAGCACGGCGAAGACGTCCCCGACGCTCTCGGCGGTGAACCGGAACGGCTGCATCTGCTGCTCATCCTGCACGTAACGCCCCGAGTCAGAAATGATCAGCCGATACGTCCCCTTGGGCAGGTCGCGCGGCAAATCCATCTCGATGGGCAAAATCCCTTCCTCGCCCCACAGCGGCTTGTACGTCGCAAACGCCTTGAGCGTGTCGCCCGGCCGATATTTGTCCTTGGGAACGGTCACGTCGATCAGCTGCGCCCCGTGCGCCACCGGGCTGATGTGGATGTCGCCCTTGATGCGCCGCAGCATGACGCGCTCGAACGGATTCTCCGCCGCCGCCGTCATGGGGATCCCGATCTCGGCAAACAGGTCGGTTGTGACGGCGTTGACCGCGCGGTTCTGCATGTCCAGCGTCTGGCCATTGGCAAACTCCAGCGACAGGTCGTAATCGACCGTGTTGTACTGCGGCAAATCGCTGGTCCCGGTGATGGCTGCCGCGAAGGCGGCGCCGGCGATGAGCGGCGTGAACTTGGGATTCAGCGCGCTGTCAAAATGATACGACCGAGCCGGTTCCGAACCGGCGTAGGAGATGCGGAAATCGATCGGCACCGTCCTCGGCAGCGGACCCACGCGCCCGGCCACGCCGACGGCCATGTCGGTCGTCAGCGTTCCGCTGGCCGACGACATGGTGCCAAGCTTGAAGCTGGTTTCGAGGTTGGCGATCACGCCCTGAATCTGGCCGCTGCCCATCGGCAGGGAGATCGAGCCTTCATTGTTGAACGGATGTCCGAAGCCCCACATGCGGTCGCCGATGACTTCCGTGCAGGTGCCGATCGCGGTCATGTCGGCGTCCCCCGTGAGCAGCGGCACCGCCAGCACCGACCCCGGCTCGAGCTTCACATCGCCCCCCTGCGACGATCCGCCGCCGGCTTCCAGCAGCGTCAATCCCATTGCTTTGAACCGCGGCCCCAAGGCCGCGATCAACTGCGGCGAAAGACCCGACACCATCAGCGGCGTGGTCAGCGGTTGCAGCCGGGGAAGCGCCTGCCCATCGCCCAGCAACGATTGACTCGAATCGGCGGGTGCAGCCGCGGGCTCGGCGTGATTGAAGTCCGAGCCGAACGACCGATGTCCCGGCCGCGCTAGCAGCCCCGCATCTTTGAAGGACCAGCTCATCCGCCCGGCCGCCGGCGTCGCCTCGGTCCCGGCGCTTGGCCCGGCATCGGAGGTGCTCTGGGCAGTGGTGGGAGACATTCGTTCGGCCGGCAGGGCCAGCATATATTCAATCGGCTGCACGCCGGCCACCGGGTCCTTGGTCAATGGCCAGCCGTAGGCAAAGGCCCCGATCATCCGGTATCGCCCCTGATCGTCTTTCAGATAGACCGGCGAGCCGCTCATGCCGGCGATGCTGCCGGTGTGCTCGAGGTAATCCCCTTTGCAGCGAATCAGCACCACGTCGTATTTCGGATTGAAGTCTTTCAGAACGGAAAGGACTTCAACGTTGAATTTCTCGATCTTCGATCCGCTGAAGACGGTCAATCCGTAACCGGTCATCCCCGGCCGCACTTCCGAGACGCGCATGTGACGAGCCGGATCAAATAGTGACACACCCGATGGTGCCGTCAGACCGTCGGCCCAAGCCGCGCCGCCGGGCAGCAGAATCAAGAGGACCCAAAGAATGGCCGCGCGTCGGACGAGCATGATGACCACCTGAGCCCGACCGATCGCCTGCGCTGTGAAATCCGCGAGGTCGGAATCGCCCATCCTAGTGGCGCGTCCCCGCTGCGGCAATGGGATGAGGAAGGGGGGAGGGGGGGAATGAGGCACGAAGGCACGAAGGCACGAAGTGAGTAAGGGGCCGCCCATCTTCCAATTCGTGCCTTTTGTACTCTTCAGCCCTGAACGATTGCATGTCAATGGCGTGGCGTAGATTCGCGCCCTCGTGCCCGATGAGAGCGTCGCATACGACGTCGAAAGCTGGTCAGTTTGGCTTTGTGCTGGCGCCAGGGAGCGGCGCAGGGCCCTGGAAGCGATTGAACGACCTTCTCCGTTACGCGCGACCGTTGCCGTTAGGTCCTTATCTCATCAGTCGGCGACACGCAGTGCCGGAAAAACGAGCCGGGCAGAAAGTTTTTTCTGGACCTCTTGCCGGGGGAAAATATGATACCTGCCGGTCTGACGGGAAGGGCGGGCGTGTCGGGAACCCATTTCATCTGCTATTCGCATGTCGACGGAACCGAGTACGCAGATCGTCTCGAAGCGGCGCTGGAATCGGGTAATCCCCCCATCAAGACTTGGCGCGATAAGACGAAACTGGTGTCTGGCGCGCAAACATGGCGAGCCCAGGTGGATTCGGCGCTGCGAGATTGCGACAGCCTCTTGTTCCTGATGACGCCCGACAGCACGCGGAACGAATCTGAGTGCTTGTCTGAATGGGAATGTGTCGCCAAACAATATAGGAAACCGACTGTTCTCCTGCAAATGGATCAATCTGCCGAACACTACGCGCTCAGACGATATCAGCACATTAGTTTTCGTGGAGATTTTGACGCGCTGCTGGCGGAAGTGCGCACGACGCTGGGCCGTTTATTTTCTCCTGAAGGGATTTTGGACACCACGCGCTTTCAACTCGCCGAAGCTCAGCGCGATCTTTCAGGCGCAGTCGACGCGCCCCTGCGAAGCCGGCTCGCTGCGTACGTGAGCGAGCTCGAAGCGGAGGTGACCCGGCTGCAGGAGGTGGTTGACGACCCGGTGGCGATGCGTTTGGCATCGCAAGAGCGCACGGCGGCGGCGATCGCGGCTGAGCGCCGGGAGTTGAGTCGCCCGGCACCTCGGAGCAACTTGGCCGTCGTCAACTCGCCGCCGCTGGAGCCGCCCGCATATTTCCGGGGCCGACTGACGGAAGCTCAGCAGCTGCGGGCATCGATTCTGGAACCCTCTTGCCGCGTGATTACCCTGTTTGGCCGCGGCGGCGCAGGGAAAAGCGCGTTGGCCTGCAAGGTCATCCACGAGCTTGAGCAGGACGGCAGCTCCCCGGGAGTTGCTCCAAAAGTCGTCTACCTCGGTTCCAGCACGCGGGCAATCACCTTTTCGAACCTGTACGCGGATCTGTGCCGACTTCTGCCGCCCGACCGCTCCGCGGCCATTCATGAGCAGTTCAAAGACGCCAAAATGGGAGTGGATGCAAAAACCCGGATTCTGCTCGACGAGTTTTTATCTGACCGTGTCATCGTACTGATGGACGACTTCAGCAGGGTGTTGAACTCGAAATCCTTCGGGATCGACGACCCGGAGCTCAAGACTGCCATGGAAACGGTTCTGAGCCACCAGCACCATGGCGTCACATTCGTGTTGACAAGCCGATATGTCCCCAGCGACCTGCTGAAGATAAGTTTTGGCCGCCAGAAGCGATTGGAATTGAGCCGGGGGATTTCCGTGGAAGAGGCCAGCGAGGTGTTGCGCGAAATCGATTCGGATGGGCAGTTAACCTTGCACGACGCCGATCCGCAAGTTCTCAAGGAAGTATGGAACCGCACGGATGGCAATCCGGGGGCACTCGAGAAACTCGCGGGGCTTCTTGCGGCCAATCCGCATAACGTGCTTGCTGACTTGCTCGCAGACCTCCCCGAAGACCTGACCGAGGTACTTGTCGGCGAGGCGTATGCCAGCCTCGAACGACCGACGCAGGCGGCGCTGCAAGCCGTCTCGATTATCGCCACCACCTATTTCCCGCGGGTTTCCGCTGCCGCCGTGGATTCTCTCCTCGAGCCCTACTTTCCCGGTGTCGACAGCCGGCGCGCTTTGAATCAGTTGGTGGACATGTACCTGATTCGACTGGACAGGCAATCCAAGACGTACATCGTGAATCCAATCGAAGCCGATTATGCGCGGTCGCGTTTGCCGCGTGGTGAAGCCTGCGAAGGCACTCCTGTTGACACGGCGTCGCCGCCTTTTACGCAAATCGCACTGCTCCGCCGAGCCATCGATTACTACACCAAGTTGTTTAAGGCATCGGACCAATGGAAATCCAAGGAAGACGTTGAGCCGCAACTGGCTGCAGTCGAACTCTGGTGCGCCGTCGGAGAATATGATCGCGCTTCCGACCTGCTCAGTGACTTCGATGTCGCGTATCTGCTCCGCTGGGGCCACGATTCGCTCGTGGCGACCCTGCGTGAAAGGCTTGAAGGACATCTCCGCGAGCCCCGCCGCGAACGATACAATGCCGCAGTTTTGGGCATCAGCTATGCAAATCTCGGATTCATCGGAAAGTCTCTTGCCTGCCACGAGCGCGCTCTTGATCTTGCCCGGCAAACGCATTCCGACGCCGCTATCGCCGTCGAACTGGGCTGCCTGGGAGGCTGTTATCGCGACATCGGCCAATCTTCAAAGGGCGTCGAACTGCTGAGCGAGGCGTTGGCATTATTTCGCCGGCTGAAAAATCGCGCCGCCGAGGGAGAGGCCCTGAGCAATCTGGGAATTTGCCATGCGGACCTCGGCGAATTCAAACGCGCGGCGGAGTTTTGCCGCGAATCCATCAGGGTTGCCCAAGAAGCCGGGAATCGCCCGCGAGAGGCCAATCGGCAAGCCAATCTTGCGACCGTATTGCTGGAATTGGGCGAACACGGTGAGGCGTTGGAAGCAGCGCTGCGCGCGGCGAGTCTGGCAGCGAACTGCGATCAGCCCTATTTCCGCGTCGAGGCCATGCGCGCACTTGCTTTGGTGCGATTGGCGGCGGGAGACTTGCCCGCGGCCCGCGCGGCGGCGCAAAATGCCGTTCTCGATGGCGTGAACCTCTCCAGCCACGCCGCCTGGGTGATATTCGGAGCCATCACCGCGCTGGCAGGAGAGCGCGATGTTGCGGCGGATGCTTTTGCGAAAGCCGCCCAACACGCGGAGCGGATTCTCGAACGCGACTCTCGCTTGTTTGCCGCGCTCGATGCGAAGGGGCTTGCACACAGCGGCGTCGCGCTGGTTCTAAAAAAGTCAGAAGACCTCGCGCAAGCCGAGGCAGCGTTCCATGCCGCTCGCGCACTGACCCTCAATTCCGGAACCATTGCCCAAGTCAAAAGAGTACTGGATGCGTTGGCCCGGATCGACACCGAGCAAGCGCTTGCCCGCATCCGGGTCGTCGCACTCGGTCCGGAAGAAGCCATTTCCACCAATAAGAAAAAACCGAAAATACAGGTGTCCATGAAAGCACGAAGGGAGAAAGCCAATTCAGGAAAAAAAGCTTGAGTTATTTTCGACCTCCCGAT
>Ga0302324_100028844_pt1 | contig 10541 bp, 9 predicted proteins | sample Palsa_T0_1_FD_201949 | JGI IMG/M metagenome (GOLD analysis project Ga0302324, IMG submission 201949) | Peat permafrost microbial communities from Stordalen Mire near Abisko, Sweden - Palsa_T0_1 | ecosystem: Environmental > Terrestrial > Soil > Palsa > Peat permafrost | place: Sweden: Abisko... | reverse complement strand
GCGGGTCCCGGGGGGCCCGCGCGGCCAGGGGTCCGCCCCAGTGTGCCCAGCATGGGCAGAATCTATCGAGATGAAAGGATCTCGACGGAGTTGATGACGACAACCGTAGCGAAACGCAAGGCGTAGCCGTGAGGTGAAGCCGAAAGAAGCGCGTAGCAAACTCTCGACCGTAGGAACACGAACCGGCAGTGAGGCCGGGTGCGGGCGGCCAGCGGGCTGGGAACAGCGAAGCCCAAGAGTCATCCGAGACGCACCAGGTAGAGCCGGACGGCGCGGGGGGAAAGATTCTGCACCTTACCTGGGGAGATCTTCCCGGTGAAAGCGGGGAAGAAGTCAGCAGACGCCGTAGTAGCGGAGAAGCGGGGTAACGCCCGTGGCGAAGGGCGGAAGAAACCAGACAGAGCTAGAGAGGGGACTGAAGGGAAGCTGCGTAGGGATCTGAAATCGAAGGGCAGGGCCCCTACGGGTCGTCTCCCGGAGAGTGCAACGGGCAGAAGCGGTGGAACCGCGGCGAGCCTGGCGTCGGCGATCCCGAGGCGGAACTTTGCGGAACTTCCGACAGAAAGCGATGTACGAGACTAGCGGATTACTAAAGCGCGGGTTTCAACCGCCGGATGCGGAAAACCGCACGTCCGGTGGTGCGGGAGGGTGGCGGGGCGCAATCCCCGCCACTCGACCCAATCAATTTGAACGGTCAGACGGGGCTGACTGGCGACGTACAAAACGCGCAACGCCGCGCGAGGATGGGAATGGTGCTCAGGCATTCCGGACACTGCTTGGTAGTGGGGTCGGGCGGGGCTTCGCCGCGTCGCGCGCGAGCCATTGCGGCATTGACTGGCACGACCACAAAGAAGTAGATTGCGGCGGCGATTAGTAGAAACGCGACCACCTGATTGATGAAATCGCCTATGGGAAACCCGCCGAGCTTGAGATCGGAAAAGTCCCGCTTGCCGGCGATGGCCGTGATCGCCGGCATCAGCAAATCCGCCACGAGCGCGGCCACAACCTTGCCGAATGCGCCGCCGATGACTACTGCAACTGCCAGATCGATAACGTTGCCGCGCAGTAGAAACTGTTTGAAGCCTTTTAACATGCATCCTCAGTGAGGCTTATTCTAGCGAACCTCGGGAGGAAAAGTGATGTGCTAGTGGCGCCCGCCGCCGCCGCCGACAGCACCGCCCACTCCGGCGCCACCACCGTGCGAGATCGGCGCGGAGCTTCCGGCGCTTACAGCGGGCGTATAGGTACTCGACGAGGCGCTCCCCAAAGAACCGGTTGAGGACCCGCGACTCGAAGAGGCCGATTCACTGGGCCGGTACGGGCCGCCAAAATGAATGGGTGGCCGCCTCGGCTCCGGCATGCTTTTGTAGGCCACCGTGTTATAGACGTTGTTGTAGTAGCCGGGCGAGCGGTATCCGGAGTAACAGGGATAATAGGAACTGGGCGAGAACGCCATGTACACGTCGAACGGACTAAACATCGGGCATCCATACGGGCTGTAGGACATCCCACCGATGCCAGGGACATAACTATACATCCCGAAGAACGGATTCCAATACCATCCGTTCGAAGACATATTGCCACCGCTGAACAGGGAATTTTGCAGGCTACTCGCCGCCGCCACGTTGGCCATCGAGACATACCCGTCGCGGCGCTCGCTCCAGCGGTTCAGGGCATCGGTAACCGTTTTGTCGAACCGGCGCACCGCCAGCGTATCCAGCGCAATCAGGTGGCCATCCTTGACTTCGACCGTCTGGCCGCCGGCAGTCACTTCCGCACTGCCGTCGTAAACGCGCAATTCGTTGCCGCCGGAGTCGAACTGGTAGACGCCCCTCTTCGTAGGATGAACTGTCGCATCCCCATAGACCACCGTGACGGAGTTATCCTTCCCGATGTCTGCCGCCTCGATAATCGCCCTGCCCGAGAGGAGCTCCAGGCGCGTATCGATCAGGCGGTTGGTAATCATGCGGAACGAACTGTTCTCGCCGAGGCGCAGGAAAACGCCGGGGGTCAAAAGCACCTCCGCGCGGCCTTCCTCGGTTTTGAGCTGCTGGTTTTCCTTAACCTCCGGAAAAACGCCGAATTTCGTTTCCACCAGTTGGTCGCCCACGTAAACCTGGCCTTCCACGTAGTGGATCAAGCCGGAGCGTGCCGAGATCACCGCCGATTGGGCCAAGGCGGCGATAGTGCCGGCCGCGAGGGCCAAAACGCCTAGAGCTAGTCTCCCTGCAAGTCGCATAAAGACTCCTTAACAACTCCTTAATAAAAGCATCTGCGCAATGAGGACGTTTGTCAATGGTTTCGCGTTACTATAAGCGCACTATGTGGGGTAAATTTACACCTTTTAGCGCGTTGCGCGTATCCACGATCAAGCGGGCCTGGGCGGCGATCAGCGGGTAATCGAACGAAGTGTGATCGGTGATAATGGCGGCGCAATCGGCCTCCCCGGCCAGGGCCGCCGGCTGGGCGTGCAAATCTTCGCCATCCAATTGAAGCTGCGGCACATACGGATCGCTGTAGGTCAGCCGGGCGCCGCGCCGCTTCAGCAGCAGCATGACGTCCAGGGCGGGAGATTCCCGGAGGTCCTCGATATCCTTTTTATAGGCTACGCCCAGGATGTGGATGTGCGATCCCTTCACCGGCTTGCCGGCGTCGTTGAGCGCATTCTGGATTTTGTCCACCACGAAGTGCGGCATCTGGCCGTTGATATAGCCCGCCAGCTCGATGAAGCGGGCCTCGATGCCAGCCTGCTTGGTCTTCCAGGAAAGATAAAATGGATCGATCGGAATGCAATGGCCACCCAGGCCCGGCCCGGGATAGAACGGCATGAAGCCGAAGGGCTTGGTAGCGGCAGCCTCGATCACTTCCCAGACATTGATGCCCATACGGTCGCACATCAGCGCCATCTCGTTGGCCAGCCCGATGTTGATCATACGGAAAGTGTTTTCGAGCAGCTTGACCATCTCGGCCACCTGGGTGGAACTGACCGGCACCACGCTGGCCAGCGCCTGCGCGTAGAACAGCCGTCCCATTTCGGTGCAGGCGGCGGTGGACCCGCCCACCACCTTGGGAATGTTGGCCGTCTGATACTTCGGATTGCCCGGATCGACCCGTTCGGGCGAAAAGCACAGGAAGAAATCCTGCCCCACGCGCAGGCCGGACTTTTCGAACATGGGGAGCAGCAGTTCTTCGGTAGTGCCGGGATACGTGGTCGATTCCAGGATAATGAGCATGCCGGCGTGGAGATACTTGAGGATCTCCTCACAGGAGGACACGATGTAGCTCATGTCCGGATCTTTGGTCTTGCGCAGGGGCGTGGGCACGCAAATGTTGATGGTGTCCAGATCGCGCACCGCGGCGAAATCGGTAGTGGCGCGCAGCTTGCCTTCCTGTACGAGCTTGGATAGAGCGGCGCTGGAAATGTCGCCCACGTAGGAATCGCCCGCATTGACGCGCGCGGTCTTGCCGGCGTGCAGGTCGATGCCGGTGACGGAGAAGCCGGCCTTGGCGAATTCCACGGCTAGGGGCAGTCCCACATAACCGAGCCCGACGATTCCCACGCGCGCGCGGCGCGATGCGATCTTTTCTTCCAGTATCCGGGCGGTGGTTTCCGTAGCGACCGTGGTCATATATATATCATACAGGCGAATTTTCTCCAGTTTGAACCCGATGTGCGGCGGCTGCGTTAACATAAGTGATAAGAGAGGGTGCCCCATGCGTTTCCTGCCGTTTGCCGCCGCTTTTGTTTTGGCCGGCTCGTTGTTCGCCGCCGATCCCGGACTCGTCAGCCTGGCCATTCCGGATAGCCAGGTGATGGCCGGGGTGAATGTCGCGCAGGTGATGCTCTCGCCGCTCGGCCAGCATCTGGCGCAAACCTTCCGGATGCCCGATGAAAATCTGCAAAAGCTGCTGGAAAGCGCGGGCTTCGACCCACGCCGGGATCTGCGGGAAATACTGGTGTCTGCGAACGGGTTCACGGGAAATAACTCAGGCATTTTCCTGGCGCGCGGCACGTTCGATGTTCCCAAGATATTGGAAGCCGCTCGTGCCGAAGGGTCGACCATCGAAACGTACAGCGGAGTTTCTATCGCGCAAAAATCAAAGGGGGACTCCATGGCGCTTCCGGATTCCACCTTGGCGATTGAAGGCGATATTGCCAGCGTGCGCGCCGCCATCGACCGCATGTCGGCTCCCACGGCGATCAGCTCCGCCCTGGCGGTGCAGGTAAACCAGTTGAGCACTACCGAGGATGCCTGGTTCGTCTCGATGGTCCCGTTTTCCCAGTTGCAGCCGGCGGGGGCTGCAGGAGCGGGTCCGGGACCATTCGCGATGCTGAACAACGTGCAACAGGCCAGCGGCGGCGTCAAATTTGGCGCCAGTGCGGTTCTGACTCTGCAGGCTGTTTCGCTGACGGATCAGGATGCCTCAGCGCTCGCGAATGTGCTCCGCTCGTTTGCCGGCACGGGGGAGATGTTCATTAAGGATGCCTATGCGCCCGCCGCCGCGCTGTTGCAGAGCCTGAACGTAACGGCTGACGGGCAGGTTACAAAGGTTTCGGTGAGCGTTCCGGAGGCGCAGATCGAGCAAATGATGCAGGCGTCCCACGCCAAGGAGCCAACGTCAAGTGGGGCGGACGCCCCCGTCCGCGCGCGACCCCCTGGTCGCGCTCCTGAACCTACGCCATTCTCCGGCGTAGTTCCGCAGCGCGTTCGCATCGCGGGTAACGTGCAAAAGGCGAAGCTGCTTCAGCACGGGGAGCCGGTTTATCCTCCGCTGGCCATGCAGGCGCGCATTTCCGGTGTGGTGCGCCTGCATGCCGTTATCGGAAAAGACGGAACGGTTCAGAACCTCACCGTCTCCAGCGGGCATCCGTTGCTGGTGCCGTCCGCCTTGGAAGCGGTGAAGCAATGGGTCTATGCGCCGACTCTCTTGAACGGGCAGGCGGTAGAAGTGGTCACGCAAATCGAGGTGGAATTTACGTTGAGTCAGTAAGGTTCGAAGGCTACCGCAGGATTGGCCAATGCCACTTACTTATTCCATAACCGAACACCTGCATAAATTGTGGGGCGGTCCCCCTGGACTGCGGCCGACGCCCTCGTCGGCCCCTCGCGATTGCCGAAAGGCTTGGTTTTCCGAACAAAAGAGCGGGTCCAGGGGGACCCGCGCAGACTGGGGGGTCTGCCCCACAAATGAAAACTAAGTGGCATTGGGCAGGATTGCCCGCCCTCCAATTTGTGCAGTGCGCTACCCTGCGGTGCGCCGCATCATGGCGCGCTTCACCTGCTCCAGCAAAGCGTGTGCGCGCGGTAGGCTCTCCACCGCCTGCCGCACTTCCGGATCGTTGGTCCAGTCCAAACGGTCTGCGGAGCGTTTGTCGAACGCGCGCGAGTACAACTCGCACTTCAGCCCTTGCTCCACCCAAGCGCGATTCTGGGCGAATTCATTGTCCGTGAAAATCATGCCTTTCTGGCGGAGATAGTCGCGAAAGCGCTGGACCACGGCGTCGTCCGGCGACCAGCCCTGCGGCAGGTGCGGCATCTCAGCCCCGAAATACACCGAGCCGAAGTGAAAAAACTCGCCAGGCAGAGGGAAGGGCGCCACGCGCCGCTGGAAGGCGTTGAGCGGTTGCGGGGGGAACTTCTCATCCGGTGTGATGCCGCCCCCGCCATATACCGTGCGGCCACCATCCGTCATTTTCACGTCGTTCGAGTTCTGGGCGTCCGCCTGCCGGTTGTGATAGTAGTAATCGAAAAACGAGCGGTGCGAGTAATCGCGTTGGATGAGCCGGCCGCTGGGCGTGTAGTAGCGGGCGATAGTCAACAGCAGCGCGGCGTCTTCCGACAGCGGAAACTGCGCCTGCACCAGGCCCTTGCCGAAAGTGTTTTCACCTATCACCCAGGCCCGGTCGTGATCCTGCAGGGCTCCCGCTACGATTTCCGAAGCGGAAGCCGTATTCCGGTTCACCAGGACCACCACCGGATATTGCCGGCCATGATTGCCGGTCTTGGCGCGGAACACCTGTTCCGGTTCGGACCGGCCGCGATGTGAAACCACCGTTTGGTCCTTGCGCAGGAAGTGTCCGGCCACCTCTACGGATTCGTTCAGCAATCCGCCGCGATTTTCGCGCAGATCCAGGATCAGGCCACTCACGTTGTCCTCGCCCAGCCGCCCCAAGTCTTCTTCCATGTCGCGGCCGGCGCTCTGGGCTTCAAAGGTCTTGATGTTCACATAAGCGATGCCAGGCCGCACCCAGAAAGCGTCCACCACGCTGGGCGAGATTTCGCCGCGCGTCACCATGCAGGAAACCGTCGTTGCAGCGCCATAGCGGCGCACTCCGACTTTCACCAGCGTGCCGCGGGGCCCCTTCAGCCGGTCTGCTACGGCGCCCGAATCTTCGCCTTCCACATCGTGGTCGTCCACGGCGGCAATCACGTCGCCCCGCCGCAGCCCGGCACGCGATGCCGGCGAATCCGGAAACGCCTGCACCACCGATACGTGCGGTCCGTCCATGGTCACTTCCATGCCGACGCCGTAATACTGCCCGCGCTGGTTTTGTTGTAGCAGGCGATACTCCTCGGGGTCGAGAAAGTTGGAGTGCGGATCGAGGGTGCGCAGCATGCCCGGAATGGCGCCCTCATATATAGCCTTATCCGGCGCGATGGCGTCCGCGAAATTTTCCTCGATGAGGGCGTACGCCGAAGCGAAGGACTTCACGTTGCCGCGCAGGTCGCCTTCCGATTGTCCCGTGGCGGTATGCGCGACGCCCGGCCCCCAGAGGCCGGCCATCAAACCGCCCAGTACGATCGCCAGCGGCACAAGTACCGCGGAACGGGTTTTCTTCGGTGTGTTGGAGTCTCTCGCCACGCGCCTGTCCCTCTTTTCCCATTATCATAACACCGGGGGCGGCGGGCGATGCTAGGGCGGTGTTAAGCTTGCTCGTCGGCCGAAGGCCCGTACAGCGCCGGTACCGGTACGTCGTTCAGCCGCAGATAAACCGCGAGCTGGCCCCGATGGTGGATTGCGTGGTTCATCACCATGCCGCGCAACACGGCGATGCGCGGCAATGAAAACATGGTCTTGCCGCCGTTCAGCAACGTCCATTGAACCATCAATTGCTCGTCGGTTGCCTTGGCGATTGCGGCGCGAGCGGTCGCGACGTTCTTGTCGAACGCCTCCAGAAGCTCGGCCCGCGAAGCTGCCGTCTTGGGCTGACGGGGAGGCGCGCCGGGCGGGGCAAAATCGAACGATTCTGTTTGGAGAGCGTTCGGCACAAGGCCGAAAAGTTCGGCCAGATGCGTTGCCAGGCGGCCCATGGACATGGATTTTTCATGCGGCTTCCAGCCGAACTTTTCTTCGGGCACGCGCTCCAGCGCTTTGCGGGTGTTGGCCATTTCATGATCGAATTCGGGTAACAGTGCTTGGCTCATCGGCATGATACAGACATATCTAACACGTTCGCCGCAGCCAATCAACTCGGAACCACAGATGGACACAGATGCACACAGATGCACACAGATGCACACAGATAAGAACTCAGCCGTGAATCCCGCAATTTGCCCACATTGCCACTGGTCTGGGGTCTCTTATCTGCGTGCATCTGCGTCCATCTGCGGCTCCATCCTTTTCCCCGTGTTAAGCTGCTGAAAGTGGCCGAACCTTCCGGCCAGGCGCCGAAGCCGCCCAAGGTCTCGGCCCTGGTGGTTTCCTACAATCGAAAAGCCCTGTTACGGCGCGCGCTCGAAGCGCTGGAGCGGTCCGAAGCCCGCGACACCATCGAGATCGTGGTAGTGGACAACGGTTCCACCGACGGCAGTCAGCAGCTCGAAAGCGAATTCCCCCGCGCGCGGTTCATCCGCATACCGCGCAATTTCGGATTGACCAAGGCCCTCAATCTGGGCGTGCGCGGATCGGAGGGCGAGTACGTCTTCTTTCTGCATGAAGATACCGAGGTATTCCCCGAAACCGCGCGTCTGCTGGCCGAGCTTCTGGACGCGCAGCCGGATGCCGGGGCCGTCTGTCCGCTCCTGGTAGACGCCGCGGACAGCCCCGCCCCGCAATTGGGGCGGTTTCCGCCGGACGATACCTGGCGGCCCGCCGAGCCCGGACCCGATCCCATGCCGGTCGAATACCCGCGCGGCGCCGCCCTCATGATGCGCCGCTTTTTCTTCACCGCCATTCGCCAGATCGACGAGCGCTACGGTCAATTCGGCAGCGATGCCGATCTGTGCTACCAGATCCGCCGTGCCGGCAAGAAAATTCTGCTGGCTCCCCAAGCGCGCGCCCACCACGTGGGGCACTCCGAGGATTCGGCGCTGCGCAAAGCCGACCGGCAGCACGGCGCAGCAGCCTGGATCGGCAAGTATGGCGGCTTCGTGAGCGGTCTGCGCGCGCAGATCGCCGCGATTTTCGGCGCTCTGGGTTCACTTCAGTTAGGCGTGCTCAAGTATCTTTTGGCCAAGCAGAAGGTTGACGGAAGTCAACAGGAGTAGCCATAGCGGCCCCGCGCGCCCGCAATTTCCGCTATTATATAGAAAATGGACGCTATTCTTTGGATACTGCTGCCAGGCTTCGTGGCGGTCGGCTCTGGCCTGCTGGCGTTCTATATCATGCAGTCTCGCATGGAAGTCGCGCTGGCCCGTGAGCGGGAAGCCATGGCCCAAGCCCGCGGCACCATGGAGGCCGAGAAGAATTCACTCGAACAGGCGCTGCGCGGCGCCAAAGACTCCGCCCGGCGCGAGGCTCTGGACGAGTTTCTGGCCGACGTACACGTGGAGCAGCGGCACTACGTGAAGGACAACAAGCTACTGTTTCAGAACCGCAAGGCGTTGGTGCTGCAGGAGCGCATCTTCTTCCGCAACATCCCGCTTTCCAATTGGATCGAGCACGAGATCGTGTTGCAGGAAGGCGAAGACGTGGACAAAGCCGCCCGCAGCCTCACTTCTTTTGTGGACGTCGTCGGCGTCGAACAACAGGCTCTCAACGGCAACCGGCTGCTGCGCTGATTACTTGCTCGCCAGCAGCATGCGCGCCGCGACCAGCACCAGAAACACGGCGTAGATCCGTCGGATTGTCACTGGCGGCAGCGCCAATATGATGCGCGCGCCAAAGTATGCGCCCACGAATAGGCCCGCCGCGATCACCAGCGCGTATTTCAGATTCACGTGGCCCGTGCGGTAGTATTCCATAGCGCCCAGCAGTCCCACCGGCGGAATCAGCGCGGCCAGCGATGTGCCGATGGAATCCACTTCGCCGAGCTTCATGAAATAAAGCAGAGCCGGCACGATTACCAGTCCTCCGCCGATGCCGAACATTCCGGCCAGGACGCCGGCGGCCAAACCGATTGCGATAAGGGGCAAGTAAGCCATGATTTTGCGAGTCTATCACGGTGGCCTAACGCTAGGTACTACCATCGACGTCGCGATCAAGGTCCGATCCACATTGCAAACTGCTAATTCGCAGTCGTGGGTGGGCGTTTTCGCACTGGCGAGAATAGTGCTAATGACCATCGCGAGACGCTGAGCGCAGCCCCCACGCTCAATCCGCTGCACCGCCAGATAGTCAATCCTGTTTTGTCCCGGTTAGAGCCGAACGCTGGCGCGCCGGGACCCAAGTAGTCAACGCGGCCGTGAAGTCCGCAGGCAGTGTGTTCCAGGACGGATGGCCTTGTTGTGCCCCAGCCGTCCCACTATCCCGCGGTAAGTGAACGTGAAGGCTGTTCAAGAGCGCGCCCGCAGGCTGCTTCGGACCTGCAGGCACTTGGCTACCAGGTGCAGATCACGCCTTCACCATCCCCACGCCGACGCATGCCGAACGGGTTTCTGAGGGTGGGTTTTCGACCGTGCGCGGCTCTTCCAGGACCCGCTCTTCGTTTGTCTCCTCAGCAATACCCCAAGATCGACCGGATCTCCCCGCCCGGAGCCAGCCGGAAGGGCCCAGTCTCCTGGCACTTTGGATAGACGGCATCCGCATCGCGCGAATAGTGGGGAACAACCAGCAGATCCTTTGCGATTGAATCAGCTCGCCGATACAAGTAGCCGCTTCGTCATGTATCAGACGCTGGAAGTCCCGTGCGTGCTTCACAGGGACGGGAGTGCCACGTGCCAGATCCATCAACAACGAGGCTTCCCTGGCAGCCAGATCCTTCAACGCCACGACCGCCATCGGGCCCCCTCGGAAATTCATCGGCACGCTGCGCGCCAGTGTGGCTCCGTATGCCCGGAAGATGTCGACACGCAGAGCCTCACCGGGATCGACCAATTGCGCAAGCGTCTTCCCCTGGGGCGCGTGCGGATGGATGTGCCGGAACAGAAAACCATCCGCCAACGCCGCCGGGATCGCGCCAAAAGACTCCACCACGATATCCACGTCGTTAAGGGATCGCAGCCGCGTGGAATGCCCCACCAGATGGGCTTCTATGGCCAGCCCGCCTGTGCCGGCGAAATCGCGAAGACCGCGGCGGGCCAGTTTTTCAAGCACGCGGGCGGCGCGCCGCGCATCGGCGGGCGCCAGAAAAAGATCGAACGCCATTGTTCTCGCACTGT
>Ga0302324_100028843_pt1 | contig 10541 bp, 10 predicted proteins | sample Palsa_T0_1_FD_201949 | JGI IMG/M metagenome (GOLD analysis project Ga0302324, IMG submission 201949) | Peat permafrost microbial communities from Stordalen Mire near Abisko, Sweden - Palsa_T0_1 | ecosystem: Environmental > Terrestrial > Soil > Palsa > Peat permafrost | place: Sweden: Abisko... | reverse complement strand
GGGAGGAACGACAGCCCGGAGGTGACCGGGCTGTACCCCTTGACCTCCTGAAGGTAGTAGGTCAGGAAGAGGAAGCAGCCGAAGATCGCGATACCGGCCAGGCCGACGGAGACGTAGGAACCTCCCCGGGTCCGGTCGAGAATAACCCGCAGCGGTAGCAGCGGGTGACTGACGCGCTGCTCGGCGACGGCAAACGCGGCGAGCAGCACCGCTCCGAGGACCAGCGAGCCGATGGTCAGCCGCGCCGCCCACCCCGCCGTTTCGGCATGAGAGAAGCCGAAGACGATGCAGAACAGGCCGGAGGTGACCAGCAGCGTTCCGGCGACGTCCAGCCGCGGCCGGCTGGCGGGCTTGCTGCCGCGCATCCACGCCATGGCACCGGCGACGGCGATCGCCGCGAACACCAGGTTGACGTAGAGGGTCCAGCGCCAGGACAGGTACTGGGTCAGCACCCCGCCGAGAATCAGGCCCACCGCGCCTCCCCCGCCGGCGACCGAGCCGAACACGCCGAACGCCCTGCCCCGCTCCCGGGGATCGCGGAACGTGCTGACCAGGGTGCCGAGCGCGGCGGGCGCGAGGATCGCCCCGAACATGCCCTGCAGCGTGCGGGCGGCCACCAGCATGCCGAACGACTGGGCGGCGCCGCCGATCGCGGAGGAGACCGCGAAGCCGATCAGGCCGGTAATGAAGACCCGCTTGCGGCTGAACATGTCGCCGAGCCGGCCGCCGAGCAGCAGCAGGCTGCCGAACGCCAGCGCGTACGCGGTCACGATCCACTGCCGGTCGCTGTTGGGGAAGTCCAGCGCCCGCTGGGCGGACGGCAGCGCGATATTCACTATGGTCGAGTCAAGGACCACCATCAGCTGGGCGATGGCGACGACGACCAGGATCAGCCAGCGGTGATCGCTGGCTGGCGGCGACGAGTTCTCGCTGCCGGTTGCTGACATGGCGTTCTACCCCCTGAAAGCCGACGAGGTGCTGGGCGATGTCGTGCCGGGCGCCGTCGTGCCGGGCGCCGTCGTGCCGGGCGCCGCGGTACTGAGAGCGGCGACTGCGTTGTCCAGGGCGTCGAGCAAGCGGATCATGGTCGCCCGCTCGCCGGCCTCCAGCGCGCCGAAGATCTGCCGGAGCAGCCGCTCGCGGGTGGCCGATGCCAGAGCGAGCGCGGCCTCTCCCGAGCTCGTCACGGCGACGAGCTTGGCCCTGCGGTCGGTCGGGTCCGCCCGGCGCTCGGCCAGCCCGGCGCGCTCAAGCGCGTCGACGATGTCGGTGATCGAGTGCGGGGCGAATCCGAAATTCGCCGCCAGCACGCTCTGCCGGGTAGGCCCTCGCCGCAGCAGTTCGGCCAGCACCTTGGTGCGGGCGAGAGACAGCCCGCTCACACTCATCCGGTCGTCCACGACCTTGTGCATCCGATGGTGGAAAGTGAGATAGCGCTCACCGACCTGCTCTGGCGTTGCCATCCGGACCCACCTCCCTGAGCACCATCATTATGAGTCTGCTCACTAATATACGGCCTGTGCAGCCGGCCGGGTCAGCCGGGCGGGTCAGCCGGGCGGCAACGTCCACCCCGGCCAGGCTTACCGACGCGCGCCCCTGAGCGGCCAGGCCGCCAGTAGCTCGTATCTCGGCCGCGGGCCCAGGAAACTGCGGATCAGCTGGACCTCGGCGGCGTCCCACGGGGTGCCCGAGTACGCCGCCAGCGCCGCCAGCAGGGAGCGGACGTCAGCGGGCGCACCGCAGCGAGCCAGCGTCACGTGCGGGCGCAATCGCCTGCGCTCGTCCGGCGCCGCAGCCCCGGCCCGGCGGGCGGCGGCTGCCACCGACGACGCGATGGCAGCCACGCCGGAGACTTCGCCGCCGACCCGGGCCCAGAGCACCCGGGCCCGGGCCGGGCCGGGAAAGGCGCCAGCGCCGGACAGGGACAGGGACAGGACAGGGTGCCGGCGCGCCGCACGGTCCAGCCGGGGCGCAAGCCGTGCGGCTGCTGCCTCGTCCACCTCGCCGAGGAACGCCAGCGTGACATGCCACCCGGCGGGATCCGTCCAGCGCAGCTGGGGCCAGGCAGCTCGCAACGGCGCGACCGCGACCGCGAGCTCCTCCAGCGCCGCCGCGGGCGGCGTGATCGCGACGAACAGCCTCATGAGGCCATTCGTAGCAGCTGAGCGCGCCACCGGCAGGCAGGGACGCAGCGAATTGGACCCGCTACAACGGAGGATCCGCACGTCCCGAGCGTGCCGCCTCATTACGGTGGAGGATCCGCACGTCCCGAGCCTCCCGCCTCATTACGGTGGAGGATCCTTACGTCCCGAGCCTGCTGGATCCTCCGTGATCACGCTCGCGCGGGCGATGTGGCCTGCTGGAGGGTCAGGCGACGAGCCGCGCCAGCTGCGCGGGCTTGAGGTAGGACCGCACGCGCACGCCGCGGACCCGTACCAGCACGGCGGCGATGACGACCGTCGCCACGGCCGAGATCGCGCCTCCGGCGATCATGCTCGCCCTGGGCCCGAACAGCTCGGCGATCCAGCCGGCCAGCGGCGCTCCGAGCGGGGCTCCGCCCAGGAACACCAGCATGTACAGCCCCATCACCCGGCCCCGCATGTCCGCCGTGGTGGCGAGCTGGGTGGCGGAGTTCGCGGCAGTGGTGAAGCTGAGCAGTGCCAGGCCGGTGGGCACCAGCAGGATGAGGAATGACCAGAAATCTGGCGCAAGACCGCCCAGCACCTCGAACACGCTGAACGCGAGCGACATCACCAGCAGCAGCGGCATGCTCGGCCGGGCGCGACGAGCGGCGAGCAGCGCCCCGCCGAGCGCCCCGACGGCGAACACGGCCGAGGCGAGCCCGAATTCCCCGGCACCGGTATGGAATACCTGGCGGGACATCAGCGCGTTGGTCACCTGGAAATTCATCCCGAACGTGGCCACGAAGAAGATCAGCACCATGGACAGCCACAGATTGGGGCGCGCTCGCACGTAGGTCAGTGCCTCGCGTAGCTGGCCCTTGGCCCTGGGCACCGGCACTACCAGGTGCAGCTCCGCCGGCCGCATCAGCTTCAGGCTGATCAGCACGGCGCCGAACGACGCGGCGTTGATCAGGAAGGCGGCGGGCGTCCCGACCGCGCTGATGACGAGCCCGGCGATGGCCGGCCCGACGATCCTGGCGACGTTGAACACTGCGCTGTTGAGCCCGATCGCGTTCGCCATCCCGGCCCGCCCGACCATCTCGACCGCGAAGCTCTGCCGGGTCGGATTGTCCACGACGGTGACCGCGCCCAGCGCGAAGGCGAGGGCGTAGACCTGCCAGATCCGCACCGCGCCGGTGATTGCCAGCACGCCGAGGATCAGGGCGAGGCCGCCCATCGCCGCCTGGGTCGCCATCAGGATCCGGCGCTTGGGGTACCGATCGGCGACCATCCCGCCGTACATGCTGAAGAGCATCGGGAGGAACTGCAGGCCCGTGGTAATGCCGAGCGCCATGGCGCTGCCATGGGTGAGCTCCAGCACCAGCCAGTCCTGCGCGACGCGCTGCATCCAGCTGCCGGTGTTGGAGACGACCTGCCCGGTCGCGAAAAGCCGGTAGTTGCGTGTGTGCAGCGACGTGAACATCCGGTGAACTGATGCACTCGGCTGGTCGTCACCGACGCCCGCGGCGGCCGGCCCGGATGTGCCGGCGGCGGGCTCGACCGGGACGGCGGCCTGCCCGGGCCGGGCGCTCAGGACTGGCTGAGCTTCTCCAGAATCGGAGCGGCCGCCCGGAGCGTGGCCCGTTCCTGCGGGCTGAGTTCCTGCAGCCGCATGGCCAGCCATGCCTCCCTGAGCCGCCGGGCCTGATAGACCAGTTCCCTGCCCTCGGCGGTCACCGTCAGCACCACCTGGCGCCGGTCGGTGGGATGCGGCATCCGGGTCACCAGCCTGCGCTCCTCGAGCGCGGCGATGACCCTGGTCATGGAAGGCGGCTGCACCTTTTCGTGTTCGGCCAGCTCGCCCGGGCTCATCGTCGCGTGCCGCTCCAGCGCGGCCAGCGCGGCCAGCTGGGTGTCGGAGAGCGCTTGCTCGATCGACCCCTGGGCTATCCGCTCGACGCGGAGCCGCCGGGCCAGCCGGCTCACCGAGATCCGTAGTGCCGTGGCGAGGCCGGCGTCCGACCTGCTGTGCGCTGCAGTCGTCATTTTCTTTAGCCTGAGTCATTACTCTTGCTAACCGTAAACGGAACTCCAGCATTCCGTCAAGCGGTCGGCGGAGGGGACGGGCGGGCACCGGGCCGATGCCTGACCGGAGGGCTCTAAGTACAGCACGGAAGGCGCATTCGGCGGCAGTCACCGGGCACTGGGTTAACCTGGAATTCGTGACCCGCCCGCGCCGACCCGCCCCGCCGCCGCTGGAGGCCAACGACCAGCTCGTGACCGGGGTCATCGGCGCTGGCTGGGGGATTGCGCTGATCACCCTGCTGATCGCGCGCGGTAGCATCCCCGGTGCCGATCGCTGGTGGATCTGGACGTGCGCTGCCGGTTTCGCCGTCGGCATCTTCGGTTTCTGCTATGTGCCGGTGCTCAAGCGGTCACGCGCCCGCGCCGCGCGCCGCGGCGCTTCGACGGGGCCGGACGCGAGCTAGCCCGGCCAGCCTCAGCGCAGCCAGCATCACCGGACGCCTCAGGACGGCCAGCCGTCCCGGCGATCGCAGTTCGCCGTGCGGAGGCCAGGTGCGCCCGGGCCGATATCCTGAGTAACTGGTGGCGAAGGCGGGAGGCTGCGGTGGCTCTGATCGGGCTGGACGCTGCTGGCGCTGCCCTGCTCGCAGATGAGCTCCTGCTGGAAGGGGAGACACTTCAGTCTGTCTGGCGCTACGTCATCGTCCAGCTCATCGACGACTACTCCCGCGATCTTGCCAGAAATGGCGCCTCGGTCGCGTCCCAGCGGTTCAGTCGCGAGCCGCCGGTGACGCGTGCCGCCGAGGTGGATGCCGCACTCGCCGGATTGGCGGAGTATCTTGCTCGGCCTGACAGCTGGACTCCGCCCGCCTGGGCGCGCAAGCCAGGACGGTACTCCGACAGGTGGTGGTTCGTGACGCCATTGCGCGGGATGCACCCAACCGCCATTCAGGAGTTCCCCGCATCCTTGCGCACCAGGGGGGTCTTCATCACTGCCGGCGCTCTGAGCCGGGTATGACCGACCGCCCGCTGTCCGCAATCGAGTGACTTGCTAGCCGCGATCCAGCGACTCGAATACGGTCTCTGACATCGAGATACCCGGCGCGTCGACCAGGTCATAACCGAGTTCGTCCACCACCGGAGCGAGCGCGCTGAACGGACCCGCGGGGGTCATCGCCTCCGAATGGGCGCCGCATCCGTGGTCCAGTGAGACCACCTTTCCGTCGTCCGGCGCGTACTCGTTCGCGCACACGCCGAACACCCGGCCGAGCGGGCTGCCCAGGCTGACCAGGAAACCGCACGTCGCGCACGGCGCGGGCGCTGCGTGCGCGAGCGGCGTCCGCGGCCCGTGCTCACTGGCGTACCACCGCCCGGCGGTCGCATCCCGCCCGATCGCCGACAGCACGCGCGAGCGGACGGGCGCGGCCCGGACGGCCGGGCCGGCATCGGCGGCGGGCGGCGCATCGGCGGCGTCTGCGAGGTTCATGGCCGCCAGCAGATCCTGTCCGGCCTCCCAGTCCGCGCTGTCATCCCAGTCCAGCACCCCGTCGTCGCCTTCGAGCACTGCGGCGGGCACCAGCCGCTCGTCGTCCTGCCCGGCGGGCAGCAGGTCACCGACGCCGAGGTCGCCGGGCAGCACCCGGTCGCGCCAGGGCACCCAGTCCGGCGGCAGCAACGCACCCGGCCCCGGCAGCAGCACGCATTCACTCACCGTGACCGACTTAGCGCGCGACGCACGTGCGACGGTAACGGCCCACCGCCAGCCCAGGTAGGCCGGATCCTCGCACTCGAACAGGTGCGTGACCACGCGGTCGCCATCGACGTCGATACCGCAGTGCGGTCCGACCCGGCCAGATCCCGCGATGTCCTCGGCAGCGGCGCGGGCCAGATCGACAGCCTGGGCACATGCCTCGTCGGGCTCTTTTGCGCGAGTACGAGTAGGGCTCACGTTCGGTGATTGTTCCTCATCATGTGGCGTACATGCATCCATAACCGCGGACTGCGAGTAACCCGGCTGCCCCGCAGGGTCGCCGCGGGCTCTCACAAGGCAGAATACTTGGAATATGCGAGAGTCCGGCACGAGCACGCGGACCAGGCGGGCTACGCGCTCGGTGGTGTCGGCCTCGCAGACCGCCGCCCGGGCCGGTGCCTCGGCGGCGGGCGGCGCGACCCGCATCGTGCACCGTCTGACCGGAGCGTCGGGGGCCGCGCGTACCGGGCTCGGGAGCCTCATCGAGCTGACGGCCGCCAGCAGCATCGGTGACGCGTTTGTCCTGGTGGCCCTGGCGGGCACCTTGTTCTTCAGCGTCTCGGTCGATCAGGCCCGCCCCAAGGTCGTGCTGGCGCTCCTGATCACCATCGCCCCGTACGCGGTGCTCGCCCCGTTCATCGGGCCGATGCTGGACAAGGTGCAGCAGGGCCGTCGGTACATCCTCGCGGGCACCCTGCTCGCCCGCGGCCTGCTCTGCTGGGGGATGGCCGTGGCCGTGCAGCACAACGATCCCGCCGACCTGCTGCCCGCCGCCTTCGGGATCCTGGTGCTGCAGCAGGCATTCGGCGTCACCCGCAGCGCGATCGCGCCACGGCTGCTCCCGGCCGAGATCACCCTGGTCACGGCCAACTCACGGACGACCCTGGCAGTGACCATCGCCGGCACCATCGGCGGCGGCCTGGCGGCAGGAATCGACCTCGTCGCGGGTGGCGGCCAGGGCGGCGGCGCCTGGGTGCTCCGCATCGGGACCGTGGCGTACCTGGCCGCCATGGCACTCTGCCTCCGGCTGCCTGACGTGGTTGACTCCCCCCAGGCCGCCCCGGCCCGGCTCGCCAGTAACGGGGCGGGGGCCGCGGCCGGCCCGGACGGGCATGCGCCGGGCGCACGCGGCCCACGGGGCCCGCAGGGCACTATGCCGCTGCCGCGGCCGGCGCGGCGACCGTGGAGACTCCCGCGGCTGGGGCCGGTCGTTGGCGACGCGATGGGCGCAGACATCGCGCAGCGCGCGTTCTCCGGTTTCATGTTCTTCTTCCTCGTGTTCCTGCTGCGGGCCGTGCACTTCGGCACGGTGCCGGACAAGCTCGCGCTGAGCGAGCTGGTCGGGGCCACCCTGCTCGGCGGATTCCTCGGCCCGGCCATCGGCTCCGGCCTTAAGTCCCGGGCGCCGCAGTTCCTCGTCTTCGGGATGCCCGTGCTGACCGCGATCGCGGCAACGGCCGCCGCGGTGTTCTTCGGGCTGTGGGCAGCCCTGGCGGTGGCGGTGGTGGCCGGCATCGGCCAGGCCCTGGTGAAGCTCGGACTCGATTCGATCGTGCAGCGGGAGATCGGCGAGGAAGTACGTTCCTCCACGTTCGCGGCCTCGCAGACGCTGCATCAGCTGTCCTACGTGGCCGGCGGCCTGGCCGGGCTCGCGATGTCGCTCACCGACAACGGCGTGGCCGGGATGTCGGTCGGCGCCGGCGGCCTGGCGCTGGCCATGACCGTGCTCTTGCTCCGCAGGCGGCGCCGGATCCTGGACAACCGGCGGCACCTGCCACGGCCGCGGGTGCCCTGATCCCCGGCTTCATGATCTCGGCACCCGAGCCGCCCGAGCGCGCCGGCTCCGCCATGCTCACGAGATGACCCGGGCCATGCCCCGGGGCTCAGCCCTCGATGTCGGCGGCGACCGCTCGCAGCACCGTCGCGATCTTCTTTGCGTCCCTGCTGTCCGGCTGCCTGCGGCGCCTGTAGGTGTTTGATATCCCGTCCAGCAGCTTGATGAGGTCCTCGACGATCACGATCATCTCGTCGGGATTCTTCTGGCTGGATTTGGCCACCGTAGGCGGCGGCTCCAGGGTCCGCACCTGCAGGGCCTGGGTACCCCGGCGGCCCTCCGCGACGCCGAACTCGACGCGCTGGCCGGCCCGCAGCACGGTGCCGCTTCCCTCCAGCGCGGACGAATGCACGAAGACCTCGCCCCCGTCTTCGCGGGTGAGGAAGCCGAAACCCTTGTCGGCGTCATACCACTTGACCTTGCCAGTGGGCACGTGCGGGACCTTACGCGAGGAGGAGTCTTGCTGACGTCACGTGGAGCGCGGAACCGGAGCCCAGCCTATCTGCCCTGCCCGCGTGCCGGGCCGCCCATGGCGGCCTCGCTGGGCCATAAACGCGGAATCCGGATAATGGCGGCCCGCCGGGAGCCGACCCGGCAGCAGCGGTCATTTCCGCCCGATACCCACGTCAGTGGTAATCACGACGCCAGGGCGGCGGGGGCGGCTGTCGCTGGCCCACCCTGACGCGCCAGGTGAGGTACACCGCGCCGAGCACGGCCCCGGCCCTGAGCAGGTATCCGCCGATCATCAGCGCGTCACGGACATACGCCCCGGCAGACGCGTGGCTGATGACAGTCCCGAGACCGGCGGCGCCGACGATCGTGAGCACGGCCGGCACGGCGAGTCCGGTTATCTTGTCCCTGATGTCCCACAGCCGGGACGTCGTCGCTAGGAGCGCGCCAGCCAGCCACACCGGGGGGTATATCAGCCCGCCGAGTCCCAGCACGGCTACGGCGGCAGCCTCCAGCGGATGCCGGCGTGCCATGATCCATGCCGCCGAGCTGAGCGCGGCGAGCCACGAGGCCATCCGTTCCGCCCGGTCAGGCACAGTGCCCCGGGTGCCACCGCCTGCCCCGTCGGCAGGTCTCAGCCCGGAGCGGCGCCACGCGCTGGCGGCTGCCTGGTCGCCGGCTGCCTGATCGCTAGCCGGCCCATTACCACCTACCGCATCGCTGCCGGGATCTCGTTCACCGCCGGGCAGAGGTTCCCTGCCGGGCTCAGGTTCCCCGCCCGGCAGAGGCTCCCCGCCGGGCTCCCTTTGCGCGCCGGGCTCCCTTTGCGCGCCGGGCTCCCTTTGCGCGCCGGGCTCCCTTTGCGCGCCGGGCTTAGGTTGCCTGCCGGGCTCCGGCGGCTCGCCCGGCTCGCGATCAAGGTAGGAGCCGGCCGCCGCGGGCGTGAGCTCCGGCGATCGGAACTGCGGGGGAGCGGTCACGCGGTCATTGGAGGGCCTTGACGCCGCGGCGGGCCAGCGGACCGGATGGAACTTTGGCAGGGCCGCCGGCGTGCGCCAGGAGCCCGGCGTCGGCTCCACGATGAAGGCCAGCGAACTAGCCGTCTGCTCCGACGCCACAGGCCCGGTGCCCGCCGACCCGGTGCCCGCCGACCCGGTGGCCGTGGCCGGCTGCTCGGAGCCCGCCGGGCCGTTGGCTGTGGCCGACTGCTCGGATGCCGCCGGGCCGGTACCCGTGGCCGACCCAGTGCCCGTGGCCGGGCCGGTGCTGCCCGCCCGCTGGCCTAGCCAGCTGGACCTGGCTTGCTGCACGGGCAGCAGGACAGGGCTATCGCGGCCCTGCGGCCCGCGCGGGCGCGGCATGGCCTTCCTGCGACCGCCCTTGTCCGTCAGGATCTCTCCCGGCCGCCAGCGGGCGGTAACCGGCCTGCGCTGGATCGCCGGGGGCGCAGCGGCCGGCCCGGTCCTTTCCGCGGCCCCTGCGGCCGGCACTCGGGGGCTGGCCGGCTGACCCTCGGGCTGCCTGGCATTGCGCCAGGGCTTCACGGGAAACCACGGCTGCTTCCCGCCAAAATCCCCGGCGGGCTTGCCCCCGGCGTCCAGCGAGCCGGGCTCCATCCCCCTGCCCTTCCGGCTCGATCCCCTTCCGCGCGCGGACGGGGATTCCGCGGCCAGCGAGCCGCCGGCCCCCAGCGAACCGTCAGCCCCATGCGCACCCGCAGTCCCCTGCGCACCCGCGGTCCCGTACGGGCTGGCGGCGCCGTCGAGGCCAGCGCGTACGGCCGCCAGCCGGGCACGCTCAAGCTCAGCCAGCGACTTCGGGTCTCCCAGCGTGGCGAGCACGTCGCTGACCTCGGCCAGGTCAGCAGGCCCGTGTGCGCCGCACTGCCGCTCAATTGAATCGCGCAGGCGCGCGAGGAAGGTCCTGACCTCGTCTGGGCTCATGCTGGTCCGCGCCGCGACCGCCACCCGGTTGAGGTAATCGCGGACGAGCTGCTCGGTAGCGGGGTCCATGCGCAGATAATCCCTCTTATCCGGCATCTTGTGGAGCCGGTAGCCGCGATTAATGCCATCATCCAGGCCGCGATCCCCGCACCAGGGATCCCGCACCAGGTCGCGATCCAGCCCGCGATCGCGGCACCAGGGGGCGCGGGAATGCCGGAAGGGACGGTCCCGTGCATTACGGAACCGTCCCCTCTGGCCGGCCGTGCTGCTCGTGATGAGCCGCCTGGCCGGTAAGGACCTTGCTGGCTGCGCTCGCCGCGCCGGGAATGTCCCGGCGCGGCATCGCTGGCTAGAAGTCCATGTCACCGCCGCCACCGGGGGCAGCCGGGGCCGGGTTCTTCTCCGGCTTCTCGGCG